>Ga0209233_1000073_pt1 | contig 362383 bp, 325 predicted proteins | sample AraplaCL_Cvi_mCL_FD_184269 | JGI IMG/M metagenome (GOLD analysis project Ga0209233, IMG submission 184269) | Arabidopsis root microbial communities from the University of North Carolina, USA - plate scrape CL_Cvi_mCL (SPAdes) (version 2) | ecosystem: Host-associated > Plants > Roots >... | reverse complement strand
AACGGGCGCAGCACGAATTCGAAAACCGCCGCGCGATCCTCAACGCAGCGGATGCGCGCTGAAACGATTTCGCCATTGATATGGCGGGTATCGGCACCGACGTTCACGCGCCCGGTATCGCCTGTTGCGCCGGCGCGGAAAGTGCCGATGCCCGCAACCTGGATCGCGACGGTGCCCGATGTACCGATGATCTTCGCCAGGTCGAGCTGCGCGGCACTCGCCGGGTCCTGCAGGAAGTCCGGGTTTTCGACCTCGGTTTCCACGACGTATTCGAACAGCTCGCCCACCGCCTCGCGTCCGCGCAGACTGCGGACCGTCAGCATCGGCTCACGGGTTTCGATGCATTTCCGGCTGCGGTAATCGACGCCGATGATTTCGGGAAGCGCGGCACCGCTGAACGTGAGGGTGCGCGTTTGCGTTGTCCACCGGGTCATGCGTGCCTCGCTTCAGCGGGTTGGGGAACAGTGGGAAGCGGCTCGTCCGCACACTGCGTCCACGCATCGCCGGTCGTGCCCGGCGTATGCGGCTGGATAAGCCACGACATTGTCAGCCCCATCCAAAAGTTAGTTTCATATGCCGCTGGCTGCCCAGACATTTTGGAATCCTACTAAATGTCTCGACGAGGCCCCCCTTTTCCAGTGAGGGCTCGGGCCTCTGCATTATTAAATCGATCCCGACCGGCGTACAGATGGAAACTGTCGCAGTTTTGTAAAACAAAATCGGGATAGGTCTTACGCATAACCAGCTAACGGATTGACTGACGCTGGACAGAACCAGATCGTCCGCAAGATAGGGAAAGGCACGAAAAAAAGCCCGCACGAGGCGGGCAGCAGTAACTATCTGGAAAAAGCCGGGAACGTCACATAGCGCTCATCATCGCGCCGCCGCTGCCAATGGGTCCCACCATGGGACGCAACCGACCAGCGATCCAACGGGTGAGCAGGTTCGACGCTAAGTGGGACGGCAAGCTTCAGCGAACTGCGGGTGCGACCTACCACCAGTTCAACCGATCAGAGTGTGTGGCAACTTCAGTCAACGGCGTTGGGTCTGCACGTGGAACGACGACGGAAACGTCTTACGCTCAATCGTGCTGTGCCAGCCAAAGCGAAAACTTATCCCCAGTTTTTGTTCAAAACCCTGTGGACAACCTCAGCAAACCCACACCAAGTACTTGATGGCACACTGCAATCCCGCGCCGTCTCCGCAACAGTCAGCCGGAAACGGCATCGCTGGGAAATAGCCCCTCACCGTACTCCATCCTTGCGCCGCAGCGACTCCGGCAACCCGCGCAGCACGATCAACGCACAAATCACACTCATCGTGCCGATCACATACAACGCAGGCGTCGTGCTGCCGGTCAGATCCCGCACGCGTCCAACCATGATCGGACTCACGATCCCCCCGAGCTGACCCAGCGTATTGATCAACGCGATGCCGCCAGCCGCGCCCGCCCCAGTCACCAGTTTAGGCGGCAGTGCCCAGAACGCCGGGATGGATGCCACCACGCCTGCGCCCATTACGGCCAACGCGACGATCAGGAAGCCCGTCTGCTTGTCGAAGAAACCCGCGGCAAAGAAGCCGATTGCCGACATCACGAGCAGCCCGAAAACGAACTTGCGCCGCTCGCCCGTTGCGTCGGACAGGCGCCCCACCACCACCATGCAGATCGCGCCGCATACATATGGCACCGCCGTGAGCAAACCGATCAGCGTCGGATTGTGCGTGCCGGCCACACGGATCAGATGCGGCGTCCAGAAATTCAATCCATACGACGCAACCTGAATCAAAAAGTACACGAGCCCCAGCGTGAGAAAACCTGGCGTCCTGATCGCCCCGAGCAGCGAATGCCCGGTGTCGGGATGACGACTTTGCTGCGCGATCTGCTCAGACAGATACGACTTCTCGGCGGGAGACAACCAGTTCGCGTCCTCGATGCGGTCCTTCAATAGCTTCAGCACGAGATAGCCGAGCAGCACGCACGGCAGCCCGCCGAGCAGGAACAGCCAGTGCCATCCGGGCATACCGAGCACGCCGTTCATATGCCCGATAACCAGGCCGGCAAGCGGCGCACCGACCAGCCCCGAAAATGCCGACGCGAGAAACAGCATCGACGTAATACGCCCACGATAGCTCGGCGGAAACCACAGCGTGAGGTAATACAGCACGCCGGGAGCGAAGCCCGCCTCCATTGCCCCGATCAGAAAACGCAGTCCGTAAAACTGCCATTCGGTATTGACGAAAACCATCGCCGCCGTGGCGAGTCCCCACGAAATCATGATCCGTGCAATCCAGCGCCGCGCACCGACCTTGTACAGAAACAGATTGCTTGGCACTTCGAACAATACGTAGCCGATCACGAACAGGCTCGCACCAAGACCATACGCGGTGTCGGATAACCCGAGATCGCTTTGCAACTGAAACTTGGCGAAGCTGATATTAATGCGGTCGAAGAACGCAAACAGATAGCAAATCATGATGAGCGGCATCAGCCGCCATGCCACTTTGCGGATAATGGCCGCCGCGCCGTCCGCGCTTTGCTCGCGGCCGCCGGTTGCGATTGCGCCCAGGTCACTCATGTTCGTCTCCAATGCCGGATTCGGCGCTGCCGTCCGGTCGTTTAGTGGATCAAGGAAAGTTAGATTTGCAGCACGTAGTCCGGCACGGGATGCAGGTCGCTGTTGCGTCCGGCCTTCGCCACCTGCCCGGGTACGTCATGGCCGAGCAGATCCGGCAGTGCCCGCGACAACGCGAGCAGCTTCTCCAGATCGATGCCGGTCGGAATGCCCATCTCATCGCACAGATTCACGAGGTCTTCCGTACAGATGTTGCCGGATGCACCCGGCGCGAACGGACAACCGCCAAGGCCGCCCAACGCGGCGTCGAAACGGCGTGCGCCGGCTTCATACGCAGCGAGCACGTTGGCGAGCCCAAGTCCGCGCGTATTGTGAAAGTGGAGCGTGAGCGCGGAAGGCGTCACCCGTTCAAGCACCCGCGTTACGAGCCGCGTCACCTGGCGCGGATTCGCCATGCCGGTCGTATCCGCGAGCGTGATGCCCTGTATGCCCATCTCGCGATATGTATCGACAATGCCGACCACGCGGTCCTCGTCGATCGTGCCTTCGAATGGACAGCCGAACGCAGTCGCCACGGAGGCGTTGAGCAATACGCCCGAATCTTTGACATGACGCACAATGTCGCCAAACGCCGTCAACGACGACTCGCAACTCATGCGCATATTCGCGCGGTTGTGCGTCTGACTTGCCGACATCACGAGGTTCAGTTCATCCGCCTTCGCAGCCAGCGCGCGCTCGGCGCCCTTGAGGTTGGGCACCAGCGCGACATAGATCACGCCCGCATGGCGCTCGATCTGCTGAAACACCGCCTCGCCATCGCGCAACGCCGGAATCGCTTTCGGCGATACGAACGAACCGGCCTCGATCCGCGTGAAGCCCGCCGTCGAAAGCGCGTTGATCAACGCGATCTTGTCGGCGGTATCGACCCAAGTGGGTTCGATCTGCAAGCCGTCGCGCGGCGCGACTTCCTGGACAATCAGCTTGTCGGCAGGTTTGGTGTCCAACACACTGTTCGATGCGCGGCTCATTGCACGGCTCCTTCGCGGCGAAGCCGCTCGATTTCTTCGGTTGCGAATCCGAGTTCACTCAGCACGCTGCCGGTATGTTCGCCAAGCGTGGGACCTTGCCAGCGCACTTCCCCAGGCGTGTCCGACAGCTTCGGCACGATGCCCGGCATCTTCACCGATGCACCGCCAGGCAGTTGCGCCTGCAACAACATGTCACGCGCCTGGTAGTGCGGATCGGACACGATATCCGCGACTGAATAGATGCGTCCCGCAGGCACTTCGGCGCGTTCCAGCGCGGCCAGCACGTCGCTGGTGGAATGGTGCGAGGTCCATGCGGCGATGGCCTCGTCCAGCATCGCGCAATGCCTGGCGCGGCCGTCGTTGTGAGCTAATGCCGGATCGTCAGCGAGATCGGCGCGGCCGATCGCCTGCATCAGTCGCCGGAAAATCGGGTCGCTGTTGCCTGCAATCACCACGTAACCGTCGTCTTCGGTGGGATACGTGTTGGACGGCGCAATGCCGGGCAAGGCGCCGCCGCTGCGCTCGCGAACGTGACCGAGCAGGTCGTACTCGGGCACGAGGCTTTCCATCAGATTGAAGACGCTTTCGACGAGCGACACATCGACCACCTGGCCTTCGCCCTGTCCCGTCTTCACGCGAAGCAAGGACATCAACGCGCCGATCACGCCGTGCAGCGACGCGAGCGAATCGCCGAGACTCACGCCGACGCGCGCCGGTGCGCCGTCCACTTCGCCCGTCGTGTAGCGGATGCCGCCCATCGCTTCGCCGATTGCGCCGAAGCCCGGCCTGTCGCGATACGGACCCGACTGTCCATAGCCGGAGATACGGACCATCGTCAGCTTGGGGTTGATCGCGTGCAGCACGTCCCAGCCGATGCCGAGCTTTTCGAGCGCGCCCGGACGCAGATTTTCAATGATGACATCGGCCTCGGCCGCGAGCCGCTTCACGATCTCGACGCCATCCGCCGATTTGAGATTCACGCAAACCGACTTTTTGTTGCGCGACTGCAGATACCACCAGAGCGAGGTGCCCTCGTGCAGCTTGCGCCATTTGCGAAGCGGATCGCCCGTTTCAGGCGCTTCGATCTTGACCACGTCGGCGCCGAACTCGGCCATGAGGCGCGCGGCGAACGGCGCGGCAATGAGAGTTCCGATCTCGACGACGCGGATACCCTGAAGGGGTCCACTCATGTGCTGTCTCCATAGCAGTTTTCTGTTGAGAGACAGCTTGCAGGCATGCCGCGGCGGCGTCCAACCGCAATTCGCCAACGACCGTTCGCGAACGGCGAACGCTCCCGCGAGGCGCGGATTAAGTCGCCGCGGTTCGCGCGTTGTCCTTTGCTTCCACCGAACGCAGATGCTCGAACAGCAGACGGCTCACCGGCGACAATGCATCGACGTCGCGCACGACCAGCACGAGGCTGCGTTCCGACCACTCGTCTTCGAGTGGCGCACCGACCAGTCCAAGCGGGCGGCCCATGAGTTCATAAACCTTTTGCGGCAATACGCCGACGCCCATGCCTGCCTGTACCATCCGGCAAACCGCGTCGAAACCCGGCACATGGATTCGCAGCCGCAATGGCTTGCCGGCCTGGCGCGCGGCCATATGCGTGCGCGCGTTGATGGAACTCGCGGCGTGCAAGCCGACGTGATCTCCGTCGAGCGTTTCGGCGAACGCAACGCTTTCGCGCGTAGCCAACGGATGATCGTCGCGCATCACGAGCACGAGCGAATCATGACGATAGTGCTCGACGTGCAAGTCGCGCGTGTCAGCGTCGCCGGAACATATGCCTAGATCGGCCAGGCTGTCGTCCACCGCTTCGACCACGCCACCGCTCGGCCGCTCTTCCAGATCGAGCTTCACACGCTCGTGCTCCAGCTGGAACGCGCGTAAATCTTCGGGCAAGAATTCGACGATCGCCGACAGATTCGCCATCATTCGCACGTAACCACGCACGCCGCTCGCGTGTCCCGCGAGTTCAATGCCGATGTTTTCGATGTCGCGCATCACGCGCCGTGCGTGATGCAGCAGCGTTTCGCCGGCCGGCGTGAGCGTCATGCCGCGCGCGTTGCGCTGGAACAGCGTGGCGCCGACCGCCTGCTCCAATTCGAGCAGGCGCTTGCTCGCTGCCGAAACGGCAATCGCCTCGCGCTCCGCGGCGCGCGTGAGCGTGCCTTCCTCGTAGACGGCAAGGAACAGTTGAAGGGTCGTAAGGTCGAGCTTACGAAGAAGGTTCTTGATCACCATGGTGCGGCGCCGGCAGTTCAGTCAGTGCTAATCATCCCACATGCAGCCGCGCAGCCCGAGCCCTGAATTGTCGTGGTGAGATCGCCCAGCGGCAACGCGGGCATTCAAGGCCATGAGAAGAGTCTGTGATTGTGCGAACCAACAGAGCCGCTTGCCGTGCAGCGCTAAAGCGCGTTTGGTATGCTGGATCGCCGGTCATTTCGCGGGGCGCCATGGTCGTTCCCTCGGCCTCAGTATTCACCAACGCGCTTGTTGCGATAAGCGCCGCGACCGGTCGAACGCGGCCAACCGCACAGCGTTGGCTGCCAAGGCTCGCAGTTCGCCCATCGTCAAAGGAATCATTCGATGCCCACCGTCGCGATAGCGATTTTCCCCGGCGTGCAGGCGCTCGACGTCGCCGGGCCTGTCGATGTGTTCTCGGAAGCGAACCGCTTCGTCACGCCACAGGAGCGCTACGAGGTCACACTGCTGAGCGCAAAGCAAGCGCCGCTGCGCGCGTCGAACGGCATGACGTTAATCGCCGACGCCACGTTCGATCACGCTCGCGAGCCATTCGATCTCGCGTTGGTCGCGGGCGGCCCTGCACTGCCCGAAGGCGAGCCGCCCGCTGCACCGCTGCTCGACTGGTTGACCAACGTCGCGCCTCGATGCGCGCGTTACGGTTCCATTTGCACCGGCGCTTTCGCGCTTGGACATGCGGGCCTGCTCGATGCACGCAACGTCACCACACATTGGCAACATGCGGCCCAACTCGCTGCGCAGTTTCCCGAAGCGCGCGTCGATTACGACCGCATTTATTTGCGCGATGGCCAGCTGGTGACGTCGGCGGGCGTGACTGCGGGCATCGATCTGTCGCTCGCACTCGTCGCCGAAGACCATGGTTCGCACATTGCACTCGCAGTGGCGAAGCGGCTTGTCGTATTCGCGCAGCGGCAAGGCGGTCAGTCGCAATTCAGCCCATACCTCACGGCACCCGCCGACGAAACATCGCCGGTCGCAAAAGTCCAGGCGCATGTCATGGAGCGCATCCACGAAAGCTTTACGGTCAAAGAACTGGCCGACGTCGCCGGAATGAGCGCCCGTAATTTCGCGCGCGTGTTCGTGCAGGAAACGGGCGTGACGCCGCATGAGTTTGTCGAGCGCGCGCGTGTGGATGCAGCGCGCAAGCTGCTGGAAAGCAGCGGCGCTGCGCTCAAGACGATCGCCTACGATTGCGGTTTCGGCACGGCCGAGCGCATGCGGATCGTCTTCATGAAAAGAATCGGCGCAACGCCGATGCAATATCGTGAGCGCTTTCGGGCCACCTGATCACCGTCGATGAGCGGCGCCGCTGCGCGCGCAAAACATGCGTGAGAAGATAACGTTCTGCTCAAGCCAACGCTCAAGGAACGACATGAACCCCTCTTCTCCGATTCGCGCGATCGTCACCGGACACACGCGCGGCCTTGGCGCGGCGCTCGCTGAACAACTGCTTGCACGCGATATCGCGGTGCTCGGTCTATCGCGCTCGCGTCATGCATCGCTCAAACAGCGCTTTCCCACGCTGCTAGAAGAAACCGAACTCGCACTTGCCGATACAGCACGCGTTGCTGAATGGCTGGCCACCGATGCTTTGCGCGCATTCGTCAGCGGCGCAGAGACTGTCCTGCTGATCAACAACGCGGGCATGGTGCAGCCAATCGGTCCGATCGAAGGGCAGGACGTGGTGGACATCGCGACTGCAGTCAGCCTCAACGTGGCAACGCCGCTAATGCTCGCGAGCGCACTCGCCGCCGCAAGCCCGCACGCGAGCGATCGGCGCATCGTGCATATTTCGAGCGGCGCGGCGCGCTACGCTTACGCCGGCTGGAGCATCTACTGCGCGACGAAGGCGGCACTCGATCACCATGCGCGCGCCGTCTCGCTCGACGCGAACCGCGCGTTGCGCATCTGCAGTCTTGCGCCTGGTGTGATCGATACGAACATGCAGGCAGAGATTCGCGGAACCGGCGTCGAACAGTTCCCCATGCGTGAGAAGTTCGAGGACCTCAAGCGCACCGGTCAGCTTTCCACGCCCGAGCAATGCGCGGCTCAGTTGCTCGACTACGCACTTAGCGATGCATTCGGTGAAACGCCGGTGGCCGACATTCGCGAAATCGCGAAGTCGGCTTGACGTGTAGCTGGCATCGTAGCTCCCGAAAAACCTCACCTTTGCGTGCATGCGGCGATGATTCCCGTGGCTTTGCGACGAAGTCATCGCGCGAATCACGCTCTTTATTCGGGGATTTTTGCCCGTTGCTTCGCTTCTTGCCGATGATTCGGAGGCGAAGCTCGCGCTCCCGAAAAACCTCACCTTCGGTACGAAGCGATCAACACTTCGCAGGTGTCGGCGTTTTCCGAACTCCCGAAAACCCTCACCTTTCGCAGTAAGGGACAGGCTGCAAAGCCATACTGGGCGGGGCACCGGTTGCCAGAAACAGACGATTCCCGAAAACTCTCACCTTTCGGATGCGCGAACGATCTGGATACCCAGGTAAGACGGCGCAGCACGCGATTCGATAGTGAAGGACTCGTCGGCAGCGAATCGTGCGACTGCATGAACGGTGAGGCGGTTTGAGTTTGGCCGCTCACGGTCGATGCAACGTCCTAACTACTCCCGAATTCCCTCACCTTTGCGCGGACGACACGTGGCGAAGAGTCTGATTGCACTACCGCGTCGGCTGGACGTCTAGCGAATTTTTGCGGTTTTTGCAGCAAGAAGCGGAGCTAGCCGAGCATTTCGAGCCGCCGCCGACTCGCTCCCGAAAAGCCTCACCTTTGCCGTCGCGCTCGTGCATCAACTCGCAAGCTTGCGGAACGTCTCGAGAACCGCGTCGCCTTTGAACGGCTTCACGATCCAGCCTTTGACACCCGCCGCCTTGCCGCGCTCTTTCATCGCCGGGCTGCTTTCCGTTGTCAGCATGATGACGTTGACCGTCTTGTTCGCGAGTTCGCCGCGAATCTTCTCGACCATAGTGAGACCGTCCATGTTCGGCATGTTGACGTCGCTGATCACGAGCTTGATGCCTGGACTAGCCTTCAGTTTCGCGAGGCCGTCTTTGCCGTCCACCGCGGTGTCCACGTCGAGACCATTCTTCTTCAGAAAGCCGGCCACTTCGTCGCGCACCGTGCCTGAGTCGTCCACTACCAGAATTTTCGACATATCTTTTCCTTCATCAATCCGTCAGAGATCAAAACAGCTCCAGCTCACCGCTGGTTTCTTCAATGGCGCTCGTGTCCGCAACGAAGTCGAGAGGCGCATACGCGCAAACGCATAGCGTCGCCCCAAGCCACGCGGTGCCGCCGAGCATCACCGAATACGAAGACAGCAGCCCCGGCTTCAACTCATGCAGATGCGGCAGGCAATTCGCGCTCAGCACGTACGGTGTCGACATGCCGAGGTCCGGGAAGTAGCGCAGCAGTTCCTGATTGATCGCGCCGCAACACAAATTGCAGATTTCCAGAAACGCGTCCTGAAACGGCCGCTCGTCGGCTTCCTTCAGGTAATACTCGCGCGTGCTGTCGTTTTCGTCGAAATGAAGAATCAGCAGCAGTCTGAATACGATCGACGAAATGGTCAGTACGACGACCTGTGTGCCATGTGCCGCGCCCGTGTCGGCTTGCGCGATCGGCACGATCTCGCACTGGTCGTCCGGACTCAGAGGCAAGCGCGCCTGCGCAGCCTTGCGAAATATGCGCTCGAAGCTGTCCTTGGCGTGGGCCGTAATCACGCGGACACCTCGTCCAGCTTCGAATGAAACTGACTGGCCATCGACTCCACACTCGCAAGCGACGCCGCAATCATCTTGCCGCCGGCCTGAATGTCCTGAAACGTGGAAGTCGTGGTCAAGTCGTTGCGATGCAGGCTGTCGCGATAGCTCTTCGACAATTCCTCGGAACGCGCGGCGAGCGAGCGCACTTCGCTCGCCACCACCGCAAAGCCGCGGCCGGCGGGACCCGCGCGTGCCGCTTCGATCGACGCGTTCAGCGACACGATCACCACATGCCGCACGATGGATGAGAGCTCCTGATTCTTCGCGTGCATGTCGTGGTTCTGCGTCATCAGCGAGATCATTTGCTCGTGCCAACGCTCGAACGCAGCGCCCAGGCTTTTCAGGCGCGCGGCTTCGCTGGCAAGTTGCCGCGCCTGCTGCGCCAACTGTTCCCTGTCTTCGGTAATGCTTTTAAGCGTCGCGCGCAATTCGTCGACGCTTGCCGATCGTTCCATCAATTCGGCGCGCAATTGGGCGGTCTGCGTTTGCAGCTCATGCTCGGCCCGCTCGCGCTCGTGTGCCGCGGCGTCGAGCGCGACGTGCCCGGCTCTGAGCGAATTAATCTCGGCTTGCGCGTCCGCACGCAGCCTTGCGGTCAGCCGCGTAACGTACAGCCGATGCGCGGCCACCCCGAGCAACGCGGTCGCGGCGCTGCCCGCCAGCGCCGCCAATAGATACTGTTGAATCACAACCATTCCTTGAATGACGCCGCGGCGTGCGGCGCAAAAATGCTCAGCGCGTCACTGCGTCGACGCGAACTTCGCCGTCTTCGTTGCGCGACTCGGTGCCGAGCGTGTCGACGGCGGCGCTGTCCGGCAGACACACGATCGTTTGGAATTGGCGAAACGCCGCGCCTTTGTGATCGTCGGTGAAGCGCAGTTCGATACTGCCGTTCTCGCGCTTCAGGAAATCGCGCACGGCATCCATGCCGACGCCGCGGCCCGACACTGCGGTGACGGTGTCCGCGGTCGAAAAGCCCGGACGGAAAATCAGCTCGGCGATGGCTTCGTCGCCCGGCGTTTCGTCGGGACCGATCCAGCCGCGCTCCATCGCAATGCCGCGAATGCGTTCCAGCGCGAGGCCGCGACCGTCGTCGCTGAGCGTGATCTGCAATGCACCGCCATCCACGCCCACCTCGATCGAGATCGCGCCAGCCGGCGTCTTGCCTTTTGCGGCGCGGGCTTCGGCGGACTCAATGCCGTGATCCATCGAGTTGCGCAGCAAGTGCATGAAGACGTTGTTCAGCGTGCCGGCCGACTTGCCACGCAGCCGGTAGCCGTTGTCGGCGATATGCACGGACGGCGCAGGCTTGCCCAATTCGCTCGCGAGCGACGGCAGCGAGCCCAGCACGCCCGACAGCGCATCGCGGACGCTTTGGCTGCCGAGCGCGAGCAAATTGCGGCGCAGTGTCTTTTGCATCGCCTGAAGTTCGTGCAGTTCGCTTGCATTCGTCTCGTCGAGCAGACTCACGATGCGCTGCATCTCTTCCTTGTCGACCATCACATAGCGGCCCGCGTTGCCCGCGTCGTTTGGCTGCGCCTTGCCCTTTCGGCCAAGGCTTTGCTCGTTGATAGTCGCGTAACTTTCGATAGCCTCGCGCACACGCGTCAACTCCCGCATCAGATGCTCCTGATCCCACGAGCGATCCGCGTCGGGCTGTCGCAACTCGTGGTAGCTCTGCTCCGTTTCGTGAACGACATCGGTCAGATGCTGCAGGTTGTACGTGCGCGCATTGCCCTTGATGGTGTGCATATTGCGGAACAGCTCTGCAATCGCGGCGTGGTCGGCCTCCGAATGCTTGCGGATGATGCGCTCGTTCTCGCTAATAAATCCGGCCGAGCTCTCGATGAAGTGATGGAACTTCTCTTCGCTGACCGCCAGAATTTCGCCGATCATGTCGAGGCGCCGGCGCTGTTCGCTGGCTTCCGCAGCGAGCTTGCGCAATTCGGTCACGTCTCGCACGCAAAGCATCAAGCGGACAATGGTGTCGTCTTCGTCGGTAATTGCGGACCAGCTCAGGTCGAGAATTTTCACGCGGCCATCGGGCATGCGCTTCGAAATTTCGCCGACCAGCAAATGCTGATTGAACGCGAAGTTGATGCAGTCTTCGCCAAGGCACGCATGCGCGGCGGCGTCGACTTGCGACAACGCGTCGGCGCCAAGATCGGTATCTGAGAACACGAGGTCCATGAGTCCGCGCCCGGCAATGTCCTTCGTCTCGAAGATGTCTTCCAGATACGCCGAGTACTCCGCATGGATCACGGCGCCGTCGATCACCGTCAGGATGCCCTGTTGCATGTTCTGCAACATCGCCTGGATGTCGGCGGTTTTCTGTTTGAGTTGCGCCGAGCTTTCCTGGATCTTCTCGATCATGCCGTTGAAGGCGACAATCGAATGGCCGATCTCATCGAGCCGCCCCACCGGCACGCGGCGCGTGAAGTCCTGGCTGGACGCGATCTCGCTCATCATGGCCTGCATGCGGCTGAGCGGCCGCGTGATCTGACGGTAGAGCAAAGCGCCGATCGAAGTCAGCAGAATAATCGCGATGCCGGTCACGAAAGCAATCGCCGTCGTCGTGGTCGCCAGTGTCGCGTTCAGCGTCGTGATCGCTTCGTCTTTCTCGCGGTTCTTCTCCACGCGCAGCGTTTCGACAATACCTTCGAGTTCGTCCCGATACTGTGCGACGTTCGCAAAAAGATAGGCCTGCGCGAGTTCATTCTTGCCGTCGGCTTTCATTTTCGCCGTCTCGGCAATCGCGGAGAAGTAGTTGTCGAGACTGTCGTTGGCCTGCGAAACGAGACCCTTTTGCGCGTGGCTCGCGGCGTCTTTCGCCTGCAAGGCGAGCGCCTGTTGGAGCGCGATTCTTTTCTTCTTCAGTTCGTCCTGCGCCTGCGCGACAACGGCGCCGTCGGGCGCGTAGACAAGCGTCATGGTCGCGAGCTGAACGTCCTTGACCTGCGATACGAGGTCAGCGGAAGCCAGCGCGCTGGGCACTACGCCTTCGGTGACCTTGCGCACTTCGGCCGCGCTGCCGCGCGTTTGATAGACGGCGTAACCGCCGATCGCCGACAACGCGACGAACATTAAAACAACCAATAGCGTAATGCGATGACGGATAGTCATGTGAACCCCGGGTTCTGGCCTTCGCGTCTGCCCTCGTTTGGAGCAGCGCGTTTTTTATGCGACATGAGATCTTGCTTGCAGCGCTGCCGAGTATTGCCGACCCGTGTTACTAAGCGATGACTACAGACTCAACTTCGCATTCGGAGCCGCAATTTTTATTTCTCAAGTTTTCGGCGGCTATGCCGTTGGGAGGCGTCCGTTGCGTTCGCATGTCGACATTTATCAAACCGAAGGCGGAAGGCGGGATCGAGTCTGGGGAGCTCCCGAATATCCTCACCACATCGTTAAAGGTGCGAACAGCGGCGTGGCTACCTCACCTCTCGGATATAGGCGAGTGCAACAGTCAGCCACCTCCTGGAATCGCTCACCTTTGCGGCAACCTCCTGGAACTCCTCACCTTTACGCGCGGCGCCAGGTGACAACGCCGCGTGGGGCGCTCAACGGTGCGGCGTAAATCCTGGGACGACTCACCATTGCGGACATGGCATCGTCTCCTGGAACGTCTCACCTTTGTGTGCAGAAGGTCAAAGGTGATGCCGTCTCCTGGAATTCCTCACCATCCTGGAATTGCTCACCTTTGACGACGGTATGCCAACACAGGCTGCCGCCTTGCGACGCGTTATCTCGTCAGCTTGACGACATTCGAAAGCCCCGGTCCCGGCGACGAACCGAAGCTGTAAGTGGAGCGGCCGCTGCGCTTGGCCACATACATGGCGGCGTCCGCGACATCGAGCAGTCCTGCAATGGTCTGAACCCGGTCGGGAAAGGTGGCGATGCCGATACTCACGCCAATCGCAAAACGACCGCCATACTCTTTGTCACCGACAGCGCGAACACTTGAAAGCAGGCGGTCGGCGAGTTCCCTTAACTTCGCGTCGTCACCGCAATCCGTCGCGAGTAGAACGAACTCGTCGCCACCAACACGAGCGAGCATGTCGTTCTGTCGCGTCGCCGCGCGTAGCGATTCGGCGAGCCGACGCAGCAGTACGTCGCCGGCGCTGTGGCCCATCGCATCATTCACATTCTTGAAGCCGTCTATGTCGAGGTACAGCAGCGCGACGCGCTTAGCGGCGGCCGCATCGTTCGAAAGTGCGTCGATGGTGGAAAGCAACCGGCGCCGGTTCGGCAGTCCCGTCAAAGTGTCCTGCGCCGCCTGCTGATTGAGTGCGTTCGAATACGCATGCACCCTCGCGAACGCGCGGCGCTGTATATAGACCGTATAACCCATCAGACAGCACACCAGCACGGCGATAGCAACTAGCGCAGCGCTTCCGAACATCAGGCGCTGGTGAGCGTCTTCTGTCGCCACCCTTCGTCTTTCGCGCCAGTCGTTCAGCAACAGACTAAGGTCCTGGCGCAGACCGTCCATGTAAAGCTTGCCTTCGTTCGTCTGCACGAGTGCGACGGCAGCGATGCGATTGCCGCTGCGAGCCAGCTCGATGGTGCGCGCAAGTTCCGTCACCTTGTCGGTCTTCGCGTGCTCGACACGGCGCACGAGTTCGAGAGATCTCTCGTCGCTGCCCGCCACCTGCTGCAGGCGCAGCACGGTGTCGTCGAGATCACGAATGCCCTCGCGGTAAGGTACGAGGTAACTTTCGTCGCCTGTCAGCAGATAGCCGCGCTGACCGGTCTCCGCGTTCTCCAGATCGTGCAGCACGCGGTTGGCTGCGCCGAGCACGGCAAACGCTTCTTCGTCGCGCAAACCGTCGGCAACGATGATCCTCGCTTCATACACGAAGAGGCCGGCGGCGACCAGCAAGCCAATGGCCATGCTGACGTACAGCACGATGAAACGGTTACGATCGGCTTTCGCGGAGCGAAACAGACGCGCGGTCACAAGAGCTCCAGGGCGGTGAGGGTGACGGGAAGGTTGCAATCATACTGGAGAGCCGTGGCGGGTCCTCGTCAGGGTGGACAAGTGGACCGCCAGGGCCGCTTGTCGTTCGACGTTCGCCGTTTTGTCAAACAGACGAACTGCTCGCTACCCGCGCGTCCTTGCGCTCATCACGGCAGTTGCGGTCTGCCGGCAAACGCGGCGACGTGATCACTGGGAACGGCGAAAATTTCCACTGAAGAATTATTCCTGCACTACCTGCGTGACGCTCAAATAATGCTTGGAAGTGCACGTCATACAGCTTTGCCGAGGCGTGCGTGTGTGGTGCATGTAATCAAAAGAAGGCTTACCAAGGCCTTGCGAATAAGGCTTCACTTCGCTGACAACTTTGCCTATTTTTCATAGAGCCACCAGCGAATCCGCAACCAGTTGCGGCGCGCTCCAAACAGACTTTTCATAAGCTCCGCACGCCTGATCCGAGACCGCTAGTGCACAACCTTGGCCGACGCCGGCGGTTGAGCGCAGGCGCAGATCGCCCTGCACAACAGCCCCGTCCACTCATATGATCTTTTGAAGGAGACAGCAATGAGCACGAATCTCTCAGTCGTCAAAGGTGCATACGAGGCGTTTCAGCGGGGCGACATTCCCGCGATACTCGAGGTCATCGCGGACGACGTTGAATGGCGTGTCGTTGGACCCGCGTCGCTGCCGTTTCCAAGAGAATGCCGCAACAAGAACGAGGTCTCCGCGTTCTTCAAGTCGCTCGCGGAAAGCGACGACATCGCAGTATTCGAACCGCGCGAATATATCGACGCGGGGGACGATATCGTCACACTAGGCTTCGTGAAGGGCACGATCCGATCGACGGGCGAAGCCGTTGAAAGCGAGTGGATTCACGTCATGACACTCAAGAACGGCTTGCTGACGCGTTTTGTCGAGTTCTTCGATACGGCAACGAGAGGCGGCCACTAGCCTCACATTGCACGAGTCGCGGCTAGAACTTCACCTTCACCTGGAAGCCGATAGTGAACGGAAGGTCGTCGGAAGGAATCGGCGGGATGACGATGAAGTTCGCACCGACGCGCTTGTACTCGACCATGACGAGCGGGGCGAGCACTGGCCCAATCGTATGGTCGCGGCCGAGTCCCCAGTTGCCGTAGTTATAGCCGGAGATGATGCCGCCCATCGCCGCGATTCGCACAATGCCCCAATGCAGGAAATCGGGTGACCAGACGCCGCCGCCGTAATACGACGGCCGGCGCAGCGAATTGCGGAAACCGCCCGCCGTCAGCGCCCATTGATTGTTGAGCCAGCATTCGACGCCAAGCCCCGGATTGAACTGCTCGAAATGCTTGTCCGGGTCGGGATTGATGTGATACGAGCCGAGCATGGCGTCGACCCAAACGCCGCCGTCGCACCAGCTGCCCGCGTGCGCTGCCGATGTCCCGGCGAGGCCCGCGACGAGCGCGAACAATGTGTGGCTGATGTGCTTGCGGATGTCCTTACTGATCTGCCGAAGATGCATGTCCTCTCCACCACCGGTCGAGCGCCGGCGTGATGCTGTTTGGTTTTTGTGCGTGCCGCCCGTCGCGCACTGTACCGCAAGCCACTCATGCGATGTTGAAGACGCACTCGGGCTTGCGGGCACAAGACGTGCCGGAAAGCGGCAGCACAACCATAACGGAGGACTGATGGCAAAGCGGTGAAGGCGACGCGCCCGCCTTCACGTTGCGTGGAAATGTCTAGAGCCCTAGATCGGAGAGACCGGGATGATCGTCGGGACGGCGGCCGAGCGGCCAGTGATACAGCCGGTCCGCTTCACGAATCGGAAGATCATTGATGCTCGCGTGACGGCGCGCCATCAATCCGTTTTCGTCGAACTCCCAATTCTCGTTGCCGTACGAGCGGAACCAGTTGTTCGAGTCGTCATGCCATTCGTAGGCAAAGCGCACGGCAATGCGGTTGTCGGTGAACGCCCACAATTCCTTGATCAAACGATAGTCCAGTTCCTTCGCCCACTTGCGGCGCAACAGCCCGACGATTTCCGCGCGGCCATGCGTGAACTCTGCACGGTTGCGCCACACGCTGTCCGGCGTGTACGCGAGCGACACGCGTTCGGGATCGCGGGTGTTCCAGCCGTCTTCAGCGGCGCGTACTTTCTGGATCGCGGTTTCGCGCGTGAACGGCGGCAACGGCGGGCGGCTTTCGATTTGATCGGCCATGAGATTCCTCGCTAATGGTCAGATTGCGGTGAGATTGCGGTCCGCCTGGAAGGCGGGGACTTACTTGCAGATCGAGGTGAGGCTTTCCTGCTTGAGGACGTCTTGGGCTCGCCGCCTGATTCAGCGTCGAGCAAAGTTTGAGCGACGGCTTGCGCGTCGAGCGCGGCGTCAGGCTCGCCGCTAACCAGCGCAACAGCGATCGCACCGTCGAGCAACACCAGCCACTGACGCGACAAACGCGCGGTGCGCCTTGCATCCACGTTCTCTTGCGCGACGAACTGCTCGCATTGCGTTCGCACAAATGCAAGCAAACGTTCCTTGTGTTCCCGCGCGACGACACGGATCGGGTCTTCTGCCGAAGCGATTTCGCCGGCCGCGTTCAAAAACGCACAGCCGTGAAAGTTCTCCGACGCGAACCATTCGCGCAATACATCGAACATGCCAAGCAGCCGTTTGCGCGCGCTCGTGCCGCCGCGCTGCTGCGTGCCTGCGATGAACCAGTTCATCCAGCGTTCGTCGCGTCGTTCCAGCGCGGCCGCGACGAGCGCGTCTTTCGATTCGAAATGTGTGTAGAAGCTTTTACGCGCGGTTCCTGACTGCTTGACGATCGCATCCACGCCGGTTGCGTGTATGCCTCCGGCGTAGATCAACGCTTCCGCGGCGTCTAGCAGTCGCTCGCGTGGGCCAGGCGCCGCCACTTTTTCAACATGAGTATGAGTAGCCATGTGCGAAGAGTAGAACGATCATTCTCCCTCGTCAAGTTTTTCCCCATTTTGCGTGCGGCTGCCGCGAACTGTTATCTTGGGCGAGATGAGTCAACCGGAAGCTATTGATGAAGACATTTATAGGCCGCGCCGTTGTCGTGCGCGCTTTGCTCGCTGCAAGCTTTCTCTTTGCAACGGCTTGCACGCCATTGCAAGTGCTCACGCATTCGGTCAGCCAGAATGAGGCGCGCGTGCCGGTTGGGCGCTACGACCTCGACCATGACCATTGCAGCATCACATTCGACGTCGAACACTTCAAGTATTCGCGCTTTACGATGCGCTTTGATCGCAAGACGGGGCAGTTAGACTGGAAAGAAGGCGGGCTGGAGCGGAGTAGCGTGTCCGTTACGATCGACGCCGCGAGCATTGACACGAATGTGCCGCTGCTCGACAAAATGGTGAAAAGCCCGAGCCTGCTAGACGTGGAGCGCTATCCGGAGATCCGTTTCGTCAGTACGAAATTCGAGCGCACCGGCGAAGCTCGCGGCACGTTGACGGGCGATCTGACCATTCATGGCGTAACGCAACCCGTCACGCTCGACGTCACCTTCAACGGTTTTGCACCCGACCCGCTAACGAAAAAAGACACGCTGGGTTTTTCCGCGGAAGGGCATATCAGCCGCGCGAAGTTTGGGCTCGCGACATGGTATCCAGCGGTCGGCGACGACATTCACGTGCGCATTCAGGCCGAGTTCGACAAAACGCCCGCAGGCGCTTGAGCACGCTGCGGGCGTGTCTGACGCGGCGCGCGTGGCGCCACGTGTGTGTTATGCCGAGGTCCAGTCGAGAATGACCTTGCCGCTTTCGCCGGACAGCATGGTCGCGAACGCTTGCTGATAGTCGTCGATCTTGAAATGGTGCGTGAGGATCGGCGACAGATCGAGACCGCTTTGCAGCATCGCGACCATCTTGTACCAGGTCTCGAACATCTCACGTCCGTAAATGCCCTTGATTTCAAGGCCTTTGAAAATCACCTGGTTCCAGTCGATCGCCGTTTGGGCGGGCGGAATACCGAGCAGCGCGATCTTGCCGCCGTGGTTCATTGCTTCGAGCATGCCGGTGAACGCGCCTGGAACGCCGGACATTTCCAGGCCAACGTCGAAACCTTCGGCCATGTGCAAATCGGCCATCACGTCGCGCAACGATTCACGAGAGACGTTCACGGCACGCGTCGCGCCCATCTTACGAGCGAGTCCGAGCCGATAATCGTTGATATCGGTAATCACGACGTTGCGCGCTCCCACGTGCTTCGCAATCGCCACGGCCATGATGCCGATCGGCCCGGCACCCGTGATCAGCACGTCTTCGCCGACCAGATTGAACGATAGCGCGGTGTGCGTGGCATTGCCGAACGGATCGAAGATCGCCGCGAGGTCGTCGGAGATCTCGGGCGGAATCTTGAACGCGTTGAACGCCGGAATCACCAGATACTCGGCGAATGCGCCCTCGCGATTTACGCCGACGCCCACCGTGTTACGACACAGATGCCGACGCCCGGCGCGACAGTTGCGGCAGAACCCGCAGGTAATGTGGCCTTCGCCCGACACGCGGTCACCAATCGAAAAGCCACGAACTTCGGCGCCCATTTCGACGATCTCGCCGACATACTCATGACCGACATGCATTGGCACAGGAATGGTTTTTTGCGCCCAGTCGTCCCACTTCCAGATATGAATGTCGGTGCCGCAAATAGCGGTGCGCTTGATACGGATCATCACGTCGTTATGGCCGACTTCGGGCACTTTGACGTCAGTGAGCGTGAGACCGGGCGCGCGCTCGAGTTTTGCCAATGCTTTCATATGCGTCCCGTTTCAGATGACACCAAGTTCGCGGCCGACGCGCGCGAATGCATCCACCGCGCGGTCGATCTGTTCTGTTGTATGCGCCGCGCTCATTTGCGTTCGGATGCGCGCGCGGCCCTTCGGTACGACCGGGAACGAAAAGCCGATCACGTAGACGCCTTCGTTCAGCAATGCATCGGCCATTTTCGAAGCGAGTTGTGCGTCGCCGAGCATCACTGGAATGATTGGGTGTTCCCCGGGCACGAGCGTGAATCCAAGCGCGCTCATCTTGTCGCGAAAGTGTGCGCCGTTCTTGCGCACGCGCTCGCGTAGCTGTGCGCCTTCGTCGCTTGCGAGTAGTTCGAGCACTTTCAGCGATGCCGCCGCGATGCTCGGCGTCAGCGTGTTGGAGAACAGATAGGGGCGTGAACGCTGCCGCAGCAAGTCCACAATTTCTTTGCGCGCGGCGACATAGCCGCCCGATGCGCCGCCGAGTGCCTTGCCGAGCGTGCCGGTAATGATGTCGACGCGCGACAGCACTCCACAATGCTCTGGTGTGCCGCGTCCGTGTTCACCGACAAACCCAACGGCGTGCGAGTCGTCGACCATCACGAGCGCGCCGTAACGGTCCGCGAGATCGCATATGCCGGCGAGGTCGGCGATGATGCCGTCCATTGAAAACACGCCGTCGGTGGCGATCAGCTTGTAGCGCGCGCCCGCAGCGTCTGCCTCTTGTAGTTTCGCTTCGAGATCGGCGAGATCGTTGTTCTTGTAGCGGAAGCGCTTCGCCTTCGAAAGCCGCACGCCGTCGATGATGCTCGCGTGATTCAACTCGTCGCTGATAATGGCGTCGTTTTCGTCGAGCAGCGTTTCGAAGAGACCGCCGTTTGCATCGAAACAGCTCGAATAGAGAATGCAGTCGTCGGTTTGCAGAAATTCGGCGAGCGCGCTTTCGAGTTGCTTGTGCACGGTCTGAGTGCCGCAAATGAAACGCACCGACGCCATGCCGAAGCCGTCGTTGTCCAGGCCCTGCTTTGCCGCCTCGATGAGCCGTGCGTCGTCGGCGAGTCCCAAATAATTGTTCGCGCAAAAATTCAGCACGCCTGTGCCGTTGGCAAGACGAATGTCGGCCGATTGCGGGCTGGCGATCACGCGCTCGCTCTTGTAAAAACCGTCGGCGCGGATCTGCTCCAAAGTGCCGCGCAGATGGGCGAGATATTGTTCACGCATGAACCGGGCTCCTGAATGGGTGATAGGCGAGTGCGAGACTTCTACCGCTTTGGCACGCGCGACATGGGCGGCCACGAAGCGACCTGCTATAGTCGGCTGTCAGTTTTATCGGATTTTTTCGTTTTTCCGAACTAAAATCCGGTATGTCGAACAACTCTAAACGATGGATCTGGAAATGGCAAGCTCGGGTAATCGCCGTGCGGCGGCAGGCGCGGCGTCCGCTCCCCATGCAGTCGCGGCTCCCGCGATCGCGGCGCCACCGCGCGTCGGGGAACAAATTCAGCGCTTGCGCGCAGAACGGCGCATGACGCTCGACGATCTGTCGCGTGCGGCCGGCGTATCGAAGTCGATGCTTTCGGAGATTGAACGCGACAAGGCGAATCCGACAATCGCGGTGGCCTGGCGGTTGACCAACGCGCTGGGAGTGAGCCTCGATTCGCTGTTCGCGCCGCAAAAGACGCCGGAAGCGATCGCCGTTGCCGGTCCGCACGAAATCCCCACGTTGAGCGGGCACGATGCGAAGTATCAACTGCGGGTGTGGGGGCCGATCGAGTTGGCCGGCAAATTCGAGTGGTACGAGTTGACGCTTCAACCTGGCGGGGCGCTGGTGTCCAATGCGCACGAGCCCGGCACGCGTGAACATCTGACGGTGCTGCAGGGATCGATTGAAATCGAGGCAGCCGGCACCGCCAGGCGCCTGAAAGCTGCGGACACTGCGCGGTATGTGGCAGACGAGCCGCACGCGATCCGCAATGCTGGCAAGGGTGAGGCAAAAGCGCTGCTGGTGGTGATCCACGGCTGAGCGGCTGACTCACCGTCAGAATCTTTTCAACCGTGAGGGGATCGCCGGCTGCGTCGGGAAGTGTGAAAGGTTGCGTCGAACACTGTATATTTGTACAGTACAGGGTATCGATTGGAGCCGATGAATGAACGACCTGACGACCGAGACAACTGACCGCGCTCTGGCCGCGCTGCGCTATCAGACCGCGGCGCGCGATCTCGAATATATCGTCCGCAATATTGCTGCGCGCTATATCGCGCAGCAAGTGCCGCTCACCTGGCGCCTGCTGCATGCAATCGAGGCGGAGGCGCTGGCTGATCTTGGATTTGCCAGCCGCCATGACGCGATCATGCTCGGTCTGTTTCAACGTCCGTCGGATCTTCCTTATCCCGAAACCGACGAGGGCGTGGACTTCGGCACGTCCACCGCGCTGCCCGCGGTGTTTGCATTTGCAGTCTCCGCTTATGAGCAGGCGGCTCGCAGCGCCGCGACGCGCGCATCTCAACCTGCCGCACATAAACGGGCAAGAGCTTGGGGCGACTGACCGTCAGTCTCGACAGGCGAGTCTACAATGTGCGCAACTAACTGAATGATCGCGCATGTCGCCTCCTCATTTATCCGATCCGGTTCCGCGCCCGGATCCATCCACCGATCTTTTCGATCAGCAACGCGAAGACTGGCGTCGCGATCCACAAATCGCGTTCGACGCGTGGCTTGCGAAGCAGCATTTCAGGCGTTCGTCAGCGCAGGTTTATCAGGCGCAGTGGGGACTTTTTCTCGAGTGGTTGGCCGCGCGTCAAAAGACGCTGGTTACTGTCGATACGCAGAGCATCGCGGACTTTGTCGCTGGCCTGGATATTCGCAAGCCGCAGCGTGTGCGTTACCTACGTTTGATTGAGCGCGTGCTGGATCATGTGCGTGAAGTCGAAGCATCGTCGACCAATCCGGCTCGCTTCATCGCCCAGGATGGCGAAGCCGCGTGGCGCAACGCACGCGAGAACGAGCCGACCGGTTTTCTCCATCATGCCGAACGGGCTGCATTGATCGCGCATCTGTTTTCGCCGCTACAGGGACTGTCCAAAGCGCAGCGCTGGAAAGAACGGCGCGACCGCGCATTGATCGCAGTGTTTCTCGGCGGTGGACTGAAAACCGGCGAGGCCGCCGCCCTAGCGGTTAGTTGCGCGACACCGGGCTCGCCGTGGTTGACGATTGACCCGGCAAACCCAGCGCTCATGCGGCGCACTCGGCTAGCGCCTTTCGCGTCGGCGATACTCGAAGCATGGCTCGCCGAGCGGCGCCTGGCGGACCTTGCCGGCGATCTGATTTTTCCTGCGTCGCCTTCAGGCAGGCCGATGCACAAGGCAACCATGCTTCGTGCCGTCGATGCACTCGTCGAAGCGGCAGGCATTGCGGCGTCGCGTACATCGCGCGCCAGTCCGCAAACCTTGCGCAACACGTTCGCTGCTGATCTGTTCGAAAGCGGAGTAGAGGCGGAACCCGTCGGACAATGGCTCGGATTTGTGCAGGCCGTGTCTGCGAATCGTCTCTATCGAGCCTGGCAAACATGGACGAAACAGCAGAATCCAGACGCCATACTCGAACCGGATCCCGCCGCGCCGCTGTTCCCAGAACCTCGCATGAACGGGCGTTTCACGAGGACGCCGGGTGCGGCGGAGTCCTGAAACCTCTCACGTTTGGCCTCCCGAATTTCCTCACCTTTGACGTAGGCGGCGCCTTCGCTTCATGCCTGTGCAGAAAGCGAGTTGCTGGATAAGAATCGGCTTACCGCTTCCAGTCGCGAATCGCCGAGCCCCGAAGAATGCTCGCATTCCGGACACTGCAGTTCGAACCGGTGATCGACCTGCGAGAGTTCGGGCTCACCTTCGTCGCACTTCGGGCAGCGCAGCGGCAAGCGCACGTGGCCGTCCGCTGCGGTTCCAATAGTTCGCAATTCATCGCTCGAGAGCCGGCCGCCTTCAACTAGCGAGCACAGCAAACTGCCGATTTCCGGGTCGATGCCCTGCTGGCCGCGCAAAGCCGCAAGTTCTTTTGTCAGCGCGTCGACCTCGTCCGACTGCTCGCGCAGTTGCGCGTCGAGCCGGTCGCCCCGTGCCTTCGCTGCCGCAAGTTGCTGAATGAACTCGAATTCCTTCCGACTCGCGTCGCGCACGCCGGACTGATAGGTCGCGGCCATGCTGCGCAGCGAATCCAGTTCGACAAGCATCGGCTTCACCCGGCGCTCGGCCTCGGCGACGGCATCTTTGATCTGCTGCGCGTAGTGTTCGGTGCTTTGGCGCAATTCCACGTGAAGCGCGTCGATGCGATCGCGCAGCGTCGCGTTCGTGGCCTGTTCCGTGTCCAGGCGTTGGCGGAGCGTTTCGTTTTCGTGTTCGAGCCGGCGCACCGTTGTTTGCAGACCTTCATGGTGGGCAGTGCCGTGCGTAGTGACGGTGGACAACTCCGCCTCCAGCGCGCGAACGCGTTCCCATGCAGCTTCCGCCCGTTGTTCACTGCGCTTGATTGCGTCTTCCGAGGCGTCGCGACGGATTTCCGCCTCGCGTGCGCGTTGTTCCGCCGCGGCAATTTGCGAGCGCGACTCTTCCCGCTCGGCGTCCAGTGTGATGCGCGCGTGGGCGACGGCTTCTTCGAAAAGCGCGCCTAGCAATTCGCCGGCGCGCTCTTCCAGAGCTTTCGGGATGGCACCCGCGCCGACTTTGACGCGCGACACATTACGAATGCGTTCCCAGAAGTGGTCGATGTCCTTCGGTATGTCGCTCGCGCTGCCCGTCTGAGTGAGATCGCGTACGGCTGCCATGGACGGCCGTATGCCCAGATCGAAAAATAGACGCTTGCATGCATGTAGCGACAATTCCTGGCGGCGACTGCCGCGAGATCGCATGGCGTCAAGCTCTTCGCGGATGGCTTGACGTTCGTCGTCCACGTTCATATTTGGGCTCACTGTTGTGCTGACTGGACGAATAATAACAATTTACGTAGCAAACGATACGTTTTTGTGAGGTTGGTCTGTGTGGTGGCCGTTCTTAGTCGAGGAGGACTTATTTTGCAGACATAGAGTCACGTGTGCAGCAATTCTTCGTGAAACAAAACTAAGAACCGCGCATAACTTATTGTAAACAAAGATGGTTTGTTAGCCGCGGTTTGATAGCGCACTGTTTCACGATACGCATCACTACAAGCGATCGACGATTGTTTCTATCCGAGAGCTCTCGTGGTTTTTGGCTAGAGAGTAATAAAAGTAAACACCTTTGAACCCAAGTTAAAAACGTTAACGCCAAAGCAAAGCCTTGCCTGGCGGGGGTTTCCGAGCAGCAAGGTGAAGCTTTCCGGGAGAGTTGGTGAGGTTATGCGGGAATTGGGAGTGATGGGGTTCGGGAAGCGTGGTGAGCAGGTCCGGGATGTATCGTGAGCGGGTTCAGGGGACCCCACTGAATGAGACGTCAGGCCAAGGTGAGTTTTTGCGGGAGCGCTTCGGTCGGGAGCGCCCGCCAGGCCTCGCCAGCGACTCGTGAAGCCGTCAGGATCGAGGTGAGCACTTTCGGGAGGGTTGCGACGCCCTCTTTTTGACCCTGTTCGAGCCGCGAAAAACCTTGTGGTGAGCGAAGACGGGAGAAAACGCAGGGGAAAGGTGAGGCTTTACGGGGCTTGGCTGGCCGTTTTGCCTTTATTTTAGGCATTTGAAGCCCAAGGTGAGCTTTTGCGGGAAGTGTTCCCGCTTCCGGCGCACATTTTTCCGCATGACAGTGAAATTGCCAGGCAGCGGCGATGTAAAGGTGAGCAAATCCGGGAGTTGGTCGCCATGGCGACCAATCATCTCCAAAGTCGACCGAGATGACATGAAAGGTGAGAGTTTTCGGGGCGCGTTTCGGGCGGTTTTAACGGTAAAGGTGAGGGAATTCGGGGGCAACAGGCTGCTCATCGGCTGGAAAAGTCCTACCTGCGGACTTTGGCCGGTAGTTGAGCGGCGGCGTTGGGATGCCGACGGTGAGAGTTTTCGGGAGCGTCTAGGCCACCATTGCACATCGCGGGAAATTGCAATCTGGCCTAAAGGTGAGATTTTACGGGAGCCGCTACGCCGGCAAAGTTCAACGTTGAAGCCATTTTTGTTGGATATAACCCATTGAAAACAAAGCACAAATATCGCTATTCCTGCAAAGGTGAGGCTTTTCGGGAGGTGCATGTGGAAGACTTGCGAACATGGTGCCGCGTTCCAAGGTGAGGTTTTTCGGGACGATTTTGAAGCACTTTTATCGCTTCGCCACGGGGGAAGCCGCGTCGTTTGGAGCATTGAACCGATCCTAAGGTGAGCTTTTTCGGGGACTCGCGAAGCGGGTTGCGATTGACGACGCTATTTCGGCCCCCTCTGCGCGGCAATTCTGTCGAAGATGCCCAACGCACATGGTCACGCACCCCCCGGTCTCTCTATATGGCGAGGGGATCACAGCCCTTGTGACCTGCATGCACGTTAAGGTAAAAGGGCGAAAAAATTTTGAGGTGAGGAGGTTCGGGATATCGCGCTCGCCGTCGAGCCGACGCTCTAAACCTCCCGCTTTTCCGCAGCCCGCGACACCAAAAGGATTGCCGAACCTGGCGCCGAAAGAGAAAGGTGAGAGTTTTCGGGAGTCTGCGGAGGTGAGTCGCGTCGCGTAAACTCGCTTCACCCGCAATGGTGAGAATCACGCTATAGACGGGTATCACCACAGTCGGTATGCTCTCGCCAAATCCCTCCTTGACCATACGCATGGCCACGAAGCGCGCCAAGAAAACCGATGTAGTCAGCCCCAGCTCGGCGGAATTGCGCAAGGCCGTCGAGGCGATCGCTATTCAGCCGAAGAGCGGCAAGATCACGCTGCTGACACGCAAGCTGTTCAATGTGCTGCTCGCTGTCGCGCAGCAAGCCGACGAATCGGGCGATACCTATCGCGCGTTACTGTCGGACATCGTCGCCAACTCTGCGTTTGATTCCAACGACACCGCTCTCGTCAAAGAGCACCTGCGCCGGATGGTTTCGGTTCAGGTCGAATGGAGCACTGGTACGTCCAGCCAGAAGCCGGGCCGGAAATGGGGCATCTCCACGCTGATCGCAGATGCGGAAATTCTCGAGGATCCGACCACGCGCCGGGTCTGGGTGGAATTTTCGTTCGCTCCGAAGATCAAGAAGAAGCTGCTCGATCCGGTTCAGTATGCGCGTCTGAGCCTGCAGTTCCAAAGCCAGTTGCGCAGCAGCGCCGGCCTCGCGCTGTACGAAATCTGCGTGCGCTATCTGACCAATCCAAGCCATCTGACGATGCGCGAGTCGTGGGAATGGTGGCGCCCTATCCTCTCCGGCACGCCGGACACGGAAGCGGGCGACGAAGCAAAGCGCGAATACAAATACTTCAAGCGCGATTATTTGCGGCCGGCAATCGCTGAGGTGAACGCAGTCACAAATATCTTCGTGGAGCTGATCGAGCACCGCGAGGGCCGGCGTGTCGCCGAGATCCAGTTTCGCGTGACCGAGCGCAAGCAGCCGATGCTAGCTCTGGACGAGCATCCGAACGTGTTCGACAGCACGCTCGTGGATCGGATGGTCAAGATCGGCATTCCGCTGAAAGAGGCGCAAACGCTTTACGCGGACAGCGAGGAAAACCGCATCCGCGCGGCTTTGCAGATGACCGAGCAACGCATGCGTAGCACGTCGCTGCCGCCGGTCCGCAGTGCGCCGGCGCTGTTCAAGGACGCGCTGAAGAAAGGGTACGCACCGCCTGTCGAGACCGTGGCATCTGGTGGTAGCGCTAAGGCCGTCGCGGCTCCCGCGGACGATCTGAAGGCGCGCCTCTTGGGCGAGTATTCCGCGTATCGTCGCAGGGAGGCACGCGAGCTCTACGACGAGCAGGGTGAGTCCGAACGGGACATCGCACGGCAGTCGTTTGAGGAAGAAGAGTTGCCGGGGCTCGGCGCCCATATGCGCGACGACTGGCGTCGCCGGGGACTCGACTCGAAGATCGTCGAGACGGCGTTCTTCGATTGGCTGGCTCGCAAGACGTGGGGCGAGCCGACCGACGGCGATCTGCTCGCTTTCACACTTAGTCAGTCGCGCGCTGCCTGATCAGTCGGCACGCTGCCGGCAATTCTGGACGAGGCGGCGCATCTGACGGCGGCCGCCGTCAGACCGCTTATTGAGCGACTATTACTTCAACATCTTTTCGATCTGTCGAAGAATGTCGTCCCGCTTTTCACGCGTGAGACCCTTGAGGCGCAATTCGATGCGGTCCTCCCCGTATGTCTTCAGGTCGCCGACCGACACTCCGTCGAGCTTTACTTCCAGCCGCTGCGCATAGCGCTGGCGACCTGTCGGCTTGGTGCTTTCCTGCGCAGTCGCTCTGCCCTTGACGATGTCGGCGACCTGCCGCGTGCTGAGGTCGTCAGAGAGTATCTTGTTGATCAGACGCAGCGTCGCGTCGGCACCGCGAGCCGCGTGATAGCGGCCTACCTGATACGCCATGTTGGAACCGAAACGGTCAGGCCGCGCAACCATCTCATGCATGACTGCTTCGGGCAACTTGGCAATCGACAACGCCACGGCCACCGTCGACTCGTCTAAACCAAGATGCTCAGCCAGCTCCTTCTGGCTCTGGAAATGGCGGTCGTCCAGAAAGCGTTTCCAGACCACTGCATTGTCGAAGACTGTCTGCGAATCTCGCTGGACGTTGAGATCGTAGCCGAGCTTGTAGCTCTGAATTCCAATTGGCAGATCGATAACGATCGCCTTCACCGATTCCTTGTTTGCTTCCTTCAACGCCCGCACACGTCTACCGCCGTCGCTGACGAAGTAGGTGCCGGGATTGTCATAGTCAGGAATGACGTGAATCGCCTGCTGTTGCCCTTGCTTCGCCAGATTCACGGCGAGCTCGGCAATCGATGACTTCACGTAGAAGTGCCGCGGATTGAAGGGGCTCGGCTTGATCGTTTTCAGCGCAAGCTCGATGACCTGACCCGGGCGATATCCGTGTTCAATTCTCCATGCACGGTAGGCGGCGGACTCGTTTTCGGCATCGACGATGTCGAGGCTCGAATCGGTTTGCGGGAATATGCCCGGAAGCGGGCGCACGGAACCGTCGGGGGCTTTCGAGGCATTGTTTTTGACCAGCCCATCAATCGCGTTCAGTCGATCTAACGCCGTTCGCTTCTCGCTACTGGTCGTATCAGGACGTGCTTGAAAGCCTTTGGCAAATTGGGAGGGTTTCATTCAGGGTCCTTTATGCGCATAAATTTACGGGAGCAAGGCGGCGATCTCGTTCGCGCACGCCCGTACTTCGATGGCGGCGAGCTTGGCGCCGCGATCGCTCATCTGTAGCACTGTTTGACCCAATGCCATTGCTTGCTTGTAGGCTTCGCGGGTAGGAATCTGGGTCTTGAGGAGAGGAAATCCGAGCTCTTCTAACGCACGCTTGAGCTCGCGCGTCAGCATGCGCTTTTCTTCCGTCTTGTTGAGCAGGAAAACTGCGCGCAGGTCTTCGTTCATGACCTGCGCTTGCTGGACGAGTTTGACTAAGCCAATGCTCGACCAATAATCGGCGGGCGACGACGACGTCGGGATCACCGCAACGCTCGCCGCGAGCAGAACGACGCCCGAGACTTTTTCCGTAATGGAAGGTGGGCAGTCGACGACGATGATGTCGTAGTCGCCAACGAACTTCTTGATCTCACGGTGAATCTGGCTGCCGGCTTCGGAAAGATTGACGACGGGGAACGGTATGCCGGTGTCACCGTCCGAGGATGCGCTGGCCCAGTGGATCAATGTGTTCTGACCGTCGGCATCCACGACCAGGACTCGCTTTCCTTTCTCGTGAAAAGCCGCCCCGAGATGCATCGCGATTGTGCTCTTCCCGACTCCACCTTTTTGCTGAGTTACCGCGATGATTTCAGCTGCCAATGTTCACCTCTCTTTTTTAAGCGCAGATGGATTTTACCTGGAAGAATTCGTATTTCAATCGTTTCTTTTGAATTTCGATGGAATTAGCCGTTCAGCTAGGTTTATGCGCATAAAGATGATTGCCGTGCCGTGCCGTGCCGTGCCGTCAGGCGTGGCGGAGACATAGGTGCACATGCGTAGCCCGGCGGATGATCGACGCTTGTGAGCGGGTCAGTTTGGCGTAGTGCCAGTCGCGTAGCGGCGGCTACCCCGGCAACTTTATGGCGCCTCACGGATTGACCGCAGAGCAGAGTGCGCACACCCTGCTTCTTAGTCCGATGCGCTGACCTAGTTGGAACGCGATGTCGATTGGATCGTGAGCCCCTGCCTGCTCGTCGGCGATATGCGGTCCACCGGTTTATGCGCATAAACCACGGTTGTCTCTAGCCAGCTCATTTTTTTGTTCGCTGCTTCACATTGGCAAGTGGATCGCGACTCTGGCCACATGGTGGCAAGACGGACCTCGGGCAATCGCGGGTTGCTAAGAGAACGGGTGGTTGGAGGACGGGCACAAACCCCGCCGTCCAGGCGTTCCCGCGCCGCGGTTGCGGGAAGCTCAGCCGGACCAACTTCGGCGGCTTTATGCGCATAAAGTTGCTGTCTCCTCCGCCCCGATTAGAGAGGCCGACGGAGAGCAAATCGGTGCGCTGCCTTCTCAGAATGGTTCGGTCGCCGCTTTGAGAACTGCCAATAAAGCTGCCGCTCAATCCCCGCTCCAGCCGTGCAACGGGCCGTACGCATCGAAGGCATTCGCGTCGACAACTTGCCGCTTCGCAGGCGCCCGAGACACAACGCGCGTTCCTAGCACACGACATGGCGAACAAGCCCCGCCGTCAACATGGCAACTACGCCCGCCGTCAGTCATCCGCCAAGGCAGCGGCGGACGGCATCGAGGCACGGCAGACGAGCAGCAAAGCCATCCGCCGATAACGGATAAAATCCGACAACAACGTTCCCGACGTACCAGCCGCTCTCCTCTTAACCACTAAACGCGTCATGATCACCATCTACCACAACCCTCGCTGCTCCAAATCCCGTGCGACCTGCGATCTGATTACCAGCAGGTATAACGACGGCAAAGAGATTGTTGAGGTCATCGAATATCTAGATCATCCGCTCACCGTCGCCCAATTGCAGCAGCTGAACATGCAACTTGATTGTCCGGTGCGCGCTATGATCCGCGACACCGAGTCCGAATACGAGTCACTAGGCCTATCTGAGCCCACGTTAAGCGACGCTCAGTTATACGAAGCATTAGCTGCGCATCCGATACTCCTGCAACGGCCGATCGTCGTGCGAAACGGGCGTGCTGTGATTGGCCGTCCACCCGAGAATGTGGCGAGCTTGTTCGTCGAGCATCACACCGGAGCGGAGCAATGAAGTGCACGGCATAGCTCCTACGCAATGTGCTCTGAAGGCGAGACGCCGGCGACCAGCGCTATATTCTTGCGCAACTGTATTGGCATGATTCGCACTTCACCTCACCGCTGTCAGCGGTCCTCTGCGTTCGGGCCACAGGCTCGCACCGAGGAACACTCGCATGCGTTGCACCGGCTCAACTAAATGCAATGACAGTTCGTCGAGGCTGTGAGTCGACGTCGGTGGAAATAAGCCAACGCCCTGGCGTCGACTCCGTCCCACCGACGTAGGGAATGGCGCCGTGCGTCGCGCAACCTTCCGCGGACAGCGACGCGCCCAACAAACTCACCGCACTGGCAGTAATTAACGCAGACCTGTCTCTTCCTGATACACGACACGATCTACGCTAGCGCAGCAGGAACAGACGCGTCACACCCCGCGAGCCGTTCACAAACGCAAAACGGAGTCCGAATGCTTGAACTACGCCCATCTTGTGAAGGATGTGGAAAGTCGCTGCCGCCGAATGCGTCCGACGCGATGATCTGCACCTACGAATGCACTTTCTGCGAAGTGTGCGCGTTAACCACTCTGCGCAACGTATGCCCTAACTGCGGCGGAAATTTCGCACATCGACCGATACGCACGCGGGCTCAGTTAGCAAAGCACCCGGCCCGAAGCGAGAGAACCGCCGTTGGTATCGACGAGGCCTCGCACTCCGAATTCCTCAAGCGCTATCGCACGACGCCACCCAGCGAACGGTGACGTTTCGGGCATATCCGCGCCGCCGCCAGGAGCAATACGGCAAGCACCGCAAGCCCACCGGCACCGCAGCATCAATCGTCGCCGTTCATCGCGTCCGACGTCGAGATGCCGCTCATGGTATGAGCGGCGTCACGCAGCAGGCGAATCTGTTTGCGATAGTTGCGGCAGCCGCTGCAAGTCGGCAGATGCAGCCGGATGGCAACCCATTCGCCAGTCGTCAACGGACGGTCCAAAGCGTCGGACAGCAGCCGGGTGATGTGCTTACATTTCCCCATTTGCATCCTCGCTGGATAAGCCTTTCTCGCTCAGACAGGTGCGCAAGCGAAGACGCGCGCGATAAATCAGCACGCTGCAATGGTTGGCCGTCAGTTGCAGTTCCGCGCAGATCGCATCGGTGTCGAGGTCGAGAAATTCGCGCATCATGAAAACGCGCCCAATATGCTCGGGCAGGTGCTCCAGGCACGCCTCGAAGAGCGCCCAGAATTGCTGCTGACGCAGCGCCGTTTCGGGCGTCGGCCACGGGCGCGGCTTGGTCTGTTGCGACCAGTGGCCGTTGTCCTTGAACAACTCGCGATCGAGTAGCGCTTCGCCGTCGAGTTCTGACTCGAGGGCGGAGAGGTTCACAGTGCGTTGCCGGGCACGCAGCGTATCCACGAGCTTGTGCCGCAGGATGCCGAACACCCACGTCTTATGTTCCGACTGTCCGACAAACCGGTCGGCTTGCGTCCAAGCTGCGGCGAGCGCTTCCTGGACAGCATCTTCGGCAGCCGCGGCATCGCGCAATTGCAAACGGGCGAAGCGCACGAGGTCTCGACGCAGTTGAGCCAGATAAACAGGGTCGCCGAGGGTCCCGGCGCTCGCCTGCGTCACGGTAGGCTCCGCTGCACGCGCCGCGAAGCGTGCGCGCGGTCGTCTGAATGGTTGTCGCTCATAAACGGAGAGTTTGTCTCGCACTGGGTTCTGGCACGAGCGCCATTCTGCCGCAGCTTGCGGCGCAAGCGAATTGATATTGGACATACGCGGTCTCCGACGCGGGGATTTGTGGGCGTTAGTCGCGCGGGGCGGGCATCTTGTGACAAACAGAAATCGACTATTGCGGAAAACGAAATTAACGTTCATGGCCCGTGCACCTGGCGTTCCTCTCCCGCCAAAGGCACGCCAGTCAAGGAGTGGGTTCGCGAAGCATTCGTTGCGTTTGCATTATTTCAGTTAGTGAAAAGAAGTCTTCCGGTCTAGCCCATTTTTGGGTGGGCACTGAATCGCTATTCTTCGGCCATCGATCGAACAGATCGCCAGCCAAACACCACGAGGAGTAGCACCATGAAACGCATTCTGTCCGCCCTGATCGCTTCCGTCGCTTTGTTCGCCGCCGCTTCCGGCGCAGCCGAGGCTGCTGCCCCGGCACAATGCAATGGCCCGGCGTCGTACTGCAACGTGTTTTTCGGCAACTAAGCTCCCGCTACCGGCCGCCTGCACCCATGCAGGCACCAGTGGCTGACCGCGGAAATCGCGGACGCGAACTGTCCGAAGCGAAAAAGGGCGCCCAGATGGGTGCCCTTTTTTCGTAGCAACGTCAGAACGAAACCAATCACGGGCCGGTTGCCCGTTACAAATCTACGCCGCTGCCTACGTCACCCGCACATCCCTGCGCTCTAACCACGCGTTTTCCACCAGCGCGGTCACAGCCGAATCCACGCCACGACTGCTCGAACGTGCGATAAACCGCACACCGTCACCACTCACGACTGATCACCGAAAAACTGCCGCTGCCTCCAAATAGCGTAGGCCGGAGGCAGGCTTGATTGACAAGGCAAAAGTAGCACTTATCCACAAGGTTATTCAGTAAAACTGTGGATAACTTTTGCACCTGCCGCGTTATCCACCGCGCCAGCGTAAAACCGCCGTACTTTTCCGCCACTTTGTCCAAAGCGGTGCGGGCCGGCGCCCTGCGCCCGGCTTTTTGCCTATGATGACAGTCCGTACCCTTTGCGCGTCGAGCGCCTTATTCAAGGAAGCGAATCATGGCCCTACACATTGCAGTCGTCGTCGGCAGTTTGCGTCGCGAGTCGTTCAACCGTCAGTTGGCGCAAGCGGTCATCTCGTTGGCGCCGTCCGACTTTACATTTGAGTTCATCGACATCGGCTCGCTGCCGCTCTACAGCCAGGACTACGACGCGGATTATCCCGAAGCGGGCAAGCAACTCAAACAGCGGATCGAGGCCGCCGATGGCCTGCTGTTCGTCACGCCGGAATACAACCGCTCGATTCCGGGCGTACTGAAGAACGCACTCGACTGGGGCTCGCGTCCGTGGGGCACTAATTCGTGGGGTAATAAACCGGGCGGGGTGATCGGCACATCGGTCGGCGCGACCGGCTCGGCCCTCGCGCAGCAACATCTGCGCAATGTGCTGGCTTATCTCGACGTCGCGGTGCTCGGTCAGCCCGAGGTGTTCATCAAGCACGATCCCGCGGTCATCAATGAGAAGGGCGAGATTCTGAACGATGGGACGCGCAAGTTCCTGCAGACTTTCGTCGACCGCTACGTTACGTGGGTCAAGCGGCATACCGCTGCCTGACGCTGTGTAGCTCCGACCGTCCTGAAGGCGGTGGCGCCGCCGCACCTCCCGGTGCGCCGCCGCTACCGCTATGCGCGTTTTTGCGCTTACACGTGGTGATGCCCGGTCACGCGCTCCCACCCGTGACGCACGGCAAGCTTGAAGCGCTCCCAGGTGCTGTCAGGAGACGTCGTCTCCCAATGGCGTCGTGCTTCCGGCTCGACGTCGTCCCACGCCCTGTCCCGATAACGCACGTCCTTGCCGATTTCCGCACCGTAGCGGTAGGCCGGAACGTAGTCTTCGTAGCGCGCGTCGTCGGCGGCGTACTGCTCGTCGTAATGCGTACGGAAATCTTCTTCGTACTCGAGATATTCGTTCGGAATCTGGCCGCTCAGCCCGGCCGTCGGTTGGGCCGACCCGGAAACCACTTCGGACGGCTGCATCACAGCGCCTGAGCCCGGCGCGGACCCGGCCGCAATCGCGCTGCGTCCCGCGTCGGCCGCGAGCGGGTCCGGCAGAGGCTCGTTCAGCGGATCGGTCGCGCGGCTTCCGGTGAGCGGCGGCGGGACGAACGGCTCCGCGTCGGTGCTGCGAGGCGAGGTCGTGTACAGCGGATCAGCCGTCGTAGAACCAGTGAAACCAGGCGACGCAGGTGCTCCGACGCCGCTTGGCGCCACGGACTCGGTTCTGACGGATGCCGGCGTTTCACGGACCGTCGAAGTCGCCATTCCTGGTTCGGGGCCGCGCGGTGTTCCCGGCGTGACCGCACCGATTCCCAGTTCGTCGAGTAACGAGTGCTCGCGGGCATCCTCCGTGGCTGACTGCGTGCTCCAGTCCGGCGAACGCTCGCCGATTTCGGTCGCGCCGAGCCGCGTCAACGTGTTGCGGGCGAGTTCCGCGTGCGATTCGCTGGCAGCGTCGATTACGACGAGCACAGCTCCGCGCCGCACGGCTTCGGTGTAACGCGCGGTCTCCGGCGCCCGTGGGCCGCTGGCAAAGAGGCTCGACAGGAAGCGCTCTATGTTTGCGAGCACTCCCGAACCCGCGACCTCGGCGGTTGCGGAGCCGACTGACGGTTCGGCGTTGGCCTGCAACTCAATTGTCTCGCGTGCGAAACCGGTCTGTACTAGTGTCTCCCGAGCGGTTTCGGCCTCAGGATAGGTATTAAACAAACCAATCACGGTATGTCGCATGGCTGTCTCCCGTTTTGGGTAGGACGGATAGCGCGGCGCGCGCCATCCCGGCTATCCAACAGGTGCCGCAACCTTCATGCCGGAGTCTTGATTCATGCGCCACACGGCCCGCCCCGCTGGGCTGCGCGAAGCGCTTCACGTCGACGATGCGGCAGCGTGCCCGCCGCGCTTTTTACAATCTCGCGCAAATTGAGCAAAAAACGGGAATGGGAGCGCTGAAAGCCGCTGCCTGTGGTCGATCCTATTGCGCGTGATGCGTGGCCGGATCGAGCCCGGTCTGGGCGAGTTCGCGCTGGATGCCCTGCAGAAGACTTTCAAGCAGCGCGATATCGAAGGGTTTGGAGAGCACGCGCACGTTCACATGCCGTGCCCGATCGAGTTCTTCCGCATAACCGGTGACGAGAATCACGGGCAGCGTGACATCGAGCGTTCTTATCGCCTCGGCCAGATCGATGCCGTTAAGGGCGCCCGGCATATGAATGTCGGACAGCACCAGTTCGAACGGCACCGGCTCGCCAGTGCGCGCCCGCTGCGCGTAAGCGTCGCGCAACAGACGCAGCCCCATGTCCGCATTGAACACGCATGTGACCTGGTGGCCCATCATCTGCAACAACGCTTCGGTACCTGCCGCCACTTCCTCGTTGTCCTCGACGAGCAGGATGCGCAGCCCGTGCAGCGCGCCCTGGTGCTCTGCGTCCGTTTCGACCGGCGTGTCGACGGCCGACTCATCCGACGCACGCGGCAGATACAGCCGCACCGAAGTGCCGGCACCCACCGCGCTGTCGATTGCCGCAAGCCCGCCCGATCGCTCGCAGAAGGCAAACACCTGCGGCAAGCCGAGTCCCGTGCCCATGCCCTTTGCCTTGGTGGTAAAGAGCGGCTCGAAGGCGCGCGCGAGCACCTCGGGCGCCATCCCCGCACCGGTGTCCTCAAGCGACACCTGGACGAAGTCGCCTGTCAGCGGAAAGCCGTCTTCGTGACGGAACGTAATGTTGGTCGCACGCACGGTGAAGCGCCCGCCGTTGGGCATGGCGTCGCGCGCATTGACGGCGATGTTGATGAGCGCGAGCTCGAGTTCGGCGACGTCCACGCGCATCGGCCAGACGCCGGCGCCGATGTCCATCACCAGCGAAACCTTGGCTCCGAGCGACGCGCGCAGCAGGTCGCGGCATGCGGGCAGCCAACGTTCGAGCGCGACGGTTTCGTTGCGCAGCGGCTGCTTGCGCGCGACGCCCAGCAACTGCCGCGTGAGCGACTGGCCGCTCTTCAGCGCCCGCTCCATGGCTGACAATTCCCGGTCCAGCCCGGGCGCGCCGCGCCGCCGTGCGATCTGCACGTTGGCGGCAAGAATCATCAGCAGATTGTTGAAGTCGTGTGCGACGCTGCCCACCAGCGTGCCGAGCGCTTCCATCTTGCGCGACTGCCGGTACGCGGATTCGATCGAACGGCGCATCGACGCTTCCGCCTGCCAGCGTTCCCATGCCTCTTCCTCGGCGCTGAGCCTCCGCAGTGACAGCCAGATCACGCACCATAGCGCGACGGACGGCGTGAATATCGACAGGATCAACACGGCCAGGTGCCGATACCAGGCGGCCCACATCGCCGATGCACGATACCCGCACATGACGTAGACCGGATAAGAGCCGACGTGCCGGAACGCGACGATCATGTTGTCGCCGTCGAGATTCGAGCGCATGCGCGCGACGCCGGCGCGGCGTCCCTGGTTCATGGCCTCGGCGAACGGCGAATCCGGCGCGACGGTCGCCGGTTCGCGCGGGCGACGCGGATAGTGTGCGAGGACCGCGCCGTCGGAGCGCACAAGGCTCATGGTCATTGGCGCGCCGTCGTTGCCGCCGAGCAGTTCGCGATAGAACGCGTCGAAATAGCTCGGGCGCAGCGCGACCGACACCACGCCGGCGAAAGTACCGTCGGGCGCGCGCCGTTCGACGCCGGTGTTGAACACCTGTTCGCCGGCGACATGCCCCGTCATCACCTTCGACACGTGTTCGAGGTCGTGGCCGTCGCGAAGGCCGACGAAATCCTCGCGCTCGCCGATGGAAACCGGCGGTGCCGGATAAACGCGGCTACTCACGAGAAGCGCGCCGTCGCGGCCGAAAATCGACACCGCGGCCACTTGCGGATAGCCGCCGCCCATTGTCCGCACTTTCCGATGAATGGCGGCCTCGCGCGCGCGAATGCCGTCGTCGTCCAGGCCTTCCGTCAGATCGACGATGCGCGTGTCGAGCGTCTCGTTCATGTCGAAGACCTTCAGCGCATGCTCCTCAGCGACTCGCACGGTGCGCAGCGTCATATTGGTGGCATCGGCTTCGCGGGTTCGCAGGTCGCTGAACGCCATGATCGCGACGTAGAGGCATGGCAGCACGATCGCGGCGACCAGCAGCGCGATCAACGTCATGCGCCGGATCTGGAAGTTCTGCTCCGGCACCGCAGGAAACACAGCCTCGTCCTGCCCATCAGCGGAAAGGCGGCTCGCTCGATGCGGGTCGAACCGGTTTTGGGTCATTTGTTAAGCGCTCAAGTCTTCGGGGCTGGGAGGCACGGCGGATACGAGAAGCATAGTCGCAGAATGGCGGTAGAAGTTACCGTAATTGAGGGCGCCAGACATTTCGACACCTATTCACTGCCCTTTTAAAACAGTGAAGAATCGAGAAGCGCAAACGTACACAAAAGTATAAACGGGATTAAAACGATTATTATGCGGGGCGTATTTTTTCAAATGACGCCCGTGTAAGGAAGAAATTGTTATCAGGACGAAAATACCGTGTATTGCATTTCGACTGGTTTGCTTTGAGAATTGACGCAATGAGAAAAAGTGCGTCCGCTATGTTCGGACGCATACGCCGCGAGGGCATCGGATCATGCGTTTACGCGTGAGTGCCGGCGTTCGCGGAAAACAAGCGCGCGGCACGGGACCAGCCGATCCAACCAGCCGCGCCTCATCTACGGGGTAGGCTCACATGCCGGTCATAACCGTCGTCCAGCGCACGCAGTCTTGCGCGCGCCATGGTTTCGCCAGACGCGCGTCGCCGCGCCACCTCCCCGCGCGGCCGCAAGCAGCCTTCCACCTAGGCAACGCACAGTTCGCGGCTTGCCAGACTCCGCCCTAAAGGAATTCCGCTATCCGCCGTTAACCCGTACGAGCTTATTCCGTCTTTCGACCTGCCATGCCTTTGCCAATCGTGATCGCCGATGATTCATTGCTTGCCCGCAAGGTGCTCACCAAGGCATTGCCGCCGGACTGGGACGTCGATGTGTCGTACGCGTCGAACGGGCGCGAAGCCCTCGCTCTGTATCGTCAAGGGAAAGCCTCGGTGATGTTCCTCGACCTGACCATGCCGGAAATGAACGGCTATCAGGTACTCGAGGCGCTGCAGCATGAGGATCTGAACACCTTCGTCATCGTCGTCTCGGCCGATATCCAGCCGATGGCCCAGGCGCGCGTACGCACGCTCGGCGCCGCGGCGTTCATCGCCAAGCCCGTGACGCCGGAGGCGGTACTGCCCATCCTCAAGGAGTACGGGTTGTATGTCTGAGCCAGTCCTCACCGAAGATCAGCGCGACGCGCTGCAAGAGGTCGCCAATCTGGCGATGGGTCAAGCCGCGACACGTCTCGCGCGGCTGCTCGATTCGTTTATCGAATTATCGGTGCCGCGCGTGAGGGTGGTGGCCGTCAGCGAGGCCGCGCAGGCGCTGCGGGAGATGACCGGTATTGAAGACCGGGTTAGCGCGGTACGCCAGGGCTTTCGTTCCGACATCAAGGGCGAGGCGCTGGTGATTTGCCGCAGCGACAGCGTGGAGGACTTGTGCGCGCTGGTCAGCGACCCGTATTCGCGCTCCGCTTACGAAGCTGTGAGCCAGAAGGAGCTGATGTTCGACGTGGCGAACGTGCTTACCGGCGCGTGTGTCTCGTGCATTCTCGACCAGCTCGGCCGCACGCCGGTGTTTTCCGCGCCCGGCCTGCTGGGCGACGCCTTGACGCTCGACGAAGTGTTTCAGCCCGGCGTGCTGCAATGGGAAGTGGCATTGCTCGTCGAAGTCAATTTCGCGCTGGAAGACCAGAGCTTCCGCGCGCATCTCGTGATGCTGATGGCGGAAGAGTCCATCCGTCATATGAGCGACGCGCTCGACGCGTTGTTGTCCAGCCTATGAGCGCGCCTACCGAGTCGTTGAGCGATCTGGTCGTCGAGCGGGTGGGCTTCGGAATCTTCGTGCTCGACCGCGACATGAACGTGTTGATGTGGAACCGCTTCATGCAGGACCACAGCGGTTTGTCCGCGGAGCAGGTGGTCGGCAAGTCGCTGTTCACGCAGTTTCCGGAACTGCCGCGAGTGTGGCTGTCGCGCAAGATCGAAAGTGTCTTTCAGCTGGGTAGCTTCGCGTTCAGTTCGTGGGAACAGCGCCCGTATCTGTTCAAGTTCGACCACGACCGGCCGATCACGGGCGGGGTCGACTACATGCAGCAGGACGTCACGTTCATGCCGCTTACACGCGATCGGGAGGTGGTGGCCGTTTGCGTGACCATCTCCGACGTGACCCATGTAAGCATCGTGCAACGAGAGCGCGAGGAGGCTGTCGCCAAGCTGCAGGAGTACGCCGACCGTGACGGACTGACCGGCATTGCCAACCGCCGCTTCTTCGAGGCGCGGCTGCTCGACGAATACACGCGCTGGCAGCGCTACGGCGGCGACATGTCGGTGCTGCTGTTCGATCTCGACCACTTCAAGAAGATCAACGACCAGTTCGGTCACGGCGTCGGCGATACCGTTTTGCGCGTGATGGCGCAGCGCGTTGCCGGGGTCGTGCGGGCGCAGGACACGTTCGGGCGTTTCGGCGGCGAAGAGTTTGCATTGCTGCTGCCGTGCACGCCGCTGGAGGACGCCATGCGCGTCGCCGAAAAAATCCGCCGCACGATTGCCGACACGCCGGTCGAGGTGCAGGGCACGAGCGTGCCCGTTACGGCGAGCGTGGGCGGCGCGGCCGCGCGTGCCGGCTCGCCCGCGTATGACGTGCTGATCAACGAGGCCGATGCCGCGCTCTACAGCGCGAAGCGGCAAGGCCGCAATCGCTGCGTCGCGTTGACGTAAATGGCGGCGATTGAGGTTCGCTCATAGCGCCCGGTTGCGCTAAAAAGCCGGTTCTGCCCGCGGCATCATGCGCCGCACGTCGCACCGGGCTTGCCGGTCACAGCGGGTTGTGTCGGTCATTGCTCTGTGGAAACTGCGTCGTCGGACAAACGTTGTTATACTTTTCGCCGTTTCCGGCATCCCAGCCGTGTGTTTCGCGCGTGTCCGCGCGCGCGGGCCGCCCGCCCTGCGGCGAGGCATAAAAAATTCCTGTACGCCTTTCAGCGGGCGCCCTCCTGCGGAGATCGTCTTGGCTGTATCCAATCTTGTCGTGGACGATACTGAAATCGACGCCGCTGCCGCCACGTCCGGCAGTTCGTTTTATCTCGCAATGCGCATCCTGCCGGCCGCGCAGCGCGACGCGATGTATCAGGTCTACGCTTTCTGCCGCGCTGTCGACGATATCGCCGACAGCGACATGCCGCGCGCCGACCGCGCCGCGGCGCTCGAGCGCTGGCGCGCCGACATCGACGCGTGCTATACCGGCTCGCCGCGCGCCTCGTTGCGCGCGCTGACGCGGCACATCCACACGTTCCATCTGCAGCGCGAGGATTTTCACGCAATGATCGACGGCATGGCGATGGATGCGGCCGCCGACATCTGCGCCCCCGACGAGGCCACGCTCGACCTGTACTGCGACCGGGTCGCGAGCGCGGCGGGCCGTCTATCGGTGAGGATATTCGGGATGCAGGAGGAGCCGGGCCGTTTGCTGGCGCACCATCTCGGCCGCGCGCTTCAGCTGACGAACATTCTTCGCGACATCGACGAAGACGCAGGTATCAACCGTTGCTATCTGCCGCATGAGTTGCTGGCCCGAGAAGGCATCGCGGTGAAGAATCCCTCGCAGATCGCCGACGATCCGTCGCTGCCGCGCGTCTGCGCAACGCTCGCCGAACGCGCGAAAGAGCATTTCGCCGCGTCCGACGCGATCATGGACCGCGAGCCGCGCACTCAGGTGCGCGCACCGCGCATCATGTCGGGCGTGTACCGCTTGCTGCTGGAACGCACACTCGAACGCGGCTTTGACATTCCGCGCACGAAGGTCAGCAAGCCGAAGCTGCGCATGCTGTGGATCGTCGCGCGTTACGCGCTCTTCTGAGCCGATGCCGAGACTCGTACATGTGGTCGGCGCGGGCCTCGCCGGCCTGGCCGCCGCAGTGCAGTTGCAGCGGCGCGGCGCGCGAGTCGTGCTACACGAAGCGGCGCAACAGGCGGGCGGCCGCTGCCGTTCGTACTACGACGCCAAGCTAGGCGCAACGATCGACAGCGGCAATCACCTGATGATGTCAGGCAACGCCGCAACGCTGAATTACGCGCGTGCTATCGGCGCCGTGGACGAACTGACGGGACCGGCTTTGCCGGAGTTCCCGTTCGTCGACCTCGCCACTCACGCGCGCTGGACCGTGCGCCTGTCGTCCGGACGGCTGCCCTGGTGGATCTTCGATCAGAACGCGCGTGTACCGAACACCGGCCCGAGCGACTATCTGAGTCTCGTGCCGCTGCTTTTCGCCAAGCCCGGTCGCACCGTCGCGCAAACCATGCGCAGTAATGGCCCGCTGTGGGACCGCCTGCTCGCGCCGTTGTTTCGCGCAATGCTCAACGCGGAGCCGCGCGACGCGTCGGCGGCGCTGACTGGGGCAATGGTGCGCGAGACGTTGATGGCGGGCGGCCTGGCGTGCAGGCCGCTGATCGCGCGGAACGGTTTGAGCAGCGCTTTCGTCGATCCAGCGTTGCGACTGTTGCAGCATGGCGGCGCGACGATCGAGATCGGCTCGCGGCTCGAAACAATCCGGTTTGCAGCGAACACGAGCCGCGTAGAGGCGCTCGATTTCGCCGAACAGAGCGTCGCGTTAGACGTCAACCAGGCTGTGATTCTCGCCGTGCCGCCGGATGTCGCGCAGACGCTGGTCCCTGGCCTGCGGGCGCCGGCCCGCTTTGCCGCGACGCTCAGCGCGTATTTCGCCGTGGAACCGCCGTTCGGCTTGCCGCCTGTCACCGGTCTCCTGAACGGCACTGCGCAATGGCTGTTCGCGTCCGACGGACGTCTGTCCGCAACGGTTTATGGCGTCGGCAATGTTGTCGACACGCCGCGCGAAGAGCTGGCGGCGCGCTTGTGGGCCGAGGTGGCTCAGGCGGCCAATCTGCCCGCCGCGCCCATGCCGGCCTGGCAGATCGTCGTCGACGAACGGGCGACTTTTGCCGCGTCGCCGGAGCAGGAAACGCTGCGTCCCGGCACGCGCACTCGCTGGAATAATCTGATGCTCGCGGGGGACTGGACGGCTACCGGCCTGCCCGCGACGATTGAAGGCGCGATCCGCTCAGGCCAGAAGGCCGCGGATACGTTGCTGAATCAACCGATGGAACGCCGATGAACGATTTATCTCAAGCCCACATGCTGGGTGCCGTCATGCCCGAATTCGCCGACGAAGCGCGAGGCGCGCCTTCCGTTGCAAGCGATGCGGCCCACGCGTCTACCGCGTCTGCAGAATCTGCTGGTTTCGCCGCTTCGCTCGACACCTCGATCACGCGCGCAACTGAGGCGATCCTCGCCGCGCAAAAGCCCGACGGCCATTGGGTCTACGAACTCGAAGCGGACGCGACGATTCCCGCCGAATATGTGCTGCTAGTCCATTACCTTGGCGAAACGCCGAACGTGGAGCTGGAGCAGAAAATCGCGCGCTATTTGCGCCGCATCCAGCTGGCCGACGGCGGCTGGCCGCTCTTCACCGACGGCGCGCTCGACGTCAGCGCGAGCGTGAAGGCGTACTTCGCGCTGAAGATGATCGGCGACCCCGTCGACGCCGAGCACATGGTCCGCGCGCGCGAGGCGATTCTGGCCCACGGCGGCGCGGAGGCGGTGAACGTCTTCACGCGGATCCTGCTGGCCTTGTTCGGCGTGGTGTCGTGGCGCGCGGTGCCGATGATGCCCGTGGAAATCACGCTGCTGCCCATGTGGTTTCCGTTCCATCTGTCGAAGGTGTCGTACTGGGCGCGGACGGTGATCGTGCCGCTGCTCGTGCTCAACGCGAAGCGGCCGCTCGCGCGCAATCCGCGCCGCGTGCGCATCGATGAATTGTTCCGCGGCGCGCCCGTGAACACCGGCATGCCGCAGCGGGCGCCGCATCAACATGTCGGCTGGTTCCGCTTTTTCCGGGTCGTGGATACGGTGCTGCGCGCGGTCGACGGTCTGTTTCCGAAGGCCACGCGCGAGCGAGCGGTCCGCGAGGCAGTAGCCTTTGTCGATCAGCGGCTGAATGGCGAAGACGGCTTGGGCGCGATTTTCCCGGCCATGGCCAATTCGGTGATGATGTACGACGTGCTCGGTTATCCGGCCGATCATCCGAACCGCGCAATTGCGCGTCAGTCGATCGAAAAGCTGCTCGTTATCAAGGATGACGAAGCATATTGTCAGCCCTGTTTGTCGCCGGTGTGGGACACGTCGCTTGCCGCGCACGCGTTGCTCGAAACGGGCGAAGCGCGTGCCGAGCAGGCAGCAGAACGCGGCCTTGCATGGCTGCGTCCGCTGCAGATTCTCGACGTGCGCGGCGACTGGATTTCGCGCCGGCCGAACGTGCGGCCGGGCGGCTGGGCCTTCCAGTACAACAACGCGTATTACCCGGACGTCGACGATACAGCGGTGGTCGCAATGGCTATGCATCGCTCGGCTGCGCTGACGCAGTCGAGTGTCGATCGCGAGGCGATTGCGCGCGCGAGAGAATGGGTCGTCGGCATGCAGAGCAGCGACGGCGGCTGGGGCGCGTTCGAGCCTGAAAACACGCAGTATTACCTGAACAACATTCCGTTCTCCGATCACGGCGCGCTGCTCGATCCGCCGACGGCAGACGTGTCGGGTCGCTGCCTGTCGATGCTCGCGCAACTCGGCGAGTTGCCGCAAAACAGCGAACCGGCGCAGCGTGCGCTCGACTATATGTTGAAGGAACAGGAGCCCGACGGCAGCTGGTACGGCCGCTGGGGTTTGAACTACATCTACGGTACGTGGACCGCGCTGTGTTCGCTGAACGCGGCCGGCATTTCGCACGACGACCCGCGCATCAAACGCGCCGCACAGTGGCTGCTGTCGATCCAGAACGAAGACGGCGGTTGGGGCGAAGCCGGCGAGAGCTACAAGCTCGACTACCACGGTTACGAACGGGCGCCGAGCACGGCTTCGCAAACGGCATGGGCGTTGATGGGCCTGATGGCGGCGGGCGAAGTGAATCACGAGGCGGTTGCGCGCGGCATCGACTATTTGCAGCGTGAACAACGCGCGCACGGCTTGTGGGACGAAACGCGTTTCACGGCCACCGGTTTCCCGCGCGTGTTTTATCTGCGCTATCACGGCTATCGCAAGTTTTTCCCGCTCTGGGCGCTGGCGCGTTTCCGTCACCTGAAGCGCAACGGGCTCACGCGCGTTGCCGTCGGGATGTAACGGATGCTTCGCCCAACAGCGCCGTCCGCCGATGCCGACGGCAACAGCTTGCCGGTCATCGTCGTAACGGGCATGGCGTTCGAAGCGCGAATTGCGCGGGGCCAAGGCGTCGAAGTGGTCTATGCGGCACGCGCCGATCTGCTGGAACGCGCGCTGAACGCAGCGGTCGCGCGCGGTTGCTCCGGGATTGTCAGTTTCGGTACGGCGGGCGGCCTCGCGCCGGATTTACAGCCGGGGGCGCTCATTGTCGCCGACGCCGTCGAAGGTCCGTTTGGCCGCATTCCTACCGATCCGGCCTGGACGAACAGGCTCGCCGCCGCGCTGGCGACCGGACCGCTCGCTTCACGCTTGCGGCGCGGTTCAATGGCCGCGGTAGCGGCGCCGCTCATGTCCGCCGACGACAAGCGTGCGCTGCATCGCTCGACGGGTGCATTGGCTGTGGATATGGAATCGCATCTGGCTGGCGCAATGGCCGCCGCCCGCGGGCTGCCGTTCGCCGTGTGCCGTGCGATTGTGGATCCCGCGTGGCGTACGTTGCCGTCGGCAGCGACAGCCGGGTTGCGCGATGACGGCAGCACCGCGCTTGCGCCGATCCTGCGCGAGCTGATGCGGCAACCGTCACAGATCGGCGCGCTCATTCAGGTGGCGATCGACGCGCGTGCGGCGCGCGTTTCGCTGGTGCAGGCCCGCCAAGCGCTGGGTGCGGCTGAGGCCTTGCTGAAGTTGGCCTAGCGGTTCAGCAGCGTCGACGCACGCCCTGGGCGGGCGTACGCCGATCCTATTGTGCAGCCGGCGCTGAAGCCGGTTGCTGACTACCAGCAGGTGCAGACGTGGTCGGGACAGCCGTGCCCGTACTTGGCGCTGAAGCCGCACCTGGCGCTGTTGCCGGCGTCGCGGTTGTCCCCGACTTAGCCCCCGTCGTTTCACTCGCAGGCATCGAGCCCGCCGCGCCGCTTGCTGGCGTGGGCGACTCGCCCGGATCCGTGTAATTCGGCACGCCCGCCGGTGCGCCCGTAGCGGCACCAGACGCCGCGTCCGGCGTGTCCGCCGTATCGCCCGGGTCTGCGTAGTTCGGAAGCGTAGCCGGCGCGCCAGCAGCGGCGCCCTTCGCTGGAGTCGTCGCAGCGCCTGAGTCGTCCTGATCCTCGTATTCCGGCAGCGGCGCGGCGTTGTCGCCGGTGCCGCGCAGACGCGCCCGCCGTTGCTGCGTATAGGCGTCCCGCACGAACGAGTATTTATCCAGCGCCGCTTGCTGCAGAAGATCCGTCGCGCCCAGCAGGTCGGAGCGAACGCTTACGAACTGCAGCACGTACAGCGGATTGCGCACCGCCGGCTCCATGTAGTTCAAGGGATTGAACTTCACGTCCACCACCAGCCCCATGCTGTCTCGCACGGTACTCGGCCCGAAAAGCGGCAAGACCAGATAAGGTCCCGATGGAATGCCCCAGTGTCCAAGCGTCAGGCCGAAGTCCTGATGATGCTTGGGCAGGCCGGCCGGCGTCGCCCAATCGAGCAGGCCGCCGAGACCGAACGTGGAGTTGAACGCGAAACGGACGAGGTCCTCGGTCGCGTCGGTGATCTTCAACTGCAGCAGCGCATTCGCGGCGTTGGTCAAGTCACCCAGGTTCGAAAAGAAGTTGCTGACGGCCGTGCGCAACGGCTGCGGCGTCACCTTCTGATAGCCCTTCGCGACCGGCACCGCGACGTAGCGGTCGAGGCCGTCGTTGAAATTGAACACCGCCCGGTTCATCGGCTCGAACGGGTCGCCGGGCTTGCGGTCGGGACCGGTTGCGCAGCCGGTTATGAGGCCGGTGGCAGCAAGCGCCAGCACGGTGGTACGCAGTTTCATGCTTATATTCCTTTGTGCTTCGCGCGACGTGGGCGCGGCTTGCCCATCAGCACGGGTTGGAAAACCACTGCACCGATGAGCGTGCAAAACAGCGACAGCGCCAGCAAGCGGCCCATGCTGGACGTCCCGGGATGATGCGATAGCCAGAGGCTGCCAAACGCCGTCGCCGTCGTCGCCGCGCTGAACAGCACCGCGTGCGTCAGGCTCGACTGCAACAGGCCGGTCTGCCCGTTGCGCCACGCCATCACGAAGTAAATCTTGAACGCCACGCCGACGCCGAGCATCAGCGGCAACGCAATGATATTCGCGAAGTTCAGCGGCATGCCGAACACCACGCACAACTCGAGCGTGACGAGCGCCGACACAAGCAGCGGAACCAGCGTGCGCAGCATGTCGCCAACGCGCCGCAGCGCGACCCACAGCAGGATCGCGATGGACAGCAGCGCCCAGCACGCGGCCTGCAAGAACGCCTTGATGATCGTATCCGCGGAATGAAGGATCGAGATCGGGCCGCCAATCGCGCCGGGCTCGGCCTTTTTGACAGCATGGGCGAAGCGGGCGAGCGTGGCGTCGTCGTTCGGATCGGCGCCCGGCTTTATCTTCGGCGCGATGTCGACGAGGGCGCGGCCGTCCTTCGACACCCAGCCCTTCGAGATTTCCTTCGGCAGATTGTCCCGCGTGATTTCGGTCGGCTGCAGCAGGTTCTCCAACTGCTTGAGCGCAATGCGCAAAGGCTCCGACATCGCGTGTTCCGCGCGGTCGCGCGTGGCGGAGTCGGCTGCGGCGAGCTTTTGTAGCGTGACCGACAGATGTTGCGCTTCGGCGGCGCCTGGACCCGGATGATCTTCGGCGGCGAGCGAAAGTTGATTCGACGCGCGCTTGAGCGCGGCGACGCGCACGGCGTCCGTGGCCTGTGGCGCCGGTTGCTGTTGCAGCGCGGGCAGCAATTGCTGCGCGGCGCTTGCGATCAGCATCATCTTTTGCTGCTGCTGCGCGGGAACGAAGGTGTCCAGCGTGGTGACGCGGCCCACTTCGGGCAACGCGCGCAACCGCTCGGCCATGCGATCGGCGTCGGCAAGCGAGGGCGCGAGCACATGCACGTTGTTCACCGCGGCCTCGGGCGAATCCTTCAGCGACAGCAGCGTGGCCATCGACTCGGTATGCGGATCTTTCAGATGCAGCGGATTGAAGTCGAAGTGCAAACGCGTGAGCAACGGCGTTGCGCCGATCACGACGATCAGCGTGCCGATCAGCACGGGCTTGCGATGATGGGCGAGAAAGTCGTCGACGGGTGCGAGTTGCTTGAAGCCCGGCGACGCGGCTTCGCCCGGCGGGTTGAAGATCTTCAGCAACGCGGGCAGCAGTGTCATGTTGGTCAGATACGCGACGAACATGCCAACGCCGGCGATCTCACCCAACTCGGACACGCCGCGGTACGCGGTCGGCAGGAACGAGAAGAAGCTCAACGCGACCGCAACCGCGGCGAGCGTAAGCGGCACGCCGATACTGTGCGCGGTATGAGCAAGCGCGGCGGAGAGACGGTCGTCGCGATTACGTTCCTCGCGATACTTGACGCCGAACTGCACGCCGAAATCGACGCCCAGCCCGACGAACAGCACCATGAACGCAACCGAGATCATGTTCAGCGCGCCGACCATCATGAGGCCGAGCGCGGCGGTGATTGCGAGTCCAACGAACAGCGTGATGAAGACTGCGGCGATCATGCGTCCAGAGCGCAACGCGAGCCACAGAATGATCAGCACCACGACGAACGTGCCGATGCCGTTGAGCACCGCGCCATCTTTGACTGACGCGAACTCTTCGTCCGCAAGCGGTTGTTCGCCGGTCAGACGGATGGTGGCGCCATAACGCGAGTCCAGATGCAGCGAGGCCGCCGTATCGCGAATGGCCTGCGACGCGGTTGCACCCGGCTCGAGTGCATCGTAGTTCACGACCGGCTGCACGACCACGAACGCACGCGCCGGATTGGTCGCCGCGCTTTTGTCGACGAACGCGCGCCACGAGAAAGCGGCGGGCTTTCCGGCCAGTACGAGGTCCAGTGTGTTGGCGCTTTGCGACAACAGGCGGCTCATGTCGGAGAGCTTCACCTGACCGATCTGCAGCGGCAGCAGCAGGCTCGTGGTGAGCGTGCCTGCAAGTCCCGCGAGGCTGGGGTCGTGCGCAAGCGTGTTCACGAGCGGACGAGACTGCACGAGTTGCGACGTGGTCGACATGACCTCTTCGGTCGATGGGAAAAGCAGACCGTTATGTTCGAAGAACGGCCCGCCGGCGGGCTGCGAGACCGCGACGAATTCCTTCGGCTCGGCTTTGAGCGCCGCCGTCAGCGCATTCGCTGCGGCGTCGGCAAACTCGGGCGCGCGCGCCTCCACGACGACCAGCACCGTTTCGCCGCGATCAGGGAAGGCCTGGTCCATCGCGTGCTCGAGCGTGGACCATTCCTTGTCGGTTTCGATCAGGCGGCTGATGTCGGTGTTGATCTTGAAGTGATGCGCGACATAGATCCCGCTCAACACGGCGAGCACGATCGACAGTGCGATGATCCGCAACGGATGGCGCACCGAATAGGCGACGAGGCGAACAATAGATGACTTCAGCATGTAGGCGAACTTGGCCTTATCACGGGTAGCATTTTGACGAAAGTGCACAAGTATACAGAGCCGGAGCAATCCGGATCGTATTCGGCAGCAATGCGCGTAGCAAAACCGGCTCCCGGCGCAACATGAAAGGGCGGGAACGCAATGTCGTTATACTGGTCTATCCAGCTTTCGCCCCGATCTTGCTGGTCGGCGGCGCACACTCTTTTCGGGTCTTGTCCAGCGTATGAAACGTTATCTGTCTGCTTTTCTGGCCGCAGCCGTAGTCTCAACGGCTGCCTATGCGCAAAGCTCGCCCGACGCGGTGGTAAAAAGTGCCGTCGAAGGTACGGTCTCCGCGATGAAGGCCGATCCGCAAGCGCGCGGCGGCGATATGGCCAAGATCACGCAACTGGTCGAGACGCGCTTCGTGCCGGCCACCGACTTCCAGCGCACCACCCGCATCGCGGTCGGCAAGGCATGGAGCACCGCCACGCCCGAGCAGCAGAAGCAGCTCTATGAGCAGTTCACGCTGCTTCTCGTGCACACCTACGCTGCGTCGCTTTCGCAGTTGCGCGACCAGGACGTCAAATTCAAGTTTGCGCCGGCCAATGCACCGGGCGCCGCGAAAGACGTCGTGGTGCAGTCGCACGTGATCAGCAACGGCGGCGACGACGCAATCGACTACCGGCTCACCAAGGGCCCGTCGGGCTGGAAGATCTACGACATCAATATGATGGGCGCATGGCTGATTCAGGTGTACCAGACACAATTCGCCGATCAGCTTTCCAAGGGCGGAGTCGACGGCCTGATCAAGTTCCTCACCGCGCATAACGCACGCAGCGGCGGGTAAGCTGGATCGGCAAGCCGACTGCCTGCGAGGTAGAAGCAGACCAACAAAAGAAAAAGCGCGGTGGCCTTAAAAGCCACCGCGCTTTTTTACGCGGGTTATGCGGCGCGATTCAGAGCGGCGCAGGGCCGCCCCGATTCGACGCTCAGTGCGCGGCCGTAGCCGTCTGCACCTTGCTGCCCTTGCCGGCCACCTTGATCTCTTCAAGCTTGATCTCGACGTGGCGCGAGAACACGTATTCAGCCGGGCGCTGCTTGTCCAGCGGGATGTCTTTGGTGAAAGCACCCGAAGTCTTCGGGCCGCGCAGGCTGACCTTCAATGCCTTCAGCGGATGCGCAACCGTATCCATCACGGCCGTGGCTTCAAAGCCGCAGTGGACCATGCAGTCGGCGCACTTTTCGTAGTTGCCGGTGCCGTACTTGTCCCAGTCCGTGGTTTCCATCAATTCCTTGAAGGTCTTCACGTAACCTTCACCGACCAGATAGCACGGCTTCTGCCAGCCGAACACCGTACGCGCCGGGTTGCCCCAAGGCGTGCATTCGTAGGTCTGATTGCCGGCGAGGAAGTCGAGGAACATGGCCGACTGGCTGAACGACCAGTTCTTGCCATTGTTGCCGCGCTTGAAGATCTCGCGGAACAGATGTTTGGTCTTGTCGCGATTCAGGAAGTGCTGCTGGTCCGGCGCACGCTCATAGGCATAACCCGGTGAGACGGTGATGCCGTCCACGCCCATCGGCCCGACCGTGTCGAAGAAAGCGGCAACGCGCTCCGGCACCGCGTCGTTAAACAGCGTGCAGTTGATGTTCACGCGGAAACCGCGGCGCTTCGCTTCCTTGATGGCGGCGACTGCCTTGTCGTACACGCCGTCTTGCGACACCGAATGGTCGTGCATCTGCTGATCGCCATCCAGGTGAACCGACCAGACGAAGTACGGATTCGGCTCGTAGTCGTCCATCTTCTTTTCCATCAACAGCGCGTTCGTACACAGGTACACGAACTTCTTACGCGCGATGATGCCCTTCACGATCTGCGGCATTTCCTTGTGCAGGAGCGGTTCGCCGCCTGCAATCGACACCACCGGGGCGCCGCATTCGTCGACGGCGCCAAGGCATTCTTCCAGCGACAGACGCTGATTCAGGATGGGGTCCGGATAGTCGATCTTGCCGCAGCCATTGCAGGCGAGATTGCAGCGGAACAGCGGCTCCAGCATCAGGGCGAGCGGGTAGCGTTTGTTGCCGGAGAGGTGCTGACGCATGATGTATGCGCCGACCCGGACTTTCTGTAGCAGCGGAATAGACAAGACGTCCTCCTTAAACTTCGCGTGCGGCGAGTGGTTGCATCAGCTTCGATGGCAACTTGAATTCAACCTTCTCTTCACGGCCCGCCATTGTCGTGACATCGACGGGCCCCATTGCGCTTAGCGCATCGATTACGTTTCTGACCATTTCTTCCGGCGCCGAAGCGCCGGCCGTGATGCCGATGGTCTGCGCATTCGCAAACCATTCCGGCTTCACTTCTGAACCGTCGGCGACGAGATAGCTCGCCACGCCGCTTTCGCTGCCAATTTCCCGCAGCCGGTTCGAGTTCGAACTGTTTGTTGCGCCCACCACCAGCAGCACGTCCACCTGCTTGCTCAACTCGCGCACCGCGGCCTGGCGATTTTGCGTCGCATAGCAGATGTCGCGCGTGTCGGGGCCGACGATGTCGGTGAAGCGGCGCTGCAAGGCGTCGATAATGCCACGGGTGTCGTCTACCGACAGCGTGGTCTGCGTGACGTACGCGAGCGGCGTGTCGATCGGCAGCTGCAGATGCTCGACCTCGGCTTCGCTCTGCACCAGCAGCACCTTGCCCGGGATCTGGCCGATCGTGCCTTCCACTTCCGGATGCCCGGCGTGGCCGATCAGGATCAGCGTGCGCCCCGCGCTCACATATTGACGCCCCTGCACGTGCACCTTGGTGACGAGCGGGCACGTTGCGTCGAGCACGTCGAGACCGCGGGCTTCCGCGTCGCGCTCAACTGTTTGAGCGACGCCGTGCGCGCTGAAGATCGCCACGGCGCCTTGCGGCACTTCATCGAGTTCTTCGACGAAACGCGCGCCTTTCTGGCGCAGATTATCGACCACGTGACGATTGTGGACAATTTCGTGGCGTACGTAGACAGGCGCGCCGTGCTGCTGCAGCGCCCGATCGACGATCTCGATCGCACGAACAACGCCCGCACAAAAGCCGCGGGGTTGGGCAAGGATGACTCGCATAAGTTGGCGGACTCCGACTGACGCGGGTTTCGAGCAAGTCGGAAATTCTGACTTTATCGCCGCGACCATCTAATTAGTTGACGTCTTGAGCCCCGGCGACGTGCCGGTACAGCAAAACCAAACGCGCATTCTAACGCTATCACGCCAGCTTTGCTTTGCCGGGGCCGCTACAGTGTTGGGCGCACGCGGCATATGCCTTAGCTTTACCAAACCCATGCGGCAAAAATTGCACGCTGCACCGCTCTGGCGGAACCCTTAAACTACGTCGTCCTGTGAAGCGCTCGCGCCTCGCAATACAAAATGGTCGACGCTTGCTGCAAATTCGAGGGTAACGCTTAATGGGGTTGATGGCGGTGATTCTGTTTTTCCTTTCCTGTTTGTCCTTGCTGATCTGGATCGTGCTGCTGTTCGCCCGAGGCGGCTTCTGGCGCGCGCGTCCCGCCGCGCCGCTTGCGCCCGAACCGCGTAGCGCATGGCCCGGCGTGGCCGCCGTGGTGCCTGCCCGCAATGAAGTCGATGTCATTGCACAGGCCGTTACGACGCTGCTTCAGCAGGATTATCCCGGCGAATTTCACGTGATCGTGGTCGACGACCACAGCACCGACGGCACCGCCGACGCTGCCCGCGCAGCCGCGCTGCAGCTGCAATGCCCCGACCGTTTGACCGTGCTGAGCGCGAAGCCGCTGCCGCCGGGGTGGTCCGGCAAGGTGTGGGCGCAGTCGCAAGGCATCGAGGCGGTACGCACGCTCGGCTTGCCGGCCGACTTTTTGTTGCTGACGGACGCCGATATCGGTCATCCCGCGGAGGCCGTCACGCAACTTGTCGTCCGTGCTGACGTTGAGAAGCGCGATCTCGTCTCGCTGATGGTGCGCCTGCGCTGCGACTCGTTCTGGGAGAAAGCGCTTATTCCGGCCTTCGTTTTCTTCTTCGCGAAGCTGTATCCGTTCTCGTGGGTCAACAATCCGCGCAATCGCACGGCGGCCGCGGCGGGCGGCTGCATGCTCGTGCGTCGCAGCGCGCTTGAGGAAGCCGGTGGCATTGAATCGATCCGGGCCGAGCTGATCGACGATTGCAGCCTCGCGGCTCGCATCAAGCATCGCGGCACCGGGCGTCACCCGATCCGGCTCGACGTGGCTGCGCGAAGCGTGTCGTTGCGTCCTTACGATAGCTGGCGCGACATCTGGAACATGATTGCGCGCACTGCGTTCACGCAGTTGCATTATTCGCCGCTGCTGCTGGCGGGCACGCTTGCCGGCATGACGATCATCTATCTGATGCCGCCGGTCGCCGCCATCGTGCTCGGACCAACGGGCTGGCCCGCCTGGCTCGCGTGGGCGGCCATGTGCTGCGCGTATGCGCCCATGCTGAGCTATTACCGTCGCTCGCCGCTATGGGCGCCGTTTCTGCCGCTTATCGCGCTGTTTTACGTGGGGGCGACGTTTGCATCGGCGGTGCGCTACTGGCGTGGCAAGGGCGGGCAGTGGAAAGCGCGGGTTCAGGCGCCCATGCAGTAACGTTGACTCGAGGCAGTAACGAAAAAGCGGCGCATTGCGCCGCTTTTCTTTTAGCCCTTTGTAAGCAGCATATAGAGTTGAATCACCATGTCCGGTGAGAACGTGAACGGCACCCAGCCGTGACCGGTATGGCGCATTACCAGCAAACGGTCGCCGTTCGACTGCTTCTGCACGGCCATGACCGGATTTTTCGTCGACACGAAACGCCAGCCCGGCGGGATGCCCGGAGGAGGTTCGGGTGTCATCGAGGCGCGCGCGTTCGACAGTTCCTCGATGAGCTGGCCGATCTGCTCCGCGCGCAATGCGACGGTCTGGCCGCCGATGGTCATGGTGATTTCGTTCTGCGCCGGACGGTTGATTTCCAGCGTGGGCGGAGCCGGGGGCGCAGCGGTTTGCGCACCGGCTTCGCTGACCGCGGCGTCGGCCTGGGCTTGAACTTCGACCGTTTCCGATTCGACGTCCGGCACGGCATGTTCAGCCGGCGCGTGCTGCGCGTCAGCCTGGTTGCGTGTCTCGGGGGTGCTTTGGGCCTGCGGGGCCACGACAGCCTGAATGAGCTGATCGACGCCCACTTCGAGCGCGCCGAGCTGTTCGTGAAGGTTCATGCGAGATTTCTCTGGTAAGACCCGCGATTTTAACTGCTGCGCGTAGGCTTTACCTTCCGCAAATACAGCGACGTTGTAACAAAATGCTCGCGCTACGGCTTGAGATAGCCCGCATGCCGGAACCAGTCGAGCGCATCGCTCAGGCCCTCGCGATACGGACGCGCCCGGTAGCCCAGTTCGCGTTCCGCCTTGGTCGAACTGAAGTACATCTTGTTCTTCGACATCTTCAATCCATCAACGGTGACGAACGGTTCGCGCTTCGTGAATTTCGCGACTGCTTCCGCACCCATCGCGAGCGGGTAAAGCGGCCAGCGCGGCAAGCTGATGGTGGGGGCCTTGCGGCCGGTGAGTGCCGCGATGTCCGCGAGCATCTGTTGAAGCGGCAGATTTTCGCCGCCGAGAATGTAGCGTTCGCCGATCTTGCCGCGCTCCAGCGCCAGAAAGTGCCCGGCCGCGACGTCGTCCACGTGCACGAGGTTCAGCCCTGTGTCAACGAAAGCGGGAATCTTGCCGAGCGCCGCTTCCACGATGATGCGCCCGGTCGGCGTCGGCTTGACGTCGCGCGGGCCGATAGGTGTGGACGGGTTGACGATCACCGCCGGCAGGCCGTCTTCGGCGATCATGCGTTCCACTGCGCGCTCGGCCAGCACCTTGCTGCGCTTGTAGACGCCGATCGCCTGATCGGCCTTGAGCGGCGATGTTTCGTCGGCTGAATTGCCGGCGCTCGTCACCTTGAGCGTGGCCACGCTGCTCGTGTACACGATGCGCTCGACGCCTTCTTTCAGCGCCGCGCGCATGGTCGCCTCCGTGCCCTCCAGATTCGAGCGCTCGATTTCGCTCGGGTCCGGCGCCCACAGCCGGTAATCGGCGGCGACGTGCAGCAGATAGCGCACGCCGCGCAGCGCGTTGCGCATGGACGCTTCGTCGCGCATATCGCCGACGACGATTTCCGCGTCGAGCGACTCGAGGTTCTGACGCGGGCTGGTGGCGCGCACCAGTACACGCACCTTGAAGCCCTTCTGTTGCGCGATGCGCGCCACCGACGAACCGACAAAGCCGGATGCGCCGGTCACGAGCACGAGATCGCCATTCTGTTCGGTCATTCTGTTTCCGTTCCCTGCATGACAGTCGGGGGATTGTACGTGGCGAGCGAGGGCCGCGTCGTCGACGGCTTGCGCACGGACCGGTCCACAACCGTCGACGCGGCTATTCCAACCCGCGTTCTGCAAGCAGGCTCGCCGCGACGCGACTAGAATGCCCGCTTGAAAGATTGCGAGGAGAGAACGGCATGTCCCCAGATCTGGATGAGCGGATCGAAACGTATTACGTGCGCGTGCGCGGCACCGTGCAGGGCGTCGGCTTTCGTCACGCGACAGTGCGGCAGGCGCACGCGCTGGGCATCAAGGGATGGGTTGCGAATCTCGACGACGGTTCGGTCGAAGCGATGTTGCAGGGCACGGCGAATCAGGTCGACCGGATGCTGTCGTGGCTGCGGCACGGGCCGCCGGCCGCGCGCGTGACCGAGGTAGCCGGCGAAGAGCGCGTGACCGAAAAACGCTACGAGCGTTTCGAACAGCATTGAACGGCGCGTAAGCACATCGGCGGGTTGAGAGCCCGCCGCCCCTTTGGCCGTTGTGCGCTATTGCGCCACCAACAGGCTTTCGGCAAATCCCCACTCGTTTTCCAGCCATTGATGGCTGCACACGAATCCCGCATCGTCGGCGATCGCGGGCATTTCGTCGGCGCGATACTTGTGGCTGCTCTCGGTCCAGATCGTTTCGCCTGCGTTGAGCGACACCGTCAGGTTTGCGGCGGCAACATGCGCGGTAACGTCTCGCCTTGCACGCAAGTGCATCTCGACACTGCGCGCGTCCGGATTGAAACGCGCGACGTGCTCGAATGCGTCGAGCGGAAAATCGCCGCCGAGTTCGCGATTGATCCGCGCGAGCAGGTTCAGGTTGAACGACGCCGTGACGCCGATCGCGTCGTCGTAAGCGGCGATCAGCGTGGGCGTGGGCTTGATGAGGTCGGTGCCGAGCAGCAGCGCGTCGCCGGGCGCCAGCATGTTGCGAATGTCGCGCAGAAAGCGCGTCGCGGCCAGTCTGCCGAAATTGCCGATCGTACTGCCGAGAAAGAGTACGAGTAAGCGTTCGTCGGCTGCGCGCTTTTTGCTGACTTCCGCGAGTCCCGCCAGATAATCGCGCTCATAGCCGACAATAGAAATCCTTTCGATGTCGCCTAGTTCGCGCCTGCACAACTGCAACGCGGTGCGCGAAATTTCAATCGGGCAGTATGAAGTGGGGCGCTTTTTACACAGCGCTTCGAGAATGCGGCGCGTTTTGCGGCCGCTGCCGCTACCGAGTTCGGCGACGGTTACGTCGTGCGGAAGATGCTCGACGATGTCCACCGCGTGCTTCGCCAGCAGCCGCTCCTCAGCGCGTGTCACGCCATATTCGGGGAGTACGGTGATCACTTCGAATAACGCGGAACCGACTTCGTCGTACAGATACTTCGAGGGCAACTCTTTCTGCGGCGCATGCGTGAGGCCGCTGCGGACGTCGGCGGCGAACGCGGAACGTTGATCGGGTGATGCGTCGTGCGAGAGGGCTGGCTGGGTCATGCTGGCTCCAGTAGTCACATGCGATGAGCGGGATGGTTGGCCGGAGGCGGCACGCGGGATCGAAACGATTAGTGCGTGCCGCGGAGGAGGCGGGCCGCCATGCGGCCGGGCTCGTTGATGTCGCAAACGCTGATTGCAAACGTTGGTTGCAAACGCTGCAGCAGAAGCGGGAAGCAAGATTCGCGCTTGATCGACGGAGTTGCTTGTCGAACGCGCACAGCTGACTCCCGCGCGCGTGAAGTTATGTTCTAGTTCATCGACGCGCGTTCTGCACGGATTAATTGCTGCCGCAAGAATGAAAGCGACCCGAAGTGCGCCCGTGCCGCGTCGATAATCCGGCTAGAATGCCCGGCTTGCATCGCCGGATAAAACTACAAGAAGCGGCGCGCGACACGCGCTGCGGCTCAGGACCTTCACTTCCAATGACAACGAGAATCGCGGTGCGCCGCCATGTTGCGCCACGTACGCATGCGCTCGCGCCGCAAGGCGAAGCCCCCGCACAGCGGGGCGCACGATGAATCAGTATTCGCCGAAACGCGGCATTGCCTTATCGGTTAGCGCCTGTGCGATGTTCGCTCTGCTGTCGGCTTACGCGACGCTGCTCGCACCGCTCACCGGCCTCGATATTTTCGCGTGGCGTATCGTCTGGACCGTGCCGGGCGCACTGCTGCTGGTTGCGTCGCGCAAGCGCATGCCAATCCTGCGGCAACTTCTTTACCGGATGATGACTCAGCCCGCGCTAGGCGTTGCGATGCTCGCCGCCGCCGCGTTGCTCGGCGCGCAATTGTGGGTGTTTCTGTGGGCGCCGTTGCACGGCCGCATGCTTGAAGTGTCGCTCGGCTATTTCTTGTTGCCGCTCGTGATGGTACTAGTCGGGCGCTTTTACTATCACGAGCGCCTCGACGGTTTGCAGTGGGCAGCCGTGATATGCGCGGCTGTGGGCGTGGGTCATGAACTGTGGGTGACGGGCGCTTTCTCGTGGCCGACGTTGCTCGTTGCGCTCGGTTATCCGCCGTATTTCGTGTTGCGGCGCAAAATCAAACAGGATTCGCTCGCTCTGTTTACCGTCGAGATGATCTTGCTGCTGCCTGTCGCGGTGGTAATGATCGTGACCGGCGGGTCGCTCACGCTGATCTCCGGACGCCTCGACATGTGGCTCCTGCTGCTGCCTGGGTTGGGCGCGTTGAGCACGCTCGCGCTGGCTTCGTATCTGACGGCGAGCCGCTTATTGCCCGTCGCGTTGTTCGGCATTCTCGGTTATGTCGAGCCGGTATTGCTCGTGCTGGTGTCGATCACGTTGCTCGGCGAAACGTTGAGTGCCGCGCAGTTGGCCACGTACATCCCGATCTGGATCGCGGTCGTGCTGACAGCGTTGCACAGCATGCGGATCGTGCGCTTTGCGTGAGACTCGAGCGCCTGCCACGACCGTGCTGCTTTGCGTTCACTTTTGCGCCGCCGCGCGCTGGTCTTTCGTCGGCGAAGGCCCCAACTGGCTTTCTATCGCTTCACGAAGCGCAGGCCGCCAGCCGGTGTAGAACAATGCTTCGGCCAGCACGAACAGCGGTCCGATCAGAAGACCGATCACGTCATCGACAAAAGCCGGCTTACGGTGCTCGTAGGCAATGTGGCCGACGAACTGAAACACCCAGCCGACCGCGAAGAGGCCGACGCCAGTTGCCAGCCAGACCGGCGTGGTCTGCGCCGCGATCCATTGGCCGAACACGATGCAAAGCGCGGACACGGCTGTCATCAACAAACCCAAAGGCACGTCGAGCACCAGGTAATAGAGCGTGGCCGCCGAGAACAACAGCCATGCGGGCGATAGGATCAACGGCGGCGCGGCTAGCGCGAAAGCCGGACGGCTCAACAGCACTGCCAATGCAAGCACGATCATCGGGATGCCGATGAAATGCGTGGCGATATTGCGCCGGTCGCGATGGTAAGCCGCATACTGCGTAAGCTGTTGCGTCAGCGTTCTCATGGATGCCGCTCCTTCATCAAAGTCAGCATAATCGCGGCGATTGGAATCTCAAACCATCGGGTAGCCGACAATCGGTATAAGCGCGATTCAATGACCGCAAATATTCCTCGTACCCAGCTTGCCACGCTGCTGTCGAACAGTGCATGGTTCCGCTCGGCACCGGCGTCTCTGCAGACGCAATTGATCGACGCGAGCCGGATCGAGCGCCTTGCCGCTGGCCAGCGTCTGTTCACGCGTGGCGATGCAGATAACGGCATCTATTGCGTGCTTGGCGGCGTGGTGCGAATCGGCGCAGCGAGCGAGAGCGGCAAGGAAGCATTGCTTGCTGTGATCGAACCGGTGAACTGGTTCGGCGAGATCGCGCTGTTTGACAATCGTCCGCGAACGCATGACGCGTATGCCGAACGCGATACCGAACTGTTTCATGTGACGCGCGCGGCACTCGTCGCGCTGCTTGAACGTACGCCGGCCCATTGGCACACCTTCGGCTTGCTGATCACGCAAAAACTGCGTCTTGCCTTCGATGCAATAGAGGAAGCCGCGTTGCTACCCGCCGCGCAACGCGTAGCGCGACGACTGTTGCTAATGGCGGGTGGATATGGCGAGGGGGAAACCATGCGACGTGTCATCAACGTGCCCCAGGAAGATCTCGCGATGATGCTCGCACTGTCGCGGCAGACCATCAACCAGGTGCTCAAGCAGTTTGAAACGCAGGGCGCGGTCAAGCTTGGTTATGCGGAAATCCAGATAGTCGACAAAGGCCGACTTCACGAGCTTGCGCAGTCGGGCCCGGATACACGTTGACGGCTTGAGAGCGCCATTGCCGCACAATTCCACCGCTACGGCAACGCGAAAGCCTGCGCAAAAAAAAAGGCGAGTCATACGACTCGCCCTCCCTGAACGGCATTGCCCGGCTTCGATTAATAGCTTGATTCTTCTAATGCCTGGTTGGCCGGTGCGTGCCGGAACCGTGCACGTGTTATTGCGTTTTGGTCGTGCCGGTCTTTGCGCCGTCAGCGCTCACCGGCGCATTGCTGGCCTCTTGCGCGCCGTCCGTTTTCTTGTTCGCTGCGCTGGAGTCGGCCGGAGTCTTCTTCACGGCGTTGTGCTTCTTCACAGTGTGTTTGGAGGACGTCTTCACATGCGACTTCGCGGTCGTGCCTGAAGGTGCTTTCGCGTGAGTGGTGGTGTCATTCGACGCGCCGGTTTGCACGGCGGTGCTTGCCTTGAGATTCGCCTGGCCCGCGGGCTGCGTTGCTTCGGACGGTGCCGGTGCGGCAGTCTGAGCGAAGGCGGTTGACACGAGCAGAGCGGAAGCGAGAGCGGCGAAAAGCGTCTTCATGGTGTGACTCCTTGTTAAACCGGTGGATTCCTGCGAGCTTCTGTTTCGCGGCTGGATTTATTCAGCGCTGCCGGTTTAACGCAGCCGGGAAGACAGCAGTTGACGATGTTCTGGTGACAAAACGTAACGGCAGAAACATATCGGGCTGCTGACTACTCTTCCGGCCTTCCTGCTCTCGACGATTTAAGACGTCAAACGTTAGTTGAATGGATTGTCCACGACACCCGGTTTCGCATCCGGTTCGTCTTTCACTTTAGCGGGCAGCCCCGGATGCGCCTGCAAAGCTGAGACGATTGCATCCACCGCTTCCTTCAATGCGAGCGCAGCCTTCAGCCCTCGCTGGTCTTGCGTCAGTTCGAGCGTGCCGTTCAGCACGACGCGCTTCGTACCGTTGCTCACGGTCATTGCGTCGCCCTGAAGGTTGAGTACGTCGTCGTCGTTCGAATAGGGTTTAAACACCTTTGAGTCCTCCCGGTCGCTGATCTTTGAGGTTCTCCGGAATGCCCGGAAAGCGAATGCCCGATGCTGCTTCGAGTTCGTGAATCGTTCTGATTTCATAGCGATTCGTCGACACATTGTCGACCACTACCGCGAACGCGAGTTGCCGCGAAGGTACGTAGACGACCTTGAACAACTGCGTTGGAACGAACACGCGCGTGGGACCGATCGTCTGCAGTTGCTGACCGCTGAACATCGGGCCCGTGACGACATACGTGTCGTCATAAGCCGTTGCGATTTTGCGAACCGACGTTTCAATGCGCGCCCACAGCCGTTGATTGTTTTCGCGATTTTGCGGCACGATGTTCGCGAGCGAAAACGATTGTGCCATCGCCTGCTCATTCCAGCGATTTCCCGCAGGGCTCATATGTCCGCGGTCGAAGCCGCTGCGCTTGTAATCGGCGAGCGTTGCGCCTTCGCCGTCGGGCAAGCGCGCGTCTTCGAAGAACTTGTTGGTGCGCACCATGTCTTTCGCGGCTTCAATATGGTCGCGCGTCAAATGTTCGGCGGACCACAATGGACCGTGTGTGATGCCCGAATGCATGACGGCGAAATCGCTATAGCAAAGCATGCGCGTTTTGGGCGCCATCTTCTGATTGGTCAGAACGGGCCATTGCGCATTAGGTGTGAACTGGGTGCAGGAAGGCGCCGCCGTTGCGTGAGCGGCAACTGCAACGAGCAGACAGGCGAACCACTTCTTCATGGGTTAATCGGTGAAAAGAGAGGGGCGCAAAGTATAGCGTCGAGCGTGATGATCGAGCGATGTAAAAGGGGGGAGCGTAGCGAAGAACCGCAATGTGACACTCGCGCGCCGGAACCGGCACGTGACGCGACGTCGCACAGGCAAAAAAATGGGCCGCCTTGCGGCGACCCGAATGCGTGGACTTCCGACACTACGCACGCAAACTTAAGACAAGCTTAAATGCATGCGTCGCGGAAAACGGTCCGTCAATCGGCGAGAGCGAACAATGCAGAGTGGTAAGCCGACGGATTTCGCACGCGCGCCTTGCGACGCGCGTGCGGGAACATCGACCGAGTAGAAAGGGTGCTGGAATTAATTGCCGAACACGCTGTTTTCGGCGCGCACGTTTTGACGATCGACCGCTTGCAAGCGCCAGAAGCCGCTTGTCGGCGCGCGGTTGCGCACGGCCGTCCACGCTGCGTCGCCTTGGGCGGCGCTCACGCGCTGCTTACGGTCGACGTGCAATCCACGCAGCGTACACAACGGTGCGTCCGTGCTCGGCGCGCAAAGTGTCGTCACGCCACCTTCGTCGCGTAATTCGCCCCACGGGGGCAGATCGATCCCTTGATGCGCTTCTCTCGACCACCGGCGTTGGTCGGTGTCGAGCCATAGCACAGCGTAGTCGTGACTGACGGTGGGATCGGAACCGTTGATGAGGATGGTCAGGCGCATATCAGTTCCGTGCAAAGTACTCAGAATTGCTTTAACAGTCTATGTCGCGACGCCGGTTATTCAAGGCAAATGGTAAGACTTGTGCACGAAAATACGGACGCCACATGTACACGGCTGTACCATGTTCGCGTCGCGATCCGGCCTCCGCTTTTTACCGCGCTATCTTGCTTCTTCGTTGCCGCTGCACCGATCCTGGAGACGTGTCATGCAGCATCAATTTCTGCGTTTTGTGGCGCTGGTCACGTGCATAAGCGCGGCGCCGGCGCCTGGTCTTGCAGCGGATAAAGCGTCGTTCGCCGAGCCCGCGCCCATCGTCTACGTGTCGGATTTCGAGCTGGACGTCGCGAACGTTGCGCCGGACAGTGGCCCCGGCCAACGCGTGCGCCGTCTGCGCGGTTTATTGCCAGGCGGGCCGGGACCGTTGGACCACAACGCGAATCCGCAGGAGCACGCAAAGAACATCGTCGACGAAATGGCGGACGCGCTCACGGCCGATCTGCGCGAAGGCGGCGTCGACGCACGGCGCATCGCGCCCGGTCAAACTTCGCCGGCCGCGGGCTGGCAAGTGCGCGGTGTGTTCCTGAGCGTCGACGACGGCAACCGTCTGCGGCGTGCCATGGTCGGTCTCGGCGCCGGTCAGACCGACATTCAGGTCGCCGTGTCATGCGACAGTCTTGCATCGGCGAGTTTGCCGCCTCTCTATGAAGCCGTGGAAGAGGCCGACAGCAAGCACGGGCCGGGCGCTGCCATCAAACTCAATCCGTATGTGATCGCAGCGAAGTTCGTCATGGCAAGCGGCGACGAGAAGAAGACGATCAAAAAAACGGCTCAACAGATTTCCGATGCCGTCATCGCCAGGCTTCACGCCGCGGCGCCGTGATCGTCAAGCGAGATCCAGCGGCGCGGTCAAATCGCCAAGCGGCGCCAAACCGTTCTTTGCGAACGCACGATCACGCGCCACGACGCCGTCGAGCGGCGCCAGTCCATGCACGCGGCTGATCAGGCGAAGAATCGAGTTCGTGTCGTACACGGTGTGATCGACATAGCCTTTTTTGGCGAGCGGTGAAATGACCAGCGCCGGAATCCGCGAGCCTGGACCCCAGCGGTCGCCATTCGGCGGCGCGACCGGGTCCCACCAGCCGCCGTTTTCGTCGACGGTGACGATCACGACCGTATTGGCCCATTGCGGACCCTTCTGGATATGCTCGATCACAGTTGAGATGTGCCGGTCGCCGGATTCGACGTCCGCGTAGCCGGCGTGCATATTCAGATCGCCCTGCGGCTTGTAGAACGTTACCGCGGGCAGACGTCCCGCGTCGATGTCGGCGATCAGGCGGTTGGTCGATGCGTCGTTGCCGAGGCCTGCATCGCGCAGATATTTACGCCGCGCGGCCGTGCCAGGCGCGTAGTTGGCGAAATAGTTGAACGGCTGGTGGTGATACTGGAAGTCGGGCACGGCACCTGTGTCCTGATGTTCCAGCGCATATTGCCAGGCCCCGCTGTACCACGCCCAATCCACGCCCTTGTCCGTGAGACGGTCGCCAATCGTCGCGTAATTCTGCGGTCGCAGCACCCGCGGATTCGACGCATCCGCGAAAGCCGGGTTGCCGCCTTCCGCGGGGCGCACGTTGCTCGGCTGGTATGGCGGTGCCATCGTATTCACGGCATAGCCGTCGGCGGTAAATGCGCCGTCGTTCACGAATTTCGGCGGACCGTCGAGTGCCGATGCCGGCGAGTCCGGCGCGAGCTTCAGCCGCGCACCGGTGAGGTCGTCGCCCTCGACCACGGAGACCATTTTTTTCGCCGGGCTGTTATGCACGTCCGGATAGAACGGCGCCTGCGCCGAGATCAGAAAGATGTGGTTGAGCCACGAGCCGCCAAACGCTGCCATGAAAAAGTTATCGCACAGCGTGTATTGCTGAGCGAGGCTCCAGAGCTTGAGCGTATCGGCGGAATTTCGGTAATGCCCCATGACGAGTCCGCCCGAATCGCCCCACGCCGCGAACTGGTTGTTGCGCCCGGCGTTGATCTGCATCTGGTTCTGATAAAAACGATGCACGAGATCGCGCGTAATCACGCCCGTCGGCAACGGCGCGCCTCGCGCGTCGGTCAAATGGAACGGCCCATTGCGCAGATTGCCGATGTCCTTCTGGCCGATCATGTAACGCTTGCCGTCCACTTCCTGCGCCTGCGGCACCAGGCCGCCCCAGATGGCAGGCAAGCGCGGCATCGGCGTCTTGCCATCGCGGTCGAGTTGCAGATATCGCTCGGCAGTTACTTTATCGAGCGGATGCTGGATGCCTGGGAAATTGCCATACAGGTTGGCGAAGCTGCGGTTCTCCGCATAGATCACCACGATCTGCTTGACCTGGTCGTGCAACGCGGCGTCGAGCCGTATGTCCGCGGCGGTACGCGGTGCTACTTCGCTCGCAGCCTGTCCGGTCTTGCAGCCGGTCAGTGCAAGCCCGATGCCGACGGCCGCGAGGCCGGTAAGAACACGGCGGCGTTCAGGATTGTGCGGATCGTCTGCGGCGCTGGAGGCGTTGTCTGAGCTACCGGGGTTCGGCGGCAGGGAGGAGTCGTGGTCTGTCATCGGTCGGTTCCGAAGTGTGCGTGGCGAGCGCTCAGGTGCGGCTCGGGGCGGCGCGCAAAACGCCGGCGGAAGCTACGATTCGTTGCGGATACGGCTGGACGTGCAGGCGAACTACTGCGTCAAGAGATGCGGCGGGTTTTCCAGCTAAGGCAATTGGCGTTTGACCCGCCAACTATTGTGCGTTGCATCGACGGCGAGCAGCAGCCAATGTCTCGCGTTGACAGGGTGGCGTTTCTGCGTCGCATAACCGTCTACCGTCAGTTCGAGTTCGTCGTGCGCTCGCAGATGACAGGTGGCATTAGCGCCGGAGCCGTCTGCAAACTCGACGACCGCGACCACCGCAGCGGCCGTTCGCTCCGACTTCGGCAAGTGCGCTATGTGCACCGCACACCCAGGATAGAGATGCGAATCGGCAACCTGAATCTGCACGGAATCAGACATGAGCGTGGCCTCCGGACGCTTGTGCGGAACGAAGGCGCGGCAGCGGGGCCTCGCGCAGCGGACCGCATCAAAGCATAGCACCGCAAAGACGCTATGATGCTGATCTGACCTCGATGAACAGCAGAAAACGGCAGCCAAGATGGCAAAAGAAGAGCAGACAGGAGCGGGACGCAAGCAGGCAAAGCCACGCGCTATGGCAGCGCCGGCTTCGCATCACGACGAGATGTCGTCGGCGCAAAAAGGCGGCGCCGATTCGACTGATTCGATCCGTTCCACCGCCAACACCTCCAGCGCCGCGAATGCCGACGAAGACAGCGCCGGCGGCTCGACGTATCTCGTGCCGGGCCTTGAGCGCGGGCTGCGCATTCTGTCGGAATTCAGCGCACGTGAGCCGGTACTGGGCGCGCCGGAATTGTCGAAGCGCATCGGCATTCCGCGCACTACCACCTTCCGCTTATTGCAGACGCTCGAAGCGCTCGGTTTTCTGGAGCGCGTCAATGGCGACCGTTACTTCCGCCTGAGCGTCGCCGTGCTACGCCTCGGCTTCGAATATCTGAATTCCCTGGAATTGACCGACGTCGGCACGCCGATTCTCGAACGTCTGCGCGACGCGACGGGCCTGAGTTCGCATCTGTTGATCCGCGATCAACGCGACGTGGTGTTCGTCGGCAAAGCGCAAACCCATGAGCCGATGTTCAGTTCGGTGAAAGTGCACGTCGGCACGCGTTTGCCCGCGCATGCCACTGTGCACGGTCAGGTGCTGATGGGCGACCTTACTTTCGACGAGCTGCGCCAGTTGTATCCCGAACCGCAACTGGAGCGTTACACCGAGCGCACGCCGGCCACGGTCGAAGAGTTGTATGGAAGAGTGCGCGAAAGCGCGGCGCTCGGTTATGCGCTGAGCGAGGCGTCGTTCGAGCGCGGCATCTCCGTGGTGAGCGCCCCGGTGCGCGATCAGAGCGGCAAGATCGCGGCCGCGTTGACCGTCACGATCCCGCGTTCCGATCTCGGCGAGACCGAAGAACGCGAGCGGCTCGTTACCGCCGTTTGCCAGGCCGCGCTCGAGTTGTCCGAGCGGCTCGGCCACCGTCCGCGCGCCGACGAACCGACGGTGATGCAAGCTCGCCGCAAACCCGTCGCGGCGAGCTAGTTCCGAGCTTAAGATCAGAACGAGTGGTGGATACCGGTCAGGATGATCGTCTGGTTCCGGCCACTCGACACACCCGCCGTGAAGAATGCGGCGTCGGTATTGGACCCCGCGCGCTCGTACAAAGCATTCACGTACAACTGCGTCGATTTCGACAGCGCATAAATGTCGCCGATTTCGAACTGCGTCCAGCGGTGGCCGGCCAGCGTTGTGGTCGCGGCGCCCCCGGCTACGCTGTTAAACGGCGTGAACTGATAATTCGCACCGACGTCGTAGCTCTGATACGTGTCCGAATGTCCAGCCGACTCCAGCTTGACCCGCGTGTACAAGCCATGCACGAGCAGCTTGCCGAACTGGTATGACGCGCCCGCGCCCATGTTCTGCACCTTGTCGGCGCTGTAGTTCGCCGCCGCCACGCCCTGAAAATTCGTAATGCCGGTCGTCACGATCGACGGCGTTCGATTGTGCTCGTTCGCATATGTTGCGCCGGCCTTGAACGGACCGTTCGCATAGCTAAGCGCAAAACTCAACGTCTTGCCGGTCGAGAAGTTGGTCGTGTTGCCGAGGCCCATCATCGCGCCGACTGAAAAGCCGTTGAAACTCGCGGATCGGAACTTCACCGAGTTGTCGAACGGCACGACACCCGTGTCCGCGAGTTCGTCGATATTGCCAGGGTGGAACGCGTACCAGCTGGCGGCGAGATAAGCGGTGCTCAGCGGACCCAGCACATCAAAGCTGAACGGTGTCTGATGGCCGAGTGTCACCGTCCCGATCTTGTCCGAGCTCAGACCGACAAACGCCTGGCGATTGAACAGCGTGCCCGCCTTGGCGAAGGCTCCGGTGTTCGTATAAAAGCCGTTCTCCAACTGAAATATCGTCTTCAGACCGCCGCCGAGATCCTCTACACCCTTCAGGCCCCAGCGGTCCGGCTGCATGTTGCCCTGTTCCTCGATCCACTTCGAGTGGCCGCCGACATTGCTGATATACGCGATCCCGGCATCCAGGCTGCCGTATAGCGTCACACTGCTCTGCGCCCATGCGCCTGTGGTTGCGCAGACTGCCGTCAAGCCGGCTGCAATGATGTGCTTCACCGTTGGTTCTCCTGATCACACGACTGAATCGCTCGCACGAATCCGACGTCCCTGATCCTTTGCTGTGGGTTGATGCAGCTTGGGTTTATGCGCCAAAACTGCTACGCTTTGTGTTCCACCTATGGGCGTTTGTATCGCCTATGGAAAAGTATAGTGACTTCAAAAGCGATCAAAATAAATTTTCGGTGTCCGTAGAAACCCGCATCTGCGCTCAGCTTTCTTAGCCTTAAAAGCGCTCAAAGCGCCGTGCCATAAGCCGCAGCGAGCTGGGCCGTCCGTCCTCGCGATACTCACAATGATGTGTTGCAGATGCCACACATAGTGTTTTCCCCTAACTCTCCAGATTTTTATTTTTTCCCGCCGACGACACTCCTATAATTATCCATACACGAACTGATGTTCCTTATGTGGAACACAGTGCTTCAGGAGAAGGCGAGAAATGACTGAACAATGGCGCTGCGCCGGCCATGCCGGCGACCTGTCCGAAGATGCGCCGCTCGAGTTCAAGCTCGACGGCACGGAGATCGGCATCTACAAGGTTGGCGATGCGCTGTATGCGCTCGAAAACGTCTGCCCCCACGCGTACGCGCTGCTGACGCAGGGTTTTGTCGACGGCGACACCGTCGAATGCCCGCTGCACGAAGCCGTATTCCATATCCCGACGGGCAAGTGCTTGAAAGAGCCCGGCGGCCGCGACCTGAAGATGTATTCGGTCCGCCTTGCCGGCGAAGAAATCCAGATCAAGGTGGAATGACATGCGAGAGGTAGCCGTGAACTTCAATCCCTTCCTGAAGCCGTGGCTTGCGCCGCAGCCGAACAACGTCGCTGGCAAGGGCGTCATCGAAAAGCCGGGCGAGACGGAAAACTTCATCTGGCAAACGCGCAAGGCCGAGCCGACGCAATACGAAAACGACTTCGGCGACGCGCTCGAAAAAGTCTTTGAAGCGGGCGCGGTGGAGTTGCAGGAAGTCGTCGAAGGTTTGAACGGCATTGGCTTCCGCACGCCGGAAGGCAACGCGTGGGGCGCCGATCGCCTCGCCGCCGAATTCCGTCTGCTCGCCGAATAAGCGCGCTTTTCCGAACACGTTTCCTCGCATCCGCATCCGGAGTCTCTTCATGACGTCCCCCGCTACAAGTCAACACGCGGCCGATCCGATCCAGTCGTATCTGGACCGCGGTCTGCGCAATTACTGGTATCCCGTCGCGCCGAGCTGGCAAGTCGGCGACGCGCCGGTCGGCATTACCCGCCTCGGCGATCAGATCGTGCTGTGGCGCGACAAGGAAGGCAAAGCCCACGCGCTCGAAGACCGCTGCCCGCATCGCGGTGCGCGTCTGTCGCTCGGCTGGAACCTCGGCGGCAGCGTCGCGTGCTGGTATCACGGCATTGAAATCAACGGTGGCGGCACGGTTACCAAGGTGCCCGCCGTGTCGGCATGTCCGCTAGAAGGCCAGAAGTGCGTGAAGTCGTATCCGGTGGAAGAACATGCGGGCGCGATCTTCCTGTGGTTCGGCGACGACGCACACAAGGAACCCGCACCGCTCAGGCTGCCGGAGGAACTGGTCGGCGACGAATACGCGAGCTTTCTTTGCATGTCGAACTGGAAATGCAATTACCAGTACGCGATCGACAACGTCATGGACCCGATGCACGGCGCCTATCTACATGCAACGTCGCATTCGATGGCCGAAGGCGACAAGCAGGCCGACATGCGCGTGCGAAAAACCGAAACGGGCTTGATGTTCGAAAAGGTCGGCCAGCGCGACGTGAACTTCGACTGGGTCGAGCTCGGCGATACCGGTTGCCTGTGGATGCGACTCGCGATTCCGTACAAGAAGAAGTTCGGCCCCGGCGGCAACTTCGGGATCATCGGCTTCGCCGTTCCGGTCGACGAAAACAACTGCCAGGTTTATTTCTGGCGTACCCGCAAGGTGCAGGGCTGGCAGCGCGACGCATGGCGCTTCATGTATCGCAATCGCCTGGAAGGCCTGCACTGGGCCGTGCTCGAGCAAGACCGCTATGTGCTCGAAAGCATGGCGCCGAATGCGCGCGAGCACGAATTCCTTTATCAGCACGACGTCGGCATGACGCGAGTGCGCCGCATGTTGCGCCAGCGTGCGCAACAGGACTTCGCCGCGCTCGAAGCGCATCGCGCCGAAGCCGCGCAGTCGGCTCAAACCGGCTCCGCGCAAACCGAAGCAGCAGGCCACAGCCATGCATAACGACGCGTCCGCGACGCTCAACGGCCGGCGTGTCCTCGTGACAGGCGGCGCGCGCGGCCTCGGCGCGGCGTTTGTGCGCGCGCTGGTGCAAGCCGGCGCCCAGGTCGTATTTGGCGACGTGCTGCACGAAGAAGGGCGCGCGCTCGCCGCGTCGCTCTCAGGGCAGGGTCACGCGGCGATCTATCTTCCGCTCGACCTCGCCGATCCCGAAAGCATCAAGCAGTTCGCGGAACAAGGTGCGTCGCGACTCGGCGGAATCGACGCGCTGATCAACAACGCGGCCATCACGAATTCGGGCGGCAAGTTTGCCGACGAATTATCCGTCGATACCTGGGACGCCGTAATGAATGTGAACGTCCGCGGCACCTGGTTGATGAGTACGGCAGTACTGCCGTATCTGCGCGACTCGGGTCGCGGCAGCATTGTGAACATCGCTTCTGATACAGCAATGTGGGGCGCGCCGAAGCTGCTCGCCTATGTGGCGAGCAAAGGCGCAGTGATCTCGATGACGCGCTCGCTCGCCCGCGAATTCGGCGCGCATCAAGTGACAGTCAACGCAATTGCGCCTGGCCTCACCGAAGTCGAAGCGACCGCGTATGTGCCGGCCGAACGTCACGAGTATTACCTGCAAGGCCGCGCGCTGACGCGTGCGCAGGTGCCCGACGACGTCACCGGGCCCGTGCTGTTCCTGTTGTCTGATGCCGCGCGCTTCGTGACCGGCCAGTTGCTGCCGGTCAACGGCGGCTTTGTGATGAATTGATCTTGTCGAATCCAAAGGAGAAAGAGATGGCTGACGCCGATATCGAACGCAAGTCGTGGGAACAACCTGCGGACGCGAGCTTTGCGCAGTGGCTGGACAGCCGCGTCGCGCGCCTGGAAACGCGCCGCTACGACTGGGACGCGCTGAAGTTTCAGGCCGACTACGACCCGAAGTATCGCCGAGCGCAAATGCGCTATGTCGGCACTGGCGGCACCGGCGTAGCGAAGGACATGAATACGGTCCCCGCAGGCGGCTTCACGTTTTCGACGATGGTGATTCCGGCCGGCAATATCGGACCCAGTCACATTCATATGGACGTCGAAGAAATTTTCTTCGTGCTGCGCGGCAAGATGAAAGTGGTCTGCGAAAAGGATGGCGAAACGTGGGAAGCCGTGCTCGGCGAGCGCGATCTGATCTCGGTGCCGCCGGGCGTGTATCGCACGGAAATCAACGTCGGCGAGGAAGACGCATTGATGTGCGTGATGCTCGGTTCGCCGAAGCCGATCACGCCCACGTATCCGCCGGATTCGCCGCTCGCGAAGCTCAAGCGCTAAGTCGTCCCTGTACAGATACCACGAAGGAAATCATGTCCGCAGTCCCGTCCGCCGACGTCGATGCAAACGCCACGCTCGAAGCGCGCCTTGCGCGCTTTCCGGCGCGGCAGATCGAACTGGCGAATCAACGTGTGCTGAGCTATCGCGAAGCGGACGGCGCCGCTGCAAACGACGCGTTGCCGCTCGTCCTGCTGCACGGCATCGGTTCGGGCGCGGCTTCGTGGGTACAGCAACTCGAAGCGCTGGGCGCAAATCGCCGCGTGCTTGCATGGGACGCGCCCGGTTATGGGATGTCTACGCCGGTAGCGCCGGAGTCGCCTGTCGCCGCCGACTACGCAAGCGTGCTGACGGAATGGCTCGACGCACTTCACATTGAACGTTGCGTGCTGGTCGGCCATTCGCTTGGCGCGATCATCGCCGGTGCGTTTGCTGCGGTGCATCCGCAGCGCGTGCCCGGCGTCTTGCTGCTATCGCCTGCAGGCGGTTACGGCGCGGCCTGCGCTGAGGTCCGCGAGACGAAGCGCGATCAGCGCCTCGCCATGTTGAACGAACTCGGCCCGCAAGGCCTCGCCGACAAGCGCAGCGCCAACATGTTGTCCTCACACGCAAGCGACGAAGCCCGCACATGGGTGCGCTGGAACATGTCGCGCGTGATTGCTCGGGGTTACGCGCAGGCTACGCATCTGCTTGCCAACGCCGACCTCGCCGCCGACCTCGCGCGCTTCAAAGGCCGCGTCAATGTCGCGGTCGGTGCCGACGACACCATTACGACTCCCGCGGCCTGCGAGCGGCTCGCGCTCGTCGCGGGAACCCAATTGCAAGTCGTGCCACGCGCGGGGCACGCCGGCTATATCGAAGCATCTGCCGCGTACACCGCGATCATCGACACGTTCTGCCGCGCAAGCGCCGGACAACGGAGCCAATGAATGACGCCCGACACCATCAACGAGCGTGACGCGGAAGACGACCGCAACGACAGCAGCGCCGACACGGGTTACCGCGTGCCGGGTCTGGAGCGCGGCCTGAAGATCCTCACGGAGTTTTCGCCTCGCGAGCCTGTGCTCGGCGCTCCGGAATTGTCGCGCCGCTTGAAGATTCCGCGCACGACGGTCTTCCGTCTGCTGCAAACGCTCGAATCGCTCGGCTTTCTCGAACGCGCCGATAAGGACCGCAACTACCGGCTCGGCGTCGCGGTGCTGCGCCTCGGCTTCGAATACTTGAGCTCGCTCGAATTGACCGACCTCGGCTTGCCGATCATCGAAGCATTGCGCGACGAAACGGGCCTCACGACGCACATCGTGATTCGCGACGGACGCGATGTCGTATTCGTCGCCAAGGCGCAAAGTCACGCGCCGATTTTCAGTTCCGTGAAAGTGAACGTCGGCACTCGCTTGCCCGCATATGCAACGACGCACGGCCAGGTGTTGATGGGCGATATGACGCTCGACGAGTTGAAGAAGCTCTATCCCGAGCCGGAACTCGAACGCTTCACGAGGCAGACGCCCGCGACCGTGGAGGACCTCTATGAACGGGTCCGCGACGACGCCCGGTGCGGTTTCGCAATCAGCGAGTCGTCGTTCGAGCGCGGCATTTCGGTGGTCAGCGCGCCGGTGCGCAACGACACCGGGCGCATCGTCGCCGTGATCACGACGACGATTCCGCGCCAGGAGATCGACGCATCGCTGCTCGACAGCGGTCTCGTCGACAAGGTAAAGCGCGCGGCCGACGAACTGTCGCAACGGCTCAACTACCGGCCGGGCAATGCATCGAACGCGGGCAGCAAATACATGAAGGCATTGGGGCTCAAATGATTCGAATCGATCTGAACGGGCAGGTGGCGGTGGTGACGGGCGGCTCGTCCGGCATCGGCCTTGCGACCGCCGAACTGTTCCTGCGAGCCGGCGCGTCGGTTGCGATTTGCGGCCGCGATACCGAGCGTCTTGCGCAAGCCGAGGCAGCATTGAACGCGCAGTTTCCTGGCGCGCAACTGCTCGCGCGCCGCTGCGACGTGCTCGACGCCGAAGACGTCAGCGCTTTTGCGCAAGCGGTGCAAGCGCGCTTCGGCCGCGCTGACATGCTGATCAACAACGCGGGCCAGGGCCGCGTGTCGACCTTCGCCGACACGAGCGACGAAGCCTGGCGCGAAGAACTCGACCTCAAGTACTTCAGCGTGATCCGCCCAACGCGCGCGTTTCTGCCGATGCTTCGAGATACGGCGAGCGCCGGCAATAACGCGGCCGTGGTCTGCGTGAACTCGCTGCTCGCGCTGCAACCGGAACCGCATATGGTGGCCACGTCGTCGGCGCGTGCGGGCGTGCAAAACCTCATCAAGTCCCTCGCGGTGGAACTCGCGCCGCAACGCATCCGCGTCAATTCGATTCTGATCGGCATCGTCGAATCGGGGCAATGGCGTCGCCGTTATGCGAAAGAAGCGCAGCCGGACCAGAGCTGGGAAGACTGGACCGCGGAACTCGCGCGCAAGAAAAACATTCCGCTAGGCCGCTTCGGCAAGCCCGAAGAAGCCGCTCAAGCGCTCTTTTATCTGGCTACGACGCTGTCGTCCTACACGACAGGCAGTCACATCGATGTTTCTGGAGGCGTTGCACGACATGTCTAACAAAACCACCGTTGGCGAGCTGATCGCCGCTTTTCTCGAGCAATGCGGCGTGAAAACCGCATTCGGCGTGATCTCGATTCACAACATGCCGATCCTCGACGCGATCCACAACCGCGGCAAGATTCGCTACGTCGGCGCGCGCGGCGAAGCCGGTGCCGTGAACATGGCCGACGGTCTTGCACGCGTTTCCGGCGGCCTCGGTGTGGCATTCACCAGCACGGGCACCGCAGCGGGCAACGCAGCGGGCGCGATGGTCGAAGCGCTGACTGCGGGCACCGCACTGCTGCACGTGACCGGTCAGATCGAGACGGAGTATCTCGACAAGGATCTCGCCTACATTCACGAGGCGCCTGACCAGTTGTCGATGCTCCAGTCGATTTCGAAAGCTGCGTATCGCGTGCGTTCCGTCGAAACCGCATTGCCGACGATCCGCGAAGCCGTGCGCGTCGCGCAAACGGCGCCGAGCGGTCCGGTGAGCGTCGAGATTCCCATCGATATTCAAGCCGCTGAAATTGAATGGCCCGCCGATCTTGCCGCGCCGCATATCACCACGCTCACGCATTGCAGCCAGCGTGTCGCGCGACTCGCGGATCAACTGGCAAACGCAAAGCGTCCGCTGTTGTGGCTGGGCGGCGGCGCGCGGCATGCGGCAAAAGCGGTGGAACGCCTCGTCGCGCTGGGCTTTGGTGTGGTGACGAGCGTGCAGGGCCGCGGCGTAGTGCCGGAAGATCATCCGGCCACGCTCGGCGCGTTCAACGTGCATCCGGCGGTCGAAAGTTTCTACAAGACGTGCGACGCGTTGGTTGTCGTCGGCTCGCGTCTGCGTGGCAATGAAACGCTGAAGTACAAGCTCGCCCTGCCGCAGCCGCTCTATCGCATCGACGCCGACGCGCTCGCCGACAACCGCGGCTATCGCAACGAGATGTTCGTTCACGGCGATGCGTCGGCAGTGCTCGAAGAACTCGCTACGCTACTGGAAGGCCGCCTGAAGGTCGATCCCGCATTCGCGCAAGACCTGGCCTCGGCACGCGAAAGCGCCGTCGCCGATGTGGGCAAGGGCCTGGGTCCGTACAAGCGCCTCGTCGACGCATTGCAGGAAGCAGTGGGCCGCGACTACAACTGGGTGCGCGACGTCACGATCTCGAACAGTACGTGGGGCAACCGCATGCTGAAGATCTTTTCGCCGCGCGCGGGCGTGCATGCGTTGGGCGGTGGCATCGGCCAGGGCATGCAGATGGGTATCGGCGCGGCGCTCGCGAACAGCGCGTCGAAAACCGTGTGCCTCGTCGGCGATGGCGGCTTGATGGTGAACGTCGGCGAACTCGCAACGGCTGTGCAGGAAAACGCCAACGTCATGATCGTGCTGATGAACGACCAATGCTACGGTGTGATCCGCAACATTCAGGATGCGCAATACGGTGGCCGCCGCTGCTACGTCGATCTGCATCAGCCGGACTTCGCGCAGTTCTGCGACAGCCTGAAGCTCACGCACTACCGGATCAAATCGCTCGATCAGGCCGACGCGATCATTCGCGAAGGCATGGCGAAGACCGGACCGGTGCTGGTTGAAGTGGACATGCTGTCGGTCGGCTCGTTCGCGACCGCTTTCGCGGGGCCGCCGGTCAAGGAAGAGGAGCCGGAACATGCGTGAAGCGGGCTACGCGGGGCACCACGCTCCCGTCGACGTCGCGATGATCGGCTTCGGCGCGATCGGCCAGGCGGTGTATCGCTCGGTCGCCGCCGATCCGACGGTACGCGTGTCGCACGTGATCGTGCCGGAGCGTCATATGAATTCGGTGCGCGAAGTGGTCGGCTCGACGGTGGACGTGGTGGCTTCGGTGTCCGCATTGAGCAGCCGCCCGCATTTCGCTCTGGAATGCGCCGGTCACAGCGCACTGGTCGATCACGTGGTGCCGCTGTTGAAAGCCGGCACGGATTGCGCGGTGGCGTCGATCGGTGCGTTGTCCGATGTGATGTTGCTCGACGCGTTGTCAGCCGCTGCCGATGAAGGCGACGCGACGTTGACGCTGTTGTCCGGCGCAATCGGCGGAGTCGATGCATTGGCCGCGGCGAAGCTCGGCGGCCTCGACGAAGTGCTGTACACCGGCCGCAAGCCACCCACGGGTTGGCTCGGCACGCCAGCGGAACAGGTCTGCGATCTGAACACGTTGAAGGAAGAGAAGGTGATCTTCGAAGGCAGCGCACGAGAAGCGGCGCGGCTTTATCCGAAGAACGCCAACGTTGCGGCGACCATCGCTCTGGCGGGGCTCGGTCTTGACCACACGACAGTTCGACTGATTGCCGATCCGAACGTGACCCGCAATGTGCACCGCATTCTCGCGCGCGGGGCGTTCGGCGAGATGTCGCTGGAAATGTGCGGCAAGCCGCTGCCCGACAACCCCAAGACGTCCGCATTGACTGCGTACAGCGCGATCCGTGCGCTACGCAATCGCGCGGCCCGCTGCGTGATCTAGTGTTTAGACGATTCAAGCCAGCAGCTTGAGCAAAACCGGAATGACCGACATGACTCACTTCGATACCAGCCTTGTGCCGACCGGCGATATTCTTATCGGCGGCGAATGGCGGCAGGGGCGTGGCAACCCGTATAAAAGCCTGTATCCGGCGGACCAGTCGGTCAACATGGAGATTTCGACAGCCAATGCAGACGACGCCCGCGAAGCCGTGGAAGCGGCCGATATCGCATGGCGTAAAGCAGATTGGTCGGGTTTGAAGCCGCATCAACGCGCGCTGATTCTGTATCGCATCGCCGATCTGATCATGGCGCGTCATGAAGCGCTCGCGCAGTTGCAGCGCCGCGACAACGGCAAGCCAATTGGCGAAACGCGCGTGCTGGTGGCCAGCGCCGCGAACACGTTTCGCTATTTCGCGGCATGCCTCGAAACGCTCGACGAAGAAGTCACGCCGTCGCGCGGCGATTATCTGACCATGAGCGTGTACGAACCGATCGGCGTGATTGCTGCGATCACGCCCTGGAATTCGCCGATTGCATCTGACGCGCAGAAGCTCGCGCCGGCGTTAGCGGGCGGCAACGCCGTGGTGCTGAAGCCCGCCGAGGTGACGCCGCTGGTATCGCTGGCGTTGGCCCGCATCTGCGAGGAAGCGGGCGTGCCGAAGGGCGTGATCAGCGTGTTGCCGGGCAAAGGCTCGGTGATCGGCGACGTGCTCGTGCGTCATCCGTTTGTCAAGAAGGTCTCGTTCACCGGCGGCACCGAGGTTGGCCGGGGCATCGCGCGGATCGCTGCGGACAAGCTGATGCCGGTCTCGCTCGAACTCGGCGGCAAATCGCCGACCATCGTTTTCGACGACGCCGATCTCGATCACGCGGTCAACGGTGTGCTGTACGGCATCTTCAGTTCATCTGGTGAGGCTTGCATTGCGGGCTCGCGTCTCTTCGTGCAGCGCTCGGTCTACGACGCGTTCATGAAGCGTCTCGTTGAAGGTGCGCGCAAGTTGCGCGTGGGCGATCCGTCGCGAGTAGAAACGCAGATGGGTCCGCTGATTACGCAAGCCCACCGCGAAACGGTCGAGCGTTACGTGGCGCTCGGGATCGAAGAAGGCGGACGTCTGCTGTGCGGCGGCGAACGCCCGGTTGGCGATGGCCGCGAACAAGGCACCTATTTTCAGCCGACGATTCTCGAAGGCCTCTCGAACAGCGCTCGCATCTGCCAGGAAGAAATCTTCGGGCCCGTGCTGGTCGCAATGCCGTTCGACGACGAAGCATCGCTGATGAAGGAAGCGAACAACAGCGTGTTCGGCCTCGCTGCCGGTATCTGGACGCGCGACTACAAGCGCGCCTACCGCACCGCCCGCGCGCTGGAAGCCGGCACCATCTGGATCAACACCTACAAGCTGTTCTCGATTTCGACGCCGTTCAGCGGCTGGAAAGAGAGCGGCATGGGACGCGAGAAAGGCCGGCTCGGCATCCGCGAATACATGCAACAGAAGAGCCTTTACTGGGGCTTGAACGACGCGCCGCTGGCGTGGGCAAACTAGGCAAGAGGCAGGCTATGACGATTCTCGGCATTGAACAGATTATCTACGGCGTGACGGACCTCGCCACCTGCCGCCGCTTTTTCGCGGACTGGGGCTTGAAGGAAGTTGCGCACGACGAAACGCATGCGCGTTTTGAAACGCTCAACGGCTGCACGGTTCTCGCCGTGGATGCGAACGACCCGTCGCTGCCACCCGCGTTCGAAGAAGGTCCCACGCTGCGCGAAGTGACGTGGGGCGTGGCGAGCAAAGAAGAGCTCGACGAATTGCGCGGACGCTTCGCCGGTCAGCCAGGCCATTTTGAAACCGACGACGCCGTCGGCTGCATCGATCCGAACGGCATGGCGATTCGCGTGGAAGTGACCCGCAAGCGTGCGCTCGACATTCACGGCTCGCCGTCGAACGTGTGGGGCCAAACGTTGCGCGTCGATCAGCCGTCGCCAATCTATGAACATGCCGAACCCGTTGAAGTGGGCCACGTCGTGTTCTTCACGAACAAGCTTGCCGAACAGGAAAAGTTTTACCAGGAACTGCTCGGCTTCGAAATGTCGGACCGTTATCCGGGCCGCGGCGCGTTCATGCGCTGCGCGCCGCACGGCGGCCATCACGACATTTTCCTGCTCGCGCTGCCCAACGGTAAGCGCGGTTTGAATCACGTCGCATTCACCGTGCGCGATATCCATGAAGTATTCGGCGGCGGCATGCATATCAGCCGCTGCGGTTGGGACACGCAGCTTGGGCCGGGACGCCATCCGGTTTCGTCGGCGTACTTCTGGTACTTCCAGAATCCGGCGGGCGGCCTGATCGAGTACTACGCAGACGAAGATCAACTCACGCCCGAATGGCAACCGCGCGACTTCGAACCCGGCCCGACCGTGTTCGCCGAATGGGCTATCGACGGCGGCATCGACGGCAATACGCGTCGCCAGAAAAACGCGAAGGCGCCGGAAGGCAAGTTCATGACGGAGCGCAAAAATGACTGATGCTGCTACCGCGAAGGCGCAAGCCGCGCATGCCGAACTCGAAGCGCCGCGCACGATTGTCGTGATTGGCGGCGGCCAGGCGGCTGGTTGGGTCGTGAAGACGTTGCGCAAGGAAGGCTTTGACGGCCGCCTCGTGATGATCGCCGACGAAGTGCATTTGCCCTACGAACGCCCGCCGCTTTCAAAGGCCGTGCTTTCCGGTGAAGCGGATATCGACACAGTGCGTCTCGTGAAGCCCGACGATTTCGACGCGCTGAACATCGAGGCATGGCAGCCGGATTGCGCGACGTCGATCGATCGCGAGCAGCGCATTGTGCGCACGCAATCGGGACGCGAAGTGCAATACGACCGCCTCGTGATCGCGACGGGCGGCGCAGCGCGGCGCTTGCCGGAATCGCTGGTGAGTACATCGCACATTGCCTATCTGCGCACACTCGACGAAGCCGTTGCGCTCGGCGAGCGGCTGCGTGCAAGCAGGCGCGTGCTGGTGGTGGGCGGCGGCTGGATCGGCCTGGAAGTCGCGGCGACAGCGCGCAAGCTCGGCGTGGATGCAACCGTGGTGGAAGGCGCGCCGCGTCTTTGCGCCCGCTCGTTGCCGCCGATGGTGTCGGACTTTCTCCTGCAACTGCATCGCGCGAATGGGGTTGATGTGCGCTTGAGCGCTGCGCTCACAAAGCTCGAAGATCATCCGAACGACGCGAATCGCATTCGCGCGACGTTCGCCGACGGCTCGACGCTAGACGCCGATTTCGCGGTGGCCGGCATCGGTCTGACTCCGCATACGGCGTTGGCCGATGCGGCGGGCGTCAAAGTGCAGGACGGCATCGTGGTCGATCATTTCGGCGCGACCGACGACCCGCGCATTTTCGCGTGCGGCGACGTGGCGAACCATCCGAGCGCGTGGCTCAAGCGCCGTGTGCGGCTCGAATCGTGGGCCAATGCTCAGAACCAGGCGATTGCCACAGCGAAAGCGCTACTCGGCACGTTCGAACCGTACGCGGACATTCCGTGGTTCTGGTCCGATCAGTACGACGTCAATCTGCAGATTCTCGGCGACATTCCCGCCGATGCACAGCTTGCGGTACGCGGCGATCTGGCGGCGAAGCGCGCGACGCTTTTCCATCTGGAAGGCGGCGCCATTCGCGGCGTAATCGCCATCAACACTCCACGCGAACTCAAGCTTTCGCGCAAGTGGATGAATCAAGGCCGGACGATCGACCTTGCGACATTGACCGACGCCTCAACGGCGCTTGCCTAACCACATCTACGGACGGCACAACGGCATGAGAACCATCGACAACACAATTGCGGAGCGCAGCGGTGCGGGCGTCTCCGGGCCCGTGACGAGAGGCTCGATCATCGCGCGACTCGAGCGGCTGCCGAAGAATGCAATGCAGGTCCGTGCGCGGATTCTGATCGGTCTGGCGACGTTCTTCGACGGCTTCGACGTGATCGCGATTGCGGCCACGTTGCCGGTTCTGATCGCGAAGTGGCATCTCACGCCGTGGGAAATCGGCTTTCTGATCGGCTCCGGTTCGGTCGGCCAATTGATCGGTGCGTTCGTGTTTCCGTGGTACGCCGAGCGTCATGGGCGCGTGCGTGCGATTGCGTTGAGCTCGGGAATTATCGGCATTACGAGTATCGCGTGCGGATTTGCGCCGACGTTCGCCGCGTTTGTTGTGCTGCGTGTAATTCAAGGGCTTGGGCTCGGCGGTGAATTGCCCGTCGCGGCGACGTACATCAACGAAATCAGCCGTGCGCATGGGCGCGGGCGCTTCGTGCTGTTGTATGAGATCGTTTTTCCGGTGGGGCTGCTGGCTTCGAATGCGTTGGGCGCGTGGATCGTGCCGCGTTTCGGCTGGCAGGCTATGTATTTCATCGGCGGCATGCCGTTGATTCTGTTCTTCGTGCTGCGCAAACTCGTTCCCGAGTCGCCGCGTTGGCTTGCCGAACGTGAACGCATGGCCGATGCCGATGTCGCGGTGCTTGCATTCGAGCGTGCCGCCAAGGGTCCGTTGCCGCCGGTCGCACACTCGGCCGAGTTCGAAGCGATGGCGAATCGTCATCCGAAGCGCCGCATGGGCGATCTGTTCGGTCCGGCGTACCTGAAGCGCACGTTGGCCGTTGCGATGTTGTGGATCACGTGCGGCTTCATTCAGTACGGTCTCTCGACCTGGCTGCCGACCATCTATCGCACGATTTATCACGCGCCGCTGCAATTGGCGCTGAATCTGGCGGTGGCCGCTTCGGTGCTCGGCGTGGTCGGGTCGTTGACGTGCGCGTTGCTTGTAGACAAGGTGGGCCGCAAGCCGATCATCAACCTGTCGTTTGTGGCGTGCGCCGTGTCGTTGCTGCTGGCAGGCGTGTTCCACGAGTCGTCGGTATATGTGGTGGCGACGTTCTGCGCGTTCTCGCTGGGCTTCCTCGCTTGCGGCTTTATCACGGCTTATGTGTACACGCCGGAGTTGTACCCGACCAGCATCCGTGCAATGGGCTGCGGTGTCGGCGGCGCGTGGCTCAAGGTCGCGGCCATTTTTGCACCGGCCATTGTGTCGAAGACGATGATCGGCGGCAATTTGCAGGTAGCGTTTTATGTTCTCGCCGCAGTGCCGTTTCTTGCGGCGGTGGCGGTGCATTTCCTGGGCATTGAGACCAAGGGTAAGGTGCTCGAGCAGCTGGAAGCTTGAAGACGGTTTTCGGTGGGCGGTGATGTAGTGCCGCAATTGCAGGGGACGAAGGGCGCACTGGGTGGTGCGCCTTTTGTTTTTTCAGGGTTACTAGAGAAAAAGAACTCTTCGTGTTCCCGAAAGTAGTGCTACACCGCGTAGGAAACGTACCACTCAGATAGAGATCGGTCTGATAGAGATTCGCTCGGCACTTCCGTATCGTATGAACCGGGTCAACAGGTACGCCGGGCAACAATCAAACTCAAAACAAACAAGTTCGCGATATCGTTAGGGAGCTTGGGTTATCCAAAGGTCAGCGTCGTGAATTGCATGACGCAATAACTGGTCAAGACTACGGCTACCATGAAATCAAAGCGATAGCGATAGATATGTTTTGCCCGACCAATAACTAGGCGAAGTTATGTTGCGTGATGACATAAGAGATGCTTTTTACGAGATCTGCGGCCTGCCCACCTGGCAGGTCCGGAAAGGCGTCGGATCGTTTCTTACCCTTGAGTACGGCGACCCGCGGCTGCAGATCCAGGAGCCGCGTGTGTCTCGATCGGAGTTGCCTGAAGTTCGCAAGTTGGCAGATCGTCGTCGAGTAATCGTCTCTGGTCGGTGGCACCTTTGGATCTATATGTGCAACTGGACGATAAGCTCGAATGGTACGTGGCTCGCGGACAACGAGGCGTCGAGCGAAGCTATCAATGAAGCGTCGCAATATCTCGATGGGCAAATACTGCTGTCGGTCCAGGTCTCACCGAAAGATGTGAAGACGGTCTTTCGGTTTGATCTTGGTGGAGAGCTCGCAACTTGGCCATATCTGGACGAGGGAGATCGGTATGACGAGCAGTGGCTACTCTACGACTATGAGGCAAAGAAGGTGCGGACACTTAGAGGTGACGGCACTTGGCTTTGTGAGCCATTAGAGGATTGATCTGTTGCTGTCGTTGCAGCATCGTGTCGAGTCGTGCGAGACAAATACTGAATTTCAAATCGTTGTATTTGTTGTCCGTCGTCGGTGTAGATAGCAGAAGGGCCGCGTTTCGCGGCTCTTCTGCTTGAAAAGCGGCGTACCGATGCGTTATGGTGTTCGGCGGTGATACGCAGGCGCTGTCCCGGTTTTAAGCTGGCGGTCTAGATCCACCACCCGTAGAGCTTCTTCCACGAAAGGCGGTCGGCGCCTTGCACATATGGGAGTGCTGGCGCGTCGGTTGTGGTAGCGCCAAAATTCCTGGATGGTGATAGAGCGTCACGTGCTTCATGCGGTGCAAGATGTCATGTCGTCTTGCACCGCATTGTTAAGCGTGGAAGCCTGATGGCCGTCAAGGCCAAGCGCTGCGGGCGCGCATTGCGCGACCTTGACGGGTTCGGGGTCGGCCTGGTTCACTAAGGCTTGAGCCGTTCTCGGAGCAGTGGGTGCGACGGCCGTGTTCGGCGGGGTTGTCATCGCGTTGCGGGCGCCGTCAAACCTTACAGACTGCGCAGATGTCTGCCGCCGGGCCTGCATTGCCCTATGGCAAAGACCGGATCCATGGGTACGCTCGACTGGCCAACCGCGTCCGCGGGTCCAAGAATCGCTTTCGTCGCAATGACTGTCATCTGGAGGGATGCTCAGAGACCGGGAAGACCTCTGTTCGTGACTCCTTGAATATGAGCATCGCCGGCGCTACTTGTAGAACCACCCTGCACGCATCACATCTGTTTCCGATACACCACAAACCCCGACTTATCCGCCACCGTGTCATACAACCGCATCGCGGTGTGATTCGTCTCATGCGTTTGCCAGTACACGCGTTGCGAACCATCGGCCTTCGCCCGCGCATACACCGCTTCGATCAGCGCGCGCCCCACGCCCTTGCCGCGCTCGGACTCCAACGTGTACAGGTCTTGCAAATAGCAGATTGGCCCCGCCAGCGTCGTATGACGGTGATAAAGAAAATGCACGATGCCGACCAGCTCGCCATGACGTTCGGCGACCATTGCATGCATCGGTTCGTAGCAATCGAAAAACCGGCCCCACGTAAGATGCGTGATTTCACGCGGCAGCGCCGCGTCCCCAGAGCGGCCATAGAACGCGTTGTACGCATCCCATAGAGGCAACCAGGCATCGAAATCCTGGTGTGTGACGGGGCGGATCTGAATCGTGTCGGTCATGCGCGGCTCCTTGTCGATAAGCGAGCCATCGCACAACGCCATGAATTGCTTTCACGTATCGAAGCAGACGCCGGCTCGCAAACCGCAAGCATAAGAAAATCAGCCGGCCATTGTTAGCTCCACAGCGTGCCTCGGATTTGAGACCACGCATCGTCGTAAAAGCGCGAAGCCGACGCTAAGGCGACCGCTGCCCTGTCACGTCACGACCGACAGGATTCGATGCAGCGCGTGTCAGCGCCGGCTCGTCGATGTCGTCGTTGCGGAACGGAAAGCCCGTTCGCGTCGGTCATCGCGTTATCAAACCGTCTCGGCCCTGAGCCATTGCACGAGCGCGGCGTCGTCATCGGTCTGAACTGCATGCGCGACGCGAAGCCCCACCGCCGCACCGAACTGGTAGCCGTGTCCCGAACAGGCGGACACCACGAGTGTCTTGCCGACGCGCTTTGAAAAGAACCGCTGGTCCGCCGCGAACGTGTAAGCGCAGCTTTCCACTTCGGTGACCGCGTATTCGTCGATGCGGCTAAACGGCGGCGCGAACAGTTGACGCAAACGGTCGCCTTCGCCGGGCCCTGCGGTGCGGTCGGCTTCTGCATCCGGCACCGGTTTCTTCAGTGCGCATGCGCCGAACTTCAGATCGGCGCCGTCGATTGGCGGCAATGCATAGCCGTTGCTCCGACCGCCAATGTCCACTATCGCCGGTGCATTCGACCACGCGGTCTCCAGGTCTGCGGGCGGCGTCAAATAGGCGACGAGACTGCGGCGAATCGCAAGGTTGTCGGCAAGCGCGGGAAGGAGTCCCAACGTCCACGCGCCGGTCGCTACCACGAGCCGATCCGCCTGGACCACGGTGCCGTCGTCGATATGCACGAGTGCCGCGGCCGCATCGATTGCAACCGCCTTCGTGTGTATGCGAATGTCGACGCCGCGCATTCTGAGCCACGCTTTGATGTCGTGCGAGATTCGCGCGCAGAACAGCGCGCCTGCGTCACGATCGAGATATGCGTAGTGAAACGTGGCGGCGTTGAGGAATGGGTAACGCTCGGCGGCTTCGCTGGCGTCGAGCCGTTCGTATTCGAAGCCCACGCGGTCGAAGCTCATTCGCAATTGCTCGCCGCTGTCTCCCGGGAATTGCGATATGCCGAGCACGCCGCAGTTTGCGTAGTGGGACACACCGAGGTCGTCCCACAGCATGTCCCAACTATCGAACATTTCAGCGATCGTTTCCGCATGGCCGTTGGCACCGTCATGGGCGCGGCAAATCATGCCGTGCGCGTCGCGCGAAGCGGCAAGCGGATTGGGGATCGAGCCCTGCTCGATCAACGTGACGTCATGCCCCAGCCTGGTGAGCGACCACGCCGTACTTAAGCCGACGATTCCAGCGCCAACAATTGTCACCCGCATACCAATCCTCCGGTAGTTAAACCGGATCAAGTCTAGCGCGGGAAAATAATTGCTGCGTTGAGCCTATCGAAGTCCATTCAGCCGACGATTGATATTGCATAAAACAACGCTTTCAATGCTTTCGATGCGAGGCGTCGCGCAGCTTATTGCGGACTTTCTTGGCCGCGAAGAGCGGCACATAATCGAACAGCCGCGCGTCGTGGCGATAGTCGGCCAACGTATCGGCGTACATCCTGGAGACGGTTTCCGGCGGCGTGTCGGTTTCCTCGGCAATGCTTCTGACCACTTCGTCCACATTTGGCTCGGGCTGAGACATTGATTCTCTCCAGACTGGCAGCGGTTGAACGGGCGAGCGCGGCGATGCACGCGGCTTTTTATTAGAGGACGTGATTCTCGCCGCCGCCAATTGAATCGGTCTATCGCGCGCCATCTATCACAGAGATTTTTTTCTTGCGGTAAGGGTTTCGCTGACTTAGCGCGAACGCTCGACGCTGAAGGCCGCTTGAAATAATCGGAAACAGATCCTTCTGCGGGTTTCGGAATAAAACGGCACACTCGGGGGTTCTTGTCTCATGAATGGCGCGCCGCTGATGAGCGGCTAATAGAAAGCTTTGCAACGATCCCCTCTCAGGCCGCACCACTTATGAATATCCACGCCGAACCATTGAGCAACCAGGCCGGAACATCAGCGCCCTCACGCTATACGCGCACGGCGATCACGCTGCACTGGCTTATCGCGCTGCTGATTATCTGCAACGTCGCGCTCGCACTGAGCGCGGATTCGCTACCCGACGACTGGGTGCGCCCGGTAATCAATACACACAAGTCCATCGGCATCACGGTGCTCGGTCTAGCTCTTTTGCGCATTCTGTGGCGCGTGTCGCACAAGCCGCCGCCGTTGCCGCGCGAGTTTCCGTCGTGGGAGAAAGTCGCCGCGCATCTCGCGCACTTTCTGCTGTATCTGCTGATGATCGGGCTGCCGCTCTCCGGCTGGCTGCACGATTCCGCATGGAAGGACGCGGCCACGCATCCAATGCGTCTGTTCGATCTGTTTCCGTGGCCGCGTATCGGCTACGTGATGAACCTCGATCCCGCGCTGAAGGAGACGCTGCACGACCGCTTTGGCGCGTTGCATACGTGGCTGGGTTACGCGCTGTATGCGTTGCTTGCCATGCATATCGGCGGCGCGCTGAAGCACCAGTGGATCGATCGAAAGTCGGTTCTGAAGCGCATGATGCCTTGAGCACCGCTTCGCTCATTTCTAAACCGCAGCAACGACCGGCTCGTTAGTTACCTTGAAACAGAACCTGGAACAGGCGTTCGCGCTTGCATCGCCCCGTATCGTGTCGCGTGGCACGACGCTTTCGAGCACGTTGATTCATGCGAGCGTCGTCGCCGTGTGGCTGCTGCTGTTCGCGCGTGCGTTCTTTCTGCATGGCGTGGTGGCGTGGTCCACAGGTATCGCCTACGTAATCTACGACACCGTGCTGCTCGCGTTCGTCACATGGAAAACACTGCCGCTGATGCGTCGAGCGGCGCCGCTCGAGCCTGACTACGATCGGCGCAGCTTGCCGGACATCGGCGTGGTGGTCGCGTCGCATAACGAGGCGGCTGTGCTGCCGGTCACGATTGCTGCGCTGTTGCGGCAGGTTCACGGCCCAGCCCAAATCGTGATTGCCGACGACGGCTCCACCGACCACACGCGTGCGCTGCTCACCGAACGCTTCGGCCTCGTCGCGCCGGCCGAGGGGAAGTTGAGCGCGCCCAGTTCGCTTCATCCCAATCTCTTCTGGCTGCGCATGCCGCACGGCGGCAAGGCGCGCGCGCTGAACGCCGCGATCACCGTGATGAGCACGGACATTGTAATGACCGTAGACGCCGATACGCTTCTCGACGACGACGCCACTTACGCAATGCGCGCCGCTTTCGCCAGCGCCCCCAAGCTCGTCGCCGCCGCCGGCCTGCTGGTGCCGGTTTGCGGCAAGTCCGCGTCTGGCCGTGTGCTGCAATGGTTCCAGACCTACGAGTACATGCGCAATTTCATCGCGCGTTTTGCGTGGATGCGCGCGGACAGTCTGCTGTTAGTGTCGGGCGCCTTCGCATCATTCAGACGCGATGCGCTGCTCGACGTCGGCGGCTTCGATCCGCAGTGCCTGGTCGAAGACTACGAGCTGATACACCGGCTGCGCCGCTATTCGGTCGATCATGGCCTCGGCTGGGACGTGCGAGTGGTCGGCGACGCGCATGCGCAAACCGATGCGCCAGACAACCTCGGCAGCTTCCTGCGGCAACGGCGGCGCTGGTTCGCGGGCTTCCTGCAAACGCAGTACTGGAACCGCGACATGACCGGCAATCGCCGCTATGGAACGCTCGGCATGCTGATGCTGCCCGTGAAGGCGCTCGATACCATGCAACCCATCTACGGCTTGACCGCTTTCGGATTGCTGCTCGCGTTCGTGTTCGGCAGGCACGGCGCAATCGTCGTGTCGATCTTCAGTGTAATCGGCCTGAAAACGGCGATCGACCTGGCTTTTTACCTGTGGAGCGTTCATCTTTACCGGCGCTGGACGGGCAAGCGCAGCGGCTCCAGTATGGGCATGGCGATGCTGGCTGCCATTGCCGAGCCTTTCACTTTCCAGCTGCTGCGGCACCTCGGCGCAGCGCTCGGCTGGTTGCATTTCCTGCGCGGCGGGCGATCATGGGGCGTGCAGCGCCGCACGGGGCTCGTGGCTCGCGACGAGACCTAGCGGCGCGGTGTTTTGACCCCGCACAACCCATGCCGTCCCCGGTTCGAGTAGACTGACGCGATTGCGGCCGCGCGAATGCGGCCGCCTACTTTATCCGCACGTGCACGGAGGCTCTACACTATGCATGCTGTTCCCCCGCTCGAACAAGACACCGTCGAGGCGTCCTCAACGCATGCGACATCGCCTAAAGCCGCTCCCACGCTTGGCCAGGCGGCCAGCGGCGCGCCGGTCCGCGACCTGCGCCGCGTCGGCATTCATCCCGACTACTGGTATCCGCTCGCGTGGTCACACGAAGTAAAGCGCGGCAAGACACATGGCGTGACGTTCGCGGGCGATCCGATCGTGCTCGCCCGCACCGAATCCGGCAAAGTTTTCGCGCTCGAAGACCGCTGCGCGCATCGTCAGGTGCCGTTGCACCAGGGCGTGGTCGACGGCGAGTCGATTCGTTGCGGCTACCACGGTTGGACCTATGACTGCTCGGGCAAGTGCGTCGACGTACCGTACCTTGGACGCGAGCGTTTGCCGAACGGCGTGCGCTCGTATCCGTGCCGCGAAGTGGAAGGCCTGATCTTCGTATTTCCCGGCGACCCGGCAATGGCCGAGATTCGCCCGCTGCCCACGTTTGGTTCCGTGTCCGACAAGAAGTACAAGACGCGGCGCTTTGGCCGTCCTGTGAATTGCCACTATTCGTTCATGCACGAGAACCTGATGGACATGAACCATCAGTTTCTGCATCGCCGCCAGATGGGGCAGATGCGCGCGCGTTCGCTCGGGCGGCGGCGCGGCGAAGGCTGGGTCGAAGTGGATTACACGTTTGCGCGCATGGCCGGTCAGCAGCCGATCGGCGAGGCGATCGTGTTTGGTCAGAGCCGCAAAACGGGCGGCGACAACGACAAAGACGTGATGACGATCCGCACCGAGTATCCGTATCAGACGCTGCAGATTCGCACGTCCGAGCAGACGCTCGTCATGGACCTGTGGATCGTGTACGTGCCGCTCGATCGCGAGCAGCGCACCAACCGCACTTTCGGGCTGCTGTCCATTCGCAAGCCAGGCGTTCCCGGCGTGCTGAATCTCGCGTGGCCGTTGCTCGTGTGGTTCACTGAGCGCATCTTCAAGGAAGACCGCGAGATCGTCGAGGCCGAGCAGCGCGCGCACGATTCGCAAGGCGCCGACTGGAACCACGAAGTGTTTCCGGTCATCAACGAACTGCGCGCGTTGCTGCGCGAAAGCGGCGCGCCGGATCAGGTGGTTGGTGCAGGCACCGGCGACACGGAAATTATCCGTTTCTGGGACTCACGCAGCGGCAGCCCGCTCGCGAAAACCTGAGCGGCGAGCGGCAGGCGGCTTTTCCGCCTCGCCGCGAATTAGTTCATCTCCGTCGCGTAAGTAATCCGGTGCGGTCGACCGGCGATAATGTCAACTGGGTGGAAAGCGGGCGGCAACCGATACGCGCAGGTTTGCGCAGATCGGCATACGCCGCACCGCGACCCGTGTACCATTTCGCTTTTTTGATTTCCCAAGACCGCTCCGTGACTACGCAACAATTCCGCACTGCATCGCGCAAACCTCTCACTCTCCTTCAACTGCTCGGCATCATCGGCGCCGCCGGGCTGATCGCTTCCATTTTGCTCAATCTGCTGGTGTAACGCCCTCATGTACAAGAAGGGCGTGGCGCTCGAAATCCAGTTTTCTCCCGAGCGACTCAACAACAACGCTGGCGATCCTTACTGGATCGATTTGACGCAAGACGAAGCGCAGCGCTTGCTGGCAAGCCTGCAAACGCGTTTCGCCGTGGAAAGTTCGGGCACGCAGGCGCCACTCGTTGTCGGCCTGGACGACACGCCTGCCTTGCAACAAGGCAGGCTGGACTCGGCGGCCGTCACCACCGCTTCGGCGGACGACTTCAAGCAGTGGGTCTGCGTGATCTGTGGCTGGATTTACGACGAAGCCGCCGGCTTACCCGAAGACGGCATCGCGCCGGGCACGCGCTGGGCCGACATTCCCGCCGACTGGCGCTGCCCGCTGTGCGACGTGGGTAAGGAAGACTTCGCGCTCGTCGAATTCTAGGCGTCGGGAAAATCGGCGCCCACGGTAGTTGCTTCCCACGCATCGAAGTCCCCGCGCATGAAGTCGAGCTTCTTGCGCGCCAGTTCGAGCGCGGTCTTGCCGAGCAGCAACCGCAGCGGCGGGCGGTCCGACAGGGCCGCGTCGATGATCGCTTGCGCCGCGCGCACCGGATCGCCGGCCTGCTTACCGCTACGGGCTTCGGTCTGCTTGCGCCGCTCGCCGGCGGTGGCCGCATAGTCGTCGATCTCGGTGGCCGATTGCTTGATTGACGGACCGGCCCAGTTGGTTCGGAACGGACCTGGTTCGACGATCAGCACGTCGATGCCGAGCGGCTTGACCTCGGTGGCTAGAGATTCCGACAAGCCCTCCACCGCGTATTTCGTCGCATGGTAGTAACCGGTTGCGGCAAAACTCGTGAGGCCGCCAATCGACGATACATTGACGATCAGACCGCTGCGCTGTTCGCGCATGATCGGCAGCACGGCCTTTGTGATGTCGACGAGACCGAACACGTTCGTCTCGAACATGGCCCGCACTTCGTCGTCTTCACCTTCTTCGATCGCGGCCAGATAGCCATAACCTGCGTTGTTCACGAGCGCGTCGATGCGGCCGAAACGTTGCCTGGCTTGTGCGACGACGTCTGCAATTTGCGCGCGGTTCGTGACATCGAGCGGCAGAACGAGCGCACGCTCGCCGTGCGGCTCGGCAATGTCTTTTACTTTGGATTCGTCGCGTGCGGTAACCACGGCGCGCCAGCCTCGCTCAAGTACCAGTTTCGCGAGTTCGCGCCCGAAGCCGGTCGAACAACCTGTAATTAGCCAGACGGGATTGTCTCGATTCATCATTGGGAAAACTCCTGTTGATGGTCTGCGACTTTGCCTTGCGCCTTTCGTTTGACTAACGCCTTGAATGCTGCTTGCGCCGGGCAGGGGAACCTGATTGTAGTCGTAGGTCGGCGGTCTCGCTGTGGAGCGCTCCGACGCCCGCGCCACAATTGCGTCGTGTCAACGCGCCCTTACCGTACGTGTGTACGAGGCGATCATGGTCGCCAGTTCCTGCGCGGCGGGCGTGACAGGAATGGCCGCGCGTTGCAGCAGGCAGACGGTCTGCTCGATGGCTCGCTCGCGGACGTCGATCACGGTGAGCGCACTCGCAAAAGGCCCCTGCTTCGCGACAATCGACGACTCCAGCGACAGGCAATTAGTAGCGCCCACCAGGTGCAAGGTCTCGTACAGGCCTTCCACGGTCGCGACGATTTCGGGCGGCGGCAAGCCATGACTTTCGAACAGATGGCTCAGGCGGTTGACTTGCGGATCGTCGGTAAGATTCGGTGAGCGCGTCGCGATCCACGCGCAGCCGGTGAGTTCCGCGAGCGTTCGCGCGCCGGCTTTCGGATGACCCTTGCGGCAGACAATGACCGGGTCGGACGGATAAAGCGGTACGACGGACAGATCGGCAGTATCGGTATGTTTCGACACCAGAGCGACCGCGAAGTCCAACGTGCCTTCACGAATCCACGAGATCATCATGCGCGAGGTGCCGGTGCGCAGATGCAGCTCGACCTGCGGAAAGCGCGTGCGGAAATCCATCAGCACGGGCGCCAATGCGTCGACGAGCGGCTCGGTAGTCATGCCGAACGTGACCTCGCCCGCATAATCGCCGCGCAATTGCTGCACTTCCTGCTCGGCGCGTTCGCATTCGCCGATGATCGCGCCGGCGCGCTGCAACAGCCGCTGGCCCAGCGCGGTCAACGCAATGCCGCGATTCGTGCGGATAAACAGCGTGGCGCCCAGGATCGATTCAAGGTTCTGCAACTGCTGCGTGATGCCGCTTTGCGCGACGCCCAACGCGCGCGAGGCTGCGCGCAGGCTGCCATGTTCGGCTACTGCCTTGAAGGCTCGCAGTTGCGAGATGGTCAACGCCATATGAGCGTCCGTGTGGTAGTTCGCAGGGTGGCGAAGGTATTCAGCCGCACAGGCCGCGTCTGTGATCGGCAAAGGTGATCATGATAGTCGGAACGGGACTTCTATGGAGCGCGGCGCCGGCATACGATGGCTTGGCCACGATCCGTCCACTCGAACCTTCCGCTCCCATGAAACTTCCGCTGATGATCTTCGGCGCCGCGCTGATGTTTAGCTTCGGCGCGTGTGCCGCTGAGTCCAACACGCTGCGCCTGGGCATTGACCCGAGCTATCCGCCGATGGACTCCAAAGCGCCTGACGGCAGCCTCAAAGGTTTCGACGTCGATCTCGGCAACGAGATTTGCCGCCGCATCCAGGCACGTTGCCAATGGGTCGAACTCGAATTCTCGGGGATGATCCCGGCGCTTCAGGCACGCAAGATCGACGCGATTCTTTCCTCGATGGCCATCACGCAGAAGCGGGAGCAGCAAATACTGTTCACGTCGAAGCTCTTTCAATTCAAATCGCGGCTAATTGCACGGCAAGGCTCGCCGCTCGCTGCGGGCCTGCAGGCACTCTCCGGCAAACAGATCGGCGTGCAATCGGGCACGCAGTTCGAAGGCTATGCGCTTACCCACTGGGTGCCGCTCGGCGCGCATGTCGTCGCATACAAGAGCCAGGACGAAGTATTCGCCGACCTGCAGAACGGACGCCTGGACGGCGCATTGCTCGGCTCGGTCGAAGCGGATTTCGGTTTCCTGCGCACGCCGGCCGGCAACGGCTTTGCGTTTGTCGGCGAACCGCTTTCAATGGGCGATCGCGGCACGGGCATCGGCTTGCGCAAGGACGAGACGGCGATACAGGCGTCGATCAACGCGGCGATTGCCGCCATGTTGAAAGATGGCACTTATGCGCAGATCGCAAAGAAGTACTTCGACTTCGACCCATACGGCAATTGATGCCTACGCGTCTTGCTCTTCAACCGACAGCTTTCCACTCATGAACAGGCAATCGCATCCGCTTCTTTCGCCGGCTATCGGCACGCACCGCGAACTGGTGTCGTTTCACTTCGGTCCGGTTGGCAGCGGAGAAAAAATCTATATTCAGTCGTCGCTGCACGCCGACGAAACGCCGGCAATGTTGACCACGGTTCTATTGAAACGGCGTCTCGTGGAGCTCGAACAGCAGGGCAAATTGAATGCGGAGATCGTGCTCGTCCCGGTGGCCAATCCGGTTGGACTCGGGCAATACATACTCGGCCAGTTTTTAGGGCGCTTCGATCTCGCGAGCGGCAAGAACTTCAACCGGCATTTCCTGCGGTTCCCCAAGCTGATTGCGCGGGCCCGCGAAGCGCTAGGCGTCGACGCGGTGGAGAACGTGCGCATTGTTCGTCGGTTGATTGCAGAGGAACTGGCCGCACAAAAGCCGTTGACCGAGTTCGAGTCTTTGCAGTTGGCAATGCTCAAGCTCTCGTTCGATGCGGACGTCGTAATAGATCTGCACTGCTCGCTCGAAGCCGCGATGCATCTGTACACGAGCGAGGCGGCGTGGCCGCAATTCGAACCGTTCGCGCGCTATCTTCGCGCACAGGCCTCGTTGCTCGCAACCAACTCGGGCGGCGAGGCGTTTGACGAAACGCACAGCCTGTTGTGGTGGCAATTGCAGCAGGAAATGCCCGCCGACAAGCCGGTGCCCAACGGCGCGATCGCCGTGACGGTGGAGTGCCGCGGCCAGCGCGACGTGACCTACGAAGCCGCACAGCAGGATGCCGACGCGATCGTCGACTATCTCGTGTGGCGCAAAGCTATTCGACTTGAAGCGAAGCCGCTGCCGCCGCTGTTGACGGCTGCCACGCCGCTTGCGGGCAGTGAGCAGTTCTATGCGCCAGTGAGCGGCATTCTGATTCACCGCGCGAACATTGGCGACACGATTCGCGTGGGGCAGCCGCTGTTCGATATTGTCGATCCATTAACCGACGAAACGACTACGCTCACGAGTCGTACGGAAGGCGTGTTTTATATGCGTCGCGCGATCCGCTTTGTGACGGCGGGCGCGCCGCTTGGGCGAGTGACAGGAACGCGGCCGTTCAGAACAGGCGTGTTGTTAGGGGCGTAGTCACACCAGCATGCGAGAAGGCTTCGGCAAGCCGCGCAGACAACACGTGGCCAGCCGAAGCCTGAGCGTCATACGCTGTTAGTTTGCCACCAGCACCGGCGCGATTGCAGCCGGATCGCTGATACTCGGCCGGCCATTTTCGACGTGGCCTGCAACGCGGCGCAAGAAGCTCTCGTCGTCGTTACTGGTTACCGTCAAGTCGTACCAGTGATGGCTGGCCGCGAGCACCCACGCCTCTTCGATATGCGCTCCCGCCGGCACCAGCACCGGGCGAGGGCGCGCGCCATACGCGTTGTCCGTCACCGTCAAACGCGCGAGCTTGTCGCCCTTGTTGCTGAACTTGAGGAACACGTTGCCGTTCGCGACGTCGTATTGCACCTTCACTTCGGGCTGAGCGGGCTTCTCGTTGTGATGCCCCGCGCCAAACTGCGATGCCTGCGTTGCCCCTTGCGCCGTTGCCGCTACGTTGCCCGCGAATTTGCGTACGAAGCCATTCGGACCGAACACTTCGAATGCATATGCGCCGTTAGTCGTCGTGAGATCGAACGACTCGCTGAGCGACTTGCCTGCTTCAACGGTGTAACGCCACGGACCGTCCGTGCGGTTCGTCGAGTACACATAGAAGTGCGCGCCCTGATCGCCGGTGTTGCCGATAGAAAGTTCGAACGTGCTCTTCTTCGGGTCGGCCTGGCCGTTCACATGCAGTTCGTACGGCAATGCGCGCGCGAAGCGGATGCCGCCTTCCTGCGGGTCGATCGCGCCCGGCGTTGCCGGAACGGTCGGCTTGGGCTGCGTCGCGCATTGGTTGTCGGCGATGCTCTTGTAGTTGCTCGTGTCGGGCAGCGGCGGCACTTTCGAATCCGGCGTGCGGAAATCGAACGCCGTCGTCAGATCGCCGCACACAGCGCGACGCCATGCGGTTATGTTCGGCTCATACACTCCAAAGCGCGTTTCAATGAAGCGGATCACCGACGTGTGATCGAACACCTGCGAGCATACGAAACCGCCCTTGCTCCAAGGCGAGACGATGGTCATCGGCACACGTGGGCCGAGGCCGTAAGGCAGGCCGTCGGCCGTATAGCTGCCGCCGCGACCGGGGTTGACCACGTTGTGAATTTCGCCTTCGGTGCTGACCGTGGACTTGCCTTGCGCGGGCGTGGTCGCCGGTTGCGGCGGCACCATGTGATCGAAGAAGCCGTCGTTCTCGTCGTACATGATGAAGAGCACGGTCTTGCTCCACACCTCCGGGTTCGACGTCAATGCATCCAGAATCTGAGACGTGTATTCGGCGCCGTATGCAGGCGTGTATTGCGGATGCTCAGAGTAGGCAGCCGGCGGGCAGAGCCACGAAACTTGCGGCAGCTTGTTGGCGAGCACGTCGGCTTTCAGATCGTCGATCGTGCGCACCGTCTGCGCGCGTTCATACAGCGGCGAGCCCGGCTGCGCGTTGATGAAGTTGCTGAAATTCTGCAGGATGTTGGTGCCGTAATTGCCATTCAACGGATCGGAGCCGGTCAGCCCTTGTTGATAGATCTGCCACGAAATACCCGCGGCTTGCAGGCGCTCGGGGTACGTGGTCCAGGACAGCAACTGATAGTTCGGCGGGCCGTCGCCGTCCACCCAGTCGTTGTTATCGAGCAGCGGCCCGCCGAACTTGCCGGTCGGGTCCACGGTGCCAGTCATCAGATACGAGCGGTTCGGGTGCGTCGGTCCCGGCAGCGAACAGAAGTACGCGTCGCATACGGTGAACGCATCGGCGAGCGCATAGTGAAACGGGATGTCGCCGCGCAGGTGGTAGCCCATTGTCATGTCGGTCTTGGTGGCGGGCCACTGGTCATAGCGGCCGCCGTCGATCGCGGCATGCGTTTTGTACCAGCTGTGATCGAGGTCGCCCACGCATTGCGCGCTCGTCGTCGACGTATCCAGATGAAACGGCAGCACAGGTTTCGTCGGGTCTGCCTTCGACGGTTGATACCACACCGGCTTGCCGCTCGGCAGCGGGATCGGGAAGCGGTCGTTGTAACCACGCACTCCGCGCAAGTGGCCGAAGTAGTGGTCGAACGAGCGGTTCTCCTGCATGAACACGACGATATGTTCGACGTCGCGAATGGTGCCCGTGCGCGAAAACGCGGGAACGGCCAACGCATTGCGGATCGACTCGGGCAGCGCGGTCAGCGCGGCGGCAGCGCCGGCAGATGAAGCCACGGTCTGCAGGAAACGGCGACGGCTATTTGATGTCATCGAATATCACCTTCTGCGGGGGGAAAGAATAGCGCGCCGCGCGCGCCGGTGGAATCGCTCAGTTGCTGTTCGCGCTGTCGCCTGGTGCGTAATGCATGACGGGCGCCACTTGCTGGCTGTCGGCGGCGAGGCTGGCTTGCATGTTCTGCGTGATCGCGTCGGACGCGAGGGCGGGGTCCGCCGCGAGCGTCGCCGAAGCGTTGGGAGGAGATGTTGGAGAAGAGTCCGCTGGACTCGCCGCGTTATTCGCGACCACGCCCGGCGATGAAGACGCATTACTCGACGCGGAATCATCCGCGCCGCAACCGTTTAGCGCTAACGTTGCGAGCGCAACGAACAGCGCGCCAGCGAGGCGTTTGTCTCTTCTCATGTCTGCATCCAGTTTCGTGAGAGCGGATGCAGTCTCTAACCCTTTCAAGAAATAATTGTGAAACGTTTGCGAGTGGGAAAAATGACTCGCGTTTGTGAGTTCTTCGAAAGGAACCGGAAAGTGATAAGTAGGAGAATGGACACGTTAGCGCCATCTGCTTGACGTTCAGGCACACCGAAACATAGCAACCGCCTTGCAAGAGTGCTCAGGCCATGACACGCATTGAACGACCTTTCGACATGACGCATCTCGAAGACGAATGGCTTGAAGCCGACGGCTTCGGCGGCTTTGCATCCGGAACCGTGGGCACGCTGCGCACGCGCCGTTACCACGCGTTGCTGTTGAGCGCCACGCGAGCGCCGGGCGGGCGCATCGTGCTCGTGAACGGCATCGAAGCATGGCTCGAAGTGCAGGGCGAGCGTTATCCACTCAGCATGCAACGCTATGTGCCCGATGTGGTCTATCCCGACGCGGCGGCGAACATGCTCGACTTCACCACGGAACCGTGGCCGACATGGCGCTTCCAGTTCAATGCGGAAATCGTTGTCATAGCTGAAGTGTTCGTCAGCAAGGCGACGTGCGAAACGGTATTGCGCTGGAGATGGCAGCGTACGCCAACAGCATCGCAAGCAAGTGGGCTCACGTTGAAAGTGCGGCCGCTTTTATCGGGCCGCGACTACCACGCGCTGCATCATGAGAACGCCGCGTTTGACTTCAGCGCTCAAACCGGTAGCAATGCCGGCTGCGTAAGCTGGCAACCGTATGGAGATCGGCCGCGTATTCATGCGGCGACGAACGGCGTCTACACGCATGCGCCCGATTGGTATCGCAACTTCTGCTACGTCCGCGAGCGCGAGCGCGGGCTCGATTTCAGCGAAGATCTGGCAACGCCCGGCGTCTTCAGTTTCGATCTTGCAGAGGCGCAAGCAGTGATGATCCTCAGTGCGTCGGATATGACGACCGCACACGCTGCGGCAACGAGCGATGGCGATCAGCTGGCCGCCGTCGAAGAACAGCGTCGCAATGCCTTCGGCTCGCGTCTGCAACGATCCGCCGATGCCTACGTCGTGCAGCGTAACGAAGGCCGCACGATACTCGCGGGTTTCCCATGGTTCACCGACTGGGGCCGCGATACGTTTATCGCAATGCGCGGCTTGCTGATTGCAACAGGCCGACTCGACGCTGCCGAAGCGATCCTGCTCGAATGGTCTGGAACATTGTCCGAGGGTATGCTGCCGAACCGCTTTCCCGACTATGGCGATGCACCGGAATACAACTCGGTCGATGCATCGCTGTGGTTTATCGTCGCCGTGCACGACTATCTGGCGACGAACCACGCGAGCGCCGCAACCATAAAGCGTCTGCAGCAAGCGGTCGAAGCGATCCTCACGGGCTATACGCAAGGTACGCGTTTCAACATCAAGGCGTCTGCGGAAGATGGTCTGCTATGTGCGGGCGTGCCCGGCATGCAGCTAACGTGGATGGACGCGAAGGTCGGCGATTGGGTCGTTACGCCGCGTATCGGCAAACCGGTGGAAGTGCAGGCGCTGTGGATCAACGCGTTGCGCATTGCAGCAACGTGGAACTCGCAATGGCAGTCGCCGGCCGAGCAGGCATTGCAAGCGTTTCTTAAACGCTTCATCGACCCGTCCACGCAAACGCTTTTCGACAACGTCGATGTGGATCATGTAACCGGCACTGTGGACCGCTCGATTCGCCCGAACCAGATTTTCGCGGTCGGCGGTCTGCCCTTTGCATTGCTCGAAGGCGCGGCGGCGCGCGCGGTGGTCGATCAGGTTGAAGCGGAATTGCTCACGCCGCTCGGCTTGCGCACGCTCGCGCCGTCGGACCCTGCTTATCGCGGCCGCTACAGTGGTGCGCCCTTCGAACGCGATGGCGCCTATCATCAAGGAACGGCGTGGCCGTGGCTGCTCGGGCCGTTCGTCGAGGCCTGGTTGCGCGTGCGCGGCAATTCACCAGATGCGCGCCGGGAGGCCCGGACACGATTTCTCGATCCGCTACGCACGCATCTCGATCACGCGGGCCTCGATCACATTTCCGAAATAGCCGACGGCGACGCGCCGCATGCGCCCGCAGGCACACCGTTTCAGGCGTGGTCGCTTGGAGAACTGCTGCGGATGGAGCATCTGCTTGCCGGGTTGGATCGCACCGGCGCTTAAACCGCGCTACGATGTGTGTCTCTCCGCCAAGCCCGACGCAAGGACGTTGTCATGCCACCGCTGCGCGCTGCGAATCTGTTAGACACCACTGAAGGCTCACGCCTGCATTCGGCGGACTGCGCCCACTGGCAGCGCTGGGGACCGTACCTCAGCGAGCGCCAATGGGGCACCGTACGCGAGGACTACAGCGCGGACGGCACAGCCTGGGACTACTTTCCGCACGACCATGCGCGCAGCCGCGCGTACCGTTGGGGCGAAGACGGCATTGCCGGATTCGGCGACGACACGCTGAGCTGGTGCGTGTCGCTCGCGCTGTGGAATCGCAAGGACCCGATCCTGAAGGAGCGGCTCTTCGGTCTCACGAATGCGCAGGGCAACCATGGCGAGGACGTGAAGGAGTTGTACTTCTACCTCGACGGCACGCCCACGCATTCATACATGCGCATGCTCTACAAGTATCCGCACAACGCTTTTCCGTATCAGGATCTGATCGAGGAAAACGCGCGACGTGGCGGCGACATGCCGGAGTACGAGATTCTCGACACCGGTGTGTTCGACGACTTGCGCTATTTCGACGTGCAGGTCGAATACGCAAAGCACGCGCCGAACGACATCGTGATGCGCGTGACGATCGAGAATCGCGCGGATGAGCCAGCGTCGCTCGATGTGCTGCCGCAAATCTGGGCGCGCAATTCGTGGTCGTGGAAAGAGAACACGGACAAACCTTCGCTGGTTGCGGGCACCGACCATAACGGTCACGCGCAATTGATCGGTCATCAGCATGGACAGGAGCCGATCGTCGTCACGGCCTGGTCGAACGACGTGCCGCAAGTCACGTGGCTCTTCTGCGAGAACGACACCAACGTGAAGCGGCTGTTCAACATGGAGGCCGAAGGTCCGTTCAAAGACGGCTTCAACGACTACCTGGTGCATGGCGACCAGCAAGCGGTGCGTCGCGAGCATGGCACGAAAGCCGGCGCGCATGCGCCGATCGAACTTGCTCCGCACGGCCGCGCGGTGGTCTACATGCGTTGGCGTCCGGAAGCGAGCCCCGACGCAGTGCCTCTCGACGCCGATGCACTCTTTGCAAAGCGGATTGCGGAGGCCGACGAATTTTACGGCGCGCTGCAGCACGACATGAATGACCCTGACGCGCGCCTGGTGCAGCGTCAGGCGCTGGCGGGCATGCTGTGGTCGAAGCAGTATTACCGGTATGACGTGCATCGCTGGCTGGAAGGCGATCCGTTGCAGCCAAAGCCAGCGGCCGGACGCAAGCGTGGGCGCAACGCGGACTGGATGCATTTGTGCAACGCGGACATCGTGTCGATGCCGGACAAATGGGAGTACCCGTGGTACGCGTCGTGGGATCTCGCGTTTCATGCAGCAGCGTTCGCGCTGATCGATCCAGCGTTTGCGAAGCGTCAGTTACTGCTGCTGGTGAAAGACCGCTATCAGCATCCAAATGGACAATTGCCCGCTTACGAATGGGCGCTCGGCGACGCAAATCCGCCCGTGCATGCATGGGCCGCGTGGCGCGTCTATGAAATCGACCGTGCGCTCACCGGTAAGCCAGACCGCGATTTCCTCGAGCTGATCTTTCATAAGCTGCTGCTCAATTTTTCCTGGTGGGTGAATCGCAAGGACGCCGACGGGCACAACATTTTTCAGGGCGGTTTTCTCGGTCTCGACAACGTGGGGATCTTCGATCGCTCGTCGCCGTTGCCAACCGGCGGTCACATCGATCAGGCGGACGGCACCGCGTGGATGGCCGCTTACGCGCTCGACCTGATGCGCATTGCGCTCGAACTTGCGTATGCGAACCATGTGTTCGTCGATATCGGCGTGAAGTTTTTCGAGCACTTCCTGTACATCGCGCAGGCCGTGAGTTGCGACGACGGCTGCGATACCGGACTGTGGGACAGCGAGGACGAGTTCTTCTACGACAAGCTGCGCCTGCCTGACGGCAGCAGCGTTCCCATGCGTGTACGCTCGATTGTCGGGCTCATTCCGCTCTTCGCCGTGCACGTGCTCGAAGAGCGCTTGCATGGTCACTTGCCTGGATTGCGGGATCGGCTTGTCTGGTTCCTCAAGCATCGTCCGGACCTCGCAAAGCTGGTTTCGCGCTGGGACGAGCCGGGCAAGGGCAACGCGCTGCTGCTGTCGGTGTTGCGCGGGCATCGTATGAAAGCGCTTTTGCGGCGCGCGCTCGACGAGAGCGAATTTCTCTCCGATCATGGCGTGCGCGCGCTGTCCCGATACCACCGCGATCATCCGTTCGTCTTCAACCACAACGGCAACAGCTTTACCGTCAAATACCTGCCGGCCGAATCGGACACGCGCGTGTTCGGCGGCAATTCGAACTGGCGCGGTCCGGTGTGGATGCCGGTCAACTATCTGTTGATCGAATCGCTATACGAATTCCACCGCTATTACGGCGACGAATTCCGCGTCGAATATCCGACTGGTTCGGGCCAGAAGTTCTCGCTGTGCGAAATCGCCGACGAACTCGCACGCCGCGCGACCACGCTGTTCCTGAAGAACAAGAACGGCGAGCGTCCGGTAATGGGCGCTTATCCTTTGCTGCAAGCCGACCCCCGTTCGAGCGATCTGGTTCTGTTCCATGAGTATTTCCACGGCGACAATGGACGCGGCGTCGGCGCTTCGCATCAAACCGGCTGGAGCGGACTGGTAGCGCTGCTGTTACAACCGCGTGTCATGGCCGCTTCCGGCAGCGTGCCGCGCGCGGGCGAGGCCGGGCGCGCGCCGATTCCGACTGCGCCGTCGGCACCGGCGCGCGAGGTCGAGCCTGAAACGGCGTCTGCGTTGGCGACAAGTTCCGTCAAATAGCGCGCTATCGTTTTGAACTGTGTGGCTGCGGGCGTGGTCTTTCAAGTATTGCCACGTCCGTTTCATTGGCTTCTTCAAGTGAATCCCATGCCGACTACACCGAATTCTCAAGCCGCTAATCCTTCGAACGCAGACGCTGACGGCAACGTTGCTGTGGAGCGCAGTTGCAAAGTCAGTGCGAACGCGCAAGGTGAGCCGCCGTCGCCTGCGGGCAAACGTCCCGCGCCGCCTTGCACGCTGGTGATCTTCGGCGCGGGCGGCGACCTTACGAAGCGCCTGCTGATGCCCGCGCTTTACAACCTCGCGGTGGACGGCCTGCTCGACAACGGCATGCAGATTGTCGGCGTCAATCATGGCGCGCGAGAGACGGCCGAGTGGCGGGAAGACCTGCACCAGTCGCTGCAAAAATTCGCCGCCGACAAGGCCAGCACCTTTCACGCCGGCAAGCTGGATGACAACGCGTGGAACTGGGTTGCGCAACGCCTGGAATATATGGCCGGCGAGTTCGAGACACCCGACACCTTCGCGCAGCTCAAGCAGAAACTCGCTGACGCGCCGGGCGGCAATGTGATCTTTTATCTGGCGGTCACTTCGCGTTTCTTCAAACCGATCGTCCAGCATCTGGGCGAGGCGGGTCTGCTTAAAGAGGGCGATGGCTTTCGCCGCATCGTGATCGAAAAGCCGTTCGGCACCGACCTTGCAACAGCACGCGATCTGAATGCGCATATCCTTTCATATGCGAAGGAATCGCAGATTTATCGCATCGACCACTTTCTCGGCAAGGACACGGTGCAGAGCATTCTTGCCGTGCGCTTTGCCAACGCGCTATTCGAACCGGTATGGCGACGCGAATATATCGACAGTGTGCAGATCACGGCGGCGGAAACGATCGGCGTGGAAGGGCGCGGCAAGTTCTACGAACAGACCGGCGCGTTTCGCGACATGGTGCCGAACCACCTGTTCCAGTTGCTCGGCATGGTTGCCATGGAACCGCCCAATTCATTCGATGCGGAAGCCGTGCGCGATAAAAAGGCCGAAATTTTCGACGCCATCTTGCCGCTGACGCCGAACGACGTCGTGTTCGGTCAATACGAAAAAGGCGCTGCAGGCGTGGGTTATCGTGAGGAGCCGGATGTTGCGCCGAACAGCACGACGGAAACGTATGCCGCCGCGCGCGTGTTCGTGGAAAATTGGCGCTGGGCCGGCGTGCCTTTTTATCTGCGCACGGGCAAGCGGCTCGCCGCGCGCCGCACGGAAATTTCAGTGCAACTGAAGCCCGTGCCGTTTCGTTTGTTCCGCGACACGCCTGTCGATGCGCTTACGCCTAACGTGCTGACTTTGCGCATCGACCCTGCGCACGGCACGAGCTTCGACTTCAACGTAAAAACGCCGGGCCCGGTAATGCAGATCGGCCCGGTACAGTCTTCGTTCGACTACGGCGATTTTTTCGCGGAACGCGCGAACGTAGGCTATGAAACGCTGCTGTACGACTGCATGCTCGGCGACGAGACGTTGTTCCAGCGCGCCGACAGCATCGAAACGAGCTGGTGCGCGGTGGACGATGTGTTGCATCCGAAAGCGGGCGGCGCGGTCCCGGTGCACGGCTATGCGGCCGGCAGCGAAGGGCCCGCCGAAGCAGACGCGCTGCTGGCGCGCGACGGCCGCGCGTGGCGTCCGTTGAAAGCGGGCGCGGTCCAGAAGAAGTAATGCCATGAAGCACAACCACACATACGGGGTAACCGTGGCGACATCCAAAGCAAACGCGGCAAAGGCGAAAAACGCGGCAAACGCGGCAAAAGCGACAAACGCCGCAACGCAGGCCAATGCGGCCAAAGCTGCGCAAGCAGCAACGAGTGACGAGCGGATTCTCGCAATCGACGTCGGCGGCACCGGCCTGAAAGCGGCCATTATCGACGCGGACGGCAAGATGCAGACCGAGCGCTTGCGTGTCGCGACACCGCATCCGTGCACGCCCGATCAACTCGTCGATGCGTTGGCGAAACTCGTGGAGCCGCTGGTGGCAAAAGCGCCGCCCGCGCTGATGTCGATCGGCTTTCCGGGCGTGGTGCGCAACAACCGCATTCTGACGGCGCCGCATTTCGGTGTGGAAGGTTGGCACGACTTTGCGCTTGCCGATCTGCTCGCGCAAAGGCTCGGCGGCTTGCCGGTCCGCATGATCAACGACGCCGAAATGCAAGGCTTCGCCGCAATTGAAGGCAAAGGACTTGAATTCGTCCTGACGCTCGGCACCGGCGCGGGAACGGCGCTCTTTCGCGACGGCGAGCTGATGCCTCATCTGGAGCTTGCACACCATCCGGTGAGCAAGAAAGGCGTTGCTTACGACGAATACATTGGCGACGCCGCGCGCGAAAAAGCTGGAAATAAGCGCTGGAATCGGCGCGTCGAAAAAGTGATTCGAATCCTCGAATCGCTGGTGAACTACGACAAGCTGTGGATCGGCGGTGGTAACGCGGCACGCCTGACATTCCAATCGCCGGCGAACGTGGCGACGGTTTCGAACGACGCGGGCATTGAAGGCGGCGCGCGGCTATGGCATCCGCGGTCGGTGCGCGAAACGCGGCAGCTTCCCGAAGCGAACGCGCGCGTTGGCAAATTCGAATAATTCGAACTCACGTCAATGGCGAATAACCGGGAGCAAGCAGTAATGATTCGACGCGCTTACGTTGGCACTGCGCGGCGCCTGATGTCCGCAGGCGTGGGCATGATGCTCGCCGTCACCGTGGCTGCTGCAGATGCGGCTGAGGCGTTCACCTTGACGTCGCCGGGGCTGGCCGACGGCGCCACACTGGAATCGGCTCACGCGGCCAGCGCCAACAACTGCGGCGGCGGCAACGTGTCGCCGGCATTGCAATGGCACAACTCGCCCACAGGCACGAAAAGCTATGCGGTGACCATCTTCGATCCCGACGGCGCGAAGGGTTTAGGCATCGTGCATTGGGTGCTCTACGGCATTGCGCCTTCCGTTACCTCGCTTGGCTCGGGAGCCGCACCGCCGCATGGCAGTGTGGGTGGGACGAATCGCACCGGTGGCACGGGATATTACGGACCATGCCCGCCGGTCGGCGAGGTGCCGCATCACTATGTCGTGCAAGTCTATGCACTTGATCTCGCGCCCGACGCCTTGCCGGCCGGCTTGACGAGAGACGCGCTGCTTGCCGCAATGAAGGATCACGTGATTGCGGCAACCAGCACAGTGGTTCGATACGGGCGATGATCGCAACGCGCTTGCAGCTAGCGGTCGCCCGCCTCGTTTAGCGCGCCGCGTCGCCCCACCGGTATTCGACGCTGGCCTCGTCGAGTTGCTGCTTGATGTTGGCGTCCAGCACGAGTTCGGACGCCGCCAACGTATCGTTCAATTGCTCGGCGCGACTCGCGCCGATAATCGCCGACGTGACCAGTGGATTTGCCAGCACCCATGCAAGTGACACGCGCGTTAGCGACTCGCCGGTCGGCTCGACAATCGCTTTGAGCCGCTCGATCGTCTCGAATTCGCGTTGGTGCCAATACCGCTCCTGATACATGGCGCCCGCCTTGCCGACGGTTTCAGTGAAGCGACCCGATGGCGGCGCTGCATCGAGCTTGTGCTTGCCCGTCAGCAAGCCGCCCGCGAGCGGGTTGTACGGCATGACTGCAAGTTGCTCCTCTGCGGCCAGGGGCAGCAGTTCACGTTCGATCTGGCGGAACAGCAGGTTATAACGCGGCTGCACCGAGACGAAGCGCGCCACGCGTAATACGTCGGCGCGACCCAGCGCACGCGCGAGCCGGTACGCAAGAAAGTTCGATACGCCGATGTAGCGCGCCTTGCCCGAGCGAACGATCACGTCCAGCGCTTCGAGTGTTTCGTCGAGCGGAGTGTTCGCGTCGTCGGTATGGAGTTGATAGAGGTCTACATAGTCGGTGCCGAGACGCTTCAGCGAGGCATCGATTGCATCGAGCAGATGCTTGCGCGACGCGCCCTGGTCCCATGCCGAAGGGCCCATCTTGCCAACTGCCTTCGTGGCCAGAATGAAGCGGTCGCGCTTGCCCTTCAGCCAACGGCCCACGATCTCCTCCGTGCGTCCCGCGTCGCTGTGGTCGCTGCCGAGCGGATAGACGTCGGCCGTATCGATGAAATTCACGCCGGCGTCGGCGGCAGTATCGAGAATGCGGCGCGAAGCGTCTTCTTCGGTCTGCAGGCCAAAGGTCATCGTGCCGAGGCACAAGCGGGAAACCGTCAGGCCAGTGCGGCCGAATTTGCGGTATTGCATGCTCAACTCCGGAATTGAACGAATGGATTGCGATAGGGAATACGGCAAGAAGCGTGCGAAGAGGATAAACGCAAAACGATAGTTGCGTTGACAGGCGCACAGCCATGCATTGCAAACGTAAGCTGCGCGCTTGGCCGCTCGAAATGGCCGCGCGCGCTAGAATCGTTGCAGCGCATTGCTTGCCGCTTCAACAGGAATTTCGACGATGACACGCCCAGCCGCCACAGTCACGAACCACGCCACGAGCCAGAACGCAAGCGAAGCGACAAGCGTGGTGGATGCCGCGCTCGTCACGCGCCGCTCGATCCGCGCATTTCTGCCGACGCCCGTGCCGCGCGCGGACATCGAGGCGATTCTCGAAGTGGCGAGCCGCGCGCCCTCCGGCACCAATACACAGCCGTGGAAGGTCTATGTGGTGACGGGCGACTCGCTCGCGCGTGTGTCGCAGGCGTTGCTGGAGGCTTACGATCATCCGGAGCGCGACACGCTTTATCGCGAGGAATATCCGTACTATCCGCGCGAATGGGTGTCCCCTTACATCGACCGCCGCCGCAAGATCGGCTGGGATCTGTACGGACTGCTCGGCATTGAAAAGGGCGACAAGGCGCGCATGCATGAACAGCACGCGCAGAACTATCGCTTTTTCGGCGCGCCGGTGGGCCTTTTCTTCACCATCAGCCGCGTAATGGAGCGCGGCAGCTGGCTCGATTACGGGATGTTCATGCAAGCCATCATGACGGCGGCGCGCGGGCGCGGCCTGGACACCTGCCCGCAGGCCGCGTTCACGCCGTTTCATCAGGTGATCGCAGCGCAACTCGATCTGCCGCCAGACGAGCAACTGGTGTGCGGCATGTCGCTCGGCTTCGCAGACGAAAACGCGCTGGTCAACGCGCTGCGCTCCGAACGGGAACCGGTCGAACGATTCACGCGGTTTCTGGATTGAACGCCTGGCGATAAAACGGCCTGTGGTTCAGGCGCGTCCCACTAGTACAAAGGAGTCGAATAATGAAAACATCGCGCCGCCATTTCTTATTGTTGGGCGTGAGCGCAGGCTCATCGCTCATGATTTCGCGCGCGGCATTCGCCGCCGGCGCGAACGCCCTCAGTGAGGCCGATCCGCAGGCGCAGGCGCTCGGCTATAAAGACGACGTGTCAAAAGTCGACAAGGCCAAGTATCCGCAATACGCAGCGGGCCAGAATTGCGCGACATGTTCGCTCTTTCAGGGCAAGGCTACCGACGCGTACGGCGGCTGCACGCTGTTCGGCGACAAACAGGTCGCCGCGCGCGGCTGGTGCAGTTCGTACACGAACATGTGAACCGCGGGCAGCCGCGCATTCGTCAGATCAACGCGGCGAGCAGAAGCTCATGTGAGCGGCCGATCCACACGGCGGCGTCGCGGTGGTCGCGCAGTGCGTCGCCGGTATTCGGGTGCACGAAAATGTCGAGCGTGCCGTGATTGAGCGTCAGCCAGCCAATCAGCTCGCCGAACTGCTCGTGGGCGAAAGCCATTTGATACGACCACATGGGGTGCGGCCCGACCGGGCGTTCGTGAAAACGACCCATCTGCAGCTTGCCATGCCAGCGCGCTTCGATCTGCTCGCGGAACGCCCAGGCGCTGTCGCGCGTCGCGGAATCGAAGTAGACGTGTGCGTGCCAGCTTTGAATCACGGAAGTGTCACGAAGAGTCATGCCGAGCCTGTGGTGTGTCAGTCGTTATCCGCCATTTATTCTGCTTCAGTTTCCGCCGACGCGCGCGGCGCGCGCCTCATGTGAAACTGTCTTTCATCCTCGCCCACGATTTCAAAACCGAGCCGCTCGTAGAGACGCTGTGCCGGGTTGCCTTTGAGCACCTTGAGCGCGACGGGCAATGCGTCGGCGTCGGCGGCGCGCAGCACCGTGCTGAGCGCTTGTTCGCCGATGCCGCGCCTTTGCAGCGCGGGCGCGATCTGCAATTGAACGACTAGCCATTCAGTATCGGTGCGATGCGCTTTGAGCAAGCCGGCAGGCATGCCGTCGACACAAATGACACGCGCTGTGTCGTAACGATGCAGCAAACGCGCGCGATGCTCGGCGTCGTCCGCAGGTTCGCCGACACGCGCGAGGTGTTCGGTCATCGTCGCCTTGCGCAGTTCGAAGAGAAAGGGCTCGTCTCGCGCGACGGCGGGGCGCAGGGTTATCGCAGCGTGGTCGTCGGACATGTCGGAACTGTGCCGGATGCGGAGCCGGTTAGTAAGAATGGGCGCGAATTGTCACGCTGCCAGTGCTTTTTTACCATGCTAGCTTGTTCCCATGCGCGCGCTCGCGCAGAGAATGCGGGTTGGCTGGCGCTCGTGCGAGTCACGAAAGCCGGATGCGGCGCCGCGACTTTAACCGCGATGCATCAGGCGCCGCCGATGTTTGCCGCTCGCGCGACACGCGATGCAAGCGCGTTGTGCGGGGCGCCGAAGCATGAGCGCAGCGCTTTTAGCGCTGATTGGCATGTGCCTTGCTTTTGCCCTACCCGCGGATTGCTACGCGCGCGAGTCGAGACTCCGCGCGCGACACGCCGAAACGCCGGGAAACGGCGCCACTTGGCATACAACGAACAATGCTGAACACGAAACCACATGTTCTGACGCGCGCGATAGATGGCGACGCGATGACGCTCGTCTTCTACCCCGACACAGGCTGCCTGCGTTTCGCCGATTCACGCGGTGTGGTGTGCCACGAACTCCGGCCACCGCATTCCTGGTTTGCGATTTCGTCCGCGTTGCGCGAAGTGCGCGGCGGGACACACGCGATGTCCGAAGGCTTGAGTACCCTATTGCATGAATTCTGCCGGAAACGCTCAAGGTGGCTGAGCGGCCGGGCGCACATGCCGGCAGCGGCCAGCGCGCTGATGTTTGCGCCGGCGCTTCGTCTCGCAGCCCGGCCCGCGTCTACGTCGGCAGTGTTGCCGGGAGATGCGGACATGCACGCGCCGTTGCGTTCGCTTACGATGAACGTAGCGGCAGCACAGTAGGGAATTCATCAGCCGAAAGATCGGCGCCGGTTTGCGTGTCTATTCAGTTTTGTTCGGTGTTGTCCGTTTCAGTACGGCGGACGGCATAACCAACTTTGCGAGGTGGGCCATGGAGATTATCGAGCTTGAACCTAGCGTCTCGGCTGACGGGCGCGCGGTGATTTTCCAGCTTTCGGCGCGAGGACGAGACCTCGAATGCGCGGTAACGCGTGAAGCGCTGGAGCAGCATTTCTGGCTGCAGCGCGGCGCTGCCGAGGACCGCATGCTGAAAACGTTTGCGGATGGCCGCAAACGCATCACTGCTGTCGCCGAAAGAAAGATGCTGGCCCGTCCGGGCGATAGAGTCCTGTTGACGATCAGCGATTTTGCCGCGCGCTAATGACGGTTAATCGCCGCGCACGCATCGTCGTCATGACGTTGCGTGCGCTTTCGTCGCGCTGAATCTTGTGCGAGCGGGCGCTCGATAGCGCCCTCGCTCGCCTGCCTGTTCGCCATTCGCGTGTGAGTCGTTCACGCGGTTCCGGCATCCCTCCTGCATGCGTCCCCGATTGTTACGCCGATTCGTCAAACTGGCGCGGCAAATCCCTTCCTTTTGCCCAATTGCCTGGGCGCTCGCTCGCATAAACTGTTTTACATGGAGCGACAAATCACCGAGCCCCATCGACGCGGTCCTCCCCCGCGTTGTTTTGAACCGTACCGTTGATGGCAGTTTGCCGCGGTGTTCGACGCGGCAGGGCAGTAACGCAGCACGAAGTAGAAGCAGAACAATGGCGCAGTAGCAGGTGAAGTAGCAACAACCGTTTTTGCAGTGCTGGTAGTAGTTGACCTGGCAACGACCGTTTTCCAGTAACAGTTGAAGTCGCAACGAAAGTCTCAGCAGTAGTAGTGCAAGTTCAGAAGATGTCTTCGCAGCAGCAACATAAGTAGCAAGATTGGCAGTAACAGCGTTTCAGTTTCGATGGTTACAGGTCGGCGAGCATCCACGCGCGAGCACGACTCTTCCATCCTGTCCGGCCCTGTTCTCTCGCGGGAACAGGGTTTTTTTTCGTCGATGCGATGAAGGCACGCGACCTTCGCGTTTTAAGCCGGACTTAATATTCGCTTGCCATCATGCTTACACAGACTCACATTAGAGGCTGTTCAGCCGCCGGCGCATCGGCGGCACTCGTCGCGGGAAATCATACCGATCGTGCGACGAAGCCGAGAGTTAGCGAAGGAGGTAAAACCTATGTCCAGTAAATCGCGAGTCCGCAAACACAATTCGCCGGCCATGTCGCCGCTGTTGCGTGCGCTGACTCAAAGCCGTAGCACGCACGAGCCGGTTACCGCTGCGATGCTTCTGCAGTGCTATGCGGCGCTCGACGCGTTCGAGCACGGTCACGGCTCACGCGATCTGCACATGTCGTTGAGCCGGCACTTGCTCGTGTCGCAGGAGCTTGCGCGCCTCGGCCTCGGCGAAGACCTTATCGACGATATTGAGAGCGGCCACGCCGCTATGGTCCAGTTAGACAGCCGCGAGCAGATAACCGGCAAGTGGACGCTCAGCGACGACGAACACGCACGCCTGTGCACGTCGCTCGCGATTCTGGACGAGCAATTGTCCGTGGCATCGTTGAGCGAGATTGCGAGCGCTCAGGCGCGAATGATCGAAGGCTTGATGCGGTCCGCGCGGACGAGAGCAATCGCTGAAGCGGTGCTCTGACGGTAGAGCCGCAAATTCCCCAAATAGAAAACGCCCCATGTGGGGCGTTTTTTTTGCAGCGCCGGTTAATCGTTGTACTGCGTTACATCGTAATAGCTGATCCAGTTCTGATTGCCGCCGAGTCCGACAAGGCGCGAACCCCCTGAGGTCAGCGCGGGGAACGGACAATTCGTACACGTGCGAACGCCTTGCGAATCGATTCCGGCGCTAACCGTCGTTTGATACTGGCCAAACGTGGTGTTATTCGGTGTGCCCACTGCAAAGCCGTCGACTTCGCCGTTCGTGCCGGCCAAGGTTAGACCGGATGCCTGAATCTGCACCGAATTCACGGGATACGCGAGGCTCTGGCCGTTGACGAGGCTGGACCAACTGACGCTCATCGCATACTGAATGCCGGCAAGCGATCCGGCCGGAGTAAGAAACTGCGTCTGGAAGTCCAACAGCAAAGTCGGCCACGACACCGTCGCACCGGCCGCCGCGCCGAGCGGGCTACCTGGGTTCATGACCTGCGACACGCCGAGTTTCGTGCCGGTGCTGTCGTAAAACGTCACCGTGTAGGCGGCGTAGAGCGGCACTGTGCCGACATCGACCGATTGCGCCGCGTACGCGCCGCTCGACGCGGGCGGCGCGAAGCTGGCCGTCGACGGTAGCGATTGCCATGACCAGCGATACATCGACGTGCTGCTCGCAGTCGTAGCCGGCGATACCGGCGCGGCACTCAACGCCGTGTCAGAGAGGCCGAGCGTGCTGCTGCCAGCGGCGCTGCGCGGCAGAAGCCACACAGGCGCCGCGAGCCCGGGCCCTGAGACGGACGCGGAGTACACAGCGGGGTTCAGCGCGACCGGAATCGTAATTTCCAGGCCGGACTCATAGCGGTTCACGTCGTTGACCCGCGCGTCGAGAAACGTGCGGCGCTGGATTCGCGAATTTATCGCCACGGCGAATTGCGACTGGTTGCCGACCAGGTTCCAGCCGAGCTGCGTGCCGCCCGCGAGCGCAACCGGGGCCGCCATCTGCTGAGCAATGCTGTACAGCGCGCCTGCTGTGCCGTCGGCGAGTGTCAACGGGATTTGTACGAGCGCTTGTTGCTTGCCGTTGCGCGTGAAAAACGCGAGGGTTTTCGGCGATCCGAAGCGCGCACCGGCAAGCGACGCGTTCGGCAAGCCGTGACCCGTCGCAAGGTTGCTTGAGCCATTCTCCAGAAAAGTACTGTCGATGGCGGGTGCGCACGACGTATCCAGCGTGCCTGTCGCAGCACACGCCGTCAGCAATGGCGCGAGCGGTTCCAGATAATTGGCTGCAGCCGCCGGTGCGGCGAGCTTCGTGGTTTGCCCTGTCTGCTTGTTCAGCGCGACGGTTGTACTGGGCGCGGCGTTGGACAGCAGCAGCAAGCCGCCGTTAGGGCCGGTCACAACCGACACCGTATCGATCACCGCATCCGCACCCGTGTGATTCGGCGTGAACGCGGTGCCGACAGGATCGAAGCCGGCCGACTGAATGCCGTTTTGCGCGAGCACGTTCGCGAGAATCGCGTCAAGTGTGATGATGGCGATCTGAACCGAGGGCAGCGCAACTTTAGCGAGTGCGGTGCTCGACGCGAGATCGGACGGATTGCCCGATGCCGTCAACATCGCGGCAATGGCGGTGGTGAGCGTAGTGATGTTGGCAACGGCGGGCGCGGTGCCGTTGGGTAGCTTGGCCAGCACGGAGACAAGCGGACTCGAGAAGCCGGTCGCGTCGTTTGCCATCAGCAGGAAAGGCGCGGTCATGCCTTTGACGGAGATGCTAAACGCGCCCTGTGCGTTGGTGGTGGCGGTCGCTTGCGCCCCGGTGGCGTCCATCAAGGTCACACTTGCGCCGGCCCATGCGCTGCCGCTCGCTACAGTGCCGGTAACGGATGTCGCGGTGGCAGTTTGCGTGTTGGACGAGCCTGACCCCGACCCCGAACCCCCGCCGCAACCGCTCAGTTGAAGAAACGCAAAAGCCACTGCGGCCGCGACGGCGCTGCGCACTAACGTTCGATGCATGAAATCCCCGATGCTGTGATTCGTTTTGATATCGGCCCGTTATGTCGATAAGCGCTTTTCAATCCTCGCGCGGTGTCGTCGGATTGAAAGCAATACCTATGTTTTCTCACACTTTAACGGCCGTTTAAATAGCGGCTGATGGCGCGTTGGGAGAATACTTCAAATCGACGCAAGCGTGCCGTGTCGCAAAAGTGAATCCGCAAAGCGTTGAAGCTTACGAGTCTCCGTAAAAGCGCGGGGTCAGCCGCCGATTAGTCCGCGGTTCAGGCTTACCGTAACGATCCGCGCTTGCTAGACTGGTTTTCCGCGCTCATCCCAAGCGCATTTTTCTTCCGCCATACGACTGCCGGGCGCCTGTCCGCAGCTCACTCATCGGAGACGCCATGTCTTATATGCTGCTGATTGTCGAGCCCCCAGAACAGCGCATCGAGCGCGGCGAGGCGAAAGGCCGTGAAGTCTACGATCAGATGGTGCGTTTCGCCGCCGACCTCAAGGAGCGCGGCAAACTGCTCGCGGTCGAATCGCTCACGTCTTCCCTCGACGCTGTGCGCGTGCAGGTGCGCGACGGGCAGCCGAAACTGGTCGACGGACCCTTCGCAGAAGCAAAGGAAATGGTCGGCGGCTTTTTCCTCCTCGATTGCGACTCGCGCGAGGAAGCGGTGGCCATTGCGCAAGCCTGTCCGGCGGCGACCTGGTGCACCGTCGAGGTACGCAAGCTCGGCCCCTGCTTCGCCTAGGCGGTCTGCGCCTGTTTGCTCGGGGTTTTCACCAGGCGCCCGAGCTGTCTGTCGAATCGCTCGTGCATTGCTCGTCGTGTGAGTAAGAGCAGGCCAACGCGCCACGCTCAACGAGACATCCTCGAACCTCACGACGAAAGGAGTAACCGCGATGCGATTCATGATTCTGGTGAAGGCGACTGCCGCGAGCGAAGCCGGCGAAATGCCAGAAGCGTCCTTAATGGCCGCGATGGGCGCGTACCACGAAGAACTCGCCAAGGCAGGTGTGCTGCTGGACGCCACGGGTTTGCAGCCCAGTTCGAAAGGATGGCGCGTTCGCTACAGCGGCGGTCAGCGCTCGGTGATCGACGGTCCGTTTGCTGAGACAAAGGAACTGGTCGCCGGCTACACACTGATCCAGGTGCGTTCGCGTGAAGAAGCGATGGAATGGGCGCGGCGTTTTCCCGCGCCGTTCGGTGAACAGGCCGACGGTGAAATCGAGGTGCGGCAACTCTACGAACTCGATGACTTCGAGCCGAGCGCGGAACTCGAGCGCTTTCGTGAACTGGAAGCGGGCCGCCGCTGATTCCATGCCAATCGATTACTGGACTCATCATGCACAAGCAGATCTTCGTCAATCTCGCGGTCGATAAACTCGATCGGTCAAAGGCATTCTTCAGCGCACTCGGTTTTAATTTCGATCCGCGATTCACCAACGATCAGGCGGCGTGTTTGATCCTCGGTGAAAATCTTTACGCGATGCTGCTGGTCAAAGACCTGTTCAAGTCCTTCACGCGCAAGTCGCTTTGCGATCCGAAGGAAAGCACGGAAGCGCTCGTAGGCCTGTCTTGCGACAGTCGAGGCGAGGTCGATGCGCTCGTTGCCAAAGCGCTCGCTGCGGGCGGCACCGCGCCGCGTGCGCCGCAGGACTACGGCTTCATGTACGGCCACGGTTTCGAAGACATCGACGGGCATATCTGGGAGCTGATCTACATGGACCCCAACGCGAAGGCGCCGGGTTGAGCCTGTGACGAAACCGGCCACTCACCGTGCCATCGAGGCAGTCTGGCGGATCGAGTCCGCCAAGGTCATCGCCTACGTCGCGCGAATGGTGCGCGACGTCGGGCTCGCCGAAGAACTGGCGCAAGACGCGCTCGTGTCGGCGCTCGAACATTGGCCCGACGCGGGCGTGCCCGACAATCCCGGAGCGTGGCTGATGGCGACCGCAAAGAACCGCGCCCTCGATCGCTTGCGGCAGGAAGCGTTGCACGCGCGCAAACGTGAAGAGCTGGGTCACGACCTGGACGCGCTAGAGGCGCATGTCGTGCCGGATTTCGTCGATGCGCTCGACGCCGCGCGTGCCGACGATATCGGTGACGATTTGCTGCGGCTCGTCTTCACCGCATGCCATCCGGTGTTGTCCACCGACGCGCGCGTCGCGCTCACGCTGCGTTTGCTCGGCGGCCTGACGACGGACGAGATCGCCCGCGCTTTTCTTGTGCCGGAACCGACCGTCGCACAACGCATTGTCCGCGCGAAGCGGACGCTGTCGGCCGCGAAAGTGCCGTTCGAGGTGCCGCAGGCGGAAGCGCGTGCTCCGAGGCTTGCGTCGGTGTTGCAGGTGATCTACCTGATCTTCAACGAAGGCTATTCGGCGACGGCCGGTGACGACTGGATGCGCCCCGCACTCTGCGAAGAAGCGCTGCGGCTCGGGCGCGTGCTGAGCGGTCTCGTGCCTGACGAAAGTGAAGTGCACGGCCTCGTCGCGTTGATGGAAATTCAGGCGTCGCGTACGCATGCGCGCACTGATGCACAAGGGCGCCCCGTTCTGTTGCTCGATCAGGACCGAAGCCGTTGGGACCCGCTTTTGATCCGTCGCGGGCTGGCCGCGCTCAACACTGCGCACGCGCTTGGCGGCGCGAGCGGGCCATACGCGCTGCAAGCCGCGCTGGCCGCGTGTCATGCCCGTGCGCATCGGGCCGAAGACACCGATTGGGCGCAGATCGTCGCGCTATACGACGCGCTTGCGCAGGTGGCGCCGTCGCCGGTTGTCGAATTGAACCGCGCGGTTGCGGTGGGTATGGCCTTCGGACCGGCGGCAGGCCTTGAGATTGTCGATGCGCTCGCGGCAGATGCGGCGCTCGCTAACTATCACTGGCTTCCGAGCGTGCGCGGCGATCTGCTTGCGAAACTCGGTCGCATGGATGAAGCGCGCGTGGACTTCGAACGTGCTGCCGCGATGACGCGCAACGCACGCGAGCGCGAGTTGTTGCTCGAACGCGCGCGTGCGGTGATGCAGTAGGCTGCCGAAGTTTGTGCGCATAAACCGGGCATAGCCACGGCACTGCGCGCGATCGTGCGCCGACGACGGCATTATTCTCCCAGGCGCTGCGGGAAGCATCACCGAAGGCGCAATGGAACCTGCTAGCGGATCAACTGACGTACGCCCAACGCGATGATCAGGCCGCCGCAGACCCGGTCGACCCATGCCTTGCTGCGCCGGTACGCGGACGCGATGCGCGCGTGCGACAACGTCAGCGCAACGAAGCCATACCAGCTGCTTGCCACGACGAACACCATGCCCAGCATCGCGACGAAAGTGCCGACGCTCTCATGCGGCGGCGCCGCCGACGAAAACACGGCGGCAAAAAACGCGACCGATTTCGGATTCGCGATATTCGTCGCGAAGCCTTGCGCGAATGCCTGGCGGACGCTGCCGCCGGGCGCCTGCGCATTCGGTTGCGGGTTGCCTGCGGAAGCGTTGAAGATCAGACGTCCACCGAACCAGATCAGATAAGCGGCGCCGGCCACTTTAACGGCGAAGGCCAGCCACGGAAACGCTGCGAACACAATGCCGACGCCGAGAATCGCGCAACTCGCCCAGAACAGATTGACGAGCACAATGCCCGCCACCACCGCCAGCGCTTCGGTGCGTGTAGCGGAGGCCGCCTTATGCGCGACCGCAACGAAGTTCGGACCGGGAATCACAACGCCGGCCACATACACGGATAACACACCTAGAACGGCCGAACTATCTACCACGCGAAGCTCCGATCAAGCAGAAAAAAAGGCCATTGCACCGGTCGCGACGCCCGCTGCCGCGACCACGAACGACACATTGCGCAACCATTTCTTGCGCGTGAGCAGCGTGATCGCGCACAGAGCGATGGCAACCTGAATCAGCGTAGTCGCCTGCGCCCAACGATGATGGCCATGCAGCAGCGCCTCGCTCTTCGCGTCATTGTCGAGCACCTCCTTTTCTATCGCTTCAGCCTTTGCGCGGATCGGCTCTTTTTGCTGCTTGTACTTGTCGACGTCCGCGAGAAATTTTGCATGCTCGTCAGAACTGGCGACGGACAGCGCCGCGCCCAGCTCCGCGAGGTTCTGCTTTTCGCCCTTAGCCTGGTAGTAGTTCCACTGGTTCGACGCTTCGGTCTTTTTGATCGCGGCTTCGTTCTTGTAGTACAGCGCGAGGTTCTCGCTGTTTCCGCTTTGGTACGCGCACAACGCGCCAATCGTCGCGAGGACTGCCGTTATCACGGCCATGCGGCTCCCGAAAGAGTCCGCGTCGTGGTGGCCGGCGTGCTGCACCGCGTGGTCGTGTGGACCATGCACTTCATACTCTTCAGGCATCAGATTCTCCGAGGCAAACTCTTTTGTCGTATCCGGGCGTCGCGCGGACCCGGGGCCTCAATCTTAGCGCGTGACGTCACGACGATGGAGAAGCATGCTTTCTGCGAGCGCCTCGTTGTTCAGATTCAGGCCGGGTTCAGGTGCGATGACCCATCCACAGCAGCAGGAGCGACAGCGTCACGACAGAACCCACGGTCGATAAAAGAATTGTGCGCGACGTGATCTGCGCTTCGCGCTCATAGAACTCGGCCAGCATGAACGGGCCGGTGCCAGTGGGCAGCGCCGCGAGCACGACCGCCATTTCGACCAGCGCGGGCGAGAGCCGGAAGACGCGCGCCGCGAGCCACCATGTCAGCGCCGGCTGCACGACCAGCTTGACGAGCGTCAGCAGCAACGCAATGCCCCGCGTACCCGATTCGGACGGACGCTTTTCGGCGAGAAACAAGCCGAGGCTGACCAGTGCACAAGGACTGGCCGCACCGCTCAGTAACTTGAGGAACGTCTCCGCGCTCGGCGGCATGGCCACGTGCAGACCGGCAAACAGCGCGCCCGCGATCGGCGACACGATCAACGGGTTGCGCGCCAGTGAGCGCAGCACTTTCAAGCCGAGCTTGTGCGGTGTGCGTTCGGTCTGCAAGCCGATTTCGATCAACACGATGGCGCCTGCAAACAGCACACAGGCGACGAGGATCGTCGCGATCGTGGTGGGTGTCAGGCTCGCCTGGCCGAACGCGATCATGCCGAGCGGAAAGCCGATGTAGCCGGTGTTCGGATACGACGCCGCAATCGCGTCGACGCTTGCATCCGCGAGATGGCGGCCGCTCAGCAGCCGCATGACGAGAATCACAGCAAAGATGCCAGCGCATGCAATCGAAAACGTGACGACAAACGCCGGCTGGTACAGCTGCTCCCATGTGGCGCGCGCCATGGTGTCGAACAGCAGCGCGGGCAACGCGAGCCAGACCACGAAGCGATTCAGTTCCGACGCCGAGTTCGGCCCGAGCACGCCGCGTCGCCGACAGGCAAAGCCCGCGAATATGAGGCCGAAAACGGGGAGCAGGATCTCGAGGGTGGCTAACATCGGTGGGAAACGCGCGAGCGATACGGCGTGTAAGAGGGCAACCCGTCAGCGTAGTGACTTGCGTTGATACAATCAAATACCGTTTTTTACGCTGGACGATACTTTTTGTGCATCGTCGCTTGACTCAGGTGGACACGTGATCGACATCAAGCCGCTGCGCTATTTCGTGACGCTTGCCGAGACGCGCCATTTCGGGCGGGCGGCGGCGCGCCTGAACTTGTCGCAGCCCCCGTTGAGCCGTCAACTGGCGGCGCTGGAAGCGAGCCTCGGCGTGATGCTTGTCGAGCGCAGCCCGCGCAGCGTCACGCTGACCGCCGCGGGCGAGCGCTTTTACGCGGATGCAAAGGCGATTCTCGCGTCGGTCGGACAGGCGGTGAGCAATGCGCAGGCAGCGGCGTCGGGCGACGCGGGCAAGCTCGCGATTGGCTTCACGATGTGCGCCGCCTATAACGTCGTGCCCGGCTATGCGCGGGCGTTCGGCGCGGCGTACCCCGAGGTCGCGCTGAATTTGCGCGAAGTGGTGTCGAACGACCTGGCGGCGCAGGTGGTGGCGGGGCACATCGACGCCGCCATCATGTTTCCTCACGTGCCCGATAAGGGACTCGCCACGCGCACCATCTTGCGCGAGCCGCTGTGCGTCGCGTTATCCCGAGGTCACCCGCGGGCTCGCGCCCGGCGGCTCAAGATCGCGCAACTCGCCGGCGAGCCGTTCGTGCTGGCATCCGCGGAAGTAGCACCCACGTTACGCGCGACGATTCTCGATCATTGCCGCTCAGGCGGTTTTGAACCGGACATTCGCTTTGAAGTGCAGTTGCAACAGACCGTGTTGAGCCTAGTCGATGAAGGCGTGGGCGTTGCACTCGTGCCCGCGTCCATGCGCAAGGCCCAGCTTGCGGGCGTGGTGTTCAAGCCGCTGGTGGACGCGCCGTTGATCGAGCAGGTGCTGGCCTGGTCGCCGGCGAACCGGAATCCGTGTCTCGCGCGGTTCCTGGAGTTGGCTTGAGTTCGAAGTACGCAAGTGCGAACGCAAGCGCAATTTTTTTCAGCGAGGAATCTGCGATCATCGAAAGCACGCGCCTTAGCTAACCTTGCCTTTCCGCTGATCTTTCAATGCCGACACAGCCGCCTGTTCTCACCACTGCCCGCCTGATCCTACGCGCCCACACCCGCGACGACTTCCTCGACAGCCACGCGATGTGGTCCGATCCGGAGGTGATCCGGTATATCGGCGGCAAGCCTTCCACACGCGAAGAAGTCTGGGCGCGTTTGCTGCGCTACGCCGGTCATTGGACGATGCTCGGCTACGGATATTGGGTCGTCCGCGAGAAAGACAGCGGGCGTTTCATTGGCGAAGTGGGCTTGGCCGATTATCAGCGCGATATCGAGCCCTCGCTGGCGGGCACGCCGGAAATGGGCTGGGCTTTGAGCCCTGCACTGCATGGCCACGGCTATGCGACGGAAGCCGTGCGTGCCGTGTTGGATTGGGCAGACGAAAGATGGCCAGACGCAGAGACCGCTTGCATCATTGCGCCGGAGAATGAAGCTTCGCTGCGAGTCGCGCACAAGGTCGGCTATCGCGAGCACCTTCGCACCATATACAAGGGGCAGCCGACCATCATGCTTCGGCGCGCACCTCGTGCGACGACATAAGCCAGCGCGAAGCTGGCTTATTTACCCTTAGATGGGCCGTCACTGACCTTCGTGAGACGCTGCTCTTTGTCGCGCGATGAGATCCGCTAGCCGCTCGACCTGCCGGCCTTCGGCGTCGAAGTTCGAGTTGTCGAGCCAACGTGTGTAGCTCGGACGCAGCGCAGGCCATTCGCTGTCGATAACTGAAAACCATGCGGTGTCACGGCTGCGCTGACGATAAACAATCGCCTGGCGGAAGATTCCCTCGAACGTAAAGCCATAGCGCAACGCCGCAGCGCGCGACGGCTCGTTCAGCGAATCGCACTTCCACTCGAAACGCCGGTATCCAAGCTCGTCGAACACGTATTGCATGAGCAGAAACATGGCTTCGGTCGCCACGCGCGTTCGCTTAAGACGCGGCGAATAGGTGACATGCCCGACTTCGATCACGCCGTTAGCCGGATCGATGCGCATCAGCGCCAGCGTGCCGACCGCCTTCCCGCTTGCGGCGTCGATCACTGCGTAGTGCAGCGGATCAGCCGACGCCGCGATGCGCGTCAGATGCTCACGATAGGCGTCGACGGTTTCGAACGGGCCTATTGCGAGATACGTCCAGTCGCGGGCGTCAGGTGCCGAGCGGTAGGCGTCGAACAGATCCGCCGCGTGAGCTTCGACGTTGACCGATTCGATCCGGCAATAGCGGCCGGCTAGCGGCGTCCGCGCGGGCGGCTTCGCGCCGTTCCAGTCGGGCAGCGGCGCTCCGATCGGCTGTTCGAACGCGTTACGTCGGGGTTCCATGTCTGCACTCCTGGCGTCGGGGGTTTATCGTTGGCACAAAGAACATGATGAACGATACGGCAATCGTGGTATGTTAAAAAGATCCACAAGAACCGTATCTGATAGGTCCAGCCGCCATGATCGAGATTATTGGCCCGCTTGCTCACACAGCCGCGAACCGCGGGCTCGCGGCTGGCGCCGGTATCGGCGATGCGCAGAAGCCCGCGCCGCTGCAAAAGCAATTGATCGAGCGTTTGCAGCAGGCGATTCTCGGTGGGCGCTTGCCGGCCGGGTCGCTGCTGCCGTCGTCGCGACTGCTTTCGGCGGAAATGGGCGTGTCGCGCAACACCGTGGTCATTGCATATGAACACCTGGCGGCAGTCGGTTATGTGGTGGCGGACAAGAAGGGCACGCGCGTAAGCCCGCTGTCGAGCCGCGCGGCGCGTGGCGAGCCGCCTGCACGATCTGCCCCGCCGAAAGTGGCCTACGCGGCCCGCGTCGGCCAGTTCACGGCGACGCGCACGCCTGTCGATGCTGCGTTGCCGCTCACGCCCGGCACACCGGCGCTGGACCGCTTCCCGTTGGCCGCGTGGCGGCGCGCGCTGGAGCGTTCGATGGAGCGCGCGTTGCCGCTCGCGCTCGGCTACGGGACGCCAGCGGGTGAGCCTGCGTTGCGCGACGCCATTGCCGCGCATTTGCGGATGGCGCGCGGGGTGCGCTGCGAAGGCTCGCAGGTAGTGATCACCGAAGGCGCGCAGGAAGCGCTGAACCTTTGCGTGCGCCTTTTCACGAATCCCGGCGATGTCGCGTGGATCGAGGACCCCGGTTATCGCGGCGCGAAGGCGGCGTTCAACCAGGGCGATCTGACAACGGTGCCCATGCCCGTCGACGCGGAAGGCATGTGCGTGCCCTCCGGCGCCTGGCGCGCGCATCCGCCGAAACTGATCTATACGTCGCCCGCGCACCAGTATCCGACGGGCGCGGTGTTGTCGGTAGCGCGGCGGCTGGAATTAATCGCCGAGGCGCGCCGCTGCGGCGCTTGGGTGATCGAGGACGATTACGACGGCGAGTTCCGCTACGCCGGGGAACCAATTGCGAGCATGCAGGGGCTCGTCGACGACGCGCCGGTTCTCTACGTCGGCTCGTTCAGCAAGACGATGTTCCCGGCGCTGCGCATCGGCTTCGTCGTCTTGCCGCCGGCGATTGCCGCGCACGTCGAGGGAGCCTTGTGTGAAATGCTGCGTGGCGGGCATCGGCTGGAGCAGCTTGCGCTCGCGCATTTCATGGAGAGCGGCGAATTCGGGCGGCATCTTGGCCGCATGCGACGGCTGTATCGTGAGCGGCAGCAGGCACTGCGCGAAGCGCTTAGCGAACACTTCGCGTCGTCGGAGATATTGGGCGGCGATTGCGGCATGCATTTGACACTCCGCATGCCGCCGGGCATCGACGATCAGGCGCTTATCCCACGCGCACTCGCGAAAGGGCTAAGTCCGCGTGCGTTGTCCGGATTCGCGCTCGAGCCGCATGCCGGCACGAACGGCCTTGTGATCGGCTATGGCAATACCTCCGCGGAGGAACTCGCACCGGCCGTGCGGACCCTGTCCGAGCTCGCTGCCGGCATGGAAAAACCGCGTCGGCGCCGGGCCTGAGTTTTAGCGTTTGTCCGCGCGGCCCATGTCGCGCTATCGTGTCGTTTATGCGTGGCGGTTGCGACGAGGCAATGTCGACGGAGCGCCCGCATCATGTTCCGCGCGCCGTCTGGTGCGCGTCGCCGGACGGCTGCGCAGTCCGGGCATGAAGCATCCCTTTGGTGTGGTTTTCTATGACGATTTATCCGATTGGAGATGACATGAAGGAAATCGAACCGACCCCGTGGTTTGAACTGGCCGCTGACTTGCCCGCGCGCGACGGCTGGTACGAGGTGCAATTGGCGAGCGGGGACACGGCTTTCGCCAAATTCGGCAAGGGCGAGTGGACCGAGAAGCCGGACGATGAGTTCACGCACTGGCGCGGGCTTTCCGCCGATCCATCGCAGGCGGCTGAAGGCGCTGAAGACGAGGCCCAAGCAGTGACCGACGGGGCCGAAGCCGCCGGCGATGCCGACGCCAAAGGCGGAGACGAACACATCGACGCCGAGGCCACCGCGGCGAACGGCGTACGAGCCGCATGGAACGCGTTCTTCCCGGGGCTTGGCGAAGAGCAGCACAAACCGGTGGACGCCGTTCCCAACGGAAAAGCGCCGCATTGATGCATGCGAGGGCGGCGGCTCATGGCTTGCCGCCCTGACAGATCAGACCTTCGGGCAAAACAAAGTATGAAAGTTACGCGGGAACCGGTGGCATTGCCACGCGCCACGCAATTACTCAATCATGGACCGGTCACCATTATCACGAGCGCGCACGAGGGCCGCTCGAACGTCATGGCGGCTTCATGGGCGATGCCGCTCGACTTCGATCCGCCGAAGGTAGTGGTCGTGGTGGACAGCCGCACGCTGACACGGCAATTGATCGAAGCAAGCGGTGTGTTCGGTCTGCAATTGCCGAGCCGTAAGTTCGCCGCGCAGACGCTTGCCGTCGGCACCAACGCGGGGCTGGAACTCGACAAGTTTTCGGCCTTCGAACTCGAAACGTTCTCTGCGGAAAAAATCGACGTGCCGATGCTGGCCGGTTGCATCACGTGGATGGAATGCAAGGTGATTCCCGACGATAGCCAGCGGCACGATCTGATTATCGGCGAAGTGGTGGCCGCCTATGCCGACAGCCGTGTGTACTCGAACAACCGTTGGCATTTCGGCGACGATCCCGATCTTCGCACCTGCCATTACGTCGCCGGCGGGACGTTTTTCGCCACGGGCGACGCGTTCGAAGTTTCACCTTCGGCAAATGCTCTGAGCGCGTCGCCGGCGAGCCGGTAACGAACCCATTCGCTTTGGGCGCTCGCGCCGATCGATTCATAGAAGCCGATTGCGGGCGCATTCCAGTCGAGCACGCTCCATTCGAAGCGGCCACAGCCGGTCTCGCATGCAATGCGCGCGAGGTGGCGCAGCATCTGTTTGCCGGCGCCGCTGCCGCGCGATTTCGGCGATACGTACAGATCTTCCAGATACAGGCCTTTTTTGCCGAGCCATGTCGAGTAGGAGAAGAAATAGACGCAAAAGCCGATCGGCTCGCCGTTCATTTCGCAGATCAGCGCGGTGGCCGTGGCTGCGGGGGAGAAGAGGCTCGCTTCGATGTCTTGCACGGTGGCGACGACTTCGTGCTCAGCCTTTTCGTATATCGCGAGTTCGGTGATGAAGTTGAGGATGAGCGGGGCGTCGGCGGCGGTGGCGGGGCGGATCTGGATGGTCAAGGGTGGGTTCTGTTGTTGCGTTGAATGATCGAGTGTCGGAGCCTGATGCGCATGTAGCACGTCGGGTAGGCTAGCGCTCCTTTAGCTTGAACAGCGAGCATAGCAGTGACTGCGCCGAGGTTCCATGCACTGAACTCGTGACGGTGCTTAGTAAAGATGAGAGATCTTCAGCCTGTTGCTCCATCGCGAGTTCAGGTACTCAACTGCGAGGCGGCGGTGGCACTGGTGGGGTTTGTCCTCACTGCATAGCAAGCATCCGCGATCGAACAGCGCGATATCCAGATTGCTTTCCACGCGCCGTTTGGCGATTAGCTCTGTGTATGCGTCAGCATAACTGTCCCACGTCATCTCTTTGTCCTGATACCGCCGCAGCATGCCTTTCTCCGGAGCCAGGTCTCCTAGCTCGACAAAGTCAGCGCCCAGCAGCTCAGACAGAAAAAATTTCAGATCCGCCTTCTTTGCGAAGCCGGCCAGCTGAGATGTATTGTTCAGACGGACGTCAAGCAGTGTTCGCACACCAGCTCCGCGCAGCAAGCTGAAAAACTTCTCCGCGGTCTTGTTCGTGAATCCAATCGTTGAAACGTCGATGTTCGTCACTTGCCTGGCGTCCTCGCTGCGTCATGTCCGGTGAGGTCATGCGTAATTCTGGGAATCAACTTAGATCACCCCTTCAAAGGCAACCATATCTCAAACCCGCCCATTCCAGTAACCGGATCAAACTTCTCGTCATAGCGCTCGAAGTTGGGCGCATCGGCGGGAAGGTGTCCCGACGCCGGCAGCCACTTGTTCCAGATTGTGTTCCAGGTGCGCCGCACCGTCGACACATGCTCGCGATGACTGAACACCGCATACCTGTTCGCCGCAATGCGCAAACGACTGAACTCGCCGGGCAATGAAGCGAAGTCGCTGACTTCCACGCCGCACAGGTAGTCGATGTTGCCGGCGTCGTCCGCGTTGTAGCAGACGCCATACGCGACGTTGCCCACCTGGCCCGGCACTTTGCCGAAATACGCATTAAAGCGTTGCCATTGCGATGGAATCGCGGCGGCGCTCTCGCACGTATAGCGCGCGCTCAGACCCGAGACGAGAAACGGCCTGCCGTCCTCAAAGCGCGGCGGCTCCAGATGCGTAAGAAGGGTTTCGTCCATTTTGATCGGCTCCACGATGACAAGATTGTCGAGATGACCACGCGCGCGCAACGCCTCGGGCGTGAGCCCGAATTGCTCGCGAAACGCGCGCGTGAATGCTTCGTGAGAGCCGTAGCCAGCGTCGATAGCAACCGTCAGTATGTCCGGCGCACCATTCGCGAGTCGCCGCGCGGCCTCGCTCAGGCGACGCCCGCGCACGTAGCGCATGACCGGCGCGCCGGTCGCTGCCTCGAAAGCACGCGCAAGGTGAAAACGCGACACGCATGCACAGTGCGCGATGTCGTCGAGCGTGAGTTCGTCGGCAAAGTGGCTTTCGATAAACCACAGCGCTTTTCCAACCGGATTCATAGCAGCTCTCATGTCAGCATGAAACCAGCATAGCCAGCCGCAGACGCGGGCATTTGATCGTGCTTGCGGTCTTGCAATCGATGCAAACGACTACTCGACGCAGGCTGCGTGACCGATGCCACGAGCGCGTGCAAAGCGACCAGCTCACGCCGGCTGCCAGCGCCGCGCGCGCATGTCGATCAGACGTTCTCCGTCGCCGCCGTATTGCCCGTAGGACGAGGCCGCCCGACGGAGGACGCGCCGTGCGCTTCCTCCGCGTCCGTATGTGTAGTGGCGTCCGCACCGCCTGGCCGTCCCGCGCGCAACATCACACCGCCGATCGCGCCCGCCGCCGCCGCGAAAATGGCGCCGAAGGCAAACGCCACGTGATAGCCGCTGTTGAGCGCGGCGAGCGCGTTTTGCGTCGCCAGCAAGTCACCGCTGCGTGCGGCCGCGAGACTCGCGAGTACAGCGAGGCCGAGAGCGCCGCCCATCATGAACGACGTATTGACGATGCCCGACGCGAGTCCCGAGTCGGCGGGATCGACGTCGCTCATTGCGGCGAGCAGCATCGGATTGAAGGCGATGCCCGCGCCGAAGCCGAGCAGCATCATGCCCGGCAGCACATCGAGCACGAAGCTGCCGCCCACAGGTGCGCGCGCGAACAGCGCGAGCCCGCACGCGGCAACAAGCAGGCCCACCGCGAGAGGAATACGCAAACCGAAGCGCATCACCACACGCGCCGACAGGCCCAGCGAGAAGAACGCCATGATGAGATTGGCGGGCAAAAATGCGAGCCCGACTTGCAGCGGTCGATAGCCAAGCACGCGCTGCAAGTAAAGCGCGGAAATGAAGAACCACGCGAACATCGCGGCTGCCCACAGTACGCCGACGACATTCGCGGTGGCTACGTTACGCAGACGGAACAGGTCGAGCGGCATCAGCGGATGTTGAACGCGTGATTCGATGATGAGAAACGCCGCAAGCAACGCGAGCGCAACGAGCAGCAAGCCAAGCGTTTGACCCGAAGTCCAGCCGGCTTCATTGCCGTTGACCACTGCGTACACGGCTAGCATCAGCGAAACGGTGACCGTGACCGCGCCGGCCACGTCGAGCCGTTCGCCGTGCGCGTGACCCCGGGCGGAAGGCAGCAGCGCGACGCACAACGCGTACACGGCAACGCCGATCGGCAGATTGACGAGAAAGATCCAATGCCAGCTGAGCAGATTGGTCAGCAGACCGCCGAGCAACACGCCGATGCTGCCGCCGCCCGCGCAGACGAAGCCATAGACGCCCATCGCCTTCGCACGTTCGCCGGGCTCGGTGAACAGATTCATGATGAGCGACAGCGACACCGCGGACACGATAGCGCCGCCCAACCCTTGTACGGCGCGCGCACACACGAGCAAAATTTGCGAGTTAGCGAGGCCGCACGCGAGGGATGCCACGGTGAACAGCGTGATGCCGCCGAGGAACAGTCTGCGATGACCGTACAGATCGCCGAGCCGTCCGCCCAACAGCAAACAGCCGCCGAAGGTCAGCATGTACGCGTTGACGACCCACACGAGCGACGTTTCCGTGAAGCCGAGATCCGCAGCGATGGACGGCAACGCGACGTTCACGATTGTCGTATCCAGCACGATCATCAGCACACCGAGGCACAGCACGATCAGCGCGAGCCAGCGTTTGTTGCCGTGAATGGAATGGGTCATGCGAGAACTCCTGAGCCGCGGTCGATGGAGATTGCCGGCGGCTTCGAGCATAGGTGGGCCGTTTCAATGCGATGCCGGACGGGCCCACGGCCCGGCGCGATGTTGATCAACCCGATGTTGATCAAGCAATTGGCAAGTTGTCGAGGGCGAGGGGTTTTTCAGTTTAGCACTCGCGAGTTTTGCGTCACAACTACGAATTCCTGGGCGGGTGGACTTTCTTTGATGTCCAAGATGCCTTGAGACGGACTCAGACACAAGTCGCCGATTCTGCAATTTTCCTAACGTTGCCGGGAATCACGACAGGTACGCAGGCAACTTCTCACGCAGAGAAGGGACGAATGGCGAGCTGGTTTCAATCGAGTGCAAGCTGACCGTAGTTTTAAGAGTTGTCGGTGTAAAGATATTCAAATCTCCTTAACAGTCGCTACGTCGACACTGGCCATAACAATCCAAGCCTAGTGCCGGACTTGTCGGCTTCTGCTAAGCGGTCGGCGCTTTATAGTGCGCTGTTCGCGGCCGGAGGCGACGGCGGGGGGATGGTTAAATGTAGTGGGAGAGAAGCCCATGAAAGCGGGTGCTTTGCGCAGTATGCTGCTCACATGTCAATGTGCAATGCGATAGCGCCGTACATGGGAGGGGCGCGAGCCATCGCTCTGTGCAAGCAAAAGGCATTTCAAATCTATCAAGAATGTATAGGTTATTAATGGCTAACCATCCACCATATTCTGTAGTTCTGACTTACCTCGAAGACCGTCAAGAGTTCTCCTTACAGGCCATTGATCGAGCCAAACTAACGTCTGTCGTGGCAGGCTCGCTCGAGATTCCTGTTCTGCTCGACGAGCACAACTTTAACCTTGACGATGCATTCGCGCGACGGCTCGGTGCGGCAATGCTGGCCCTGATCGCACTTGGTCAACCCGCTATCGAGCAATACATGAACATTACCAAAGATCCAATCGAATAGCCGCAAGTAGCCGCGAACAGGATGACTTGAAGCCACGCGGACTGGGAGGGGCCAAGAACAACTTGGCCCTCCCCCTATGTGCACGGCAATCTACAAGCCAATGCTCGATGCCAGACGCCTCGCGCGGTGCCGGGTGCGAGCATTCCAAAGATACCAAACGTGCCGAGGATTTTGATGGCGAAACATCAACCGTACGACGTAGTCTTAAGCTACACGAGCGATCCTAAACAGTTGGTCGTACATACCGTAGAAGTTGCAAAGCTCGCTCCGCTGTTGGCTGAAAGAATGGAGCTGCCTGTTTGGGATGAAGGCGACTCAACGATTGACGACGAGTTCGCTCGACGGCTTGGAGTCGCCATGCTCAACCTCATCGCTTTGGGTCAACCGGGCATTAAGCAATACATGAGGGTTACGCAAGACCCGACCGGCAGCCCGCCAAGTCTTCCAGGCAACAATTCATAAGAAAGTGACTCCGAGCCGTAAGTAAAAAGGGCGGACAGGTTGTCTGCCCTTTTTGCTTCTCATCGCGCTCGGCTAGCCGGTTATCGAACAATGCGTGAGTTTACGATTCCATAGACTGGTCATACCGACTGCCTCGATAAGACCCTTTCGACCATCAGCCTTATCCGCCGCGCGTAGAAGACATCGCCCAAACCCGGGTATAACGACTGGTCGGCGAATTCGTTCATAGTAGTCCCACGACTCTGGCGACCTTCCGGCGATTTGCCGAGCGGATGCACCGCGCGTAACTCGGGCGGCGCGAGCCATCGCTCTGTGCAAGCAAAGGGCATTTCAAATCTATCGAGAATGTAGAGCTTATTAATGGCTAACCATCCACCATATTCTGTAGTTCTGACCTACCTCGAAGACCGTCAAGAGTTCTCCTTACAGGCCATTGATCGAGCCAAACTAACGTCTGTCGTGGCAGGCTCGCTCGAAATTCCTGTTCTGCTCGACGAGCACAAATTCAACCTTGACGATGCATTCGCGCGACGGCTCGGTGCGGCAATGCTGGGCCTGATCGCACTTGGTCAACCCGCTATCGAGCAATACATGAACCTTACTAAAGATCCAATCGAATAGCCGCAAGTAGCCGCGAATAGGATGACTTGAAACCACGCGGACTGGGAGGGGCCAAGAACAACTTGGCCCCTCCTTCTATCTGGCCCCTCCTTCTATCGATCCCGCCGAGGCGTCACCCGCTCATCCCCCACCCACAATCCCATACTCCCCACCGCGCTCCAGCGCCCGCTGATATGCGGGCCGCGCATGGATCCGCTGCAAGAACGCGGTGACCGCTGGCCACGCCATTCCGCCGCGCGCAGTAGCCGCCTCGAGCGGGAAACTCATCTGTACGTCGGCGGCCGTGAACTCATTGCCGGCGAACCACGGGCTCTTTGTCAATTCCTTCTCGATATATCCAAAATGCAGCTTCAATTGCGGGTCGACAAAACCTGTTTGCAGCGTGGCCGCGATCTTGCGCGCAATCGGCTTCGCAAAGAAAGGCATCGGCGCACTCGCGATGCGCCCTGCGATCAGCTTGAGCAGCAACGGCGGCATTGCCGAGCCTTCCGCGTAGTGCAGCCAGTACGTGTAACGCAAACGCTCAGGCGTGCCTTGCGCGGGCGCGAAACGCCCCTGCCCATACTTTTCCACCAGATACTCGACAATCGCGCCTGACTCTGCAATGGTCTGCCCGTCATCGGTAATGACGGGCGATTTGCCGAGCGGATGCACCGCGCGTAACTCGGGCGGCGCGAGCATGGTTTTCGGATCGCGCTCGTAACGCTTCACCTCGTACGGCACGCCGAGTTCTTCGAGCAGCCACAAGACGCGTTGCGAGCGGGAGTTATTCAAATGATGGACGGTCAGCATGGGTCGATAGATGGTGGCCAATGGAACGTCACATCATAAGGATATTGCGCAGAGGCAGGCCTCTAGCAGCTTGCCAACCTGGTCATACTCGCGACTTGCTTCCCATTAATTCGTTCGAAGGTAACGTTTCGTCCAGCAATTTGCGCGCGCTTTCAATGCCGGCCACGGGCAGTCCCTTCGGATCGAGCAGGCCCACCTGCACGAGCACGCTAGCCTGATCCCAATAGATGTGCTCGTTATAAAGCTTGTCGCCGCGGAAGCACACGACCGCGAGCATCGGCACCTCGAAATATTTTCCCGTTGGCGCAACGCCCGGTAACAGCCAGTCGATTTCGCAGTCATGCGTGCAGCTGAAAACGAATTCGTCGACGATACGATCTGCGCCGATAGTCCGCGAAATCGGAATCAGCTTTGTGTCAGCCGGATTCGAGTTGACGAAGTGATGCGTATAGAACCGCTTGAGGTTGTCGTGGCCGACACCGCCTGTCATGGTCGGCACGTGATTGACGTAAGGCTGCGCGACCATTGTCGGCATGACCGCTTCCACGTCGCGCGTGGCGAACTCGTGATAGCAATGCGCCTCCCACAGCGCGTTCAGATCGTAGACCGGTCCCAGCACTTTGCGCAGTAGCGCAAGCGTTCGCGAATACGCCATCATTGCTGCGGGCTTGTCGTATTGTGGACGCGCGGGTGCCGCAAACGCATGGTCGCAACCGGGGTACACATACTGCTCGATTTGCGGACGTGCGCGCAATGCGGCGCTGATTCGTTCGCGAGTTTCCGGCGGACAGAGCGCGTCGTTTTCGGGGAAATGAAACACCATAGGGCAGCGCACGGCCGGCACTTCGTCCAGATAGGCATCGAGACCCACGCCGTAGTAGCTCACTGCGCAATCGACGTCGGTGCGCGCCGCGCTCAGGAACGCGAGCTTGCCGCCCAGGCAGTACCCGACTGCGCCGACCTTGCCGGCCTGCTCGGGCATCGCGCGCAGTGCGGCAATGGTGGCCGCGATATCGTCCACCGCCAGATTAGTGTCGAACTGATTCAGGTAGGCGAGCGCCTGCTTCATGTCGGCTTCGTCATAACCCAGTTCGATGCCTGGCTTTATCCGCCAGAAGAGATCGGGCACCAGCACCACGTAGCCTTCCTCGGCGAAGCGGTCGGCCGTCGCCTTCATGGTGTCGTTGACGCCGAAGATTTCCTGCAACAGAACGAGTCCGGGGCCCGAGCCTTGCGCGGGACGAGCAACGTACGCGTTGAAACGGCCGCCGTCCTGGGCGACGACTTCAATGAAAGAGCCGGCCATGCGTTTGTCTCCTGAAGGTTGCGAGTAATAGCGAGGAATAGCGGAAGAGCCTACGCCATCGTACGCAATTCGAAGCGCTTGAGTTTGCCTGTTTCGGTGCGTGGCAGTGAATCGACAAAAGCGACCACGCGTGGATACTTGTAAGGCGCCACCGTATTTTTCACGAAGTCCTGCAGTTCCGCCACGAGATTGTCGTCGCGGCTGTAGCCGGGGTTCAGCACCACGAAGGCCTTCACGATTTGCCCGCGCGTTTCATCCGGCACGCCTATTACGCCGCATTCGGCCACCGCTTCGTGTTGCAGCAAAACGCTTTCTACCTCAGGACCCGAAATGTTGTAGCCGGCTGAGACGATCATGTCGTCGGCGCGTGCCTGATAGAAAACATAGCCGTCCGCGTCGAGATATACCGAATCGCCCGGCAAATTCCAGCCGTCGCGCACGAATTTCATTTGCCGTTCGTCTGCGAGATAACGGCATCCTGTCGGCCCGCGCACCGCTAGCTTGCCTATCGTGCCGGGCGCAACGGGTTGCATTGCGTCGTCCACGGCTTGCACGATGTAGCCCGGCACCGCGCGTCCAATTGCATGCGGACGAATCTCGTCGCCCTGCGCCGAAACAAAAATGTGAATCAACTCAGTGCCGCCGATACCGTCGATCATGTCGATGCCAGTAGCGTCGCGCCACAGCCGCCGTGTCGAATCGGGCAACGCCTCGCCGGCCGACACGGTTTTCTGCAAGCTCGACACATCGTGACGCGCGACGAGCGGTGCCATCTGCCGATAGAAAGTCGGCGCCGTGAACATGATGGTTGCGTGAAAGCGCTCGACGGTCTGCAATAACGTCTCGGGCGTGAGCTTCTCGATCAATACCGTCGACGCACCCACACGCAATGGAAAACACAGCAAGCCGCCGAGCCCGAAGGTGAAAGCGAGCGGCGGCGTGCCGCAAAATATGTCGCTCGCCGAAGGCTTCAGCACATGACGCGGAAACAGATCGCACATGGCCAGCACATCGCGATGAAAATGCATGCAGCCTTTCGGCGCGCCCGTGGTGCCGCTCGTGAAGGCGATCAGACACACGTCGTCGGCTGCCGTATCGCATGCGGCGAAGTCAGCGGGCTTGTTGATCGCAAGCGTGTCGAGTGAATCCACTGCATCGTCATGAAACAGCAGCGTTTGCTTCAGCTCAGCACAATAAAATTCGTCCTGAGGATCGTTGCAACGCGCGAGTTCTTCGGTCAGGCGTGCATCGCAGAGCGCGGCGCTTACTTGGGCCTTTGCAATGATCTGCTTCAACTCTTTCGCGCGCAGCAGCGGCATGGTCGGCACGGCAACCAGGCCCACTTTCAGCGCGGCGAGTGCAGCAACCGCCATTTGCAATGTATTTGGCCCTCGCAACAGAATGCGATTGCCCGGTTGCAAACCCATTTCATCGACGAGTACGTGCGCGCTGCGATTGACCATCGCAAGCAATTCTTTGTAGCTCGTAGCACGCGGCTCGTTGTCGACCAGCGACCAGATAGCCGCACGCTCGCCATGACCTGCTTCGATCGTCCTATCCAGAAGTTCCGTCGCGCAGTTGAAACGCGCCGGATAAGCGACATCCGGATTGTCCAGCAGAAATACAGGCCATTGATCCTGCGGCGGAAGATTGTCGCGCGCGAAAGTATCGACGTGTGCTGACGGTTCCATCGTGGTCTCCCCGGTTTCAAGCCGGCTCTATGCGCTTCAGTTGACGAGGGCTGCGTGTCCTTACTGCGGAATGACGGCGGTTGCTTCGATTTCGACCTTGGCTTCGTCTTCGATCAGCGCAACCACTTGCACCGCACTCATTGCGATGTCGTAGTCGCCGATCAACTCGCGAAACGCACGGCCTATTTCTTTTAACGAAGCGAGGTACTCGCGCTTATCCGTGACGTACCACGTCAGGCGCACAAGATGCTCTGGTCTGCCGCCCGCTTCGTGCAGCACGGCCAGTACATTCTTGAGTGCCTGGATAGCCTGGCCGGCGAAGTCCGAGGTTTGAAAGCGCGCTTCTTCATTCCAGCCGATCTGGCCGGCAATGAAAACTTGCGTGCCGACTGCCGCGACGCCATTCGCATAACCGCGCGGCTTGACCCAGCCGGCGGGGAGAAGAGCTTTTTTCATGTGCGTTGCGCCTCGCTGAGTTCAGGCTGTGGGGCGAACTTCGCCAGTGAGCCGGCGATGTCGGTGGGAATGTCGATCGAGCGGCCGCTTTCCAGCGAGGTTGTGACGAGCACCTGCTTTGCTCTAAACCGCGCCTCGCCGTTGCAGTGACCGAGAATATCGATGGTGATCGAGCGCCGGCCGATTGCGGCAACGGTTAGCGTCAGCATGATTGTTTCGCCCATCTGACTCGGGCGCGAAAACTCGCAGTCCAGTTTGACGATCGGCAGGCCGAGGCGGCGCTGGCCGATCATCTGCGCGTAGTCGACTTGCAAACCCTCGTTGAACCAGTCCTCGACAAGGGCATTGGTCATTACCAGATATTGCGGAAAAAATACGATGCCCGCAGGGTCGCAGTGCGAGAAGCGGATGCGTACGGGCCTTTCGAAGTGCGTGGTCATTTCGCGCGTTCTCCAGCGCTTGTCGCCGCATGCTCTTTCAACAGATCGCGGCCCACAATCAATTGCTGCACTTCCGTCGCACCTTCGTAAATGCGCAGTGCGCGAATCTCGCGGTACAGCAGTTCGACCGCGACGCCGCTTTGCACACCCATGCCGCCGTGAAGCTGAACGGCGGCGTCGATCACCTGCTGTGCGCCTTCGCTCGCGTGCCACTTGGCCATGGCTGCTTCGCGAGTCACGTTCTCACCCTGGTCGCGCAACCATGCCGCGCGATACACGAGCAGCGCACTGCTATCTATGGTCAACGCCATTTGTGCGAGCTTCGCTTGCGTGAGTTGAAAATCGCCCAAGGTCTGACCGAACATCTTGCGCGATGCGGCTCGCGTCAGTCCTTCTGCCATCGCATGTCGTGCGAAGCCGAGCGAGGCAGCCGCCACGGACGTGCGGAAAATGTCGAGCGTGCGCATTGCGAGCTTGAAACCTTCGCCGGGTACGCCGAGCATCTGGCTGCGCGGCACGCGCGCGCCTGCGAAATGCAGGCGCGCCAGCGGATGCGGCGCGATCACGTCGATGCGTTCGGCGATTTCCAGTCCCGGCGTATCCGCATCGACAATGAACGCGCTGATGCCGCGCGCGCCGGGCGCTTCTCCGGTGCGCGCAAAGACCACGTAGAAATCGGCGATGCCACCGTTAGAGATCCACGTTTTGTCGCCGTCCAGTACGTAGGCGTCACCGTCTTCGCGAGCGGTGAGCGACATTGCCGCGACGTCCGATCCAGCTTCCGGTTCTGACAACGCGAACGCCGCAATCGCGGAGCCGTTTGCCACGCGCGGCAAGTAGCGCGTTTTCTGTTCGTGCGTGCCGCCGAGCGAGATCGCACCGGAGCCAAGCCCTTGCATCGCGAGAGCGAAGTCGGCGAGGCCCGAATGCCTGGCTAGGGTTTCGCGCAGCAGACAGACGGCGCGCGTGTCGATCGTGTCACCGTGGCCGCCGTAGGCCACGCCGCCCACGCCATATTTCAACCAGCCGGCGGCGCCGAGTTCGCGCACCAGTCGACGACAGGTCGAATCGACATCGCCGTGTTCGACATGCGACAAATTCGAGCGGCACCATGCTTCGATACCGGCAGCCAGTTCGCGATGTCGTGGCTCGAAAAAAGGCCACGCGAGCGCACTGTGCAGATCAACGTCTCTTTCTGCGCTCACCTCAGTCTCCCTCGAAGACGGGGCGCGACTTCGCGGCGAACGCCTGATAAGCGCGCCCGAAATCGCGAGTACTCATGCAAATAGCTTGAGCCTGTGCTTCGGATTCAATCGCTTCGTCGATGCTCATGCTCCATTCCTGGTGCAGCATCTTCTTCGTGATGCCGTGCGCGAATGTCGGACCGGCGACGAGATCGGCGGCGAGCTGTTGCGCGTCATCAAGAAGTGCAGAAGGCTCGCAAAGCCGGTTATAGAAGCCCCATGCGTAGCCTTCGTCGCCGCTGGCAGAGCGCCCCGTGAAGAGCAGTTCGGTCGCTCGCCCTTGACCGATGATGCGCGGCAGGATCGAGCACGCGCCCATATCGCAACCCGCCAGGCCGACGCGCGAAAACAGAAAGGCGAGCTTGCTGCGTGCAGTGCCGAGACGCATGTCCGAGGCCATCGCGAGAATCGCGCCCGCGCCGGCGCAAACGCCGTCGACCGCTGCAATTACCGGCTGTGGACAATGGCGCATGGCTTTGACGAGGTCGCCCGTCATGCGTGTGAAGAGGAGCAGTTCAGGCATCGGCAGATCGATCAGCGGTGCGATGATGTCGTGCACGTCGCCGCCCGAGCAGAAGTTTTCGCCCGCGCCGTGGATCACAACGGCCTTCACATCGGTCGCATACGTGAGCTGGCGAAACAGATCGCGCAGCTCGGCATACGATTCGAAAGTAAGCGGATTTTTGCGCTCCGGCCGGTTCAACGTAATGGTCGCGACTTTGTTCGCGACCGACCAGCCGAAGTGCCGCGCTTCGTAACCTGCGAGTGTCAGGCGATTTCCGGCCAACAGCGCGTCGGCGTTTGAATGTGGCATGTTCGTGTCTCCTGTCGCTGGGCGTTAGTCTTTCAAACTGTCCAGCAGATGTTTTTTCAATTTGCCGAGCCGCTGGTGCGTGCGCGACTTTTCCTCGAGACTTAGTCCGCCGAATAGTTCAACGACCCATTGCTCATGCGCGACCGCCATTCTGTCGAACGCTTTGCGGCCTGCGGGAGTAAGGCATACGCTGATCGAGCGGCGGTCGTTAGGATCGGTATCGCGAGAGACCAACCCTTCTTTCTCCAGTTGATCAGTAATGCCGGTCACGTTGCCGCCCGTCACCATCAGACGTCGCGACAGTTCCGTCATCTTGAGTCCTTCTGGATGACGTTCGAGTTGGGCCATCAGATCGAAACGCGGCAACGTAGTGTCGAATTCGTTACGCAGACGTTTGCGCAATTCGGCTTGCACGAGGTTCGTCGTGGTCAACATGCGCAGCCACAAGCGCAAACCCATGTGGCTGTCCGCGCCGGTGCTCATTTCCAGATCCACGACGTTCTCCGCAGGCTTCGCAACGCCTTTGCGCTGCGCTTTCGTTTCTGCTGCCTTTGCATCGTTTGCTGCAATCTTCTTGACGTTGGCTGGCCTGGTCACATTACTTCTCCACCGGAGATGGAAACGGATTGCCCCGTGATTGCATCGGAACCCGGTTGACACAGCCACAGCACGGCATTGGCAACCTGTTCTGGACTCACAAAGCGATGTTGCGGATTCGAGCGAAGCAGGCTTTCGCGAGCCTGCTCCTCCGTACGCGACGTCTTGCTGGTGATCTGCTGCAGCGACGCGTGCAGCAGTTCGGTCTCGGTATAGCCGGGGCAAACGGCGTTGACCGTCACGCCTTTCGTGGCAACTTCGAGCGCGAGAGAGCGCGTGAGACCGATCACGCCGTGCTTCGCCGCGCAATATGCGGCGACATACGCGTAGCCAATTTGTCCCGCCGTACTCGCCACGTTGACGATGCGCCCATGTCTGCGTTCGAGCATGCCCGGCAGCACGGCGCGCGTGCCGAGGAAAACGCCGGTGAGGTTCACGTCGAGCATGCGCTGCCATAGCGTCATGTCGGTATGCGTGAACGGCGCGGCCTGTGCCTGCCCCGCGTTGTTGATGAGTATGTCGACGGCGCCAGCTTCGTTGAACGCTTTTGCAACGGACTCTTCGTGCGTGACATCGACGGTAATGCATGCAACGTCGCCCCATGCGCGGCATTTTTCACGCTGAGTCTCTAGCCGCTCCGAATTGCGGCCCATCAGCGTAACGCGCGCGCCGGCGTGCAGCAGCGCTTCCGCAATGGCTGCGCCGATGCCGCTTCCGCCGCCAGTAACAACGGCATGTTGTCCCGCAAGGGGAGATTGAATCGAGTTCACGTGGTTCCTTCCGCGCGCTGCGCGCGCTCTTGCGCCGAGAGGCCGGCATTAGCGGCAACCTGTGCGCGTTCACGTTCCAGATTGCGTTCGAGTTGCGACTTTGCGGCGGTGTACTGATTCGGCCACGTCACGTCGAAGTAGCCGATCTTCGCGGCCTCGTTCAAAGTCCACGATGGATTCGCGAGATGCGGACGCGCGATCGCGCACAGATCGGCGCGACCGGCCGCGATAATGCTGTTCACGTGATCCGCCTCCGAAATCGCGCCCACCGCGATAGTCGCGATGCCGGCTTCGTTTCGCACGCGATCGGCGAACGGCGTCTGGAACATGCGGCCGTATACGGGCTTTTCGTTCTTGCTGACCTGGCCCGACGACACGTCGATCATGTCTGCGCCCGCCGCCTTGAACGCGCGTGCGATCTGCACGGCGTCGTCGGGCGTGGTGCCGCCTTCGACCCAATCGTTCGCTGAAATGCGCACGGAAATCGGCTTGTCCTGCGGCCACACTGCGCGAATCGCCTTGAAGACCTGTAGCGGATAACGCAGACGATTCTCCAGCGAGCCGCCGTATTCATCGGTGCGATGGTTGGTTAGCGGCGAGAGGAAGCTCGATAAGAAATAGCCATGAGCGCAGTGCAGTTCGAGCCAGTCGAAACCCGCTTCCGCCGACATTTGCGTCGCGCGCACGAACTGCGCTTCTATCTCGCGGAGCTCCTCGTGTGTCGCTTCGTGCGAATGCTGGCTGATGCCCGGCAGATACTGCTGCGGCGATGCCGAGATGAGCGGCCAGTTGCCTTCGGTGAGCGGCTGATCGATGCCTTCCCAAGCCACGCGCGTCGATCCTTTCGCGCCGGAATGTCCGAGCTGAATGCCGATCCTGGCGTCGGACTGCCCGTGCACGAGATCGACAATACGCTTCCATGCGACGAGGTGCTCCGACGCATACATGCCGGGGCATCCCGGCGTGATGCGCGCTTCGGGCGACACGCATGTCATCTCGGTCATAACGAGCGCCGCACCGCCCATTGCGCGTGCGCCGAGATGCATCAGATGATAGTCGCCGGCGATTCCGTCGACAGCTGAGTACTGCGCCATTGGCGAAACGACAACGCGGTTTTTCAACGTGACGCCGCGCAACGTGAATGGGGTGAACATTGGCGGGATCGAATGTTTTTGCGGCGCGCGTTCTACGCCTGAACGCCGTGCGAGCCAATCTTCGAAGCTGGACACGTAACGCGCGTCGCGCTCGCGCAGATTCTCGTGCGAGATGCGCTGCGAGCGCGTGAGCAGCGAATAAGCGAACTGATCCGGCTCGAACGATGTGTAGCGGTCCACGTGCTCGAACCATTCGGTCGAATTGCGGGCGGCGTTCTGAATGCGCAATACGTCGACGCTGCGCACGTCGGTGTAATGCTTTAACGCAGCATGCAAATCGCCCGGATGTGCGCCGATGCTGTTGGCGAGTTCAATCGAATCTTCGAGCGCGAGCTTGGTGCCCGAGCCGATTGAAAAATGCGCGGTGTGCGCGGCGTCGCCCATCAGCACGACTGGCGTTTGCGTGCCGTCGGTATTGCTGCGCCAATGCACCCATTCCTGGTTGACGACGCGCGGGAAACGAATCCATTGCGACGAGCCGCGCAAATGCGCGGCGTTCGACAATAGTGCGTTGCCGTCCAGATACTTCGCGAAAAGCTTTTCGCAGAATGCAATGCTCTCTTCCTTGCTCATTTCGTCGAGTCCGGCGGCGCGCCAGACACGCTCCGGCGTTTCGACAATGAACGTGGACGTTTGATCGTCGAAACGGTAGGCGTGCGCCTGGAACCAGCCGAACTCCGTTTCTTCGAACGCGAACGTGAAAGCGTCGAATAGCTTTCGCGTGCCGAGCCAGACGAAGCGGCAATCGCGCATGTCCAGTTCGGGCTTATAGGTCGACGCGTACTTTTGACGAATCGCGCTGTTCGCTCCGTCGCACGCGACGATGAGATCGGCCTGATATTCGGTGTCGTCGGTGACCTGCGTTTCGAAGACGAGCTTTACGCCCAGTTCCTCGCAACGGGCCTGCAAGATGTTCAGCAGACGCTTGCGGCCGATGCCGCAAAACCCGTGGCCGGACGAGCGCACCTGGCGTCCGCGGAAATTGATTTCGATGTCGTCCCAATGATTGAACGCGTCGAGTATGGCGTTTGCGCTGGGGGCGTCGGCGGCGCGCAGGTTGCCCAGCGTCTGATCCGAGAACACTACACCCCAGCCGAATGTATCGTACGGGCGGTTGCGCTCCACGACGATGACCTCGTGCGCCGGGTCGCGGCTTTTCATCAACAGGCCGAAGTACAGCCCGGCCGGGCCGCCGCCGATACAGACAATGCGCATGCTGCTCCCCACTGTGAACTTGCTCGTGGAGTTAATTTAGGCCTAGATAGTTTAGGTGTCAAGCAAATGTGTGGATGCGTTTACCCGGGCGTTCTGGCAACCGCTACAGGCAAAACGCCGCAACGCGCGATCGGCCGCGCTGGGGTGACGAGCGCTGCGTCGCGCTGTCGTCGGTCAGTAGGTCTGATCGGCGATGACCCGCGCAACCGTCTGCAGCGACTGTTCGAGCGTCGTCAAGCCGACCGAGCCGAGCGCGAGCCGGATCGCATGCGGCACATGCGGCGACGTGGCGAACGGGTGCGCAGTCGAAACGGCGATCTTCTCGCGCCTCAAGGCCATGGCAATCGCGTCCGCGCGCACTTCCTGGGCAAGCGGAAGCCATAGAAAGTACGAGACCGGATGACCGATCCGCTTCACGCCGCTCAGCAAGCGATTGGCCATCGCCTGGCGCACCGCGGCGTCGCGGCGTTTGTCGGCCGCGAACAGGTCGACCGTGCCGTCTTCGAGCCAGCCGCATGCGATCGCCGTGAGGGTCGCCGGCGTGTTCCAGGTGGTTGCCCGGATGGTTCGTTCGAGCTTTGGAACGAAGCTGGCCGGTGCATGAATGAAGCCCACACGAAGCCCGGTCGCGACGCTTTTCGACAGGCTCGACACGTAGACGGTCAACTCAGGCGCGAGCGATGCCAGCGGCGGTGGCGCGTTTTCGACGAGGAACGCGTAAGCGGCGTCCTCGATGATCAGCAGTCCGTGCCGCCGCGCAATCGCGACCAGCTCACGCCGGCGCGTCGCGCTCATCACCCAGCCGAGCGGGTTGTGCAACGTCGGCATCGTGTAGACAGCGCGTACGCGCCGACGCTTGCAGAGCGCCGCCAGCGCGTCGAGGTCCGGACCGTTTCCCGCCGCCGGGACCGCGACGAGCTCCAGCCGGTTGATCTCGGCGGCCAGTTTGAATCCCGGATAGGTCAGCGAGTCCACGGCCACCACGTCGCCGGGCTCCAGCAACGCCAGCGTGGTCGTCGCCAGTCCATGCTGTGCGCCGCTCACGAGCAGGACGGTGTCGGGCGTGGCGCTCAATCCCGCTCCGGCGAGGTGGCGTGCGACGGTCGCGCGTTGGTGCTCGCGGCCGCCGTGGGGCTGGTAGCGCAGCAGCGCCGCCAGGTCGCCGGCGCCTGCGAGGTCGCGCAGCGCTGTCCTGAACGAGGCGACCTGACCGGCACTCGCCGGATAGTTGAAGCTCAGATCGACGGTGTCGGCGTCCCACGCATGCAAGTCGATCCCTTCGCCACGGGGCAGCGGCTCTTTCACGAACGTACCGCGCCCCGTTTCGCCGCTCACGAGGCCGATCGACTGAAGCTCGGCGTAGACGCGCGTGGCCGTCACCAACGCGATGCCTTCCCGCGCGGCGAGTTCGCGGTGGGTGGGCAATCTTGTTCCGGGCTGCAAGCGGCCTGCGCGGATCTCGGTCGCCAATCGATCGACGAGATGTTTGTAGCGGAGCTCGGGCATCGAAATGTATCCATGACAATTATTTGATTGTATTGATACCCGGATCTACGATGCAAATACACCCATATTCAGCGAGCAAGCCATGCATATCGCCATTCTGACCTTCGACGGGTTCAACGAGCTCGACTCGCTGATTGCGCTCAATATTCTGAATCGGGTCAAAAGGCCTGGCTGGCGGGTGTCGATAGCGAGCCCGTCGTCGCATGTCCGGTCGATGAACGGTGTGGTTGTCGAGGCGCAAGCGTCGCTGGAGGATGCCCGGGACGCGCAGGCCGTGCTGGTGGGCAGCGGCGTCCGGACGCGGGATGTGGCGGCGGATACAGGGCTGATGTCGCGGCTCGCGTTCGATCCGCAACACCAACTGTTGGGCGCGCAATGCTCGGGGACGCTGATTCTCGCGAAGCTCGGGCTGCTCGACGGCGTGCCTGCCTGTACGGACTCAACCACGAAGCCGTGGGTCGAGGAGGCCGGCGTCGCAGTGCTCGATCGGCCGTTCGTGGCAAACCGGAACGTGGCAACGGCGGGGGGATGTTTGTCGTCGCAATACCTGGCGGCGTGGGTGATTGCGCGTCTGGAGGGCGTTGAGGCTGCGCGCAACGCGATTCACTACGTGGCGCCCGTGGGTGAAAAGGAGATCTACGTCGAGCGCGCGATGGCAAACATCGCACCGTTTCTTGCCGATGCCGGCGACCGGCAGCGCCAATCAATCGTGAGTTGAGCCGCCTCAAACCGGTTCGCTCATCAGGTCCGGTATCGGATAGTTGCGCTTCAATGTGCCACGACGATCACGATAAGCAAGCATTGCCAACGTGGCAGCTGGCATGGGCCGCGCGATCGCGCGAGGCAGTGGTCGGCCATATACGGCCAGTCACGATAAACGCGGTATCGCCACCCCCGTACCCGTTTTCGCGCGATAAGCCGTCACCGCACACTCAGGCTTTCTGGACTTCGGTGGGCGGCGGAAAGTCGAACTGCGCGGCGAGTGCCATTCCATAAGCGAAGATTCGATGATCTCCTCCCAAGGCGGCGGTCGCCCTCGCTGCAGCGGTCAGCAACAGGTTGCAGGCAGCTCGCATTGTCTCAGTGGCTCCGAGGCGATCCTTCGGGCCGGACAATGTCAAGGCGCCCGCAAGTTCGTTATTTGGACCAAGCACAGGAGCCGACACGGCCGCGGTGTCTGGATCCCGTTCTCCATAAGACAAAGCCCACAACCTTTCGCGCACGGCATCATGACTTGCCCGGGAGGGTTTCGAAAACGCGATGAGAATCTTTCCTGACGCCCCGCGATCGATTGGAAAACGCTCGCCTTCGCGGATCGACACACGTACCGACCGCGACGGCTCGACCCGATGTAAAACGACGCGATAGTCACCTTGACGTACATAGAACGATGACGTCTCTCCGGAGTCCGCAGAAAGTTGCCGGAGTACCGGCTCAATGACCTCGCGGATGTGAAACGACTCCTGGAATATCTGCGCGAGTCTGAGCGGTTCAGGGCCAATCGAGTAGTTGCCGTCCTCAAGTCTGCGGATAAAACCGCCACGTTCCAGTGAACCTATTAATCGCAAGATAGTGCTTTTGTAGAAGCCAGTGCGTCGAGCGATTTCCGCAAGGGAAAGCGCACGTTCGCCGGGTTGGAATACTCCGAGAATGGCAAACGCCCGGTCGAGTGCCGCCACGCCGCCTTTTTCGTCATCGTTCGAGCGCATTCCGAATACCGTTCTGTTAGACAGAACCATCCTAGACACTCGCTTGCCGCGCGTCAATTACGGAGGCGTCACGGGTGAAACCTTGCAAGCCATCAGGCAGCAAGTCACGGCCGACAGCGGCGCTGGGCCGTCCTCATACCTGCAGGCTCGATTGGCGCCTACGGATCGATGGATCCAGAAACGCGCTAAATACTTTACCGGCGTTCTGTCTAACAGAACAATATTCCGTTAAACGGATCGGTCTGGCGGGTTTACCCGCTTGATCAGCCTACGCTTCAACCGTATAGTTTTCAGTAACAGAACGGCGTTCTCTTAGGCAGAACGAAAAGGAGCATATCGTGGATGTCTCTCCCTCTTTTCCAGTGATGATCAGCGAGGTTGGTCCGCGCGACGGCCTTCAGAGCATCAAAAGCGTCATGCCAACGCAGGCGAAGTTGCGGTGGATCTCGGCACTCGCCGCAGCGGGGTTGAAAGAAATAGAAGTGGGTTCCTTCGTGCCAGCAAGACTGCTGCCCCAGATGGCTGACATACGGGAGGTCGTGGCACACGCCCTGACTATTCCCGGTCTGCACGTTGCCGTCCTTGCACCGAATCTTCGCGGTTGCCGGGCGGCGTTCGAATCCAGTGTCCACAAAGTGACCTTGCCGGTATCGGTAACGAACGAGCATTCGATGGCCAACATCCGCAAGTCGACCGGCCAGATGATCGAAGAGGTCCGGCAGATCGTCGCGTTGCGAGATGGTGAGTTTCCGGGCATTGCAATCGAAGCCGGCGTTTCAGTGGCCTTCGGCTGCACGATCGCGGGCGCGGTTAGCGACGATGAGACGATTCGCATGTGTGCGGCAATGGCGGAGTGCGGTGTCGATGAAATCGGCCTGTCGGATACCAGCGGCTACGCGAACCCTACGCAGGTGCGTCGTCTGTTCCGCCGTCTGCAAAGTGAGTTCGGCAGCAAGGCGGGTGGTGCCCACTTTCACAACACACGCGGGCAAGGCTTGGCCAATGTAGTGGCGGCACTCGAGGCGGGGGTGAAGACGATCGACTCCAGCCAGGCCGGTCTTGGCGGATGTCCATATGCTCCTGGGGCGACCGGCAACATCGTGACCGAAGACCTCGCGTTTCTCCTCGAATCCATGGGACACGACACCGGGATTGACATTGATGCTCTCGTAGCAGCGCGCTCGATCCTGAGCGAAGCCCTGCCCGGAGAAGCTTTATACGGACACGTTCAGGACGCCGGCCTTCCTAAGGGATTCAAGTATGCCGACGGCCGTAGCCCGAGCGCTGTGCAGCCCGACGGCTGTCTGAAGGGAGTTGCGCAATGAATGATCTGCAGCAGAATCAATCGCTGCCGTATAGCGGCGTCCGTGTGATCGAGATGACCCACATGGTGATGGGTCCTACGTGCGGGATGGTGCTCGCAGATCTGGGAGCAGAGGTGATCAAGGTGGAGCCGATTGCTGGCGACAGCACGCGTGCCCTCCGAGGTTCCGGCGCAGGCTTCTTCAGCACTTTCAACCGCAACAAGAAAAGCATCGCCGTCGACGTAAAAGATCCACGTGGGCTGGAAATCGTGCACAAGCTTCTGGGCAGCGCCGACATCTTCAGCGAAAACTTCAAGTCCGGAACGATGAACAAGCTGGGGCTTGGTTACGCCGCGCTGTCGAAGCTCAATCCACGCCTTATCTACGTCTCGCACAAAGGATTTCTCCCGGGGCCTTACGACCATCGCACGGCACTGGACGAGGTCGTGCAAATGATGGGCGGCCTCGCATATATGACGGGCCCCGAAGGACGTCCGCTGCGCGCTGGGACGAGTGTCAACGACATCATGGGCGGCATGTTCGGCGCCATCGGTGCGATGGCCGCACTCGCTCAGCGTGAACGCACGGGCCATGGTCAGGAAGTGCAGAGCGCGCTGTTCGAAAACAACGTGTTTCTCGTCGCGCAGCACATGATGCAATTTGCAGTCACTGGCCAAGCCGCTGCGCCGATGCCAAGCCGCATCTCAGCATGGGCCGTCTATGACGTGTTCTCCGTCAAGAATGGAGAACAGATATTTCTTGCAGTGGTGTCGGACACCCAGTGGGCGCTCTTCTGCGATGCGCTGGGGCTGGATGACCTCAAAGCGGACGAGCGGATCGCCACCAACAACCAGCGAGTTCAGGCGCGGGAGTGGTTGCTGCCCCGGTTGCGCAAGCACATGGAAGGGTTTAGCGCGGCGCAGATCAGCAAGATTTTTGAGCGGATTGGGCTGCCTTACGCCCCGATCACCAAACCCCAGGACTTGTTTGACGATCCGCACCTGCTCGCCACCGGCGGACTCGCGGACGTCACGTTGCCGCCGGACGCAAGCGGAGCCGGAGAGCCTGTTAATACGAGAACCGCACTGTTGCCCTTGACCCTTGCCGGCGAACGGCTGCGTTTGCGCGCTGCGCCGCCGGCGCTCGGGCAGAACACACAGGCGCTTCTCGAGGAGCTCGGATACACGGCCGACGATCTGAGGCAGTTGGCTGAGGCCGGCGTTGTCCGATGTCAGGAATGGCAGCCGGGCGATCAGGCGAGCCCATCCGCAAACGAGCTTGCCAGCGCCTGAGCCGCTGTACGCAAGAAATCACCCGGCCGCGCCAATTCTTGCAGCGGACCGGCGAAGTTATGGAGACGACAATGACATCAATTTCCCCCGGCATGGTTTCCGACAGCCTCAACGCCAGTTCGATCGAACAGCAGGCGGTGCGCAAAGCGGCGTGGCGCTTTATTCCACTGCTCGCGCTCGCATACTTTTTCAACTATCTCGACCGTACCAGCGTTGGCTTCGCCGCTCTGACCATGAACAAGGATCTGGGGCTCACGGCGGCCCAATTCGGCTGGGGCGCCGGCATCATGTTCGCGGGATATTGCATCTGTGAAGTCCCGAGCAACCTCGCCCTCTATCGCTTCGGCGCGCGACGCTGGCTTGCCCGCATCATGATCACGTGGGGCCTCATGGCTGCCGCGACCTCCTTTGCTGTGGGACCGAACAGCTTCTACGTGATTCGGCTGCTGTTGGGAATTGGTGAAGCGGGCTTTTTTCCCGGCGTGATCTTCTTCCTGGCCCTGTGGTTTCCCGCTCAATATCGCACCCGCGTGCTGGCGTGGTTCACCGTCTCCACGCCGCTTTCTTCTCTGATCGGCGCACCGCTTTCGACGTGGCTGCTCCATTTGGATGGCGTGTTGGGGCTGGCAGGCTGGAGGTGGATGTTCATCATCGAAGGATTGCCCGCGTGCGTAGTCGGCTTTCTCGTACTCAAGATGCTCGCAGACCGACCTGCCGATGCCAGATGGCTGTCACCCGCGGAGCGGGACGCTCTTCAGGGCGCGTTTGACAGGGAAGGGTCTTCTAGCCGGAAGGAAAAGCACTTCGGTGCCGCACTCAGGGATGTGCGTGTCTACATTCTCGCGCTGATCTCCTTCGGTTTTACGATGGGATCGTATGGGATCGGCATCTGGCTGCCCCAGATGCTCAAGGCGCACGGGATGACCGTCGCTCAGACCGGATGGCTCTCTGCGGTGCCTTACTTCTTTGCCACGATCGCACTGCTGTGGTGGGCCAAACGTGTGGATCGCCGTGGAGGCGCCATTGCGAACCTTGCTGCCGGCCTGCTTATTGGTGGCGTGGCACTCGGCGTATCGACCCATTTCCACCAACTCGGGCCTGCAATGGTCGGCGTAACTTTGGCACTCATTGGCACGATTGCCGGACGAACAATCTTCTACACATTGCCCGCTCGTTTTCTATCGGGACAGGCAGCGGCTGGTGGCTTCGCCCTGATCAATTCGATTGGCGCATTGGGAGGCTTCGCCGGACCATACCTGGTCGGCTACCTCAAAGACAGTTACGGCACCTTCACGGCCGGAATGATGGGGCTTGCGATCGTGCTCGGCATCACGACTCTGTTGACCCTATCGCTGTATGCGTTCAACCGCGAGAAATGACTATGGACATGATCCATTCACGAGGCAGGCGCAGGTTCCTCGCGGTTGCCGCTGCATCGGTTGCGGCCTCCGCCATCGACACCAGGTATGCGTTCGCCGCAGAGGACACGCGCAACATGAAGACGACCAGCAACTATCTCCCGGTACGCCCGGAATGGCTCGCGTCAGGAACTGAAGTCGCGATTGAGCCGGAGATGCCGATTATCGACGCACACCATCATTTCTACGAGCGTCCCGGCTGGATCTACCTGCTCGACGACTATCTGGTAGACGTTCGCTCCGGGCACAACATTACGGCGTCCGTATTCATGCAGGGGCTCACTCGCTACCGTCAGACGGGGCCGGAGGAGCTAAGACCCGTGGGAGAAACGGAGTATGTCGCGAACGCCGTTAGGGCGCTGCCCGCCGGTTCGCCACAGGTCGCAAAGGGCATCGTGGGTTACGCGGACCTTCGTCGCGGCGCTGCCGTGCAAAGCGTTCTGGACGCCCATATTGAGGCAGGCAAAGGGCGCTTCCGGGGCGTTCGGCACCTGGTCACCTGGGACGCGGATCAAACGCTGGTCAATCCGCTGTCTGCGGTTCCGCGCGGTCTGTTGCTTGACCCAAAATATCGTGAAGGTGTCGCGCAGCTGGCGCCACGCGGCCTGTCATACGACGCGTGGCTGTTCTTTCCACAACTTCCGGAACTATACGACCTCGCAAAGACTTTCCCTGACCTGCCGATCATAATTAACCATTGTGGCGGGATCGTGCGCATCGCCAGCTACGCGGACAAGCGAAACGAGGTGTTCGAAACCTGGTCGCGGTCCATGCGTCAACTGGCACAGTTGCCGAATGTCTATGTCAAGGTTGGCGGCATGGGGATGCGGATCAACGGCTTTGACTTTGAAAAGGCTGAGCGGCCGCCATCCTCTCTTGAACTGGCCGAAACCTGGAAGCCGTGGATGCATACATGCATCGAGGCATTTGGTGCGAGCCGTTGCATGTTTGAGAGCAATTTTCCTGTCGACAAAGGCTCGTACCCGTACAGCAACGGCTGGAACGCCTTCAAGCGGCTGACTGCGCAAGCCAGCGTTGGTGAACGTGCTGCGCTCTTCGGCGGGACGGCATCCACAGTGTATCGGCTTGCTTGAGCGAAGTGCGAAGCACGAGCGACAGGTGAATCTGGCGACGCGCATTCGACAATGCCGCTTCGTCCCGCATCAAAAGAAAACGCATCAACCGGGCCCACTGCGTCGGAAGAACGATCCACCAAACACACAGAGAGCCCGGCGCCAACCCCAGCGCCCCTTAAAACGCGCTCTTTATGACCCCTCCGTCGGCCCGCAACGCAGCTCCCGTCGTGGCCGACGCAAGCGGACTGGCGACATAGGCCACGAGCGAGGCGACTTCCTGCGGCGTGCCGAATCGCTTGATGAGCGATGTGGGACGCACCTTCTCGAAGAACTCCTTCTCAAACGCTTCGAACGACTTGCCGTCGGCCTTGGCAAGAGACTCCACAAAATCGCCCACGCCCCGCGACTTCGTCGGTCCGGGCAGCACGCTGTTCACCGTAATGCCCGTGCCCGCAACTGCCTCCGCGAGTCCGCGCGCAACCGCCAGTTGCGCGGTTTTCGTCATCCCGTAGTGGATCATCTCTGCGGGAATCTGCACCCCGCTTTCGCTCGAAATGAAAATAATGCGGCCCCAGTCGGCCTTTTTCATCGCGGGCAGAAACAGGCGAGCGAGACGTACGCCGCTCAGGACGTTGACGTCGAAGAAGCGCTGCCAGTCGGCGTCGGGGATCTCTTCAAACGGCTTCGGCTCGAAGATGCCCAGGTTGTTCACGAGGATTTCCACGTTCGGATAGCGTCGTGCGAGTTCTTCTGCCGAAGCGGCCGTACTGAGGTCGCCCGCGAATCCCTGCACGTCGGTGCCGGTCTCCGCTTTCAGCTGTGCGACCACGTCATCCACGGATGACTGCGAGCGGCCGTTCACGATCACACGTGCGCCTTCCTGCGCCAACGTGCTCGCGATAGCGAAACCGATGCCGGCTGTACTGCCGCTTACGAGTGCGAGTTTGCCTGTGAGATTCAAGTCCATGAGTGAATTCCTTTCCGTGGTTGAAGTAAGTACGGCGGCGTCGAAGCTTTGATGCCGGATGCCGCCAAAGGGTTCACGTACGTGTAATGGATGCGCCACCATCGACCAGTGAGGCGGTACCGGTCACGAAGGACGAATCGTCCGAGGCGAGATAGAGCACCGACCGCGCCAGTTCTTCCGGCTTGGCGACGCGCTTCAGCGCGTGCAGCCCGGTCACGAATGCCTGCGATTCGTCGCTGTCGTTCATGCCGCGATACATCTCCGTATCCACGGCGCCCGGCAACACCGCGTTGACGCGCACGCCTTGGGCGCCGTATTCGGCGGCCAGCGCCTGCGTCAGGCCAATCAGTCCGGCCTTGCTCGCCGCGTAAGCCGCCGTACCCGGAAACGCGAACGAGTAACCGACGAACGTCGACGTGAAGATGATCGATCCGCCACCTTGCTTGAGCATTTCAGGTATCTGGTGTTTCGCTCCGAGGAACGCACTCGTTAGATTAGTCGCTAGCGCGGCGTTCCAGCCGGCTTCGGAAATGCCGGTGCTCGGGCCCATCTCGCCCAGCGTACCGGCGTTGTTGTAGGCGATATCCAGACGGCCGAAGCGCCCAACTGCAAGTTCCACCAGCGCCTTTGCGAAGTCTTCCGATTGCACGTCGCCCGCCAGATATGCGGCTTCGCCACCTTCGCTTGCGATCTCCGCAGCCAGCGCTTCGAGTTCCGCCGCGCGCCGGGCGGCAATGACCACCTTGGCGCCCTCCTTCGCGAACAACTTTGCAGTAGCGCGGCCAATACCTGCACTGGCACCTGTCACGATAGCGACTTTTCCGGTCAAGCGTTGCATGTTCTCTCTCCTGATGCATTCGGCCAGCGCCCTATGCCTTGGCCCGTGGAAGCAATATAGGCTTCAGTCCTGATAGCGGAAAGGTCAAAAACATGGTCGTATCAGTCAGCTTTTGTGAATGATCGGAGCTGAGATGGATCGCCTGCGCGCCTTTGAAGTTTTCGTGACAGTAGTGAGCCGCGGCGGCTTTGCGCGCGCGGCGGAAGTGCTAGGCACGTCGCCCGCCAACGTGACCCGCTATGTGAACGAACTGGAAGCACACCTGGGCACGCGTCTGTTGAATCGCACATCCAGAACGCTCTCTCTAACCGAGGGCGGCGAGACGCTGTACGCCCGCTGCAAATCCATTCTCGACGATGTCGCCGATACAGAAGGGCTCGTGTCGTCGGCGTCGGTGCAGCCCCGCGGACGCCTGCGTATCAACGCGCCTGTGAGCTTCGGCATTCAATATTTGGCGCCGCTATGGCCGGAGTTCATGCGGAAGTATCCCGGCATCGAAATCGACGTTGGACTGATCGACCGCGTCGTCGATATCGTCGATGAAGGCTACGACCTTGCCATCCGCATTTCGCGAGCCGGTTCCTCCAACCATGCAGCCCGCAAACTGGCGACATCGCAGAACATTCTGTGCGCGTCGCCGGACTATCTGGCTCGCGCGGGAGTGCCGGCGATGCCAGCCGACCTGATGGAACATCGCTGCATCGGGTACACGTATGCAGCCACCGGCGATGAGTGGCAACTGATCGATGCTGGCCGCAAGACCCACACGGTGAAGGTCGACTGTCACATGCATACGAATAACGGCGATACGGCGCGCGCAGCAGCACTCGCCGGGCAAGGAGTGATCTGGCAACCCACATTCCTGATCGGCAACGATCTACGTGCAGGCACGCTCGTTCGCGTGTTGCCCGAGTATTGCCTGCCTGAGATCGACATACTCGCCATGTATCCGAGCCGTCGACACCTGAGCGCCAGGGTGCGGGTGATGATCGATTTCCTGGTCGATGCATTCGGCGGGACGCCGCCATGGGATCGGGACGACGAAAGCCGGACAGCTGTCGCGTCGAGGGCCAGTTGAACGCGCGTCTGGAGCGTGCGACCCACACATGCGGACGATGACGGTCTGCTGCCTCGTCAGTAGCCCATGGTCATGCCGCAAGCCGAGCCTCGACTGACGATGAAGTTCATTGCGGTAGAGCGGTCTCGATTACCGCGGCCATCGCTTCCGGGAGACGACGGCGAAGCTCACCGCGATCGCCCCGCCTTTAGCGTGGCTTTCCTCCGCCTCTATAAGGTCAGCGAGGCGAGAGCGACGGGAGCGGCGCTCGTGACCGGCCGAACAGCGCGGCGTCGAATCAGGTTCTCCCGTGTCGTCACCTGACTCGACATCTGCAGGCATAGGCCCCGGAAATTGACGCCTGGAGTCTGTCAAAGCCATTTGATAGTCGCTCGCCGAGAAGATGTACTCGCATTGAACAACTCGGCCATCGATTAGTAAAATGAATGATTTGATCAATACGATAACGGCAGAGAATGGAACTGAAGCTCTTAAGGACGTTTTTGTCCGTCGTCGAACTGCGTCATTTCGGGCGGGCGGCGGACGCTCTGCACATCAGCCAGCCGGCGTTGAGCAAGCAGGTTGGCGCACTCGAGGCGAGTCTGGGCGCGAAGCTGTTCGAACGGGGTCGTCACGGCGCGGAGTTAACGCGGTTCGGAGAAACCTTTTTGCCCGATGCACGCGCGCTCGTCGACGATGCGGACGAGATTCTCGCTCGTGCGCGAGAGGCAGGCAGCGGCAGGCGTGGGCAATTGCGAATTGGTATTTGCCTGTCGGTGCTGACGATTGCGCCGCAGATCATCGCCGACTTCCGCCAGCAATATCCGGGTGTTGCGATTGCATTGAGCGATCTGTCTTCCGATGAGCAATCTCGCCGCATTCTGTCGGGGAAGCTGGATGTGGGCTTCATGCGGGTGCCGTCGGTCGAGGGTCTTTCGTCGGTTCGCGTGATTGACGAAACATTGGCCTTGGCGTTGCCTCCCAGTTTCGAGCGAGTGCGTCTGCCTGCCGATTTTGGCAAGCTGAACGAAATGGGTTTCCTGGCGTTGCGGCGTGGGCGCGGGCCCGGACTCGCTGCTCAAGTCGACGCCTGGTGTCGCGAACAGGGCTTCGTACCCAATGTGACGCAACAAGCCGATGATGTGCAGTCCGTGTTGGCATCTGTTGCCGCAGGCGTCGGCGTGGCATTTGTGCCGTCACGTGCGCAGCATTTGCTCCGGAACGCTACCGTCCTGCCGCTGCGCGGAGCGCACGCGAAGTGGCGTGTAGGGCTTGTGTGGGCGGATGCCCAGAAAAACCCGGTTACATCACGATTCGTCCCGTTCGTGCGCGCTGCGCTAAAAAACCTCTAACCGTTGTTCACGGCGTCGGCCTTGTATCGCGACTGACTTTCCTGCGCATCGAATTTTCGATCAGTCGCGCTGCGCGTCAACCCGAATTCCGCCCGACCGTCCCCCGATTTCAAAACCAGTTTTCTGGGCCTTCGCGCCATGGCCAAACTTCGCCCGGTATGCGGCCGGACTCGTGAGCGCGATACGTCGGAAATGCCGGCGCATTGACTCCTCCGAGCCAAACCCTGCTAACTCGGCGACGCGGCCAATGGGTAATGCTGACTGTGCCTCGAGCATCTCACGGGCCACGGTCACGCGTTCACGCACGAGCCATTCGTATGGCGCCATGCCGGTGGCGTCATGAAATTGCCGCTGCAACGTGCGCGGACTCATCGCCGCCCGTTCTGCAAGCGAGCGCAGCGTATGCGGCAAAGCGGGATGCTGGCGCACCCAATCCATCAATTTCGCGAGGCGCCCGCTGTCGTCCTGCGGCATTGGACGCGGGACGAACTGCGCCTGTCCGCCCTCCCGATGAGGCGGCACCACGAGCCTTTGTGCAACCCGATTTGCCACCGCTCCACTGTAATCGCGTCGCACCAGATGGAGCAGCATGTCCAGCCCCGCAGCGGAGCCCGCCGACGTGATGATCTGTCCTTCGTCCACATACAACGCATCGGGCTGCACTCGAACTTGCGGGTAGCGCTGCTGCAGTTTCGCGGCGTATCGCCAGTGGGTCGTCACAGTCTTGCCGTCGAGCACGCCAGCCGCTCCCAGCACGAACACGCCGGAGCAGATCGAGCAAAGGCGCGCTCCACGGCGGTAAGCATTGCGGATCTTCTTAAGCAGCGCCTCGGGCGGCAATTCGTCCGCATCGCGCCAACCCGGCACCACGATGGTATCTGCGCGGTCGAGCACCTTGAGCGTGTAGGGCGCAGAGACCGTGATGCCGCCCGCGGCGCGGAGCGGGCCTGGCTCGCTCGCGCAAACCGCGAATCGATACCAGTCGACACCGAGCTCTGGACGCTCGAGCGCGAACAGTTCGGTCACGCAGCCGAATTCGAAAGTACAGAGCCGGTCGTAAGCCAGCGCAACGACGAGATGATTGTCCATGGCGTGATGTTACCGAAGATTGACGATTGCGCCACTTATCCGGATCGCCGCGCGACGCCAGAATGGGGCTCCTGGATCAAATCGCCAGGCGCTATGTTCATCCGAGGATTTATGCAGAGTTCAAACATGTCGACTACCAACGCCGTCACCGCCGTGCCCCCAGCGGACAGCGCAATCGCGCTTGCCCACTTCCGTGCGACGCTGCAATTCGAGACCGATTGCTCCGATGTCGCCAGCGCGCTCGCTGGCGGCGCGCCCGGATTCGTGCTGCTCGATGTGCGCAGCCCGACGCTGTTCGCGCGGGGTCATGTGCCGGGCGCGGTCAATCTGCCACACGGCAAAATAGTCGAGTCCAAGCTGGTGAACTATCCGCCCGAAACGGTCTTCGTCACGTACTGCGCGGGTCCCCATTGCAACGGCGCTACGCGTGGTGCAATACGGCTTGCTCTCCTAGGGCGGCCGGTGAAAGTAATGATTGGCGGGATCACCGGATGGCTCGACGAAGGCGGCGGCCTCACTGTGAGCGCAGTGGAGTAGTCGCGCCTCTAGCTCCCCGTCAACGTTAGCTCCCGATTCGGAACGGACGATGCCTGCCTAAGGCGTCGTCCGACTGCTCCGGATCAGCGCCGCGGTCATCCACCGCAAGGCCGCGCGTGTCCTCTGTAACCGCTCCTCAATAAGCCTGCTACTCGCGTCGCTCTAATCGCCCGCTCATCGCCGATTGTTGTCATCGAGACAACATGGTGAACACCTTCGCAGTGCTAGTGGCGTTCGCCGGCCCTACCTACAATGCGTCGCAGGCTCGGTCGAAAGGCGAGCAACCGAAGCGCGCGAGATTCGTGGTCGTGCTCGTGAGCCGCACCGTGCGGCTTACCCCACTTAATCAACAGGACTATTGAAGATGAGCGAAACAACCCGCAATGTGCAGCCCGTGATCGCCGGCCTTGGCAAAGAGGGTGCAGGCGAACTCGTGTCTTCCCGCTATGCCGTGCGCGTGGGCGATGTCGACGTCGTGCTGATCAGCGACGGCGTTCTGCCGCTGCCGACCTCGACCATGTCTACCAACGTGAGCGAAGCGGACCGCAACGAATGGTTTGATGGCCGCTTCCTGCAGCGTGACATGTTCGACTGGGCACTGAACGTCGCACTCGTGCGCAGCGGTGAGCGGCTGATCCTGATCGACTCCGGCGTGGGCGATGGTTTCGAATACTTTTCTCGCGCCGGCCGGTCGGTGATGCGCCTGGAATCGGCTGGCATCGACCTGGCTGCAATCACCGATATCGTGATTACGCACATGCATATGGATCACGTCGGCGGACTGAACGTTGACGGCGTCAAAGCCAGGCTGCGCCCGGACGTGCGCATTCACGTATCGCGCGCCGAAGTGGAGTTCTGGAAAAATCCGGACTTCAGCAAGACGGTGATGCCGGAAACGGTTCCTCCCGCGCTGCGGAAGGCCGCTGCAAAGTTCGTCAAGCTATACAGCGAAAACATCGTACAGTTCGATCAGACCGTGGAAGTGGCAGCGGGCGTATCGGCACGCGTGACGGGTGGTCACACGCCGGGGCACTGCGTCGTGGACGTCGCATCGAACGGCGAGAAGCTGACGTTCGTAGGCGACGCGATTTTCGAAGTCAACTTTGACAATCCGCAATGGCAAAACGGCTTCGAACACGATCCTGAAGGAGCTGTGGACGTGCGCATGTCACTGCTGAACGAAGCCGCCAGAACCGGCGCTCTGCTGGCCGCAGCGCATGTCGCGTTCCCGTCCATCGGTCATATCGCAAAGAACGGCGACGGCTTCCGTTTTGTGCCGGTTCAGTGGGACTACTGATCGATAACTGACTATCGATCGTCGTCTTATAGATTGCAATGACGGGTGGCAGAAAACCGCCGCGAGTTCACGAGACTCGCGGCGGTTTTTGTGTAGAGCGGACCCGTGACGGAGAGGACGCGCCGAATCTTCACACGATAAACGATAGCGCGCGATGCGCCGATCAGGCCTCAAGCGCTTTCGCGATCGACCAAAGCACATGAGCATTAGCAATGCCACGCCGTTAGTAAGCATATCTGATCAAGCAGCGACATAGCCGGAACCTCTGCGCGTCTCAGCGGTCAATATCAAATGTCGCCCTTTTATCAGGGGATGCCAAATGACTGCCACTCAACCGGGGGCTGCGCCCCTCTCCGAAGAGGACGCGCGGCGGCAGCTCCGTCGCGCCGTCGTCGCCAGTACGATCGGTACTACGATCGAATGGTATGACTTCTTTCTCTACAGTACGGTTACGGGTCTCGTTTTCGCGAAGCTGTACTTCCCGCAATCGGACCCATTGGTCGGCACACTTCAAGCTTTCTTGATCTACGCGGTCGGCTTCATCGCGAGGCCGGTCGGTGCTGCCATTTTTGGACACTATGGCGATCGAATAGGGCGCAAGGCTACCCTGATCGTCACACTCCTGCTGATGGGACTCGCCACATTCGCCGTGGCATTTGTTCCGACGTACGCGTCGATCGGCATCTGGGGCGCCGTGCTGCTTACCGTGCTGCGCTTCATTCAAGGCGTCGGGGTGGGTGGCGAGTGGGGCGGCTCCGTGTTGATGTCGATGGAATGGGCCCGCACCAATGCGCATCGTGGCTTCGTCGCATCGTGGCCGCAGTTTGGCGTACCCGCGGGGTTGTTCCTCGCTAATCTCGCCGTGCTGGCAATGAGCGCAATTTCCGGCGACGCCTTCGTCACGTGGGGCTGGCGTGTGCCGTTCTTTCTGAGCATCCTGCTGGTTGGGATCGGGCTTTATATCCGGCTGAACATCCTGGAGACGCCGATCTTCGCGAAGCTTCTCGCTGAGCGCAAGATCGAAAAGACACCGATGCTCGAAGTCCTGCGCCGCCAGCCGAAAGACATTCTTCTTTCGGCCGTGGCACGCATGGCGGAGCAAGCGCCGTTCTACATTTTCACGGCCTTTGTCTTCACGTATGGCGTGACGACACTCGGGGCGTCGCGCGATCTGTTGTTGACAGCGGTGCTGGTGGCTTCGGTGCTGGAATTCGGCACCATTCCGCTGTTCGGCCATATTTCCGATCTTATCGGACGTCGCCGCATGTATATGATCGGCGCCGCCGCAGCGGGCTTGTTCGGTTTCGTCTATTTCGCCATGGTCGACACCCGCAATCCGACGTTGATTTTCCTGGCGATCGTACTCTCGCTAGTCCCGCATTCGATGATGTACGGCCCTCAGGCCGCATTGATCGCAGAGTCGTTCACGGGGCGGCTACGGTACAGCGGGGCGTCGCTCGGTTATCAACTAGCCTCGGTGATCGCGGGCGGTCCTGCGCCGCTGATCGCGACCGCACTATTCGCTTACTATCATTCCGGCTACGCAATCGCGGTTTACGTGTTCGTTTGCGGAGTGCTCAGCCTGTTCGCCGCTTCGCGACTCGGCGACTACACGAACAAGGATATTTCGCAGGAATACGACGAGCCGCGCTCGATGGGCGACAGAGGGCACGGTCATCGTCACGCCTGACTGTCAGTGCGGCGCGGCAAAGCCCGCCGCATCGTATAACTCGCGCTTTGCCGCCGGTGAAGCCGTCGCTGCGCTGCCGGTTTCCGACACCACGTAGTGTGAAGCGCCAGCCCGTGCGTCTGTGAGATCATGCAAATCCCCATACGGATTGCGTTCTCACATGCCGACTTCCGCGTCCACCCACGGTAGTTCACTTTCGCTTGGCAGCGTCGGCACCATCCTTGCCTCGATGTTCTGCTTTGCAGTGGTCGATGCGCTGGCCAAGTCGGTTGCGCTGCAATATCCGGCCAACGAGGTCACGTTTTTCCGCATGCTTTTCGGCCTGTTTCCCGCCATTTTGCTGTGTTGCGGAGGAAGCCGGCCGCTGTCCGACCGCTTGCGGAATATCGACGTTAAAGGGCAGACCACGCGCGCGATCGCACTCCTCGGCGCCTCGGCTCTGTTCTTTGCCGGCCTGCCTTACGTGCCGCTCAGCGAAGCAGTCGCGCTTGCCTATTCGGAGACGCTCATCGTCATCGTGCTGGCCCCGCTAATGCTCAACGAGCGCTTGACGCCGCGCGGCGCCGCAGCCGCAATTGTGGGTTTTCTCGGCGTACTGCTCGTGGTGCGGCCCGGCGGCGCGCAGACGTCCTGGCTAGGGCCCGTGATCCTGCTGGCAAGCGCGTTTTGCGGTGCGCTCTCCATCGTCCAGATCAAACGCATTCGCCCGACCGACGACTCCGCGACCACCGTTCTCTTCTTCACGGCAATGGGCACCGTGGTCATGGGTTGCACGTTATTCTTCAAGTGGCGCACGCCTTCGGCGGACGCACTCCTCGTGATGGCTGCACTCGGCGTCTTCGCGACCGCCGGCCAAATGCTGATGACGGTGGCCTTCCGCCGCGCGGATGCAGGCGCGCTGGCTCCGTATAACTACACGAGCATCGTCTGGGCGGCGCTTTTCGGCTATGTGCTGTGGGGCGAAACGCTAGAGCTTCTGTCGGTGGCGGGCATATTGATGATCGTGGGCAGCGCCATTGCGGTCGCGGTGCGCCGCAAAGCGCCCGAAGGACCTCTCGCCTGATGCGATGGCCTGCGGGCGCCGAATCAATGCAACTTGCGGCGACCCGGCGAATTGCGCTGCCGATGCAATTTGCACGAATTCGCCGCGATCCGCCGCTACTTTCCACTGTCGCGGGTCAAGCTACCTTGTAGCGCGGCGCCGGCGCATTGGTCGACAACAGCGAGAACATCGCGCGGCGCGCAGCCTCGTAGTCTTCCCACTTCTCAACCGCGTGCAGTGACGGAATGGTGATCAGCTCGCCGCGATCGAAGCCGACCAGTGCTGCGTCGACCATGTCGTCGGCGGACATCACGATTGCCTTGTCGAGGTTTTCCAGCGGCAGGCCGCCCGTTTGCCAGAACTCGGTCGCGGTCGCGCCCGGCAGAACCGCTTGCACCTGAATCCCCTTGTCGGCCAGTTCGTGCTTCAGCGACTGGCTGAAGGCCAGCACGAACGCCTTGCTGCCGCCATACACGCCGTTGAGAACCTCCGGCGCAATAGCCACGATGGACGCAATGTTGATCAACGCCCCCTTGCCACGCGCGACGAAGCCGGGCACGGCCGCATACGTGAGCCGCGTCAGCGCGCTCACATTCAGGTCGATCATGCGCTGCATTGCATCGACGTCGCTGTCGACGAGCGGCGTATGCGTGCCGACACCGGCGTTATTGACCAGAAGCGTAATGCTCGCGTCCTGTTTCAGTTTCGCTTCGACGGCTGCGAGCCCCGCTTTGTCGCCCAGATCGGCGTCCAGTATCTCGACGCTACGGCGCGTTTCGGTCGTGATGCGACTGGACAGCGCGGCGAGGCGCTCGCGGTTGCGGGCTACCAGCACGAGGTCGTAACCGCGCCGCGCGAGGCGGTCCGCGTAGATTGCACCGATGCCCGACGACGCGCCCGTAATCAGTGCAGTGCCCTTGTGTGCTTCAGTCATGATGTCACTCCTTTGCAATGAATCGTTGATGGTGTGAACGAATTCTGTCCCGTTTTGACGGCGACGCAAATGACATATATGGTTAGGTTTCAGGACATCCACTTGGACGGAGAACGGACATGCACCGCGTGGGATATTTGCTGAGCGACGGCTTTCAGGTCATGGCGATCGCCACGCAAGCTGTTTTCGAATACGCGAACTTGGTAGTGGGCGAGCCGTTCTATCAGGTGGAGAATTTTTCGCCTGCGGGCGGCGAGGTGCGTTCGTCGCTAGGTATGACCATGAGCACGAGTCCGCTCAAATCGCGCCGTCAAACGGATACGTGGATCGTTGCAGGCGTGAACGATCCGCTGGCATCGCCGGCGCCCCAAGACGTGCTCGCGTTCCTGCGCAAAACCGGGCCGCGCGCGCGGCGCATCGGCGGTATTTGCACAGGCGGCTTCGTGATGGCTGAGGCGGGTCTGTTATCGCAGCGTCGCGCCACGACACACTGGGCTTACGCGCGTGAAATGCAGAAGCGCTTTCCCGACGTTCGCGTGGAAGACGACCGCATTTATATCGTCGACGGTCCGATCTGGACGTCGGCCGGCATGACCGCCGGGCTCGATCTCGCGCTTGCGATGGTCGAAAAAGATCTGGGCGCCGAAGTGGCGCGCTCCGTTGCGCACAAGCTCGTCATGCATCAGCGGCGCTCGGGTGGCCAATCGCAGCATTCAGAAATGCTCAACCTCGCGCCCAAGTCGGACCGCATTCAGAGCGCGTTGAACTACGCGCGTGAGAACCTGAGCCGGCCACTTACCGTCGATGAACTGGCCGATAAAGCGAACCTGAGTCCGCGGCAGTTCAGCCGTGTGTTCACGCTAGAAACGGGGCAATCGCCCGCGCGTGCTATTGAAAGCCTTCGCCTCGAAGCCGCGCGCCTGATGATCGAGCAAAGCCGGCATCCGCTCGACGTCATTGCGAAAGAGACAGGCTTTCGCGACCGCCGCCATTTGCGCGAGGCGTTCATACGCGGGTTTGGCGTGCCGCCGCAGGCGGTGCGTCGCGAAGTGCGTAGTGCTGCGTGAAATAGACCGTGGTTCGCGGCGCAAAAGCAGAGCGAATCAGCTGACGTCGCCCGTCTCGCGTTGCGGACGGCGCACTGCGCGTACCTTCCCGCTGTTTCCGCCGCCGCAAAAGAACTGCCCGCTGCCATCGGATTCGAGACCCGACACCCCCACGCCCTCGGGCATTTCGAGGCTTTCCAGTACCTCGCCGGTACGTGGGTCGACGTGCCTCAACTCGCTTGCATCGTCTTCCCAGGTGCCGTGCCAAAGCTCGCCGTCTACCCACGTGACGCCCGTTACAAAACGGTTCGACTCGATGCTCGAAAGCACCACGCCGGTGTCGGGATCGACCTGATGGATCTTGCGCTCGCGATACTCGCCGACCCACAACGATCCCTCGGCCCACGCGAGTCCCGACGCGCCATTGCCTCCCGGCGCAGGGATGCTCGAAAGCACGTGGCCGGTTGCCGGGTCGATCTTGTGGATGCGGCCCGCGGCAATCTGAAACAGATGCTGGCCGTCGAAGGCTGTGCCCGCATCGGCGGCGATTTCGATTGCGCGCAGAGTCTCCCCGCTCGCGGGATCGAATGCGTTCAACGTCTTGCCCGTTGCAATCCAGACCTGCTGGCCGTCGTAGGTGACGCCAGCCACTTGCTGCACGTCCGGGAACGGACCATATTCGCGGATGATAGTGGCGTTCGATCGATTCATGCTGCCATCCTAATTGAGCGTGACGGGCGAGGGGAGTAACAACGTTGTCGCGAATCCAGACGCTGGCGGGGCCATCCAGCGGCGCGCGCGGCCTCTGCCGAACGACTGGGCCTTGCCAACGGCGGCGAGCGAATCGAGTGCGCGCTGTACGGTACGCTGACTTGCGCCGAGTGCGAGCGCGAGCGCAGAACTCGACCACGACTCGCCATCCGCGAGCAGCGCGAGCATTGCCGCATGAGTCTCGTCGACGGGCCGCGCGAGTACCCGAACCTCTTGCCCGTCGCGCGGCGCCAATGCAAAGCCACGGGGCGTCGCGCTTATATCGGCCAGCGTGCCAAGCACCGTGCGAAGCCGGCCGATCTCCACCCGCAGACGCGCGCGGTGCGAGTCATCGGCATCTTTCGTTCTGAATGCGCGTGCGATCAGCGTGTCGCGCGATACATCGGCGGGCCATGCTTCGGCAAGCTGGCACGCGAGATTGAACAGTACCGGACGCCGTGCCAGCGAGACAGCCGTACCGGATTTCTGCACGACATTGCGACAGGCGTCGACCACGAACGCGTTCGACATTAACAGTGCTTCGACTTCATCGAGCAGCAACAGCCGCTGTTCGCCTCTTTCGATCAGGCGCGCGGCCGGCACGTTCAACGTATTCGACGCGCTTTCGACCTCGGCGATCAGCGCGGGAATCTCGGCAGCTCGTGCCGCGTGTGTGGCTCGCGTGAAGGCGGCGCGAGCCTTGTTGGCCTGCAAACGCCGTAGCGCGATGCTCGCCACCATGAGTTGGTGCGCCGCTCGGAGCACGGGCGGCAAAGGCGCGGAGTCGAATGTGCCGAGCATGCGCTCGGCCTCGTCGATATGTCCGATCAGAACAAGCCTGCGAACTTCCAGATAGCCCGCATGCGCGGCATTGGCACGGTCGCCGTGTGCTTCGAGCGTCGCGCGCGCAGCGCCCAGCGCTTTCGCCGGCCAAGCAAGATCGCGCGACGCCAGCGCGATCTCCGCCTCCGCCACGACACATCTCGCGCGGGCCACAGCTTGCTTCGAACCGAACGCACGCGCCGCGCTTCGCACGAGCGCCTTGGCCCGGATGAAATCGCCCAGTTGCGCCATCGCGATGCCGCGAAGCGCGAGCGCCGGTGCGTCGCCGCGTAACGCAACGCGCTTCAATGCGCCGAGCGGATCACCCGCTGCGAGCGCCTGAGCGGCGGCCTTGATTAGCGGGTCCATGCTGATTGAAATCGCGCCACACTTGTCACTCCCACCGTCCGGATTCCCGACACTAATCTAGCACGACCGCTAACCAGTACGTCGCATCGAAAGCGATCGAGCGACGAGGAAAACCGAACGGAGAGAACCATGACGACGACACATACGACCGGAACACGCGAGCAGTGGCTGGCAGCGCGCATCGATCTGCTCAACGCTGAAAAAGAGCTCACGCGGCGCAGCGACGAACTGGCGCGCCGACGCCAGGAATTGCCTTGGGTCCGCATCGACAAGACATACCGGTTCGAGACGGAGCAGGGCGTCGCATCGCTTGCCGACCTGTTTGGCGGACGCTCGCAGCTTCTCGTCTATCACTTCATGTTCGGGCCGGACTACAAGGCAGGATGCCCGTCATGCTCGTCGATCGCGGATGGTTTCGACGGTATCGCGATTCATCTGGCCAATCACGACGTGGCGCTGACGGCCATATCCCGTGCGCCGCTCGCGAAGCTGCAGGAGTACAAGCGGCGCATGGGATGGACGTTTCCGTGGGCTTCGTCGGCGGGCAGTGACTTCAACTTCGACTTCAACATCTCCTTTACCGAGGAGCAGCAGCGCGAGGGCACCGTCGAATACAACTATCAGCGCGGCCGTCATGCAATGGACGCGGTACCGGCGCCGGAGCCCGTCGCGCAATTCGCGGCGACTTGCGGTACCGACGCATCCACTTACGCGCGCGACCGGCCAGGACTAAGCGCCTTCGTGCTGGAAGACGGCGCGGTGTACCACACCTATTCCACATACGCGCGCGGACTGGACGGCCTGTGGGGCATGTACCAATGGCTCGACCGCGCGCCGAAAGGCCGCAACGAGACGGGCATCTGGTGGCGCCGTCACGACGAGTACGCAAAGCGCTGAGGTCGATGATGAGGCCCGCGCACGCGAGCCGATGCGGTGACTTCGCGACGCAATACCTCGACATGCGCGCTCCTCGTTCGCGCGCATTCTTTTACGGTGTCTGTGCGTTGCTGTTCGCAGTCTGCGTGGCGGCAACCCTCATTGCTTGCGGGTCCATGTCGACCATGGACGACATGCCCATGCCAGGCGGCTGGGCCATGTCGATGACGTGGATGCCCATGTGCGGCCGCTCGTGGCCGGGCGTGGCGGCACGGTTCGTCGGCATGTGGGTCGTCATGATGATCGCGATGATGCTGCCGTCCCTCGCACCTGTTTTGTGGCGTTACGACGAGGCGCTTCGCAGAGCAGGGCACGCGCGCGCAGCACTTATGACGTTGCTTGCCGGCGTGGGCTATTTCGCTGTGTGGGCCGCGTTGGGTACAGCGCTGTTTGTGTTCGGCGCGACGTTAGCAGCGCTTGAGATGCGCATGCCCGCGGTTTCTCGCGTTGTTCCCGTCGCGGCCGGCGTAATCGTGCTCAGCGCGGGCGCGTTGCAACTCACGGCGCTGAAGGCGCGTTATCTTCGCTGTTGCCGTCACGCGGCTCAATCCGGCCTTCATGCACTGCCTACGCGCGCGGTCGCCGCGATAAGATATGGTGTGCGGCTAGGCCTCCATTGCTGTGCGTGCTGTGCAAGCTTGACTGCGGTGCTTGCCGTGGCCGGCGTGATGGATCTGCGTGCAATGGCGGCGGTCACGGCCGCTATTACGCTCGAACGCGTGGCGCCACACGGCGTGTTCATCGCGCGGGGCATTGGATTTGTGGTGATCGGCGCTGGCTTGTTTATGCTCGTGCGAGCCGCCTCGCTCGTGTAAAGACTTGTATTCGACATCAGAAGAACTCACTCGATGACCCGATACGTTGCTTTTCTGCGCGCTGTGAATGTCGGCGGCACCGGCAAGCTTCCAATGGCTGAATTGCGAACCATGTGCGAGGCCGTTGGCTTCACCAACGTGCGCACGTACATTGCGAGCGGCAACGTCGTGTTCGACAGCAAGCTTGCCGAGGCATCGGTGAAAAGCCGGCTCGAGCGTTGCCTTGAAGAGTACGCGGGCAAGCCGGTGGGTGTTGCGGTGCGAACGAGCAAGGAACTTGCGCAGGTGCTGACCGCCAATCCATTCAAGTCCGCCGCGCCGAACCGGACGGTCGCGATCTTTCTCGACACACCGCCGCCCGCCGACGCGCTGACTCACGCAAGCGGCCAGCGCGAAGAAGAAATGGCGCTCGGCACGCGCGAAATCTACGTGCATTACAACAACGGAATGGCAGACACGAAGTTGAAAATCCCGGCCGCCAGAACGGGAACCGCACGTAACATGAACACGGTTGCGAAGCTGGTAGACATGGCAAACGAATAGCGCATGCGGGTTGTGGCATCGGTGGCAGCGGCGGCATCGGCGGCATGAAAAAGGGCGGCACGCATGGTGCCGCCCTTCTATTAACCGCCAATTTCCAGATCAGCCGCCTAGCGCACCTTGCCCGCCTTCCACGCCGACAGCAACTGCTCGTACTTGACGGTCTCGCCCTTCGGCTTCTCGTTGGCGAGCTTCTTCCACGGCGCGTGTTGATCGGACAACCACTTCGACGGATCGCTTTGCGCATTCAGCTCCGGCGCACACACTTTCATGCCGGCGCGTTGCAAACGGGACAACACCTGGTCCATTTCCTTCGCGAGGTTATCCATTGCGGCCTGCGGCGACTTTTCACCGGCGACTGCCGTGCCGACGTTCTTCCACCACAGCTGTGCCATCTTCGGATAGTCGGGCACGTTGTTGCCGGTCGGCGTCCACGCGACGCGTGCCGGGCTGCGATAGAACTCGATCAGACCGCCGTACTTGTCCGCGTTCTTCGTGAAGTAGTCGCTATGAATGTCGGAGTCGCGAATGAACGTGAGACCGACAATCGACTTCTTCAGTGACACGCTCTTTGCCGTTACGAACTGCGCATAGAGCCAGGCTGCGGCGCGCTGATTGGGCGGCGTCGACTTGAAGAAGGTCCACGAGCCGACGTCCTGGTAGCCGTTCTGCATGCCGTCTTTCCAGTATGCGCCGTGCGGCGACGGCGCCATGCGCCACTTCGGCGTGCCGTCCGGATTCGTGACATTGCCGGGCTTGAGCATCGACGCGGTAAACGCCGTGTACCAGAAGACCTGTTGCGCGATCTTGCCTTGTGCAGGCACCGGGCCCGCCTCGCTGAAGGTCATGCCCGAGGCCTCGGGCGGCGCGTATTTCTTGAGCCAGTCGATGTACTTGGTCGTCGCATAGACCGCTGCGGGACTGTTGGTGCCGCCGCCGCGCGACACCGACGCGCCCACCGGATGACAACCGTCCGGCGTCACGCGTATGCCCCATTCGTCGACCGGCATACCGTTCGGGATGCCCTTGTCGGCTTCGCCCGCCATGGAAAGCCACGCGTCCGTGAAGCGCCAGCCGAGCGACGGGTCTTTCTTGCCGTAGTCCATATGACCGTAGACTTTTTCACCGTCGATATTCTTCACGTCGTTGGTAAAGAACTCGGCAATGTCTTCATACGCGGACCAGTTCACCGGCACGCCCAACTCATAGCCGTACTTCGCCTTGAACTTGTCCTGCAAGTCCTTGCGCGCAAACCAGTCGGCGCGGAACCAGTAAAGGTTGGCAAACTGCTGGTCGGGCAGTTGATAGAGCTTCTTGTCCGGCGCGGTCGTGAAACTCGTGCCAATGAAGTCTTTGATGTCGAGGCCAGGGTTCGTATAGTCCTTGCCTTCGCCTGTCATGTAATCGGACAGCGGCACGATCACGCCGTAGCGATAGTGCGTGCCGATCAGGTCGGAGTCGGAAATCCAGCCGTCGTAAATACTTTGCCCGGATTGCATCGACGTCTGCAATTTTTCGACGACATCGCCTTCCTGAATGATGTCGTGCTTTACCTGAATACCGGTGATTTCAGTGAACGCTTTCGCGAGTGTTTTCGATTCGTAGATGTGCGTGTCGATAGTTTCCGACACCACATGTATCTCCTTGACGCCTTGCGACTTCAGTTTGGCAGACGTGTCGACGAACCATTTCATTTCGTCCATCTGCTGCTGTTTCGAAAGCGTGCTTGGCTGAAATTCGCTATCGACCCATTTTTGCGCTTCGGGCATGCCCGCTTGTGCCTGATTCGCAAGGGCACCCGACACGATGCCTGCCACTGCGAGCGCGACGATCCGTCTCCTCTGTTGCATGGTCTTCTCCTGTGTCTTTCGTGCCCCTTGAATCTGGCCGGAGCCCGCTCGGGGCATCAGCGGAACCGGGAGTTGCCAGCCTTCATTGCATGTGTCGACTTGCTAGCCTTTCCACATGATCGCGAGCAGAACGAGCACCGAAGCCACGAATCCCGGCCACGAATTCGAGCCTTCGGCGCTGATGCCGATCCATGCGAGGTTCACATACGCCGCCGCGAGAAGACCGATGAACAGGCGGTCGCCACGCGTGGTCGAGATGGGCAGAAAGCCCTTGCGTTCGGTCGTCGGCGAGCGCAGTTCCCACATCGTCATGCCGGCCAGCATTACGACAATGCAGCCGAAGAAGAGCGCCACTTCGGGCGTCCAGTACATCCACGTGAACATCAGACTCTCCCCATCGCAAAGCCCTTCGCGATGTAGTTGCGCACGAAGTAGATCACTAGCGCACCAGGAACGATGGTCAGCACGCCCGCCGCGGACAACACGCCCCAGTCCATGCCGGCCGCCGACACCGTGCGTGTCATCACGGCTGCAATCGGCTTCGCGTTCACGGAGGTCAGCGTGCGTGCGAGCAGCAGTTCGACCCAGCTGAACATGAAGCAGAAGAAAGCCGTCACGCCGACGCCCGACTTGATCAGCGGCAGGAAAATCTTCACGAAGAAAGCGGGGAACGTATAGCCGTCGATATACGCTGTTTCGTCGATTTCGCGCGATACGCCCGACATGAAGCCTTCGAGAATCCACACCGCGAGCGGCACGTTGAACAGCATGTGCGCAAGCGCAACGGCGATGTACGTGTCGGTCAACCCGACGCTCGAATAGAGCTGAAAAAACGGCAGCAGGAACACGGCGGGCGGCGTCATGCGGTTGGTGAGCAGCCAGAAGAACATGTGCTTGTCGCCGAGAAAGCGGTAGCGTGAGAACGCATAAGCGGCAGGCAGCGCGACGAGCACCGACATCACCGTATTCATCAACACGTAGATGATCGAATTGATGTAGCCCCAGTACCAGGACGGATCGGTGAAAATGATCTTGTAGTTCTCGAACGTCACATGCTGCGGCAGTGTGGCGAACGTCGACATAGTTTCTTCGTTCGTGCGCAACGAGATCGACAGCATCCAGTACAGCGGAATCAGCGCGAACAACATATAAACGACGAGCACCAACGTGCGCATCCAGCGGCGCTTATCCTGCATGTTCGTCTCCTTCCGCAGCGGGGCCGCCTTTGCCTACACGGCTCATCCAGTTATAGAGAATGAAGCACAGCAGCAGAATGATGAGGAAATAGATCAGCGAAAATGCGGCGGCTGGGCCGAGGTCGAATTGGCCGACGGCTTTCTGTGTCAGGTACTGGCTGAGGAACGTCGTGGAATCGCCGGGACCGCCGCCTGTCAATACAAACGGCTCGGTGTAGATCATGAAGCTGTCCATGAAGCGCAGCAGCACGGCGATCATCAGCACGCCGCGCATCTTCGGTAATTCGATGTAGCGGAACACGGCAAAGCGGCTTGCGCCGTCGATTTCGGCGGCCTGATAGAACGCATCGGGAATCGCGCGCAGGCCTGCATAGCACAGCAGTGCGACGAGGGGCGTCCAGTGCCAGATGTCCATCACGAGCACGGTGAGCCACGCGGCCGTGGGGCTCGCCGTGTAGTTGTAATCGAAGCCGAGGCTATTGAGCCAATAACCAAGCAGACCGATATCCGGGCGTCCAAAGATCTGCCAGATCGTGCCGACCACGTTCCATGGAATGAGCAGCGGCATGGCGAGTATGACGAGCGCCGCAGATGCGCGCCAACCCGAAGCCGGCATTGCGAGCGCGAGGCCCACGCCGAGCGGAATTTCGAACAGCAGCACGCAAGCGGAAAATATGATCTGCCTGCCGAGCGCGTCGCGCAGGTCGGGATCGGTCATGATGTTGCGAAACCACTCGGTGCCGACGAACACATGCTGTGTCGGGCTGATGATGTCCTGCACCGAATAATTGACCACTGTCATCAGCGGCAGGATCGCGGAGAACGCGACGCAGATAAACACGGGCACGACCAGCAGCCACGCTTTCTGATTGACGGGCTTGTTCATCGCGCGGCCCCTTCGGAGATGCGTGCGTCGATTCTTTCGTCGTTGCAGAAGAACACCGTTTCAGGCGCGGCGAGACGCAGCCAGGCCGGTCCGTCGACCACGCGCACATGCGGCTCGAGTTTGGCGTTGAACAGATGGCCGTCGCATTGCGCTGTGACGAGTTGATAGTTGCCGAGCTGCTGCGCGCGCAATACCTGCGCCTTGACCGCACCCGCTTCGCCCTCCTGTGCGAGCCGCACGAACTCGGGGCGAATGCCGAGTGTGAGCGAGCCGTTTGCATGCTCATGCGCGTGTCTTAGCGTGGCGAGTGTGTCAGTGTCCAGAGCAAGCCGTTGGGCGCCGATCTTCACGCCCTCCGCGTCAAGCTCGATTGGGCAAAGATTCATGCCGGGACTGCCGATGAAGTAGCCGACGAACGCGTGATCCGGCCGTAGAAAAAGCGCATCGGCGCCGCCCTTCTGAACGACGCGACCGTTTGTCATGACCACGACTTCGTCGGCGAAGGTGAGTGCCTCGACCTGATCGTGCGTAACGTAAATGAGCGTGAGCCTGAGTTGCTGATGGATCTTCTTCAGTTGTCGGCGCAGCATCCATTTCATGGCCGGATCGATCACGGTCAGCGGCTCGTCGAACAGGATCGCTGCGACGTCCTGGCGCACAAGGCCGCGTCCCAGCGAAATCTTTTGCTTCGCGTCCGCTGCGAGGTTGCTCGCCTTATGCGGCAGATCCCGCGTCATGTCGAGAATGTCGGCCACTTCGTGCACGCGCTTCCGGACTTCGGCTGCCGGTATTTTGCGGTTGCGCAGCGGAAACGCGAGGTTGTCGAACACGCTCATGGTGTCGTAGATCACCGGGAACTGGAACACTTGCGCGATGTTGCGCTCGCGTGCGCCCAGCGCGGTCACGTCGCGTCCGTCGAACAGCACCTTGCCCTCCGAAGGCTTGACGAGACCCGACACGATATTCAGCAGCGTGGTCTTGCCGCAACCGGATGGTCCGAGCAACGCGTAAGCGCCGCCGTCTTCCCAGACCATGCTCATGGGTTGCAGCGCGTAGTCGTCGAGCGTCGCCGGATTCGGACGATACGCGTGCGCGAGATTCTGAAACTCAATGCGCGCCATAGGCGGCCTCCGGACTGGACACGAGCTTCGTATCCGCGCCGAACACAAACAGTTCGTCGGGGTCGATGAATACGTCGAGTTGCGTGCCGAGTTCGATCTGATGCACGCCTTGCAACTGCGCGACGAGATCAATGCCGCCATTGAGCGTGTGCAGATGCAGATAGGTTTCCGAGCCGCTCAGTTCGGCGAGTTCGAGCCGGCATGGAACGGCGATCGCATGCGATGTCTTCGCCGCAAGACGCAAGTGCCCGGGCCGGATGCCGATGCGGCACGTGCCGTTCACAGCGGTGCCGCGGCGGATCGGCACGTCGATGCCGATCGGCAGTCGCGCGCTGCCGTTACCGTTCAGTTCGCTCGTGAGCATGTTCATAGGCGGATCGTTGAAGACGGCCGCGGCGTCCACGTCGACCGGTGCGTTGTAGACGTCGAGCGTCGGGCCGAATTGCAGCACGCGGCCTTTGTCGACGATTGCCGTATAACCGCCCAGCAGCAATGCTTCAAGAGGTTCGGTGGTCGCGTACACCACGGTCGTCTTGCCATCCGCGAAAAGCGTGGCGAGTTCCATGCGCAATTCTTCGCGCAGCTTGTAGTCGAGATTGACGAGCGGTTCGTCGAGCAATACAAGCGATGTGCGCTTCACGAGCGCGCGCGCCAGCGCGCACCGCTGCTGCTGGCCGCCTGACAGTTCGCTCGGCCGCCGCTCCAGCAGATGCTCGATATGCAGTTTTGCCGCGACTTCCTGCACGCGCCGGCGAATTTCGGCGGGGTCGGTCTTCTGAAGCTGGAGCGGCGAGGCGATGTTCTGAAACACCGTCATCGCCGGGTAATTGATGAACTGCTGATAAACCATTGCAAGGTTGCGCTGGCGCACACTGACGCCTGTCACGTCCTGACCGTCTACGAGCACGCGGCCCGCACTTGGCCTGTCCAGTCCCGCCATGACGCGCATTAGCGTGGTCTTGCCGGCCTGGGTAGGACCGAGCAACACATTGATGGCGCCTGGCACGAGACGCAAATTCACGCCGTACAGATACGGTTGCCCGCCAGAAACGACACTCACTTGCTCCAGTTCCAGGACCAAATTGCTCTCCTTTCGGGCGCGAGATATGTCTGGGTGTCTGTGCGCCGTCCGTGGAGCCGGAGCTTCGCGAAGGCGTCAATTGGTTTGCACTCTTATTACACGCAGCAAACAGAATGTCCCTTTTGTTGGTTTGCGTTTAAATCGGGGTTAACCTTACGAAAGGCGGAAATAGAGAACCTTGTCGATTCGGGTGTTCGTAAGCGCGGCCAGCAGCCTTCGGTTTGCTCTGGATGCCCAACAATTGGGAAGGCGATTTACGCCGCTTCCCTGTCCGATTTAACCTTTCGACTTAGGTTTACGTAATAATCGGCCACGCTGCCGTTTCGATTCACTAACCATTAAAAATGCGCAGGTCATGGCTTTTAGCGAACCAAGGTCTCCATTTTTCAGGTGGATCGTCTCTTCGGCTCAAAACCTGAGCGCCGAGAACCGGCAAATACTTCTCGCCAATCTTTTCACGCGAACGTGGTCAATCGTGTTCGCGTCGATCTGCGAAATCAGCGTCTGCGCCACGGCCTACTATCTGTATCCAAACCTGCTATATGCGAGTTGGACAGGCGCCGTTGTTGCGCTGCTCATGGTGCGTCTCTGGCTTATCTGGCTGTGTCGCCGCTGTAGTGCGCGGGATTTGCCCACGCCTACCTCCGCGTTTGTGTTCGCAAGTATTCTGTGGAGCGCGTTGTTTGGCTTTGGTAGTTTGCTGTGCAATATCAGCGGCGACGCGACGCTCTTTCTGCTTGGCAATGTATGCGCCGTCGGCGTTGTCGGCGGGCTGGCCGGACGCAATGCGGCCACGCCGCGGCTGGTCATGCTGCAGATCCTTTTTATTCTCGGTTTACTGGGAGTCGGCGCCGCGCTGTCGCCCGGCTCAGGAAAACTCGTGCTGCTGTTTCAGGCGCCGTTCTGTGCCGCCGGTTTTCTAACCGTTGCGCTGCGCAGCAATCGCGATACGGTCGCGCTGCTGCTCGCGCGCGAAAACAGTCAGCGGCTTGCGCATCACGATAGCCTGACGGGCTTGCCGAATCGGGCGCGCATTAACGAACTGCTGCTGGAGCGCACGGCGGTGGGCTCGTCGCATCGCGAGCCATTGTTCGCCGTGCTGTTGATCGACCTGGACGGCTTCAAGGCAATCAACGACAGCCTGGGTCATGCCGCCGGCGACCAGATTCTCCAGGAGGCCGCGGTCCGCTTGCGCGAAGTGCTGCCTGCCGCCGACATCGTCGGACGCCTTGCGGGCGATGAATTCGTGGTCATTTCAGAAGCACCCGACCCGTCCCGCGATGTCCGCGTGCTCGCGGACAGAATCGTCAAAACCTTGGCCCGGCCCTTCGCGTTGAGTGAGGCGCTCGTGCATATTGGCGCGAGTGTGGGCGTCGCGCTGTGTCCCGAGCACGCGACGACCGGGCCGCAATTGCTGATCTGCGCCGACCGCGCGTTGTATGCGGTCAAGCGCAGCGGCAAGAGCGCGTACGTCATTTTCGACGCGGAGCAGCATGTATCCGACGAAAACCTGAGCCTGCTGCGCAGCGACCTTGAAGGGGCGCTGCGTTCGTTCAGCGGACTGCGCATGGAGTATCAGCCGATTGTCGATGTGGCCAGCGGCTTTGTGACGGGCCGCGAGGCGCTGATTCGCTGGAAGCATCCGACACGCGGCGAGCTGTCGCCCTCGGCCTTCATTCCGACTGCAGAGCGCACCGGCCTGATCCTCGCGCTCGGCGAATGGGCGCTATTGCAGTCGTGCAAGGAAGCGGTCATGTGGCGCGACAAGGTTCCGGTTGCGGTCAATGTATCGCCGGTGCAATTACGTGAAGAGACGTTTGCGTCGATCGTTGCGGGCGTGCTTCGCAAGACGCGTCTTCCGCCCGAGCGTCTTAACATCGAGGTCACGGAGACGGTGCTGCTGAACGACGACGTCGTGACCCGGCGCAATATTTCGCGGTTGCGTGCATTGGGTATCGGCCTTGCGCTCGACGATTTCGGCACGGGCTTCTCGACGATGTCGACGCTCGTGCGTTTCACATTCGACAAGCTGAAGATCGACAGTTCGTTCGTCAAGGAGTCGGTGCATCGGCGCGAATCTGCTGCGGTCGTGCGAGGGATCGTCGCATTGGCGCGCGAAATCGGTATGCCGACCACGGCGGAAGGCATCGAAACGGAAGAGCAACTCGACTTCGTGCGCCGTTCCGGCTGCACACACGCGCAGGGTTTTTTACTCGGCAGACCGGTGCAAGGCTGCGAGATCGCGCGCATCGACGAAAAGCTGCCGGCGCAGTCGGTGAATCCGGCCTAGGCGGTTTCGTGACCGCGGCGCAATGCGGCGCCTTTATCCGACAGTGAGGAACACGTGGACTCGACACTCAAATTCCAGCTAAGGCTCACCGTCTCGCCAGAACTTGCCAGTGCATTGCGCGCCGATTCTTCCGGCGCGGCGCATGTCCCGCTTCAACGGATTTTGCACCACCATAACGCGACCGTAATTTGTCAGTACGACGCATTCGCGGATTATGTGAGCGAGGCGGAGCGGCTCGGCATCGAAAGATATCCGCTCTATCAGTGGACGCGCGAGACGATCGAAAACCCGGAGAAGAAAGCGAAGTACCTGCGCTCGTTCACGGTCTACGTGAATGGCGAACAGATCTACGACAAGCAAACCGCCGATGCAATGGAGACCGAACTATTAGCGCTATGCGGTGAGAGCGGCGCATCCGGCGGTATTGAAAGCGGTATTGAGCGCATTTCGAAGTTCGATACGAATCCAGCCAATAGCCCCCAGCCTCCGAGTCGTTAACGTTTGGCCGGTTTCATTCAACTGTCACTGTTTCGCGACTAGGATCACTGGTCAAGCTGCCAGTCCTTCCTACCCACAAAACATAGACATGTCGAACACAAAAAACGCTAAGGCTTCGCCAGCCGATCAGGGCGCTTCCATCGTTTCGCGTCGCGGGTTCCTGAAGTTCGCCGGCGCATCGAGTCTCGCTAGTGCAGCCAACGCGCTGTCGACGGCGCGCGCCGCAGGCACCACGCCGGACGGCACACCGGAGCAGGTACACCTGACCTGGGGCAACGATCCATCCAATGAAGTCACGGTGTCGTGGGCGTCGCTCGCGGCTGCCGTGAAGCCGCATTTGCGTATTGGCCGCGTTGGAGAAGGCAAACGGATCGTGCATGGCGTGCAGACCACGTACACCGACGGCCTCAACGGCGAAGTGGTATTCAACTATCACGCGCGTCTGCGCGACCTCAAGCCAGACACGAGTTACGAATACGAGGTCACGGCCGATAACGACAGCAACGCGGCGCAGCCCTTCAGCGGCAGCTTCCGCACGGCACCGCGAGGCCGCGCACCGTTTCGCTGGACGAGTTATGGCGACCTCGCCACGCCGAATACCGGATGGGTGCTCTCGTCGCCGCAAAGCCGGTTCGCCGTGCAGGCGGTCGAGCGCTTTCAGCCGCTCTTTCACCTGCTCAACGGCGACCTTTGTTATGCGAATCTGAACCCGACACAGCAGCCCGAAGTGTGGCGCGACTTTGGCAACAACTGTCAAACTTCAGCAGCGAATCGTCCGTGGATGCCATGTCCCGGTAATCACGAGATCGAGTTTCACAACGGCGAGCAAGGGTTCGCGTCGTACCTCGCGCGCTATGCGTTGCCTGACAATCACACGCGATTTCAGGGGCGCTGGTACAGCTTCCGCGTGAGCTCGGTGCTGTTCATTTCGCTCGATGCCGACGACGTCGTCTATCAGGACGCCGCCGCATTCGTGGGCGGGCCGGCACCGCTCGTGCCGGCAGCGAGCACCGGCAATCCGCCGATCGAGCCGGGCACGTCCTTTTATGTGCGAGGCTACAGCGGCGGCGAGCAAACACGCTGGCTGGAGAAGACGCTCCGCCACGCGGCCCAGGACGACGACGTCGACTGGATTGTCGTGCAGATGCATCAGGACGCGTTGAGTTCTTCGAAGACGGGCAACGGCTCCGACAAGGGCATCCGCGAAGCCTGGCTCCCGCTTTTCGACCGTTATGGCGTGGACCTCGTGCTATGCGGCCACGATCACGACTATGAGCGCAGCTATCCCGTGCGCGGCTGCAATCACAACAGGGGCACCGATATCGCCACGGGTCGTCCCATCGATACATTGCAGCCCAAGCCGGTCATGTCGGCGATTTCGGCTGGGGCGTCCACATTCGATACGAGCCACGGCACCATCCACCTGATTCTCGGCGGCGGCGGCACGAGCGCACCGCTCGACGTGTATGGCCTGGACGCGGGCACCGGCCTGCCGCAAGCGCGCATTTTCACGCGGCCTAACCGTCCGGTTCCAGGCAGCACGGCGGGCACGTTCGTGCGAGCAAGCGCCGATGCGGTGGAAGACGCAATCTGGTCCGCGCAACGAGACACCGGCACCGGCTACGGCATCGCCGTGTTCGATCATGAGCCGGGACATCCGGGCGGCGAGACGACCATCACGATGAACTACTATCACGCACCCGGCGCGGACCAGACGCCTACATCGAACTATGAACTGTTCGAAACCATCGAGCTGAAGAAGAAACGCAAGCGCTGACGCGCGAGCCGGGGAGAGGCAAGAAGCAAGGGGAAGAGACGGCGCGGCAGGTTTTGTTACACGTCTTACCGGTACGCGTTGAGGCGGTTACAGAAGCCTTTCGAATCGCCGGTTATACTCGCGCCGTCTCATAAAAACCAAAGACCTCTTATGTCGAAGCGAATCCTGAAAATTGTGGCTGTTGCAGCGCTCACGAGCGCGGCGTCGTTGTCGGCTGTGGCCGGCGATATGAACAATGCGCTTGGCGGCGCGCTCGGCGGCGTAGCGGGTGCGGCACTGGGCGGCGCGGTCGGCGGCAGCACGGGCGCTGTGATCGGCGGCGCGGTGGGCGGCGGCGCGGGCGGCGCGGTGACGTCGAACCGCCGCGAGCGCACGGGCGCCATCGTAGGCGGCGCGCTGGGCGGCGGTGCGGGCACCGCGGCCGGCAACGCCATGGGGGGACGTGGCGGCGGCCTGATCGGCGCAGCGCTAGGCGGCGGCGCGGGCTCTGCGCTCGGCGGCAATATCTCGCGCTCAAACTCGTATGCCGACGACTACTCGCGCGATTACCGCTCGGGCAAGAAGCATCATAAGCATCGGCATTACGATTAATCGGTGCGTCCGGGTGCTTCGGGACCGCACCGGCAATACACGTGCGGCCCGGACACTCATACCTTCGAAGATCCCGACGTAAACGCAAGCACCGCTTCCTTGAAGCTGGCGCTGCCATACACTTCTTCGATCAGGTCGTCATCGTCGAGTCGTTTTTCGACTACGATGCGGCGCAAGCTCTCCTTCACGGCTTTCTGCGTGACGGGCGAGAGCGCGATCAACCGCTCTGCGAGCGTATGCGCCGCTTCCTGCAACAGGCCAGGCGCGCAGACCTGATAGACGTAACCGCAGGCCAGCGCTTCGTCGGCCGTCAGATAGTCGGCGAGCAGCAGCATCTTTTTGACGCGCGGCGTGCCCAACGCCGCCTGGAGCCGCGCGATGTTGCGCGATGAAAGCGTATTGGACAGCGTCTTGGCAATCGGCGCACCAAAGCGCGATGCGTCGCTGCAAACACGGAAATCGCACGCCGTGGCAAGCGCCAGACCGCCACCTACGGCCCAGCCGTCTATCACCGCGATGGTCGGCTTCGCAATTCGCTCGACCGTGCCGATCACGCGCTCCACGAACGCTTCGTATGCAACGCCGTCGCGACCATCGCGGAAGCCCGTGAAATAGCCGATGTCCGTGCCGGAGATGAAAGACTTGCCGCCGGCGCCGCGCAACAGAATGCAGCGCACGCTGATATCCGCTTCACACTGCGCGACGAGTGCGAGTAGCGACTCGTACATGTCGAGCGTCATCGCGTTGTGCCGCTCGGGTCTGTCGATCAGGATCTCTGCCGCACCCGAAGGGTCGACGCTCAGGCTGACCAGTTCGCTCATGATGCGGCTCCATTGATCTCCGCGAAGATCTCGTCGTTATGTTCACCGAGCAGCGGTGGATGGCGGCGCACGGTCGGCGGCGTGCCGAGCAGCTTGACGGGAAAGCCGATGTTCTTGACCTTGCCCTCGTTGGGATGATCGATTTCCATGCACATGTTGCGATACCGGGCATGGTCGCTTCCAAACGCTTCGGGATACGAAAGAATGGGACCGGCTGGTATGCCCGCAGCGAGCAATATGTCGACCCATTCGTTGCTGTCGCGTTTGCCGAATTCCTGCTCCAGCACTTCGATCATCGCCTCGCGATTTTTCAGACGCAGCGACACGTTGGCGTAATCGGTATGATCGATCAGATCGGGCCGCTCCAGCACGCGGCACAGCTTGGTCCACAGTTTCTGGTTCGTCGCGCCCATGACGAAGTAACCGTCCCGGGCCTTCACCGCCTGATAAGGCGCGCTCATCTTGTTGCTCGTGCCGAGCGGCGTCGGCGGCACGCCCGTGCCCCAGTAGTCGGACATGTCCCAGATCGAGAAGGCCATGATGGAGTCGAACAGCGACGCGTCGATATGCTGGCCTTCCCCGGTTTTCTGCGCACCGATATAAGCCGACAGAAGACCGTACACTGCAAACATCGCGCAGCCAATATCGGCCACCGGCACGCCCGCCTTGACAGGCTTGCCGCCTTTGTAGCCCGTCACACTCATCACACCGGACATGGCTTGCGCCATCAGATCGAAGCCGGGCCGCGACGCCCAGGGCCCGCTTTGCCCGAAGCCTGAGATGCTCGCGTAGACGATCTTCGGGTTGATCGCCTTGATCGACTCGTAGTCGATGCGCAAACGCTGCACGACGCCGGGGCGATAATTCTCCACGATCACATCGGCCGTTTTGGCAAGCTTATAAAACAGCTCGCGCCCCTCGTCGCTCTTCAGGTCGAGCGTGACGGAGCGTTTGTTGCGGTTGAGATTAAGAAAGCCCATGCTGTCGGGGCCCTTCATCTTGAAGCCCATTGAACCGCGGGTCTGATCGCCTTCTGGCGGCTCGACCTTGATGACATCCGCGCCGAGGTCGGCCAGCATCATGCAGGCGAACGGGCCCGCCATGACCTGACTCACGTCCAGCACGCGAATGCCTTGCAGTGGGAGATGCGCAGATTCCGTCATGTCGAGCTTCCTCCTCGGATAAGTGGTGTGTTGTAGCTCCACTGTCGCCGAGTGCGCAGGCTGCCGCAAGAATCGCCGCGTCATGGCTGGTTTCGCGGTTCGCGAAACCGCCCCGGTGGTTCGGCTAGGCGCCGCCCTCCAGCAATTGAGCCACGACGTTGCGCAGCGTTTGCTCCTGAGCGTGTCCTTCGACGCAGGACAACACGTAGCTACGCCGGGACCAGTCTGCGTCGAGCTCAACGGAAGCGAGCGAATCCTCGGGATGGAAGCTCTGTAGAACATCGGGCGGCATCAAGCCGACGCCGAGACCGTGGCGCACCATGGCGAGCATCGTGTCGAAGCCGTTTACCGTGAAGTTGTTCGGGAACAGCCGCCCGCGGCTGCGATATGCGCGCTCGACCGCGGACAGCACCGCCGAGCCTTTGCCCAGACTCACAATGGGAAGGTCGAGAATGTCGTCGACGCCCACGGGCTCCCGCTCGAATGTGAAATGTGCGCGGCTATAAACCAGCACGAGCCGATCCTCCCTGTACGCGAACTTGTCCAGATCCAGAAAGCCGCTTTTCTTCTCGTAGATGCCCACGTCGATCACTTTGTCGCGCAGCAGTTGCTGCACGATTTTGCTGTTTTCCTCGACGATTTTCAGTGCGATCCGAGGGTACTTGCGCTGGATCGCGGCGATTTCACGAGCGAGGAACTGAATGACAACCGCTTTCGGCGCGCCAATGATGATGCGTCCGTCGAGCCCGTGATTGAGCGCCTGTGCGTCGCCTTCCATGCGGTCGATCAGGTTGTCGATCTGCCGGACATACGCCAGTAACTTCGCGCCTGACTCGGTGATCTCCACGCCGTGCGGCACGCGCCTGAAGAGCTTCGCGCCAAGTTGATCCTCCAGGTCCGACACGCGCCGCGACGCTGCCGCGACTGCCAGGCTCAGCTTGTCGGCAGCGCGCGAGATGCTGCCTTCTTCCGCAATGGTCAGCATCAGCCGGACGGTTGTCGTGTCGAATTTCACTTTGTCTCCACTTGTATCGAACGAGGATGGGCGCGCGCCGCCCGATAGTTTAGTGTGCCGCGACAGGCGGCATCCGGAACCGGTGCGTCGGATGAACGCCGCGCACCGATCGGCGCATCGACCATGGCGTTCTGACGGTAACGATAACGAAAACGCTATCGCCACATACCGTTTCGACATTGGAGCTCTCGCGTTTGCGTCCGTACACTTGTCATTCAGCATGTGCATACAAGTACAGCGTCACGCTGCACCGCACATGCATACCGACAACGACGAATGGTCTTCAATGGCCATCTTGACGGAGACACGTTTTGGACAAGCCCACCAGTTCGCTCACGGCCGCCGCCGTGCGTCCCGCCCGGTTCAACTTCCGTTGGCATGTGCTCATCTGGTTGCTGATCGGCGGGATTATCAACTACATGGACCGCGCGAGTCTTTCCATCGCAGCGCCGGGCATGATCCAGGAACTCGGCCTGACGCGCACGCAGATCGGCCTGCTAGGCAGCGTTTTTGCGTGGACGTATGCGGTGATGCAATTGCCAGCGGGCTGGGTGATCGACCGCTTCGGCGCGAAACGCGCTTACGCGTTTGCGATGATCTGGTGGAGCGTCGCCACGTGGCTCACCGGTGTGGTCGGTTCGATCTCCGGACTCATCGTGATGCGCGCGCTGCTCGCGGTGGGCGAGGCGCCGTGCTGGCCGACGTCGGCGAAGATCACTGCCGCGTGGTTTCCGGCGAAAGAGCGCGGCTTTGCGACGGGCGTATGGGATTCGTCTTCAAAGTGGGGGCCGGCCATCGCGCCGGCCATGCTCGTCGCACTGATGGTCGCGTTCGGCTGGCGCTCGCTCTTTCACGTGACGGGCGCTTTCGGCATTGCGTTTGCGCTGCTGTTCCTGATGTTGTATCGCAACCCGATGGACAGTAAGCGTCTCTCCAAAGACGAGCGCGAATACATCGAAGCAGGTGGCGGTGGTCACGAACGGTCGCTCGTCAATTCAAAGCTGCGGTGGCGGTCGCTGTTCGCGCGACGCAGCGTGTGGGGCATGATTCTCGGCTACTTCTGCACCATCTGGCTGTGGAATATCTTCCTCGTGTTCTTGCCGCTCTATCTACTCGACCGGTTCCATATTTCGTTCGCGCAGCTTGGCGTGTATGCGGGCATTCCCTGGGCGGGCGGCGCCCTCGGCGAGATCGCGGTCGGTTATCTTGCGAAGAAGATGGTGGACCGTGGATTCGCGTCGCCGATTGCCGCGAAACGGTTATTGATTGCGTGCTGCGCGGTGGGCGCCGCCGTGTGTGCAATTGCGTTGCCGTTCACTCACGCGTTGAACGTTACCCTCGCATTGTTCACCGTCGGGCTCGCATTCATTGCGGCCGTGGTCGGTTCGGCGTGGGCGCTGGCGGCGGACATTGCGCCGTCTTCGATGATTGCGTCTGTCAGTTCGATCCAGAACTTCGGCGGATATTTTGGCGGTGCGTTCTCGCCGGTCGTCGCGGGGTTCATCGTGGACCGTACCGGTTCCTATGCGCTTGCCTTCATCTCAGGCGGCGCCATTGCCGGATGCGCGGCACTGTTCTACTGGTTCATGGCTCGCGAACCGATTCTGGAGGACGAGGCTGCGTGAACGAGACGGCGTGGGGAATGACAGGCCGAACGTCGGGAGACTGAGCAGCCACCAGGTAGTGCCTACGGCATCCAGCGAGAAAACCGCCGGATGCCGTTTCACATGAAGATGCGCGCCCGAACACCGAGATTGCTGGCGCAGCCCAAAGCGGCCATCCGTTCGAGCAGTCGGCGGTTATTGCGTGCCCGGCTGTCTCTGAGCGCCTGACGCGGGCGTCACCCGAGCCGACTCCTTGACCAGCTGATCGGTCATCGCAGCCGCGACAGGATTCGAGTTGCGCCGATTGATCGGCTCGCGATCCGTCACGGACGACGGCGGCGGTGTCGGAGACGCGGGCGGCGGCGGCAACGACGGATCGAGCTTCGCGGATTCGCGGACGAGCAACTCCGTCATCAAGGCGCCGACATCGCTGGAACCATGGCGACGCAGATCTTCATGGCTCCGCGCGTCGTCCGCATGCTGCGTGGCCTTAGATCTGGCGCTGTAGCGCTGAGGCTGCGGTTGCTGTTGAGGCTGCGATTGAGGTTGAGGTTGCACCTGCGTCTGCTGCACCTGCGTCTGCTGCGCCTGCGGTTGTACGGGCTGGGCGACTTGTGCTTGAGGTTGCATCTCCGCCGCTGGGATATTCGCCACTGTGGCAGCAGGTGCCGCCGTGGCTGCAGGCGTCGTCGGCATAGGCGCGGCCGGTGCGGGCGCCCGCACATCGCCGCCACTCACAATCGTGCCGCTATTGGATTTAGCGCTCGCGTTCGCATTCGCGTCCGGCGAACCAGGACGCGCGATACTGCCTGCGATCACATGGCTTTCGCCGTAGGAGCGCGACTCGGTCGTGTCTGGCGCGGTCAAGGCCGCCTCGGCTGGAGGCGCCGACTTCCTGTCCTCACGCGGATAAAATAAATAGCCGCAGACCACCAGGTCCGCTAGCACCAGACCGATAATCAACGTCTTGCCGGTATTCGTCATATCTAAACTGAAGCTTCATTCAAGGCAGTGTAAGGTCCATGATAAACGACGACTCGTTGCCTCACCGTGACGCACTCGGTTGCAAATCATGCAGCAGCGGCCAGGCGTCGACGCATTACGTGGATCGTACGAAGAGTTTCTAGAGAAGTCGGCTATTTGTCACCCGCCGTTATTCAACGTTTCGGGCCATCTTTTTTCGAAGTGTGGCGCTATTTGTAGAGGAGACTACCGGCGCTTTGCTGGTTTTCCGGAGAACCCGCAACACATCGGGGCATTAGAGGCGCGCTGGGCATTCTCTGTTACGCTGCTCGACTCATCGCCAACACGTAGAAGGAGCGTCAAATGAGCAAGGGGTATTGGGTAACCACGTATCGCAAGATCAAAGACCCGTCGAAGCTGGCTGCCTACGGTCAGTTGGCGGGCCCGGCCGTGGCCGCTGCCGGCGGCAAGTTTCTCGTGCGCGGTGTCGCGGACGAAGTTCACGAGCAGGGCCTGAAGGAGCGGACGGTGGTGATCGAGTTCCCGTCGTATGAAGACGCAGTCGCCGCGTACGACCGCGACGACTACAAGAAGGCGCTCGCGGCTTTGGGCGATGCGGTGGAGCGCGACCTGCGGATCGTCCGCGGCGCCGAGTAATTCGCTGAGAGTGCGCTAAATACTGCTGTTCATGGCGGCCGACACCTCGACCGCCGTGACTGTACTTGGGGCAGTGCACAACAGCGCGGTCCGCAAAGACCTATTTCACCGCGCCCAACGCCAGCCCTTTCACCAGATACCGCTGCAACCACGCGAACACGATCGACACGGGCAACGTGGCGCAAAGCGTAGCGGCCATCACCAGATGCCACTCCACCACGTACTTGCCGGCGACCATATCGGTCACCTGCACGGTGAGCGTCTTGTTCTCCGGCGAGCGGATCAGCGTGTACACCACGGCGAACTCATTCCAGGCGTTGATAAACGTGAAGATCGCCGTGACGACGATTGCGGGCACGGCAAGCGGTAGAAACACCTTGAAAACGGCCTTCGTGCGACCGCATCCTTCGAGCCACGCTGATTCTTCGAGATCGCGCGGCACCGTTTGGAAATACGACGACAGCATCCACACAGCGAATGCAATATTGAACGCGGCATAAGAAACGATCACGCCGATTTTCGAATCGACGAGGTTGCCGTCGCCATAAGGAATCATGGCCGCGAGCCTGAACAGGCCGACCACCAGCAGAATAGGCGACAGCATTTGCGTGACGAGCAGGAACTGGCGATACGTTCCGCGTCCGCGAAACGGGAACCGCGCCAATGCGTAAGCCGCCGGCAAGCTCACTCCGAGCGCGAGCAGCGTCGAAAGCAAGCTGATTACCGTGCTATTGCGCAGCGCCACGCCGAAATTCGCGGCTTGCCACATATCGACGAAATTGCTCCATTGCCAATGCACTGGCAGCCAGCGCGCCGGATACACGAAGATCTCCGAAGCAGGCTTCAATGCGGTGAAGAGCATGACGGCGAACGGGAACAGCACGACCACCACGAGCGGCGACAATGCGAGCCAGCACCACAACGAGCGTTTCGCTTTTGCGCTGAGCGTCATGACGGTTCTCCTTCTTTCGCGGGCTGCAAGCGCAGATACGCCATCGAGAAAACGAACAGCATGACCAGCATGATGAGCGAAACGGCCGCGGCCTCGCCTGGACGTCCGAGCCTGAAGCCCAGTTCATACAGATACGTGACGAGAATATGCGTGCTGTTGTCGGGTCCGCCTTGCGTCATGACCCAGATAATCGGAAACGAGTTGAACACATAAATGACGTTCAACAAGATGGTCATATTGATGAAGGGCCGCAGCAGCGGCAGCGTCAGCTTGCGAAACTGCTGCCATGCGCTGGCGCCGTCGATGCGCGCCGCTTCGTAGATGTCGCCTGGCACCGATGACAATCCGCCGAGCAGAATCGTCACAGTAAACGGAATGGATACGAGAATGCCGACCGCGATCTCTACCGGAAAAGCGAACTCGGGAGTCGCGAGCCAGTGAATCGGTCCGCCGATCAGCCCTAGGCGCTGAAGTGTGACGTTGACCATGCCGTAGTCGTCGTTGAAGGCCCAGCGCCACACAACGGCGGTCATCGTCAACGAGACAGACCACGGCAGCATGACAATCGTTCGCGCGACGCCGCGTCCATAGAAATCCTGATTCAGCACGAGCGCAACGGGCACGGAAATCAGCACCGTGCCGCCCACTACAAACACGGTCCAGACTATCGTGCGCCTCGCTGCCGCGAGAAACGCGGGATCGCCGAAGATCGTGTAAAAGTTCTGCAGGCCCGTGAAATCGCGAATGGCGCCGAAGCGCGACACCTCATGCAGCGATTGCCAGACAATGTTGAAAATCGGATAGCTGATGATAAAAAGCGCCAGCACGAGGCTCGGCGCAATCAGCAACCAGGGCGCTTGCAGGCGTGAAGAAGCGGAACGGCTCATACGTGCTCGATCGTGAGACGCGCCTGCACAACGGAGCGGGCGCGACGGAATGGGCCGGATAGTCGATGACAGTCGATTACGGCCAGCATGATGGCCGGAATGCGCGCCGCGCGTTTCTATCCGGCTGCTATTGCAGCCGCGCGGCGCGCGTCCCGTGTGCAGCGAATTACCGCAATCTCACCGCGTAGCGCCGCTCAATGACCGAGCGACTTGTTAGCTTGCGTGGCCGCCGCATTCAACGCGTCAGCGGGCTTGGCTTTACCCAGATAGATCGACTGCATTGCGTCGGTCACGGCCTTCGCGGTGTCTTCCCAACCTGTCACGGTCGGCGCAAAGCGGGCCGTGGGCAGCAGTGCGACGAATGCTTTGGTATCCGGATCGTTGAACGCCGGGTCCGACGATTCAGCCTTGGTGGTCGGCAGGAAGCCCTCGGTCGTCGTGAACTCGACACGCGGTTCCTTCGTGAACAGATAGTCGAGGAACTTCCATGCCGACTTCTTCACCTTCGAGTTTTTGAACATCACGATCGAGTCCGTGACCGCGTAGGTGGCGTGAGTGGTGCCCATCGGAATCGGATCGATACCGTACTTCAGGTTCGGCGCTTCCTTCTTGATCTGTTTGGCGAGGAACGGTGCGGAGATCATCATCGCAACGCGGCCCTGCTTGAAGAGGTTCTGCACGTCTTCACGGCTATAGCCGGTGACGCCAGGCTGCGTCAGGCCCTGATCGATCATCGACTTGTAGAGCGTCGCCGCCTTGATACCCGCAGGCGAGTTGAACGCCGCCTTGTTGTCCTTGCCGATTACTTCGCCGCCGTTCGTCCACAGTGCATAGTAAAAGTAGACGTCCGTTTCGATTTCTTTGCCTTGCAGGCCGAAGCCGGCAATACCTTGCGCCTTCAGCTTCTTCGACGCTTCGATTACGTCGTTCCATGTTTTAGGGCCGTCGGGATAGCCGACTTTCGCAAGCAGGTCCTTGTTGTAGTAGAGCGCTCGTGCGGAAGCCGCAATCGGCAGGCCATAGACCTTGCCGTTGATCTCGCCCGGCGCGAGGAACGGACCAATAAAGCGGCCTTTGAAGCTTGCATCCATGTAGCCGTCGAGCGGCTCCGCCACGTCGTCCTTCACGAAGTCGAGCAGCCAGCGCGTGCCCACGATCGCGAGATCGGCGTTCGCGTTGCCGGAAATGTCCGTCTGGAGTTTCTGTTGCAGCGTGTCCCAGTTCACGTCTTCGATCTTGATGGTCGTGCCAGGATTGGCTTTCTCGAAGTTGCGAGCCATCTTTTCGAAGTACGGCGCGGTTGCATCGCTGTAGTGCGCGACGGTCACGCGAACCGTGTCGGCGTGAGCCGCCACGGCAATACCTGCAAACGCGAGCGCCACGGCAACTTTGCCGAGCGCGAGGGAAGCACGGGCATGCAACGACATTTCTCTCTCCTGTGTCGACCTTAGTGAGTGCATTAGCGCTTCCCAAGGTCCCATCAACGATTGGTGGGATGGTCCGCTGCCGTCGCCGGCCGCTGTGGTTGAATTGTTTGAAAAAATCCTACACGGCTAAAAATGCATTGTCACGTAGGGTCTGCGATATTTCGTTCGGGATGGTTTTGTGCATAAGATGCCTGTAGGCAAGGCATATTCTGCGCGTGGCATGCGGTGCAGAAACCCAATATTCGGGATGACGAAGTGCGACGCGGCTTCTCTGCTGTAATAAATTTACAGACGATTTAGATAGACGCGGCAAGCGTGAAAAGCGAGGCGGACATGAATCGTGTGGTGTTGGTGACGGGCGCTTGCGGCGGCATCGGCAGCGTGTTGTGCAAGCGTTTCGTGGAGCAGGGCGACACGGTCCTCGCGCTCGACATCGATGCGGCGGCGCTGGAGCGCTTGACGAAGCAACTCGGCGAAACGCAGGTCAGCCCGATAGCGGTCGATCTCGGCGACGCGGCCGCGGTGCAGCAAGCCGTTGCATCCGCCGTGGAAAAACGCGGACCGGTGGATGTGCTCGTCGCCAACGCGGGCGCAGCCGAAGGTCTGACGCTGGCCACGACCGATGCCGCGAGCTGGCAGCGCGACATTCACCTGAACCTGAACGGCACCTATCACACTGTCGAGGCCGTGCGTTCGTCGATGATCGAGCGCAACAGCGGAGCGCTAGTGCTGATCGGTTCCGTGAACGGTTTGGCGGCGCTCGGACATCCCGCGTATAGCGCGGCAAAAGCCGGGCTCATCAGTTACACAAAGGCCCTTGCTGTGGAATTGGGCCGTTACGGCATTCGCGCGAACATCGTCTGTCCCGGCACCGTCAAGACGCAGGCATGGCAGGCGCGCGTCGACAAGAATCCGCAGGTCTTCGAAGATCTGAAGAAGTGGTACCCGTTGCGCGATTTCGCAACGCCTGACGATATCGCCGACGCCGTGCTCTTTCTCGCTTCGCCAATGGCGCGTGTGATCACCGGTGTAGCGTTGCCTGTAGACGGCGGATTGATGGCCGGCAACCGTCTGATGGCTCAAGAGTTGACGCTCGAATCGCTTTGATAGAAACCGCAAGACGATGAGGAAAGCATGGCAGCAGTGCAACTGAGCGGCATCTTCAAACGCTATGGCGACACGCAGGTCGTGCACGGCATCGACCTTCATATCGACGACGGCGAGTTCGTCGTGCTCGTGGGTCCGTCGGGCTGCGGCAAGAGCACGTTGATGCGGATGGTCGCGGGCCTCGAGGAGATCAGCGGCGGCGATCTCATGATCGGCGGCACGCGCGCGAATAATCTCGCGCCGCAACAGCGCAATATCTCGATGGTGTTCCAGAGCTACGCGCTGTATCCGCATTTGTCGGTGTACGAAAACATCGCTTTCGGCCCGCGAATCCGCAAGGAGTCCCCAGCCAATTTCAAGCCGCGAATAGAGGCCGCCGCGAAGATGCTGAATCTGGGCGGTTATCTCGATCGTCTGCCGCGTGCGTTGTCGGGCGGTCAGCGCCAGCGCGTCGCGATGGGCCGCGCGGTGGTGCGCGAGCCGTCGCTGTTTCTGTTCGACGAACCGTTGTCCAATCTCGACGCGAAGCTGCGCGTGCAAATGCGCACGGAGATCAAGGCATTGCATCAGCGCCTGAAAAACACGGTGATTTACGTGACGCACGATCAGATCGAGGCCATGACGATGGCCGATCGCATCGTCGTGATGAATGCCGGGCGGATCGAACAGATTGGGCGTCCGTTGGAGCTTTACGACCACCCGGCGAATCTGTTCGTCGCAAGTTTTCTCGGCTCGCCGTCGATGAATTTCGCCGAAGGCGTTCTCGTGAACCGCACGCAAGGTTCGGGACTCGCATTGAAACTCGCGGACGGCGGCGAGATCGTGCTCGAAGGCGCGCCGGCTTCCGCGACGGTCGGCGCAAAGGTCACGCTGGGCGTGCGGCCCGAACACATCGAGACAATTACGCAGACACCCGACGTGACAATGCAGGTCGAAGTAGTGGAGCCGACTGGCGCCGAAACGCATCTGTACGGGAAGATAGGCGGCGACACGTGGTGTGTGACGACACGTCAACGTTCGAAGGTCGAGCCTGGTGAGCGCGTCACGCTGCGCTTGCCGGCCGCACATATTCACCTGTTCGATACGGAGAGTGGGCGCAGACTGGTCTGAGCCGCGTGTTGCCGATCGAAGCTGCGACCCACGCGGATTCATTTAACCCTTGAGGAACACCGGGTGTCCGCACCGAACTTGATTCCCCACATCCGCAGCGCACTCGCCAATTTGCGGCCAGCCGAACGCAAGGTCGCGGACATGGTGCTGAGCGACGTCGATTTCGCGATGCGTGCGAGCATCACTGAACTTGCGCAGCGAGCGGACGTGTCGGAGCCCTCTGTCACGCGGTTTTGCCGCGCGATCGGCGCGCACGGCCTGCGCGACTTCAAGATGCAACTGGCGCAGAGCGTGGCGGGCGGCTTGCCGTATGCGTCAGCGGCAATCGCGCGCGACGACGACGTGCAGACCTTGATGGACAAAGTGGGCGAAGCCGCCGTCGATGGCATCACGCATGCGCGCGGCGCGCTGGATCCTGCGGTGGTCGAAAGCGCGATTGCCGCGCTATCGAGCGCACGGCGCGTGTTCTTCTTCGGCGTCGGCTCGGGTTCGGGGCTGGTCGCGCAAGACGCGGCGCTGCGGTTCCTGCGCCTCGACATCGCAGCCACGGCTTTTACCGACGGTCACTTGCAGCGCCTGTATGCGGGCATGATGGAACCGGGCGACGTCGCCTTTGCCATTTCGCATTCCGGACGCAGCACGGAAGTGAACGAAAGCATCCAGATCGCGAAGGAGCGCGGCGCGACGACGATTGCGCTCACCAACGTCGGCTCGCGCCTCGCGTGGCTCGCGGATATACCGCTGCTGCTGCGCGTGCCGAGCCCGATCGATCCGAATACGCCCGGCGTCTCGCGGCTCGTGCATCTTTGCATCATGGACGCGCTGGCAATCGGCGTCGCGCTCAAGGCCGGGCCGAAGACGCTGGAGAAGATGCGGCATGCGAAGGCGAGGCTGTCGTCGCATGAGCCGCAGACCGGCGATTAGGCGCTCAACCCGCTCCCATCCACCCAAATCTTCGCGACAACCTCAACGTCGCCGCGCACAGCGTCTGCGCGGGTTCGCCCGTCGCGTCGCTGTCGAAACTGCCGCTCGGTCCCATCAACGCGAGCACGAGGCAGATGCTGCCGGTGTGGTCGAACACAGGCGCGGCCAATGTGTCGATGCCGGGCACCGGCCGGCTCAGCGCACTGTCCATGCCGCCCGCGCGAACTTGCGCGAGACGCTCCCGGTACGCTTCCTTCAGCTTTGCTCCGTGCTTGTCCGCTAGCGCATCGGCAGCGTTCGAGCCCGCCAGCCGCAAATGATCCTGCGTGAGCAGACCGGCACGCACGTCGTCCGCTACATAAGCGGCGAACACGCGGCCGATCGCCGTATTCACCAGCGACATGACGGTGCCCACCCGCAGGCTCACATGCAACGGCCGCGCCGATTCTTCCAGCCGCACGACTGTCGGTCCAAGCGGACCGAGCACCGCCATCGCGACGCTCATGGCCGTCGATGCCGCGAGTTCGACGACTTCAGGCTCCGCCTCGCGCGTGGGCGAGAGTCGCTGCAGGCCGATCAAACCGAGTTCCAGCGCCAGCGGCCCGGCGGCGAAACAGCCGGACGCGTCGCGGCTCAGCAAGCCGATTTTCAGCAGACTCACCAGATGCGGGAACGCTTTCGCCGGCGGCATCCCGGCCGCAGCGGCCAGATCGCGCAGCGTCAACGGCCGCGCGGCGGCGACGAGCGCCGCCAGCAGTTCGCCGGTGCTATCGAGCGACTGGATGCCGCGCTGCGGCTTCGCATCGGCCGAAGCGGGCGGTAGGGAGGTGGTATCGGTAGGCGCGGTCACGGTGCGGTCGATGCAAGCAGGGAAGATCCGGCGGCAAGCTCACCGCCGATGTCGCGAGCCGTTGCGAGCAACGCGCGAGCGATGGGGCCATCGACGGTCGCGTCGATTGCGCCGGTCGAGCCGATCACCGTCAACGCTAGGGCCAAACGACCGTCCGGATCGAACACTGGCGCGCTCAGGCTGCTGATGCCCGGACTCGGCGCGTCGACGCTGCACTCCAGGCCGCGCGCGCGGATCTTGTCCACCGCCGCCTGAAAAACGGCGTCTTCGCCCGGTTTGGTGGACATGCCCGGCGCAGCGCCGGACTGATTCGCCCACATCGTGTCGAGCGTCTCGCGCGGCAGATAGGCGCAAAACACGCGTCCCGTGGACGTGGCCGGCAGCGACATGACCGTGCCCACATGCAGATTCACATGCAATGGAAACCCCGCATGTTCGTAGCGGACAATGGTCGGCCCCTGCGGCCCCGCAATGCAGATCGCGACGCTAAATCCGATTGCTTCGGCCAGCGCGGCCACGCGCGGTACGGCGGCGCGAAACGCCGGTTGATTCTCCAGATGCAAGAGGCCCAGGCGCAACGACAACGGACCGGGCTCGTAGCGGCCTGAGAGTTCATCCCGCTTGATGAGGCCAAGGCGGCTCAAGCTGACCAGATAAGCGTGCGCCTGCCCCGGCGCGAGTTCGGCGGCGGTGGACAGGTCCGACAGTGCCAACGGCGCGCGCGCCCGCGCCAGCGCGAGCAGCACCCGGCCGCTGACTTCGACGCTCTGAATGCCGCGCTGCGTCTTGCCGCTGTCCGTCGTCTGGCTGCCGCCCGAGCCTTCGCTCGCGGATGGTTTCGCTGCTTTGCCCACGCCCGTGTTCGTCCGAAAAAGCGTCCATGTTAACCGAAGCCCGCGCTGCAAACCCCGCTGTTCACACCGTCATGTTAGTCGTTCCGATATTTGCGTATAGCGATAGATTTCGCTATTGACAAATAAACTGACGCGGCCATAAGATGCATTCACCCCGATACACCGGCGCAGTCAGAGAGTCAAAAACGGGGCGAGACAACCTCCAATACCGTCAGCTCGCGCCAAGGCGCGCCGCCGGCCGTCTCGCCTCACGTCCAACTTTTGAGGGAGACAAGCATGGCAAAGGCATTCGCATCTCAGGCCGATCTGGAAGTCAAGAAAGTCACGTGGACGCAGTTGTCCGAGAACGCCTACGCGTACACGGCGGAAGGCGATCCGAATTCCGGCGTGATCATTGGCGACGACGGCGTGCTGATCGTCGACACCACCGCCACGCCGGCCATGGCGCAAGACCTCATTGCGAAGATTCGCAGCGTGACCGACAAACCCATCAAATACGTCGTGCTTTCGCACTATCACGCGGTGCGCGTGCTCGGCGCGTCGGCGTATTTCAAGGAAGGCGCGCAGGAAGTGATTGCGAGTCGCGGCACGTACGAGATGATCGTCGAGCGTGGCGAGGCGGACATGAAGTCGGAGATCGAGCGCTTCCCGCGTCTCTTTGCCGGCGTCGAAACCGTGCCGGGCCTGACGTGGCCGACGCTCGTGTTCGAAAAGGAAATGACGCTGTTCCTCGGCAAGCTCGAAGTGCGCATCGCGCATCTCGGCGCGGGTCACACGAAGGGCGACACGGTGGTGTGGCTGCCGTCGCAGAAGGTGCTGTTTTCAGGCGATCTCGTCGAATACGACGCGGCATGCTATTGCGGCGACGCCCAGCTCGAACAGTGGCCCGCCACACTCGAAGCACTGCGTGCGCTCAATGCGGAGAAGCTGGTGCCGGGCCGCGGCCCAGCGCTGACCACGCCGGAAGATGTCAACAAGGGCCTCGATTACACGAAGGATTTCGTCACCACGCTGTTGCAGCAAGGTCGCGAAGCCGTCGCGCAGAAGCTCGATCTGAAAGCCGCGATGGCGCACACGCGTAAAGCAATGGATCCGAAGTTCGGGCACGTGTTCATCTACGAACATTGCTTGCCGTTCGACGTCTCGCGTGCTTTCGATGAAGCGAGCGGCATCACACATCCGCGCGTCTGGACTGCGCAACGCGACAAGGAAATGTGGGACGCACTGCAAGCCTGACCTGCATACGAATAGAAGCGAATAAAAGCAGCGAAGCACAGCAGAGCAAAGCGGAGAAGGACGGAGACACAAGATGAGCATCGACTACCAGAGGCTGTCGTTCGAATACCGGCCGTGCCGCGAACAGAGCGCGCAAGACATGCACAGCGGCGCGGAGCAGCCGGCCTACCCGGTGATCGTGGTTGGCGCGGGCCCGGTGGGCCTCGCCACGGCGATCGACCTCGCGCAGCAGGGCGTGCCGGTCGTACTTGTAGACGACGACTGTTCGTTGTCCACGGGCTCGCGCGCAATCTGCTTCTCGAAGCGCTCGCTCGATATTTTCGATCGCCTCGGATGCGGTCAGCGAATGGTGGACAAGGGCATCAGCTGGAATGTCGGCAAAGTGTTCCTCAAAGACGAACTCGTCTATTCGTTCAATCTGCAGCCGGAAGCGGGCCACCATCGGCCCGCGTTCATCAACTTGCAGCAGTATTACGTCGAAGGCTTTCTGCTCGAACGCGCGCAGCAAATGCCGAACATCGAGATTCGCTGGAAAAGCAAAGTGGTCGGTGTGGAGCAAAGCGGAACGCCGGGAACGTGCGACGCAGCCGTAACGTTGACCGTCGACACGCCCGACGGTCAGTACGCTTTGCGCGGCCGCTATGTGGTCGCCGCCGATGGCTCGCGTAGTCCGATTCGCAATTTGATGGGACTCGACAGCAAAGGCGTCACGTTCAAAGACCGGTTCCTGATCGCCGACGTAAAAATGGAAGCGGACTTTCCGACCGAGCGCTGGTTCTGGTTCGATCCACCGTTTCATCCGAATCAGTCGGTGCTGCTGCACCGTCAGCCGGACAACGTGTGGCGAATCGATTTCCAGCTTGGATGGGACGCCGATCCGGTGCTGGAAAAAACGCCGGAGCGCGTCATTCCGCGTGTGCGCGCGTTGCTCGGACCGGATGCAAAGTTCGAACTGGAATGGGTCAGCGTCTATACGTTTTCGTGTTTGCGCATGGAGCGCTTCCGGCACGGCAACGTGCTGTTCGCGGGCGATTCCGCACATGGTGTGTCGCCGTTTGGCGCACGCGGTGCCAATAGCGGCGTGCAGGACGCGGAGAACCTCGCATGGAAACTGGCGATGGTGCTCGAAGGCAAGGCGTCGGATGCGTTGCTCGACACGTATGCAAGCGAACGCGAATTTGCCGCCGACGAAAACATCCGCAACTCGACACGGTCCACCGATTTCATCACCCCGAAGAGCCCTGTGAGCCGCGTGTTCCGCGACGCTGTGCTGAAGCTCGCACGCCACCATCCGTTTGCGCGGCAACTGGCGAACAGTGGCCGCCTGTCGGTGCCCGCGGTGCTGAGCGGCTCACCGCTGAATACGCCGGATAGCAACAGCTTCGAGGGGGCGATGGTGCCGGGTGCGGCCTGTGTGGATGCGCCAGTGCAGGCGGCGCGCGAACCGGCGTGGCTGCTCGCTCATCTTGGTCAGCAATTCACTGGCGTGCTGTTCTGTGGCGAAGATGGCATCGACGCGCAAACCGAAGGCGCGTTGAATAGCCTTCACACAGGCGCGATTCCTATGAAACTCGTTGTGGTCGCGCTTGGTGAAGCGCCGACGCCCGCGATAGCGCACGCGAAGATTGTGCGCGACGTGGAAGGCGTGGCGAGCGCGCGCTACGACGCGCAACCCGGCACGTTCTATCTGATCCGGCCGGACCAGCATGTATGCGCTCGTTGGCGGCGACTCGACGCGAGCGCGGTGGAGAACGCGCTGAAACGCGCGTTGTGCGTGGAAGGTACGGCCTGAAACCACCGCAGGCGTAGCGATAAATAGGATCTGGAGACACGACATGGCACTGAACACGCAACCGAATCTCGCGCGTCCCGACGATTTCTACGAGGCGTTGATCGACATGCATCGTGACCTCGACGACGCGCGCAGTCAGTCCGCCAATGCGCAACTCATTCTGCTGCTAGCCAACCATATCGGCGATCACGCGACGCTGCTCGAAGCGATCCGTCTCGCACGCGAAGGCGTGGCTGATCCAGCGACACAAGGCGGCGAGATCCATCCACTGGCAGCGTAATCGACGCTGCATGTAGCGTGAACGCGCGCCCGGCTCCCTGGGTCGCGCGCACTTCATCGCGACAGTAGGGCGGTTCCGCGCATTCGCACGCCGCCACTTCAGCAGACAACAACGCGGTGCATCAAGACACCGGACCCGTGGGTCCGTAGGACCCTTCACGCCTCATGTTTGGAGATAACCGATGAGTCAATCCCTTGCCCGCGCGCTCGAGCCGAGTTCAAGCACTGCCGCGCACGACGATCTGCTGTATCGCAAAGTATCGCTGCGTATAGTGCCGTTTCTGTTTCTCTGTTATGTCGTGTCGTTCCTGGATCGAATCAACATTGGCTTCGCGCAATTGCAGATGAAGCACGACCTTGGTTTCAGCGACGCCATGTACGGTCTCGGCGCAGCCGTGTTCTATATCGGCTATGTGCTGTTCGAAGTGCCCAGCAATCTCCTGCTTTCGCGATTCGGCGCGCGCCGCACTTTCACGCGGATCATGCTGCTGTGGGGCGTGGCGTCGGTCGGCATGATGATGGTGTCGACACCCGCGCACTTCTATCTGCTGCGCTTCATGCTTGGCGTGTTCGAAGCGGGCTTTTTTCCGGGCATCGTACTGTATTTGACCTATTGGTATCCGGCGCGCCGACGCGCGTCCGTGCTGTCGGTTTTCTTCGCGGGTGTTGCGGTTGCGGGCGTGCTCGGCGGCCTGGTGTCGGGCTGGATCATGCGCGATATGGGCGGCGTGCTGGGTCTGTACGGCTGGCAGTGGATGTTCGCGATTGAAGGCGCGCCGGCCGTAGTGCTGGGACTCGTCGCCGCGTTTTATCTCGTCGACGGCCCGCAGCACGCAAAATGGCTTACGGCGGGCGAGAAAGCCCAACTGATCGCCGAACGCGACGAGGACCGCACCGCATCGTCGCATTCATCGCACTCGTTCATGCAGGCTTTGCGCAATCCGCGCGTCTACCTGTTTGCGTTCATCTATTTTTCGCTGACGTGTGCGTCGTTGACGCTCAGTTTCTGGATGCCGTTGATGATTCGCGACTTCGGCATTCGCGATGTTCTCGCAATCAGTCTTTACAGCGTCATTCCGAATGCAATTGGCGCGGTTGGTCTGGTGCTGATCGCGCGTCATTCCGACCGGCGCGCAGAGCGTCGCCGGCATTTCGCGGTATGCACGATTGGCGGGGGCATCGCGCTGTCTCTTTTGACGCTGCACTTAAGCAGTTTTCCGGCGATGCTCGCGATTCTGTCGCTCGCTACGCTGCTGATCTTCTCTGCGCTGCCGATCTTCTGGACCGTGCCGTCGAGTTACCTGTCAGGCGCTGCGGCGGCGGGCGGCATAGCGTTGATTAGCAGCATCGGTATTACGAGCGGCATTGTCAGCCCGTGGGCGATCGGGCAGATCAAGATGCATACCGGCAGCATGGATAGCGCGCTTTATATATTGACGGCATTGCTGTTCGCGAGCGGTGTCGCGCTGTTAATCGGCGTGCCGAAAGAAGCAAAGAGCGCGTGAGATCCCGCCGTGCAAAACGGGAATCATCATGTAGAGTCGCGGTAATTCCACACTGCGCGCAGTTCTGCCGATGTCTGACACCATCGAACCGCTTCCGCTTCCGCTTCAGCATCAAGGCCCGCCCGACGTTTCGTTGTGGCGGATCGATCTGCGTTTCGACATGTCGCTCGATGCCGCGGCGTTCGCGTGCCTCAGCCACGACGAGCGCGAACGAGCGCACAACTTCCGCCAGCGCGACGACGCGCTGCGCTTCGCCTCAACGCGCGCGGCGTTGCGCGCGTTGCTCGCGCAACGCATGGGCGTCGAAGCCCAGGCTGTGCGCTTCGCGCTGGACGCAAACCGGCGGCCACGGCTCGCGGGTTCGACAGCGCCCGATTTCAATGTGTCCCATGCGGGAGGCTTTGCTTTGATCGCGATGTCGAATGTTCGGCGCGTCGGTGTCGATATCGAACAGCACAGCGACAGATTCGACTGGCGTTCCATCATGACGCTGACGCTCGACCCAGACGAAGCGGCGTGGCTCGAGCGCCTCGATCCTTCCGAACAGATGACCGCGTTCTACGACGCATGGACGGCGAAGGAAGCGCTCGTCAAAACAACGGGCGTCGGCATCACGCGAGGCTTGCAGCATCTCGCCGTACTGCCGCGCGAAGGCAATCGCGTGATGTTGCGTAACGCCATCGCGCACGACATGCGTGAGATCTCCGCGCAATGGATAGAGGCGCCGCATGGCTATGCCGCTTGCGTTGCGTGGTCGCTGTCGACGTCGATGTCGTCGCGTGCGCAGTAACACGCCGACTGTCGGCACGTGCGTTGCCGCGCATCACAATGCAACTCAATGTAACTAACTGTCAGCCCCGCACCCCGCCTCCCGATATGATGGCGAAGCGCGACAAAGCCGGGCACCAGAGCCGCTTAGCAACAATGCTTCTCTATCCAGACTAGCCATGCCGACACATCCGCCCGACGCTGCCGCGCCTCCCATAGCCGACCACGCGGCGCAGCGCCTTCCTATGTTGATGCTGGCTGCCGCCTTGTCGTTAGGGAGCGCGATTGCGCTGGGGCTCGCACGCTTCGCCTACGCGCTGCTATTACCGTCGATGAAACTGGACCTCGGCTGGACCTTCGCCGAAGCCGGGGCAATGAACACTGCGAATGCGCTTGGCTATCTGCTCGGCGCACTGGCGTTTCCGCGACTCGCGCGTCGCTGGCAGGCAGACAAACTGTTCGTGGCCGGCTGCGTGGGCACCGCGTTTCTCATGGCGGCCAGCGGCCTGCTTGCCGATGCCAATTCGCTGCTTGTGCTGCGCGTGATCACTGGCGCGAGCAGCGCTGCGGTTTTCATCAGCGGTGGCGTGCTCGCCGCGCGGCTTGCCTCGGCGAGTCCGCGCGATGCGGGCCTCGTTCTGGGCTTGTATTACGGTGGCACGGGATGGGGCATCGTCGCTTCGTCGGTACTGGTGCCGTTGACCATTCTCAACCGTGCGCATGGCTGGCAGTTCGCCTGGTTTGCGTTGGCTGCCGCATGCGCGGCATTCAGCGTGGCCGCCATCGGCGCGGCGCGCAAGATCGAGGGCGTGCACGCGGTGGCGGCAACGGCACCGGCGCACCTGGGCAATACAGACGACGCCCCGCGCTGGCCGCGTTTCGCTCGTGCGCTCGGCGGCTATGCGCTGTTCGGCGTCGGCTATATCGGCTACATGACGTTCATTGTCGCGTTGTTGCGCAACGCGGGCATGAGCGCCACGGTCGTCACGGGTTTTTATCTGTTGCTCGGCGTCGCGACGGTGCTTTCCGCGCGCCTGTGGTCAGGGCTGCTCGACCGCATGCGCGGCGGTCAGGCGCTCGCCGTGCTCAATGCGTTGCTTGCGGTCGCGACGCTGTTGCCCGCGCTATTCACGCAACCGTGGATCGCGTTCGTATCGGGCGCGCTGTTCGGCGCGACGTTCCTGTCCGCCGTTGCATCGACGACGGCGTTCGTGCGCCACAACCTGCCGACGAGCCACTGGGCAAAAGGCATCAGCGCATTCACGATCGTTTTTGCATTTGGGCAGATCGTTGGGCCGATGGTGATCGGTTGGGTGTCCGACGGAGCAGGTCTTGCTCGCGGCCTCATCTATTCCGCGCTGTTGCTGGCGGGCGGCGCTGTGCTCGCGGCATGTCAAAGACCGCTGCGCCAGAATTAAATGCGTGCATTGAATGCGAGCGGCGTCGCCTTATACCTGCACGGACGGAATGCTCTTCATGCAGCGCAGCGCAAACATCGAGCGGCTATGACGAATGCCCGCGATCTTGTATAGCTTCTCGCGCAAGAAGCGCTCATAGCCTGCGGTGCCATCGACGGCGACCTTGACCAAATAATCGTAATCGCCCGACACAAGGTACGCTTCGAGAACTTCGGTGAGCGTCGCGAGCTCGGCGCCGAAGCGCGCGAGCGCATCGTCGTCGTGACGGTCGAGTGTCACTTCGAGCAGCACGATGTCGGCGAAGCCGAGCTTCTGCTGATCCAGCAGCGCGACATAGCCGCGAATGTAGCCTTCGTTTTCCAGTTGACGTGTGCGATTCCAGCATGCAGTGGTCGACATGCCGACCAGTTCCGCCAGTTCCGCATTGCTTAAGCGCGCGTTCTTTTGTAATGCGCGCATGATCCTGCGATCCTGATTGTCCAGCGCGCGATTTTTGGGGCTCATGGCCGACCCGGAAGGTTGTTCGTCCAACCTTGATTCTATCGGAAGAACGTCCCGATTGGCGCAACGTCGCGTGGCGTATTCGGAAGCCTATCCAGCAAAGTGGCCGGTATATTTTCAGGGTGCATTCGTGCCCGGGACAACCATCAGGCTCGACGCAAACGGGCCACTCGCGGCCACAAGCTGATATGGGTGATCGCTGCCTTTACCGAAGGCGGCATGAGAGAAACTGCGACGCTACCGTGTCGCAGCGAATGCTCGCTCTGGCACGAATGCATGTATCGCACGTATCGCACGTACAGCATGTATCGCACATATGGCGACGAGCATCACGAGCCGCATCTAGACCCGCATTAAAAAACGCGCGGCCACATAAGGGCCGCGCCACGGGACAGGTCTCACGAGATCAATGGAAGATGAGGTACAGAATTACCAGCACGATTACCGGAACACCGAGAAGCCAGCCAAGTAGGTAAGGCATGATGTATCTCCTTTCGTATAAGGTTGGAACACGAAGGAGAATGAGCATCTCGCGTGCCCGGGTTACTTGCGATCTCTGTATGTGGGCGTCGAGCGCGCGCGAAAGCCCCATAAATCAAGGCAAATTCTCGCGCAACACAATGCTGAACTGCACCGGCTTCACGTCGCTCATTGCATCGCGCTTATCGCGCACGTTGCGGAAAATGCGCAAACAGTTTCCCACCATTGCCTGCGGAGTCTGTGTGATCAATGCATCCATTGTTCCGTCGATTAGCAACGCGCGCGTGTCCGGCGTCAGGCCATGTCCTACGAAAAGAATCTTCTGGTCCGAGCGCGCTTCGACGATTGCGCGCGCCACGCCATCCGATCCGCCGCCACTGTTGTAAATGCCGGCGAGGTCCGGATGCTGCTCCAGCAGCCTGCGCGTCTGCACATAATTGCGCTCGCTGTCGTCCTGTCCTTCGCGTAGTCCGATTACGCGCACTTGCGGGAACGTGGATTCGATCAAATGAAGAAAACCGATCTCACGTTCTTCATGTCCGCGATAGTTGAGGCTGCCCGCCAGCATCGCGATCTTCCCGCTCGGCCGCGGACCCATGAAACGCCCGAGCAACAATGCGGCTGTGCGTCCCGCTGAACGATTGTCGATACCCACGTAAGCCAGCCGCCGCGCATTCGACAGATCGGAAATCAGCGTGATCGCGGGCACGCCCTGGTCGGCCAGCGCATTGACTGCATCGCGCACCACAGGATGCTCGAGCGCCATGAACACCACGCCATCCGCGCGTTGTCCGTGATGCAGCAGACGGTCGGCCAGTTCTTTAGGGTTGAAACTTTCGACGTAATGGACGCGGCACTTCATGTCGAGCGCATTCCATTGATCGTGCGCGAAGTCGATATAGTCGCCCAGCATGTGCAGATAGCGATTCGTGCCGGCGGGCAGCAGAAACGCGATGCGCATGGGTTTGGAGGCGGGCGTGGCAGGCCCTTCTTGTGTGAGCAGATAGCCGAGTTGCGCAGCCGCCTGCAACACGCGTTGTGCAGTGACGGCGCGCACGCCTTCGCGGCTGTTGAGCACGCGATCCACTGTGGCCGTGGAGACGCCCGCAGCGCGCGCGATGTCCGGAATGCGGGCACGCGCAGCGGCGGCAGAGTTAAGCGGATCGGGCATAACCGTCCTTCGTAGTTTGAAAGTCCATCAAAAACCATCAAGTTCGCGGTTTGACAGCGATTGCCGCGCACGCCTAGTCTTGCAGCTATCACACGACGACTCAACGCATCTGATCGGAAGTCAGCACGTTGCCAGCAAGTGATGATGTGTTTTGATGGATTGGACAGTCACATCAATTATAAGCAAGGAGACACTCAAATGACCAACCTCGCGAGACGCGCATTGCTGCGTGCCGCAGCCGCCGCTCCCGTGGCCGGCGCGCTCGGATTTCCGGCGATCGTGCGTGCTGCATCCGGCCCGGAGTTCATGTTCAAGTACGGCAATAACCTGCCGCTTACGCATCCACTGAACGTTCGCGCGCAGGAGGCGGCCAATCAGATCCGCGAGGCGTCGAAGGGGCGCATGGAGATCCGCATATTCCCCAACAACCAGCTTGGCGGCGATACGGACATGCTCGCGCAGGTGCGTAGCGGCGGCATTGAGATGTTCACGCCGTCAGCACTCGTCGTATCCACGCTCGCGCCGTCAGTCGCGATCAACGCCGTCGGCTTTGCGTTCAACGACTACAACCAGGTGTGGGCCGCAATGGACGGCAAGCTCGGCGCCTATGTGCGCGCGGCGATGCAGAAGGCCGGGCTCGAATCGTTTGAAAAGATGTGGGACAACGGCTTTCGTCAGACGACCACCAGCAACGGGCCGATCACGAGTGCGCAGAACATGCGCGGTCTAAAGATTCGTGTACCGGTGAGCCCGCTCAGCATCGACATGTTCAAGGGGCTCGGCGCCGCACCGACCAGTTTGCAGTTCAGCGAAGTGTATTCGTCGCTGCAAACTCATATTGTCGATGCGCAAGAAAATCCGTTGCCAATCGTGCAGGTCGCAAAACTCTACGAAGTGCAGAAGTACTGCTCACTGACCAATCACATGTGGGACGGCTACTGGTTTGTACTCAATCCGCGCGCATGGCAGCGTCTACCGAAAGACCTGCAAGGCATTGCAAGCGATGCGTTCAATCAGTGCGCGTTGAAGCAGCGCGAAGATGTACGCAAGCTCAACGACGCGGCTGTCGCCGATCTGCAAAGCAAGGGTCTTGCGATCAACCGGCCCGCGCCTGATTCGTTTCGCGCGGCGTTGCGTCAAGCGGGTTTCTACGCGCAATGGAAAGATAAATTCGGCAATCAGGCGTGGGACCTGCTCGAACAATCGGTCGGCAAACTGGCCTGATGCAACACCGCGCGGGCAAGCATCGGACTACGCGCGGCGCGCCGCCGCGAGGAGATAGCAGCATGTCGAATCACGCATTGAATGCAGCGCAAGCCTCTGTGCCGTTGCCGACGGTGAGCACGCCGCGCCGGTGGCTGAAGGTGCTCGACCGCGGCCTGATTTCGGTCGTCGAAGTGTGCGCGGCGTTGCTGCTTGCTGTGGAAATCGTGGTCATGCTGGCGGGCGTAGTATCGCGCTACGCGTTGCATCAGCCTCTGGTGTGGTCGGATGAACTGGCCGGCATCCTGTTCCTTTGGCTCGCCATGTTGGGCGCTGTTCTCGCATTGCGGCGCGGCGAACACATGCGTATGACCGCGCTCGTCAGCCGGTTATCGCCGGAACGTCGCGCCTTTGTCGATACGCTGGCCATCGCCGCCTCGGTCGCGTTGCTGGCGCTGCTCGTCGCGCCCGCTTATAACTACGCGTCCGGCGAAGCGGCTATCGTCACACCTGCTTTGCAAATCAGCAATGCGTGGCGTGCTTTTGCATTGCCGATTGGCGCCGCGCTGATGCTGGTCGTCGGCCTGATCCGGCTTGCGCAGACTAGCCGGATGCGCGACGTCGTTATTGCGCTGGCGATCGCGGCGCTTTTCGGCGCAGCGGCGATATGGGCGGGACCGTGGTTCCAGACGCTCGGCAAGGCGAATCTGATCATCTTCTTCGTGGGCGTGATTGCTATCGGCATCTTCTCCGGCGTGCCAATCGGCTTTTCGTTCGCGCTGGCCACGTTCGGTTATCTAGGCCTTTCGACCTTCACTCCGCTGGAAGTAGTCGTGGGGCGCATGGACGAAGGCATGTCGCATCTCGTGCTGCTGGCGGTGCCGCTGTTCGTCTTTCTCGGTCTGCTGATCGAAATGACCGGCATGGCGCGCGCGATGATCCAGTTCCTCGCGAGTCTTGTCGGTCACGTGCGTGGCGGGCTGTCGTTTGTGCTGATCGGCGCAATGTATCTCGTGTCCGGCATCTCCGGATCGAAAGTGGCCGATATGGCAGCCATCGCGCCCGTGTTGTTTCCCGAGATGAAAAAGCGCGGCGCGTCCGAGGGCGACCTGGTCGCGCTGCTCGCCACCACCGGCGCGCAAAGCGAAACGATTCCGCCGAGCATCGTGCTGATTACGATTGGCTCCGTCACAGGGCTTTCCATTTCCGCGCTATTTACTGCGGGCATGTTGCCGGGCGCCGTGCTTGCGCTCATTTTGTGCGTCGTCGTGTGGTGGCGCTATAGGAAGGAAGATCTGAGCGGCACGCAACGTTTCAGCAAGCGGCAGATAGGCCGGCTGTTCATCGTGTCGCTGCCCGCGCTGGCGTTGCCATTCGTGATCCGGGCCGCGGTGGTCGAAGGTGTCGCGACTGCCACCGAAGTGTCGACTATCGGTATTGCGTACTCGATGCTGATCGGCCTCCTGATCTATCGACGTTTCGAGTGGCGACGCCTTCCCCGCATGCTTGTCGATGCAGCCACTTTGTCGGGCGCGATTCTGTTCATTATCGGCTGCGCCACAGCAATGGCATGGGCGCTTACGCAGTCGGGCTTCTCGCAGGATCTTGCCCAATGGATGGGTGCAATGCCCGGCGGCGCATACGGTTTTCTCGCGGTGTCGATCGTCGTGTTCGTGATGCTTGGCAGCGTGCTCGAAGGCATTCCGGCGATTGTGCTGTTCGGACCGCTGCTGTTTCCAATCGCGCGGCTTGCGGGCGTGCATGAAGTTCACTACGCGATCGTGGTGATTCTTTCGATGGGAGTGGGCCTCTTCTCGCCGCCGTTCGGCGTGGGCTATTACTCGGCGTGCGCGATCAGCAAGGTCAGTCCCGACGCGGGCATTCGTCCTATTGTCGGCTATATGGGGGCGTTGATCGTGGGGCTGATTGTCGTGGCCGCGATACCCTGGATTTCAACCGGCTTTCTCTAACTGCTGTCTTTCCGTTCGACCTTCGGGCGCTGCATTTTCTGCCGCGCCGAGGAGTTGCTCGTCTATCAATAATTGCTGCGTGGGGAGATTTTCATGAGTCGATTCTTTGGCGAGATTCGCCAGGCGGGGTACGTGGTGCGCGATATCGAGGCCGCCATGGATTACTGGAGCCGCGTGCTCGGTGTGGGACCGTGGTTTTACAACGAGCGAGTGCCCATTGAGAACTACACCTATCGCGGGCAATCATACGAAGTTCATAACTCGGTTGCGCTCGCCAACTCTGGGCCGCTCCAAGTCGAACTGATTCAGACGAGAAACGAGGCGCCCTCCATGTATCGCGACTTTCTCACCGCCGGCAATACAGGGCTTCAGCACAACGCTTACTGGACAACTTCGTTCGACGCCGACCTCGCGCGTTTGCAGCAGCAAGGCTTCAAGGTTGCGATGAGCGGCGAAGTCGGCCGCAATGGCCGCTTCGTGTACTTCGATACTGAGAATCATCCGGGAACGGTGATCGAGCTTTCGGAGATTGCGGGACCAAAGGGGAAGCTCTTCGACATGATCTACGCGGCCTCACGCGATTGGGACGGCCGTGAGCCGGTGCGCCGCTTTCCCGATTTGAGCACGTTATGACCTACACACAAGAGCCGCGTGGCGGCGATCGCGATTCGCTCGAAGCCGATTATCTGATCGAGACGCCGCTCGATCCCGCGCGCGTCGCCGAGATCATGGCTGGCGAGCAGTCGAGCGGCACGTTCGTGCGCGTGGCCAACGAAACCGACGCATTGCGCGCGCGAAGCCGCGCAAGCGTGCTGCGCATCGAGGAGCTGGAACCCGCGGCGCAGCCGAGCCTTCATAGCGCATGGCTCGCGCGGCAAGGCGCGCACGGACCCTGGCGGCGCGCGCGGGTTACGCTGTCTTTTCCGCTTGCCAACATTGGCGCTAACTTGCCGACGCTCGCCGCAACCGTCGCGGGCAATTTATACGACCTCGGCGAAGTCACCGGCATGCGGTTATTGTCGCTGCGTTTGCCGGCGTCTTATCGCGCACGCTTTGAGACTCCGCGTCATGGCGTGAAGGGTACGCGTGCGTTGACTCAGGTAATCGACGGGCCGATGATCGGCACCATCATCAAACCGAACGTGGGTCTGAGTGCGCAGGAAACCGCGGCGCTTGTGCGCGAGTTGTGCGAGGCAGGCGTAGATTTTATAAAGGATGACGAAGTAAGCGCCAACCCCGCGCATGCACCGCTTGCCGAACGGGTGCGCGCGGTCATGGCCGAAGTGCGTCGCTATCGCGAACGCAGCGGCCGCCCGGTAATGGTCGCCTTCAATATCACCGACGACCTCGACGCGATGCGTCGGCACGCCGAACTGGTGGAGCGCGAGGGCGGCGCGTGTGTGATGGCGAGCATCAACTGGTGCGGCTTTTCCGCTATTCAGACGTTGCGCCGCGCCACGCCGTTGGTGCTGCACGCACATCGCAACGGCTACGGCATGATGTCGCGCGATCCCTCGCTCGGCATATCGTTTCAGGCTTATCAAACGCTGTGGCGTCTGGCGGGCGTCGATCATATGCATGTGCATGGTCTCGCCGGGAAGTTCGCGCAGAGCGATGCCGAGGTAATCGAGTCCGCACGCGACTGCGCGACGCCGCTCGCCCCAGGCTGCGACGACACGGTATTGCCGGCGTTCTCTTCAGGCCAGTGGGCAGGTACCGCACAGGCTACGTTCGATGCCGTGCAATCCACCGACTTGCTGTTCATGTCCGGCGGCGGCATCCTCGCGCATCCCGATGGCCCTGCGGCCGGTGTCACGAGTGTCAGGCAGGCATGGGCCGCAGTGCAGGCGCGCACACCCGTGCCCGTCTACGCGGAGCGCATGCCGGAACTGCGGCGCGCGCTCGAGTTTTTCGGTGGCCGCGGGTGAACACACACAACGACGACACGAGCAGCGGCGATATCGCCGGCGGCCCTCAATACGCGTTTTACGGCGACGATTTCACCGGCGCGACCGATACGCTCGCGCATCTGGCACGCGCCGGATTGCGCACCATGCTGCTGTTAGCGCCACCGGACGCAACGCATCTGGGAAAGCTCGGCCCGCTCGATGCGATTGGCGTGGCGGGCGCCGCGCGGACGATGTCGCCGGATCAGCAGCGCGCCGAACTGACACGTGTCGGTCAGGCGTTTGCCAAACTCGGCGTGCGGGTGCTGCACTACAAGGTGTGCTCGACGTTCGACAGCGCGCCGCGAACGGGCAGCATCGGCGTGGCGATCCGCACGTTGCGCGAGTATTGCGCAAACCCGCTTGTCGCAGTGATTGGCGGACAGCCCAGTCTGCGGCGCTATTGCGTGTTTGGTGAGTTATATGCAGCGGCGGGCGCTGACGATGGGAAATCGTCCATCTACCGGATCGATCGTCATCCGACCATGAGCCGGCATCCCGTTACGCCGATGAGCGAGGCGGACCTGCGCGTGCATCTGCAGCGGCAGGGCGTGGAGAACGTGCAGTCCATCGACTGGCGCTGCTATGCGGCAGGCGACGCCGCGCTGCAAACAGAGCTGGAACGCCGGCTCACTTTGCGGCCCGATGCGGTGCTATTCGATGTACTCGACGATTCGCATCTTCAAACGATTGGGCGTTTGCTGGCGAATCAGGCGAGAAGCGCCGCGCCGCTCCTTGCGGTGGGCGCAAGCAGTGTCGCGCAGGCGTATGTCTCCACGCTCGGCCAATCGGCCGCGGGTGAAGCGACGCCGCGGTGCGAACGGTTGGCTCGTGCGCGCAGTCCGGTATTCGTGATGGCGGGCAGCCTGTCGCCGTTGACCGAGGTGCAGATTCGCGCCGCGCGCTCATATCGCCGCATCGAACTGGACCCGCTGCAGATGACGGGCGAATCGGCACATAGCTATCTAATGGCGCAAGTGGCAGCAATCGCCGCCGCGTTGCGCAGTGGAAGCAATGTACTGGCCTTCACGTCGCGGCGCGAACCGAGCGCTGTTGAATCGTCCGGCGCGTTACCTCGGCTTGCTCACGCTTGTGCGGTTCTGTTGAGGCAAGTGCTCGACGCGGAGAAATTACAGCGTGTCGGCATTGCGGGCGGTGACACATCGAGTATCGCTGTGCGAGCACTCGGCGCATGGGGCTTGTCGTATCTTGCGCCGCTGTCGGCTGGGGTGAGCGTGTGCCGTGTCCACGCCGACAATCCCCAACTGGATGGCATCGAGCTAATGCTCAAAGGCGGTCAGATGGGCGAGGTCGATCTGTTCGAAAAACTGCTGGAAGGTCACGGCGACAACGACTGTACTGACGTCTAACCATTGTCGGCAAATCCCGGATACAGCGTCATGCCGCCGTCGACAAACAAGGTTGTCCCCACAACGTAGTCGCTTTCATCCGATGCAAGCCAGACGGCAGCCTTGCCGATGTCTTCCACTTCGCCGACGCGGCCATAAGGGATCAGTTCCAATAGTTTGTCGCGCGCCGCGCTCGTGTCCCACGCGTCCCGATTGATCTGAGTGCGGATCGCGCCGGGCGCAAGAGAATTCACGCGGATGCGTTCCGGCGCCACCTCCTGCGCGAGTGACTTCATGAACATCTGAATCCCGCCCTTGGACGCGGCGTAGTTAACATGTCCGGCCCACGGAATCACCTCGTGGACGGAACTCATACAGATGATCTTGCCGACCGCTTTCGATACCGACGTCGGTCCGCGTCGGCGAAATTCTTTTACGGCTGCCTGAGCGGTGAGGAATTGCCCCGTCAGGTTAGTGGCCAACACCGTTTGCCAATCTTCCAGCGTCATTTCCGCAAAAGCGCTGTCCTTCTGCAAACCGGAATTGGCGACAACGATATCCAACGTGCCGAAGCGAGCGCGGCACGCTTCGAACATCGCGTCGACATCAGCGGGATTCGACACATCCGCTTTAACCGCGATTGCGACGCCACCGGATTGATTGATTTCGTCGGCGAGCTTCTCGGCCGATTCAGCGTGCGAATGATAATTCAGAGCGACGGACGCGCCCGCATCGGCGAGCGCCTTTGCAACGCCATAGCCGATGCCCGAGCTTGCGCCCGTGACCAATGCGAATTGATTGGCGAGTAACTTTTCCATCGCAATTCCTTGGGGGTTGAACGTGCCTTTTGTCTAAGTACGAATATAGCGAGGCCGCCGGATTTGCGCGCAGTTCACTGCATCGCGATCCGGCGGCCTGGCCTGCGTGGACTTATTGATGATGTGACCGCATCACGGATCGGCTAAACGACGCCGGCGACAAGCAGCACGATCACGACGATGAGCACGATACCGAGACCACCCGTCGGCGCATAACCCCATGAACGGCTATGCGGCCACGTCGGCAACGCGCCAATGAGGAGAAGAATCAGCACAACCAGAAGAATAGTTCCCAACATATATGACCTCCGCTTGGTTGATGGAGCTGCCTATCTATGGCTCACGCACGCTCGATTGGCGTGCGTGGGACCAGGCAGCGTCGTCAACCTGCTTGAGCAAGCGTCGTGCCCAGCATGGAAACGCGGGGCCGGTCACGCGCCGGCTACGCTCACATACCGCTTGCAGGCGCGGTCCTGACGCGCGATGCGACGATGTCCGCGATGAACGCAAGGGCGAGCGCGACGGCGCCACAAGCAAAGATCAACGCGTAGTTGTTATGCGAGTGCGAGAACAGGTACGAGTAGCCATAACCACCGAGCGCCTGGAAAAGAGCAAATGCGGTTGTCGCACGGCTCCACGACGCCCGTTGCTCGGTGTGATCGTGCGGCACGAGCTCGTGAATGCGACCGAGCGCGAGCGGAACGATACCGGGCGTAAAGACGCCGAGAATCACAGTCGACAATCCGAGAACCCATGCATTGCCGGAAAGCGCGAGCATTGCAACGGCTACCGCCTGCAGCAGCAGCGCAACGCGATAAGCCTTGCCGTAACCGATCCGATGCGCAACGTTGCCTGCAATGACTGGTCCGACGATCGCGGCAAGCCCATAGAGCACCCAGTAGTCCGCGCCAATTGCCGCACCTCGACCGAGGCCGCGCGCCACATAATCGACAAGCAGGATCATTGCCGGCACGAGACCGAGCGCGTTCGCTGCATATTGCGCATACAGCACACGCAGCCCGAGATTGCTGGCGTGTGAAGCGTGACGAGTGCCGGCTGCTGCGACGGGTGCAGGCGGATTGGTCGACGGCCAGCCGAACCAGCTCACCGCGGTCAATGCGAGCGCGACTGCGCCGAGACCGAGCCATGTGGTTCTCAGCCCGAAATGCAGCAGTTCAGGTATCAGCGTTCCGGACGCTGCAATGCCGAGGCCCAGTCCGAGAAAGATCATGCCGCTGACGAAGCCGCGGCGCGGCGCGGGAATGTGCGGAAGAATAGAAGTCGCGACCAGCACCATGATGGCACCGCCGGAGATGCCCGAAAGCAGACGCCACGCGAAGAACCAGCTGATCGAGAGCGGATATGCGCAGGCGAAGAAGGCTGCGGTTACAACAGCCATCAGCAGGCGCAATGCGGTACGGTTCGATAACGCCGACGCAAGAGGTCGGCCGATCAACGCACCGATCAGATAGCCCGCGAAGTTGGCGGCGCCGAGTGTCACCGCTTGTGACGACGTGAACCAGTGCGCCTGAATCAGTGACGGAATCAGCGGCGTGTACGCAAAGCGCGCGAGTCCAATCGCGACGAGGCTGCCGCACAAGCCGGCGAGCGTCGCGTAGAGCGAACGGGCGTCGAGCGATGTAGAGCCCGGAGAGGTCAATGAGGGCGCTGAAGACATGACGATTCCTTTACCGGCCAACGTGCTGAACGTGGATTCGGCTGTGGGTAAAAATGCGATGGTGTGCGCCCGTTAGGCGCGTGACTTAGACGCCGCCGTGTTTGGCCGGTATCGCTGGCAAGCCGAGCAGCGCGAGAGCGGTTGCGGCAGCGCTCGTCAGCACTTCTCGTTGCGGATCGACCCGCGCTAGCACGCGCATGCCTAGTACTGTGGCGAGCAGATGAGTGGCCGCGTCGGCGGACGACACGGTGGCCGCGATTGCGCCGCCCTTCTGCGCGGCGACAAGGCAGCGATAAAAGAACTCGCGGATCTCGGCGATCTCGGTCGCGACGAGCTTACGAAATGCTTCGTCCTCGGATGAAATTTCGAGCGCCGAATTAACCAGCATGCAGCCACGTTTGTGCGGATCGGCGACAGATCGCTCGATTGTCTCGTCGAAGAAACCCGTAATGGCTTGAGCAGGCGGCACCGTGCTCTCGAAGCGCCTGATGCGCTCGCGCAGCGTGCAGTCCAGGTAGTGCTCGAGCGCGCGCAGATACAGCCCGCGCTTGTCGCCGAATGCGTTGTAGAGGCTCGGCTGCGTGAGACCCGTCGATTTGACGAGGTCGCGTGTGGAGGTGGCCTCGTAGCCCTTGAGCCAGAAGGTCGCGCTTGCTGCTTCGAGCACCTCTTGCTCGTCGAATCCGCGGGGTCGCGCCATGATCCATGTCCTTTACCGCCTGTGCGGCGGGTTCTGTATCGAACGATATAGAACGGGATTATATATCGATTGATACAGAACGCAAGGTCAATTTAACCGGCGCGTATCTGGGCCGCCGCGCCCCGCCAGCAAGGGCACGGCGCGGCGGTTTCCAATTGCGGACATCTCACGCGTCCTACAGATAGGTGCCTTTGATGCGCCCTTCGAAGATGGCAGTGTTGATGTCGAAGTCGTCGACTTGGCCCGAGGCGCCGCCGTCGACTGTGACGGCGACGGAACGGCCCCCGCGCACGAGTTTCATCTGCTCGGCGTCGAGCGTGGCTTCCTCGCGCGCCGCGTCGGCGCTGCGGGGTAGGTCCTTGATAATGACGGTGGATTTCATGGCGATACTCCTCGAAGTGGGCGGGCGAGCACGGCAAGGTGCTCGCTTCTATTTCTGCAAGGTGTATGCCAATTTTCGTTCGATGAACGCGGAAGCTGTCATCTCATCAGCGACGCCGCGCCAGGCAACGATATGCGCGGCACGGCCGCAAGAAGCGCATTGTGATGAGCGAAAGACCGAAGCGAAGTGTGCGGAGGTAACCCACATTTCACGCTCGCAATGTTGGGCAGCGCTGCGGGAAGGTCCGCGCGCTGCGCCTCGCGCGACAAAAACAAAAGCGGCACGCGTCGATGACGCATGCCGCCGCACTGCTGATATGACCGCGAATCTAGCCGCGCCGCTTATCGCGCGTCGCGGCTACTTTTCCGATGGCCTGATGCGCGGCCGGAAAGCCGGGTGGATACTCGACGACCCGCGCGGCAACCGGCACGAGTGGCGCGGCGCGCGTCAGGCGCGTGCCGATGCGTGCACCGCCGACAATGGCGGCCATTGCCTCGCGGTCGAGTTCCACGCTGTCAGTAAGGTCGTTGATGAGAAGTCTGGCCATGGTGTGTTCGCCAAAGAAGCCGCGTGCTACGACCGTTCACTGGTCTCGTCTGCGCTCGCGGATGGGGTCAAGTGTGCTGAGGTCTCGTCGCACTATGAGTATAGGAAATCTGTTTTGTGCCTGCCTGGCGGATATGGGCAGGCGGCGGTCGGGAGGCACACGGTCCATCGTTATCGCCGGGACGTTGACGTTGGCAATGCCGATTAGACCGCCTGCCGAGAGCAGCCTGGCGCCGCGGGACACCGGCTTACCGTCGGTAGGCCGCTGAGTTCGCGGACTCGGGAACGTCGCGAATCATGAGGGATGACATGGTATTTCTCCAAAGTGACGCGGAACAAAAAAGCGACTGGCGCGAGGCGAAGCGGCATGAAGAAGCGGCCGCTTCGCCTCGCCGCTTATCGCACGTGGAGGTTGTTGCTCGCAACGTTGTTGCCGTTCGATCCGAGCAACCTGTCTGCACGAGCGTCACTAATGCATGGCGTGTGCCAGAGTTAGTAAAGGTTCCTAACAAAAGTATCGGCGCCCTTATGGCCTTGGCTTGCAGACCGACTCGCCGGATTTACGGATCTCCGCTGCGGCCAGCGCAGTCGCAGCGAGCGGTGGCACTCTCCCGACAACGCGCGCGGTTCTGTTGGAGCGCGTCCGACATCGGCCGCTCATGCACCGCGCGGGGCAATCCTGGTTTGCGAAAGCGCAGGCCTGGAGCTAGTATCGAAGCGGCACATGTAACTGGTTACGACAGCTTTCCTATCGGCCACGGGAGCCTCGGTCATACGCGATCGGGGTCTATGGCAGCGGCGGCATCTCGCACAAAATGGCTAGCCTTGCGCGTGTGATTCACGACTTCCAGAACGGCGAGCTGTCCCGTGACGAGTTCGTCGCTCAACTCGACAGCACGTTGGTGACCGAAGGCCTCGGTCCCGCGCAGCTGCTGGACATGCTCGGCGCCGCACATCGTAAAGCGCCGCTGCCCGAAGACATTTATGTCGAAGTGCGGCGGCGTATCGAGCAGTTACGTGTGTCGAATGTGGCCGCCGGCGGCGACGAAACCGGAATCCAGACTACGGTTGAAATTCCATCGGTGCGCTCCGCAGGCGCAATGCCTGCAGGCACCGGCGCGAGTGCGCCTAACGCATCCAGCGGGTTAGGCCATGACCAGATCAAAGGCACCGGCGACACCCTGAACAACCGCTTTGTACTCGAAGAGTGCCTGGGCGTCGGTGGAATGGGCACTGTTTACAAGGCGCTCGATCTGCGCAAGCTGGAGGCGTCGGACAGAAAGCCCTATCTGGCGATCAAGGTCCTCAACGTCCAGTTTCGCGGCAATCCGAATTCGCTAGTTGCGTTGCAGCGCGAGGCACGCAAGGCGCAGGTGCTCGCGCATCGCAACATCATCACGGTGTACGACTTCGATCGCGACGGGCCCATCGTCTATCTGACGATGGAGTACTTATCCGGCAAGCCACTCAGCCAGTTGCTGCGCACGCCGGGCTATCAGGGCATGCCTGTACGCGCAGCGTTGCCCATTGTGCGTGGCATGTGCAGCGCGCTTGCGTATGCGCACGAACGCGGTTTCGTGCATTGCGATTTCAAACCCGCCAACGTCTTTCTCACGACGAATGCCGAAGTCAAAGTGATCGACTTCGGCATTGCCCGCGTGTTTCAGCGCCCGGAGGAAGAGAGCGATGCAACGGTCTTCGATCCGGGGAGCCTCGGCGCGCTGACGCCCGCGTATGCGAGCCCGGAAATGATCGAGCATCGCGAGCCCGACCCGCGTGACGATATTTACGCGCTGGGCTGCATCACGTATGAACTGTTGACCGGGCATCATCCGTTCGACCGGTTGTCCGCCACGCAGGCGCGCAACGCAGATTTCAAGCTGCAGCGGCCAGCGAATCTAGATACTAGGCAGTGGCGCGCGCTGCGCGCCGCGCTTTCGTTCGACCGCGCGACGCGCATGCCGAGCGTCACGCGCTTTATCGCGGAGTTCGACAACGAAGCGCGTGCCGAGAAATCGGGCACGTTGGCGAAGGCGGGGCTTGCGGGCTTCGCGGTGATTTGCGCCGCGGCTGTGGGCGTGTACGCGTGGAAGTCGGCGCCGAATCGTCAAAGTCAGGCGCAGTTGGGCGCGGGCTCGTCGCAGGGACGCGTCGATCGGGGCGCCTCGTTGTCCACGCAATCGAGCGCAGCGGGCGTGGTGTCGACCGGTTCGTCAACGAACGCCTCGACGAACGCACCAACGACTGCGCCGACGAACGCGTCGACAGCTGCCGCACCGGCCGCATCACCCCCGGCTCCAAAGCCCGCATTGACACTCGCCGCCGTGACGCCGATGCTCGCGCAAGTGCCGTGTTCGGCGCTGGCTGCATCGACGCAAGACCACACGTTGACGGTGCGCGGCTATGTCTCCCAACGCTACGGCGCCGCGCGTCTGAAAGATGGGCTGCGGGCGCTTCCCGGCGTGGACGACGTGAAACTCGACGTTCAGTCCGTCGCGGACGATAAATGCGACACCGTTAAGGCGCTCGCGCCGTACTGGACGCAGAACTGGCAGGCCGGTCACATCGCCGGCTTGCAGGTGCGTCCCCCGAGCGGTCAGTTGAGTGAGGGCGATCCGCTGGTTGTCGACGTGAGCACGCCCGGCTATGACTCATACGTGAACCTTGACTATTACCAACTCGACGGTAACGTCGTTCATATGGTGCCGAGCCCGCGCGCGAAGGACAATCAGGCGCCGCCGCGTTATTCGGCGACGATCGGCAGCGCAGGCGACTGGGTCATTTCAAAGCCGTTCGGCTCGGAGATTGTCGTGCTTCTGATCACGCCTGCACCGCTATTCGACAAGCCGCGGCCCGAAGCGGAATCACGCACCGATTATCTTCGGGCACTCGACGCGCGCCTCGCCCAGATCGGCGCGAAGTATGGCCGGGAGCGGATCGTCGCTGACTTCGCGCCGATTACTACGAAGCCTCACGCGCCATAAACTGCGCATGCCCTTCGGCTTAACTGTGAAAGCGGTTGTAGCAGTGCATCACTTCAATTCTTTGACTACGCGAAAGCCATCTTGCGATTGGCGCACACCTGAACTGTATTTAAAGCGAGTCGCGCTGAGCATGTAGCCGCTGCCTTCTCGCCACGAGCCGCCGCGAATCACGCGCATGTCGCAAGTGGGGCTTTCCCACGCGCGGCCATCTGCGGGTGCGGACTGGTACGAGTTGTGCCAGCAGTCGGCGGTCCATTCCCAGACGCTGCCATTCATGTCGTGCAAGCCATATGGATTGGGCGCAAAAGAACCTGCCGGCTCGGGGCCTTCCTTGTGCCACGGTTCGCCGCAGTCCTTGCAGTTTGCGGTGCCCTTGCGCATCTGATCTCCCCACCAGTAAGCGCTTGTCGTGCCGCCACGGTCGGCGTATTCCCACTCCGCTTCAGTGGGCAGACGGTACGGCTTGCCGGTTGTTTTGCTGAGCCACTTTACATACTGCTGCGCGTCATCCCAACTGAGGTCGCGAGCGGGTGCCGTCTTGTTCGCATTCGTTTCGGGAGTGAGTTTCGCACATGCGTTCGCGGCGACGCATGCATTCCACTGCTCGACGGTCACCTCGTACTTGCCGATCGCGAACGGTGCCCCAATCGTCACGTGATGAACGGGTTTCTCCGATGGATCGTCGCTGCTGCTGCCCATTAAGAATGAGCCGGCGGGCAGCGCGATCATGATCGGACACGCAGCACAATCGCGGCTTTCGCCTGCGACCGGCGCATGCACTGCGGGCTTCTGAGCGGTTGACGTGGCAGGCGGCGTTGAAGGTGCCGTAGTGCTCCCAGCGGGCGGCGCAGAAACGGCGCGCTGCCGATCAGGCGTCGCGGTAGCGGAGGGCGCTGCAGGCGTTGAAGGACGCGCGGCTTGCGGTGTCGGTGTAGCAGGTGGCGTTGCCGGTTGCGCGGCGGGCGGCGCGGGGGAGGGTGCTGCAGCGGTCGCTGGTGCGTTCGATGCGGCCGCCCGCAAGCGATCGATGCGGGCATGCGCGAGCGTGGCGAAGCGCCCATTGGGATAGGCCTTCAAATACGCTTCGTAGTCGCCGGGATAGTTACTGTCCTTGATCGAATTCCAGAACGTAATTTCGTATTGTTCACTGCTGTCTTTTGGGAGAATGCCGCGACTGTGCAGTGTCACGACAGTATCGTCGTGGGTCGCGACATTGACGACTGGCACTGCGACCGCGTTGTTTCCTACATCTGCCGATGCCGCCAGCGTCGACACAATCCACGGACTCTGCTTGCCACGTGTTATCTGGCGAGTCTCGGACGCAACGTTTGCAAGCAGGCTCATCAGAGGCTGTGCTGGGGCTTCGTCGAGTGTTCGCAGCAATGCCTGTGTGTAAATGCCATGGCGTATGCCGTCCGCCGCAAAACCGCCAGGCGCGGTCGCATAGGCAACGACCGTGTTCGGCGGAAGTGCGGACGCATCCGGCGCAACAGCGGCGGCGAATGGATTGTCGAGACAGGTATCGAGGATTACGAGGTTGAGTTGGCTGTCGCGTGAATGCATTGCTTGCAAGACGTCATTCAGATCGACGGCCTGGCGAAGCAGCGAAGCCGGCGAGCGCATGTCCAGTCCGGCGGGAATCAGCAACGTCTGCCCCCCGATCCGCATGCCATGACCGGCGAAATAGAACAGGCCGATACCCCCTGCGGTCAAACGCTCGCGTAGTTCGCGAATCGATCGTTGCATTGCAGCTGGCGTTGCATTCGAAAGCACGGTCACGTCGAAGCCGAGCGCACGCAATGCTTTGCCGACGGCTCGTGCGTCACGCGGCGCGTTTTGCCTGACGACGTCGTGTGAATTGTCGCCATACTCGCCATTGCCTATCACGAGTGCAATGCGTGGCGCGCCAAGAGAATCGTGTCCGGCTGCGAACGGCGCGATTGCCCGGTCCATCGCGCCGGTGCTTTCACGCGGCGCAGCGGCAAATGTATTGCCGCAGTCCACCAGAATGGCCCCGGCCATCCACATCAGCAGGAATATTCGCCACATCTTCGGATCCTGTTTGTTCCGGACAGAACATAGGCATTCGCGTACAGCACCGGTCGGCGCTATGCGTCGCCGCCGCACGTACCGCGGACACGTATGGGACGCACGACGCGCTTTGGACCATCCACGTTGCAACGTATCAACAACCATAGCACGCACTTGGCGGGTCACAACCAACACTTCTACCGAGTGCGCTATACGGTTAACGAGTGTGGCGTATCTTTTTGGCAAGTTACGTCCTAAGCTGATTCACAAAGTAACGCGGCACGGTCGTTTTAACTACGCGGCCGCCGCATCGCGTGCGCGCTCGCGAACGCAGCAGAATTGCCCGCACTGCCTCGCGCAGTCGAGGTGGCCACGACCGCTCTTCGGGAGAGTGCGCTATGCGAATAACCAACGTCCCCGCTGTTCTCAACCGGAGTCTGACGGCCGCAACGCGGCTATGTGCATGGCGTACGGTTTCGCGCACCGTGCTCGCCGTGATGATCGGCGGTGCGGCGCTGCCTTTCGCCGCGTTCGGCGCGTCGACTGCATCGCCCGCAGGTGCTGAGGAGTACATCATCTGGCCGCCCGACGGCGCCGTGATTCACGGCGGCAAGCTGTGGGTGCGCATGGGGCTGCGCAACATGGGCGTGTGTCCGAAGGGCGTCGTGTTTCCGAACACCGGGCATCATCATCTACTGATCGACACGGACCTGCCGGCGCTCGACCAGGAGATTCCATCGGACCGCAATCATCTGCATTTCGGCGCGGGTGAAACCGACGCGCGTATCGAGTTGCCACCAGGCAAACACACATTGCAACTGATTCTGGGCGATCACAATCACGTGCCGCACACGCCGCCCGTGTACTCGAAAAAGATCACCATCACCGTGCAAAAAGACTAGCGCGAGCCGCGCGTTCATCGCGGACCGCTCGGAACGGAGAGACGTTCATGTACAAACTCATTGCAGTCGCGGCGCTGGTGGCGTCGGCGACATGGGGCACGGCGGATTTTGCCGTGGCGGGAACCCCGGCGCCTGCGGGCGCTTATGCCTATATCGGCTATCCGAACGATGGTCAGGTGGTGCAAGCCAATAAGCCGTTTCGCGTGTGGTTCGGATTGCGTTACATGGGCGTGGCGCCAAAGGGCGTGAAGTATCCGAACACAGGACACCATCATCTTCTGATCGACACGGACCTGCCGCCACCGGATCAGGAAATACCCTCGGACCGCAATCACCTGCATTTCGGCGCCGGTGAAACCGAGACGATGATCCAGTTGCCTCCCGGCAAGCATACGTTGCAGCTATTGATGGGCGACGACATGCATGTTCCGCACAACCCGCCGGTGTACTCGAAGAAAATAACCGTCATTGCGCGTTGACGGAGCACGTGGTGTCACGCGTGGACCAACCATTACACGCGGGTTGTTGGTTGCAATCCATCATGTCGAGGCAGCCGCGTCCTTGCGGATAGCACTATCGCAAGGACGCGATTCCCCTGGACGCCTTGCTATAAGCGCCTCGGCAAATCTATTGGGATCGGAAAGCAAAACTGGCACAGCCTATGCGTTAGTGATGCTCGAGTAGACAAGTTGCTCGAACCACAACCGCAAGACTGCGACTTACCTTTCAGGAGATCTGCCATGAACACGCTGATGATCCAGGACCTGTCCATTACGGAACAACTCGACAGCAAGGCAATGAGCGCGGTGCGCGGCGGCACCGGCCTTTTGTATCCGTCGTACGTGAACTTCGCACCGTTCTTTGCGCCGGACCACAGCAAGAAGGTCGATGCGACTCAACTGATCAGCACGACGATTAACATTCAGAACGGCAACTGCAACAACGCAGCCTTCGTTACAGACGTCTCGGCCAAAATCGATCCACGTGTGACGGCGAGCAACAACATCTACATGTCGTAAGCGGCGCGAGCGGACGCCGACGCCTGCCGTCCCGTGCGCCCGCCGGCATCGATCCTCAAAAGTTTGCGCGTCTAATCGTTCTTTTCACGCGACACCTCGTTACCGCACATCTCCCGAACCCATGTTCATGCACCTGCTTCGATGGTGAAGCGGCGGCGGAGATGCTTTACTTGAAGCGTGTTGCGTCGTGCTGTGAAGTGGGCGTCATCGGAGAAAATCGTGTCAGCGTTGCTTGATTCACTGGTCCGTCAGCGCTCGTTCAATCACTACGCCGCGACGTCGCGCGGGCTGTGCGCGGCAACCGTTTGCGCCTTTTCATTGTGCGCATGCGTCGACGTCAGCATGCCGGACTACAAGCGGCCCGATACGCCTGCCAAAGCGTCGTGGTCGGATCAGAAAGGTTCACCGATATCCGCGGCGGCCACCATCGAACCGGAATGGTGGAAGGGCTTCCACGATTCGACTCTGGATTCGCTGATCGACAAAGCCATCAGCGGCAACTTCGATATCAAGGTGCTGGCCGCGCGCATCGACGTGGCCAGCACACAAATAGGCGAAGCCAAAGCCGGTGCGTTGCCGACGATGGACCTCGGCGCCGGCGCAAGCTTTCAGAAGACCACCGGGCAGACTTTCACGAAGCAGTACAACGTTGCAGCGCAGGTTAACTGGGACATCGACATCTGGGGCAAGGTCGAGAAAGGCGTGCAAGCGCAAAAAGCCGAGTTTCATGCGAGCGAAGCCGACTGGCGCGCCGGCTATCTGGAACTGGTGTCGAATGTGTCCAGCACCTATTTCCAGCTGCTCCAGTTCGACGACCAGATAGACCAGCAGCAAAGAACACTTGTCACCAACCGCCAAATTCTGACGATCTATGAAGGACAGCGCCGCAGCGGTCTTATCCCGCAGACGCAGGTACTGCGTCAGCAGGCGGAGATCAATCGCCTGACGAATCAATTGCTCGAACTGGGACGCTCGCGCGATCTCGCGAACAACGCGTTGTGTACGCTGATCGGCGTACCTGCAGGGGAGTTTCGTTTGCCTAAGGGCCATCTGCAGCAGCGCGTGCAGTTGCCTGCGGTACCCGACGGCCTGCCTGCGCAACTTCTGGCGCGGCGCCCCGACGTGGTGGCCGCCGAGTTCAGAGTGCTGGAGGCGTACGACCTCGTCGGCGAGGCCAAGCTCGCGCAGTTGCCGACGATCAGCCTGACTGGCCACGGCGGTACGGCGAGTTTTGCTCTTACTGATTTGCTTAAGTCGTTCACATACGGCTTCATGCCCAGTATCAACATTCCACTGCTCGACCCCTCGGTGCGCGCCCATGTGAAGGTAACGCAGGCGCAATCGACCGTTGCTGAGCAGCAATATCGTGCAACGGTGATGGGCGCGTTCGAAGAAGTAGAGAACGCATTGGTCAATCTGAATGCGCATAAGGCGCAGAGAGTTGAATTGCAGCAAGAGGTCGATCGTCTGCAAATCGTGGCTGATCAGATTCAGTCTCAGCTGAGGCTTGGTCTCGTGTCGCAACTTGAAGTGTTCGAAACCGAGCGGACGCTGCTCGAAGCGCAGCAATCTTTGCTGGCTAATCATGAATTGATTCTGTCCGACACAGTACTGCTTTATAAGGCACTCGGCGGCGGGTGGCCCAGTGTCGATGTGCAGGCGCAAGTGAAACAGCAATAAGGCAGCACAACAGAAGTAAAGGAACACTGAGCTAATCCGCAATGTGGCGAGTGCGAGCCTTATCTGTGTTTCACACCGGACGCCAACTGGCTTCATAACCGACGACAGGGAATTGACACTCGCGATGCGTGACTTACAATCGTTGAGGAGCCGGCTTTGCAATGGCTCGCTAATAAAAGACCTTCTCGCCGTCGTCCTTCGTGCTGGATCCGCTGCACTCTCGCTGCAGCGGGTAAACGATTAGTGATCCGGATAAAATGGCCGACGGAGAAACACCCATTGCAGAGACACGCGCGACTGTCGAAGCCGCTTTCGACGTGCTGTTGTCTCCGCTTGCATCCGCGCAACGACCTGCGCTGGACACAATCCGGATTGTCGACAACCTGTTCGCAATTGGGCGCAGCGAAGCGCCGTTCACCGATTACCCTGCTGAGCGGATTGCGCGTCTATCGCGCCGTCACGCGCGGGTCTTCGTCGAGCACGGCGCCATTTATGTTGCGGACCTCGAAAGCAAGAATGGCACGACGGTAAACGGCATCGCAGTGCGTCAGACGCCGGCGCGTGTGCGGGCAGGCGACGAACTGTGTTTCGGCGGCGAGTTGTGTTATCGCGTGAGCATTGAGCCGCGCGCGCGCATCGTAGCGGCTGGCAGCACCGCACAAGCTCCTGCGTTGTTGCTCGTGCCGCAGCGCGACGATCTCGATCTTCAGCCGATCGAAGTGCAAGCGTTTCCGTTCCTCGTCAGCAAAGCCGATGATGTCTTTTCGCGCTACAAGGACCGCTACCCGCATCAGGTCAATTACATTTCCCGGCGACACGCGCATATCTTTCTGAAGGGCTCGGAGCTTTACGTCGAAGACCTGGGCAGCACGAACGGCACATTCGTCGGTGGCAAACGTCTCGACGAATCAGCGCTGCTGCTGGCGGACGGCGACGTCGTTGCATTTGGCGGAGACCACTTCGTCTACAGGGTGACGCTGCAAAAACCGCCCGAAAACGAGCCGACCGTGACGCAACTGCTCCTCAATCCCTCAGTCGACGAAGCCGCGGACCCCGACAAGACAACGTTCGTGGGCGCGGCGAATTCGTTTCTCGACATCTTTTGCGTGGACCCTGCGCGGCAACGCGAGGACGAGATCAACGAGTCTGCACACGCGGCGTCGGCGCAAGCAAAGCGCGCGTCGCCGGGTGGCGGGGCGCCGGTGAGCGTTGCGAAGGGCGCCAATGGCGGCCGCGATGCCGACAGCGGCGTCAATGGATCGGATAACAGCCAAAGCGTGAGCGTCTCCAAGCGCAGGCAGCGTCGCTGGCGACTCGTCGCGAGCGAACTTGGCAAGGCATTTGCAGGTGACGATCGTGCGGGCATGAGGCGCGTCGCCGCGTGGAGTGGCGTGGCCGTCGTGTTTTTCGCAGCCGCGGCGTTGGCACTCTATCTGCGAGGTTCACCCGAGCGCGAGGTCAAAAATCTGCTCGGGAGCGGCGACTACACAAACGCCGTGAAGTCGGCCAAGAGCTATCTGGCGAGCCATCCCGCCGACCCGAAAGTCAGCGCGCTTGCGAGCGAAGCGCTGCTGAAGGCGAAGCTTCCTGGCTGGCTCAATGCACTGCAAAAGGCGCAGTTCGACCAGGCCGACGCAATGCTTGCCGACATGAAGTCGTTGAGCGCGAACAATGCGGATGCTGCGTCGTTGCTCGGCGAACTTCAATGGGTGGGCGATCTGGAGCGTTTCGTGGCGGGGCGAGGCGGCGTCGAAGCGCCGATCCGCATGTACGCGGACGAAGCGACGATAGGCGGCTTGCTGCAGCGTTGGGACGACGATCCCAAGAGCCATCAGCGTGCTCTCGACAGGATCGCGACATACGTACCCGTTTTTTCGGAACCGTACGCGCAGGCCTTGAGCCATTTGCGCAAGCTGGAGAGCGACGATTCGGTCTATCTCGCGGCGATCGAACGGTTAGACGGGATCATTCGCACCGAATTGGCGCGCGATAAACCAGCAGCGCTGCCGCCTGTACTGGATGATTACGCGCAACGCTATCCACGCCTTGCGGGACTCGACCGTGTACGCGACGATCTGCGTCAATACACCGCTTTGCTCGAAGCCGCGCTAGCTCGCAAATTGACCTCACTGCTTTCGCAAATGAAAGCCGCGCGCTTCAGCACACCGCCGTTTCAGGAGCAATACCGGCAACTTGCGGCAACGCGTCTGCCATCGGCAGATGTAATCCAGCGGCTCGACGCAGTGGCCGAAGCGTGGAAGCGCGGCGACGCGCAGCAGGCGCTGGCCGGCTTGCAGTCGATGCCAGCCGGTCCATGGTCCGATATGCTGACCGCCGACCTCACTCGCAAAAAAACGTTGCTCGACCAATACAGCGATCTGCAAAAAACGCGTGGCGGCAAAGATTACGACCAACGTCTGTTGTCGTTTTATGCGAGCCTCGATCCGTCGGCGGACGTCTGGTTCGCGCACTCGATCGAGAAGGACGTCGCCGCGTTGCACGATAAAGCACTGGCGCGTGCGCAAGACCTGATGCTGCGGGCGCAGAGTCTTTGGAAGCAATACCGAGCGAGCGGCTCGATCGGTGGCACACAACGGCTCGAAGCCGGCATCTCGTCGGGATTTCGCAACGAGGCGCGTTTGCTGTCCGACGCTCAAACCGCGGCGCAACAGGGCATGCGTATCTATTCGCAATTAAAGGCGGACCATCCTGCCGACTTTGACCGCCTGCTCGCGGATATCGAAGCCGAAACAAGCTTGCAGCGCCGCTCGCTCACCGAGTTGCGCATGGTGCTGGATCCGGGTCTTCTGAAGGCGAAGCTGGCGTTGATTGGAGGCGAGCAGAGTGAAACGCGACAGTCACCCTAGGCTGCTTTCGGAAGCGCTGGAAGATCACAGCGTCGAAGGCATCGCGATACTGACCGCTGAGCCGGTGCGGCTCGCGCGTGCGCTGATCTGGGCAATGGTCGGCTTGGTGGTGGCGGGACTCCTATGGTCGTTCGTGGGCCGCGCGGATGTGATCGTCAGCGCACAGGGCACGCTATCTCCGGATTCGGAAGTGCGCCGCATTTATGCGCCGATCGACGGCGAGCTGGCCGACCTGTATATCGCCGAAGGGCAGCCCGTGTCGAAGGGCGACGTGCTCGCCCGGCTGAACGCGCGCGGCGCTATCGAGGCCGCGAGCAATGCGTTGCAGGCGCAACTGAAGCTCGAAGATGCGGAGCGCGACTGGAAGCAGTTTCCGCAAAAGAAGGCGCTCCTGGAACGAAGAGCCGCCGCGCTAAAGGCGCAAATGGAAGTCGAGGCCCGTCTGCATGAGAATCGCATTTCGGAAGGCACCAGCAAACTCGCGGAGGGACAGAAAGCCGAACTCGACGAAGCGCGCAGCGTGCTCGATAACGCGCGGCGCGTGCGGGAGGCGGCGCGCCAGGAACTGGACCGCTATTCGCAACTGTTCGCGCAGCCAGGCGGCGGCGGAATAGCCGAACTGCAGGTCGAGCAGAAGCGAACCGCTGCGATGGAAGCGGATAACGCCTACCGCGTCGCGCAATCGAAACTTGCTGAACTCGACTTCCGTTTGAGCCACGAATATGCAAAGGCGAATGCGGAACTGGAAACAAGCGGCCAGCAGACCACCGACCTTCAGCTTCAATATGACGCGGCCGTGCGTGACGTCACCGATGTCGAAGACAAGTTGCGGCTGCAACTACAAAGCGCGCGGCTTGTATCCGAAGCCGCCGCGCGGATACGTTTCGAGAACATCGACAAAGACAATTTCCTGCTGATTCTCGCGCCCGTTTCAGGTGTGATCACCGACGTCACGTCGACGCAGCGCGGCGACAAGATTCAGGCGAACTCGCCGCTCGGCGGCGTTGCGCCCAAAGACGCGAAGCCCGTGTTGAAGATCGAGATTGCCGAACATGACCGCGCGTTCCTGCACGAGGGCCTGCCGGTCAAGCTGAAGTTCAATGCGTTTCCCTACCAACGTTACGGGTTGATCAGCGGCACGCTTGCTTATATTTCGCCGGCCACCAAGCCTTCATTGCAGGACAAACAGCCGGTTTACGAGGGTCGCGTCACGCTCGATAAAGACTACTACGAGATTGCCGGCACGCGTTATCCATTGCGTTATGGCATGACAGCGAGCGCGGAGATCGTGGTGCGCGAGCGGCGGCTAATCGACCTGGGTCTCGATCCGTTCAGACAGTTGGCGGGTTGACCGTGCGGATCACACATCAACCATGGGAGCGGACAACATGACCGCGATAGTGCGAATCGATGATGAAGTTGTGGATGTCAGCGAGTTCATTCGACTTCTGAAACTGACTGGCCAGTTCGAAAGCCTGATTGAGCAGATCGTGCGCGACAAGCTCACCGTGCATGCCGCGAAGAAGCAGGGCATTGCAGTCAGCGCCGACGAAATCCAGCAGCGCGCCGACCAGTTCCGGCGCGTGCGCGGCTTGCATCGGGCGACCGATATGAACCAGTACCTGGATGTGCTCAACGTGAGCCTCGACGAATTCGAGGCGTTCATCACTGACGGGTTGTATCAGGAAAAGATGCTGGAGGAGGTCGGCAACGAGGCCGCCGTCAGAGACTATTTCGCGCTGAATTCACCGAAGTTCGACGCCATCGAGGTAAGCCATATCGTGCTCGATAGCGAAGGCAAGGCGAAGGAAATGATCTCGTACCTGCGCGACGATCCCGACAGTTTCGCCGACATGGCTCGCGAGCATTCCATTGCCGATACGCGTGAAGCGGGCGGCGTAATAGGCAAAGTACTGCGCGGCTCATTAAAGCCGGATATCGAGGCGAAAATCTTCAATGCGGCGGTGGGTGATTTGCTTGGTCCGTTCCCGTCAGCTGATAGATCGTGCTTTGAAATCTTTGCGGTGACGGCCAAATACCCAGCCACGCTCGACGCCGATGTCGCCGCCGAAGTCAGGCGTCTGCTGCGCGAAAGCTGGCTGATCGCGCGTGCGCAGGAACATGTGATCGAGGCGCGCTAACCGGGCGCAACCTGAAAAGCCGAATCGAGGTCCGCAAGCTTATGGATGCACCCCAGACCGCACCGTCCGCCGCCGAGTTTCTCGCCTCGGTGGAAATACTGTCGCCTTTTTCTCGCGATGAGATCGACCGCCTGGCTGAATATGCGCAGGCGCGCTTCTATTCGTTTGGCGAAACGGTATGTTCGGCAGGGGAGACCGCCGACGGCTTATACGTGATTCGCTCGGGCTCGGTGCGCATCTTTGTCGAGGAGAACGGCAAGGAAACAAGCATGGGAGTGCGCAAGTCGGGAGAAATCTTCGCCGACATTGCAATGCTGCGTACGTATGTGCATGAAGCCTCGGTGCGGGCGTCGGCGAAGACCGAGCTGCTGTTCATCCCACGCGCAGCAATCGAGCCGGTGATCACGGCCAATCAGGCCGCGCTTGCTTTTGTCGCGAGTTATGTCGCAATCAATTCGGCCGGCGGCTTTGTCGCGCAGTTGTTCGATCTGCGCGGCAAACTGAACAAGGCCGAGCTTGAGGAATACGTGCGCAGTGTGGGTGTCAAACGTGTCGCTGCAGGCAAAGAGATTCTCAAGCAGGAAGCGCGCGACGACCGGCGTTTATACGTCGTGCGCCAAGGTGAAGTGCGCATCGTTCGGCATGAGGAAGGGCGCGACTATACGCTCGCCACGCTCGGCGAAGGCGAGATATTCGGCGAGAAAGCGTGCTTGATGCGCCAGGAACAAATGGCCTCCGCGGTTGCGTCCACCGATGCGCGACTGCTGGTGATTCCCGAGCGCACCGTTCATTTCATTCTCGAGCGCAATCCGAAACTGCGCGAGGTGCTGGACGAGCGTATTCGTTACGTCGACCGTGAGTTACAGCGGCAAAAGCGGCTGGAGCAACGCCGTAAGCTGCCCCTGATGCTCGACCTGCAGAGCAAGGCCGAGTTCGGCGAAAAAATAATCAAGCGTTTTGCGCTGGTCGAACAGGCCGAAGAAATGGATTGCGGCGCGGCGTGCCTCGCAATGATCTGCCGTCACTACAGCATTCCGATGACGCTCGGCAAACTGCGCGAACTCGCCAATGTGACCACGCAGGGCGCGACGCTCGACAGCCTTGCCCGTGCGGGGGAATCGCTCGGCTTTACAGCGCGTGGCGTGCAATGCACGTTCGATTCGTTGCGTGGATTCGATCTACCGTTCATCGTGCATTGGGAGGGCTATCACTATGTGGTGGTATATGGGCTCTCCACGGAGTACGTATGGGTCGCTGACCCGGCGCTAGGCTTCCGCAAATTGACGGTTGAGGATTTCGAGCGCGGCTGGAGCGGTACATGCCTGCTCTTTACGGGCGGCCCTCACTTACTGCAAATGTCGGCGTCGCGTTCACCGTGGATTCGCTTTGTCGGCTATCTGAAGCCGTACAAAAAAATTCTCGGTCACCTGTTTCTTGCGACGTTCGTGATTCAGGTACTCGGCGTGATTCCGCCGCTCATCATCCAGAACATTCTGGACGGCGTAATCGTGCACCAGAATGTGAGCCTGCTGCATCTGCTGATAGGCGGCCTCATTATCTCCAATGTATTCTCGCAACTCATGTCGTCGATTCGTGCGTACCTCGCCAATTTCATGGTGCGCAACATGGACTTTGCGATGATGTCGCAGTTCTTCAAGCACACGATGTCGTTGCCGTTCTCGTTTTTTGCAAAACGCAAAACCGGCGACATATTCGCGCGTTTCCAGGAGAACCAGACGATTCGTGCATTTCTCACGGAATCCACCGTGACGACAGCGCTGAATCTGCTGATGGTGTTCATCTACTTCACGATCATGTTCGTCTACAACGTGAAGATGACGCTCGTGCTGATCGGCTTCGTCATTCCAATCATGGCGCTCACCGCATTGGCGACGCCTCGAATCAAGAATTATGCGCGCGAGGTTTTCAACGCATCGACGGAATCGAAGTCGTTCCTGATGGAAGCGCTCGCCGGTGTCGAAACGGTTAAGGGCATGGGCATCGAGCGGCCCGTGCGTTTGCGCTGGGAGAAGAAATACGCGAAAGCGCTGGAAGTGCAGTACCGCGCACATGCTTTCAATATTCTCGTTGGGCTCGGCAGTCAACTGCTGAATGCCGCGACCACGATTGCGATTCTGTGGGTAGGTGCGAATCTCGTGCTCGCGCGCGAGATGACAATCGGTCAGTTGATTGCATTCAATGCATTCATGGGAAGCGTGCTCGGTCCCTTGATGGGACTCGTCGGATTATGGAGCATGCTCAATGACGCGGGCGTCGCAATGGAGCGCCTTGGCGATGTGCTGGACATCGAGCCAGAACAGAGGCCGCAGGATCTGCCGTCACGCGTCATGCTGCCCGAACTGCAGGGCGAAATCAGCCTGAGCGGTGTGTACTTCCGCTATGGCGAAAACGATTCCGCTTATGTGTTGGAGAACATCAGTTTCGACATCAAACCCGGCGAACTCGTAGCGATAGTCGGACGCAGCGGTTCGGGAAAAACGACGCTGGCCAAGTTGCTGGTCGGCTTTTACGCGCCGAGCGAGGGGAAGATGTCGATTGACGGTTACGACCTCGGCGTGGTCGACAAAGCCTATTTCCGCGCGCAGATCGGCTATGTGATGCAAAGCAATCTGCTGTTCTCAGGCACGATTGCCGAGAACATAGCAAGCGGCGACGACGCACCCGACCGCCGACGCATCGAGGAAGTGGCCAGAATGGCGGATGCGCATGCGTTTATCAGCAAGATGCCGCTTGGTTATGAGCAGATTGTCGGCGAGCGCGGAATAGGTTTGTCTGGCGGCCAGATCCAGCGGCTGTGCATTGCACGCGCGCTCTATCACGATCCGCGCCTGCTGGTATTCGACGAAGCCACCTCTGCGCTCGATTCGCAGTCGGAGAGCAACATTCTCGGCAATATGCACGACATTCTGAAGGGCCGCACCGCAGTGATCATCGCGCATCGGCTGAGCACCATCATGCGTGCCGACAAGATTCTCGTGCTCTATGAAGGCGCAATTGTCGAACAGGGCCGTCATGAAGAACTGATCCAGCGCGGTGGCATGTACTACCAACTGGTTCAGAAACAACTGAGTACGTCATGATGAAGATACTCGACCAGGTTGAAGACATCAGTCCGGCTATTTCATATGCCGGCCTGATCGAGCGCATCGAGATTCTGCGCTCGACATTGCGGTGGTCATCGCGGCTGGAGCGCACGGATATCGACAAGCTGCTCAGGCAAGCCACGTCGCTACGGGACGAGGTCATGCAGCTTTCGCATAAGGAGCGCTTTGTGCAAGCCGCGGCGGCAGCAGAGCCCGAACAGCGCGCCGAGCAGTCGCGCGGTGCACGCAGGCAGGCGCTGCTTGAGCGCAGCTTCATTTTCGAGGGCACGTTCGGCGACAATCCGCGTCTGCTCGAGTCGCTCGAAATCGCGGAGAAAGCCGCGCCGACCGACTTGCCCGTTCTGATCGACGGTGAAAGCGGGACCGGTAAGGAGTTGATGGCCAAAGTCATTCACGCGAACGGTTCGCGATCGGATAAGCCGTTTATCTCTGTGAACTGTGGCGCGATTCCTGACAACCTGCTGGAGTCGGAACTGTTCGGTCATCGCAAGGGCGCGTTCACGGGCGCTTCAAACGACCGTAAAGGGAAATTCGAAAGCGCGCATACAGGTACCATTTTTCTCGACGAGATCGGCGAGTTGCCGCTCGCGGGTCAGGTCAAGCTGCTGCGCGTGCTGGAGGCGCACGAGATTCAGCGCGTGGGTTCCGACGAAACCATTGCAGTCGATACGCGCATAGTCGCAGCAACGAATCGCAATCTGCGCAAGCTCAGCGAAGAAGGCAGGTTTCGCGAAGACCTGTTTTATCGGCTTAGCGTCATTCATGTGACGCTGCCGCCGCTGCGCGAACGGCGTGACGAGATTCCGTTGCTGATCGCATGGTTCGGCGACGAGGCGGCCGGCACGCTCAAACGCAGGCCCGTGAGACTAACCCCACGTTTGCGGGACTTTCTGCTCAATTACGGGTATCCCGGCAACATCCGCGAATTGCGCAACGTGATGTATCGCATCTCGTGTCTTGCGGGCGATATGGCGGACATGGATCATTTGCCGACCGATATGCGGCCCGCTGCGCCCGGAACAGTGGCGTTGCAAAGCGGCGCGAACAGCACAGGGCAAGAACAGATCAGCGTGGCGAACCTGATGTCGCTCAGCGATGCAAAGCGCGCCGCAAGCGACGACGCGGAGAAAGCCTTCCTGGAGCGCGGACTGCGCGAAGTGAACGGCACGGTGGCCGAACTGGCGCGGCGCATCGACATGAACCGGTCGCATCTGCAGATGCTGCTGAAGAAGCACGGCTTGCATTCGAAAGACTTCCGCAACCGTAACGTCGTCTCCACGAACAGGAACGGCGCCGCCGAGCATGCAGACCAAGCAGAGGACGACGGCGAAGGCGATACATAACGCCGTCAGCCGAAAAGATCGAACGGCGTGCGACTCACGGCCTCAGGGCGCCGGGTTCAGAAGCGTTTTGTCTGCGGCGTGAGGGTCTTCGGCGCGTACCACGACCGCAGTAATGTTGTCGCGGCCGCCGCGCTCCAGGGCGAGGCTCACCAGTTGATCGGGCGCGTTGCCGTGTGCTGCCGTAGACAACACAGATAGCATGTCGTCTTCGCCGATCTCGTTGCTCAGGCCGTCGCTGCAAAGCAGAAAGATGTCGCCGTCCGCAACTTCAATTGCGTCGTCGTCGAGTTCGAGCAGATCCGTCGCACCCACGGCCCGCGTAATCATGTGCTGCGCGGGATGATGCCGCGCTTCTTCGTCTGTAATCACGCCAAGCGACTTGAGCGCCTCGACCTGACTGTGATCGCGCGTGAGCTGGCGCAACTGTCCGTCACGAAGAAGGTACAGGCGGCTGTCGCCGGCCCATACATAACCGCAGAAGCGATCGCAGGCGAGCAGCGCGACGACCGTGCTGCCAATGCGTTGCACCTGGCGGCGCGCGGCCTCTTCTCTCAACAGACGATTGGCAGCCTGCAAATGTGCGCGCGCGTCGGCCAGGAACGCTTTCATGCTGACGGGCGCGGCGAGCCGTTTCAATTCGTCGATGACGATGCGGCTCGCGACGTCGCCGACCGCGTGTCCACCCATGCCGTCGGCGACTGCCCAGCGTCCGAGTTCGGACTGGTCGAGGCAGGCGTCTTCGTTGATTTCGCGCACGCGCCCCGCGTCGGAGCGCGCGGACGACGTCCATCGGAATAGGCTCGCACAAGTCACAACGGCTACACCATATCGTTTCTGCTGCGTGCGTCGGGAGAGACACTGACGTTCGAGTTGGCGCCTGTATTGCGCACATCGACCGACTGGAACTGGTTGATCATCTGGTTAGCATAGAAGTTGTTGGAAACCTCGTACAGGTTCACGACCGGTCCAATGCTCGGCGTTTCCCGCACATACGGTTGAATCCAGCCATACACCCAAGGCGCTCCGCCTCCGCCGCGAATGGCCGCCATTGCTTTGCGGTCGAGCGCGAGGTTGAGCGAAAGATCGTTCACAGAAATAGAAGCCATGTCGTTCTCCGGTTGGCCGCGTGCGCAACGCGCGCGGTTTTAATGGATCTGGACAGGGATCGTGCAAGTGCTATGCCAATCGCTGCATGACGCCACGCGGTTTGCCGCACAGCGTTGACTGGCCTGCGATTCCGCTCATTCGGGCATTGTCTCAGCGGTGCACTGTTGATCGACAGGTCGGCGCGCATCCAACAGACCCGCCTGCGAACCGGTGTAGCGCCCAACACATTTTTAACGCATGGACAACAACCCATCTGCAGCGTGAATCGCCATTCTGGCTGTGGCAAAAAGAGCGCCGCGCGCCAACACATCAACGCATATTCTGTCGCTCGGCGGCCCACAGTTTTCCTCGTCGAAGAAGTGGCACTCGGCGGAAAGCCATATAAACAAAGGCTTTTGCGCACATGGCCCGGATGATGCAAAAGACCTCGCAACAGTGTTGGAAACCGAGCGAGGCCAGCCATGAACACGATTCAACTTAAGACGAGCGACACCCGCGACGATTGCATGTCCACGATCGACTTGCCCATCGGCTCGCATCTCGTGTCAGCCCGCTGCGGTTATGAGCATCACGGCATCTACGTGGGCAATGGCCGTGTGGTTCATTACGCAGGCTTCGCCGGCTCGGTGCATCGCGGACCGGTCGAAGAAGTCGACCTCGATCGCTTCGCAGCAGGACATCCGCTCTCGGTTCGCGCGACTCCCCATGCACGCTATATCGGCGACGAAGCGGTGCGCCGCGCGCGCTCACGGCTCGGCGAAAACCACTACCGCCTGCTGACCAACAATTGCGAGCACTTTTGCGCGTGGGTGCTGCTCGGCGAAAGCCGCAGCGAACAGGTGCATTGCAGCTTGCGTCATCCGCGTACCGGCATGCATGTGCTGATGTGCCTCGTGAAGGCTTTCGTCGAAAGCGGCGCCACCGGCGCAAACAGTGGACAACTCGCCGCATAGCTCGCGTGAGCTACCGGATCGACCTCGGGTATTCAAGTGAAGGAATGAAGGAGAACCATCATGGCAACCGCTGAAAAGACCTTGCACTGGGCCGTCGACAAATGGCTCGCACCGACTCCGTCAATGCCCGCACGTGTCGTGGAGTTTTGCCACCGCGCTTCACATCAACGGTTCGTTCGTGTTGAAGCACTGCGCCCGTCCGGCCTGTTGTCCATCTTCTTCTTCCGTCACGACGATGGCTCGTGGAACGTGTTTCCGCCGCAAGCAGAGCGCCCCGCCATGAACGGCCATCGTCGCACTGGGCTTTGCTAACGCGGCATGTGTGCAGCCGCTTCCTTGATGAGCCACTGGCTGAACAGCAGCATTGCGGGTGTCATCGCCTTGCCCTTTAGCCATGTGAGCCAGTAACTGCCCGCCTGCACTTCGACATCGAAGGGCCGCACGAGGCGGCCCGTGTTGATCTCGCGATCGAACATCAGCGCGGGCGCGAGCGCGATGCCTGCGCCCTGCATGGCCGCTTCGACCATCAGCCGCGACGAATCGAACACCGGTCCGCGGATTGGACGCGGCGCAATACCGGCGGCTGCGAACCAGTTGATCCAGTCGTCGGCGCGATACGAACGCAATAGCGTTTCGTCGACGAGATCTGCGGGCGTGGACAATCTCGCCGCAATCTCGGGCGTGCATAGCAGCGCGAGCGGCGCGTCGAGCAGGCGCGTGGCAAGTGACCCGGGCCACGTGCCGTCGCCGAAGCGGATCGCGAAGTCGAGCCCCTCAGTGGCGAGATCCACGAGATTGTTATTGGTCAGAAGCCGCAGCTCGACAAAGGGATGTGCATCGCGAAACGATTTGAGCCGCGGCATCAGCCAACCGACTGCGAATGTGCCGACCACACCGACCGTGAGTACTTCATGAAAGTGACCGCCTTCAAATTGTTTGAGGACCGCCTCGATGCGATCGAATGCGTCGGTCAGCACGGGACGCAGTGCGAGACCTTCATCGGTCATCGCAAGGCCGCGTGGCAGGCGCTTGAATAGCGCGGTGCCGAGACGCTCTTCGAGCGTTCTGACCTGCTGGCTGACGGCGGCCTGCGTGACGTTCAATTCGAGCGCCGCGCGGGTGAAGCTCAGGTGCCGCGCGGACGATTCGAAGGCGCGCAGCGCATTGAGCGGAAGATAAGGTCTCATAGCCGAGGCATAAGTTTTTCTTGTGAGCGCACTAACTTATCATCGTTTGTCAGTGAAAGCTGGAAAACCGATAGTTGCGGCTTCACACAAGGAGCTGCAATGATCACGAGAAGAAAATTTGCGCGCACGATGCTGGGCGTTTCGATAGTTGGCGTTGGTGGCTTTGCTGGCGCCGTGTTCCGAAGCGGCGATGCATGGGGCAAAGACGCCGGACCGGCCAAGCGCACCACGTCGGCAACGCCGCGGCAAGAGTTGGCAAAGGCCGATACGATCCGCGCGCGGCTGCGGGAGATCGAAGCAGATAGCGGCGGACGGCTCGGTGTCGCGATCGTCGACACGACATCGGGCCTGCACGCCGGCTTACATGCGGACGAACGCTTTCCGATGTGCAGCACGTTCAAACTGCTCGTCGCGGGCGCGATATTGGCGAGGGTGGATCGCGGCGAGGAAGACTTGCAGCGACGCATCGTCTTCTCGCAAAGCGAGCTTGTGTCGAACTCGCCGGCGACATCGAAGCACACGCGTGAGCGCACCGGCAATACGGGAATGAGCGTCGGCGATCTGTGCAAGGCGGCGATCACGCTCAGCGATAACACGGCCGCTAACCTGTTGCTGGCGAGCTTTGGCGGTCCTGCCGCCTTGACCGAATTTGCGCGCAGTCTGGGTGACGGCATCACGCGTCTGGACCGGATCGAGCCCACGCTTAACGAGGGGACGCCCGGCGATCCGCGCGACACTACGACACCGAACGCAATGCTCGGCAATCTGCGTGAGTTGGTGCTCGGCGAGCATTTGACTTCGTCGTCGCGAGCGCAATTGCTTGCGTGGCTTGCGGCCAATGAGACCGGCGGCGAGCGGATTCGCGCAAAATTGCCAAAGGACTGGGGCGTTGGCGATAAGACCGGCACAGGCGATCACGGCACGGCCAACGACGTGGCGATCGTGTGGCCACCTGGCCACGGCCCCATTCTCGTCGCAGTCTATCTGACGGAAACTGCAGGCGACGCGGCGCGTTGCAATGCGGCTATTGCGAGCGTCGGCGCGCTAGTGGCGCAGTCGGTTTAACGGCTGCGCCAACGGCCTGTGCTTTTATCCTGAAACGCGCTTGAGCATGGTCAGCAGCGCGTCGAATGAAATCGGCTTGCGCGCGTACTGGATGGACGGATTCTGCTGCGCGGGAATGTCGGCGGCCGCGCTGCAGAGAATCACCGGAATGGTGCGCAGGTCCGGATCGGCGTAAAGCGCTGCGCAAAGCTCCAAGCCTGACATGACCGGCATCATGCAGTCCGACACGATAACGTCCGGCCGGGTCTTGCGTATCTGATCGAGCGCGGCCGCGCCATTCGATGCGGTCAGCACCGTATAGCCGTGACGTTCGAGCAGCAGCCGCCATACAGTGAGGATGTCGAATTCGTCATCCACAACCAGAATGGTTTTCATGGGGCTACGCCGGTCGCCGCGACTGCAACGTCGCGGACAAGCCTGTGGCCGAAGAAACCGCGGCGCTAAACGGACTTTCAATAACATCCAGCCCGTGTGAGGAGATTACGAGCTCATGGGTAGACGGATCATGCGCGCTCTCCCGCTGCTTGACGATTGAGATTGCACGCCGCAGTCCTGCTTCGGTTTCCGCGTAGCGCAACAAGACGAGATTTTCTGTAAGTGCCGATACACGCGTGCTTCGAGAATTGCCGTGGTCTGGATAGAGCGGCATTTCTTCGGTGATGAGCGCCGTGATGCCGGCTTCGCGCAACTGATGCAGCAATGCGTTCAGGAATAGCCCAAAGCGCTCGACGCGCAACGCGGAATCGCGGAACCCCTCCACGCCGTCGATCACCATGCGCGTTGCCCCGATTTCTCTCGCCGTGGCAAGCGCGTTAGCGGCGATCTCGTCGACGGCAAGTTCAATGGCCGGCTGCCATTGAATGGCAAGACGACCGTCCCGGTACGCGTCGTTGAGGGGTATCGAAACGGCTTCTGCTTTACCGAGCAGTCGTTGCGGTCCTTCGTAAGAGCCGAGATAGAGGCAGCGTTCGCCGTTCGCGACACCTGCGGCAAGGAATTGCAGGCAAAGCATGGTTTTGCCGACACCCGACGGTCCGATCAACGTCGTAGTCGAGCCTTGTGACAGACCGCCGCCGAACATGATGTCGAGATGCGGCAAGCCGAAGCTGATCCGCGTTTTCAGATCCACCGGTCCGCTCGACGGCGCGCACTGCGATTCGAGACGCGGATACATGAGGAGCCCGCTCTCCGCGATGCGAAAGTAGTGCTTGCCCATCAGGTGATTGCGCGCGCGCAGCTTGTGGACTTCGATTTCGCGGGCGCGGCGCATACCGTCGCTGAAGCGGTTCAGTTCGATCAGTCCGTCGACCAGCGTGTGCTCAGGATGCGGCTCGTTGCCGGACAGCGGCGCGAGGAGCAGCGTCGTGCAGTCCATTGCTGCGACGAGCGCATTGAGTTCGTGAATGAACTTGGACAACGACAGTTCGGTTTCGCTGAATTCGCGCGCGCTCCGAAAGCCGTCGATGATCATGAGGCTCGGCCGGTAATCGTAGATGCTCGACGCAATCAGTTTCAGGAAGCCGTCCAGACCGTCCTGCATGAGTTCGTGATAACCGGAAACGAAAAGCATCTGCTGCGCGACTGCGTTTTCGTCGAAGAAAGTCAGACGCTTCAGGTGTGCGAGCAACTTGTCGTGCGATTCAGCGATCAAGGTCATGTACAGCACCTTCTCGCCCCGGCTTACGCGATGAAAGCCGATCTGGCTGGATAGAATCGTCTTGCCTGCGCCGGCCATGCCTTCGAGAAGATAGACGCCGCCCCGGACCAGCCCGCCGCCAAGAATCTCGTCGAGACCGGGCACGCCCGTATCAACGTTGGCGCGAAGAGAGGTCTGCGATTCGTGAATAGTCATTATGGTGTGCGTTGAAGTACAAACACAGGCGGTTCGCTGACGTCCGCCCGCAACCTGAACTAACCTCGTGAGCAATGTGCGTTCCCGGTATTTGACCGGCGAAAACGCATAGGGAGAATGGCTGCCCGCGATTCTACGTGTCCGTTGAGCGCTTGACCACGGCCATATTGGTGCAAGGTCAGGGGACAAGTGAGCCGAACGCGCTCCGATACGAACGCAGCGCAGCCAACCGAAAATGAAAAAGTTATTCTGCGCGGCGCACAAAGTACAAAACAGGTACGTCCAAAGCTACTTAACCGCACGGCATTTCTCTACTGGCGAGCGAGTGGCCAGACATGCCAATGCCACGCTTCGCGCGTTCCTTCGCGCGTTCATTAGCGAGCGGCTATATTAGCCATCCTTAACAAATTTTTCCCTGACCGACGATGCTATCCGCGCAGGTTGCGCACGAAGGTTTCGAGGTGGCGCTGCACCGTGCCGGCCGCTTCGAATTCGATGCCTTCCAGCATCTGCTTTTCAATCGTTCTAACCGCCTGCTCGCATTGACGCAGTACGGCCCGTCCCTCGTCGGTTAATTGCAGCAGCACGATGCGACCGTGCGTGGGGTCCGGCTCGCGGCTCACCCAGTTACGGCTCGCCATTGCGTTCATCACCTCGTTGGCAGACTGCGGCGTGATGAACGAGCGTTCCGCAAGCTGCGCGTTCGACGCCTGCCCCTTTGCTTCGAGAACGGACAGTGCGGTGAATTGCGCGAGCGTCAAGCCGAGCGGCGCAAGCGCTTCGCTCATACGGCGCCGCAGGATGCGGTCGAGACTGCCTATCACATAGGTCAGGCGCAGGGCGGGCCGGCGAGTACGCGTAGTGGCAGCTTCAAGAGTCGAATTCTGATTTTTGCTCATTGTCGGCACGAGATTCAGGCTATCCCGCATCTTATCGCGGCTTGCCGTATACAATTCGGCACCGCCTGAATTTTGCCAATACTGACATCGCACCCATGCCGAATCCGACCCGGGCTTTTCTTCTCGGCCCGCTCCTGAAAGGCGTTTCACGCTCGTTTTACCTTACGCTGCGCGTGCTGCCAGTGGGAATGCGCGACCCGATCGGCCTCGCCTATCTGCTCGCGCGTGCCGCCGACACGGTTGCGGATACATCGCTGATCGCGCCGGAACAGCGCCTTCAGTTATTGCTGGCGCTGCGCGACCAGGTCAACGGTGTGTCGAGCGACGGCGCGCTGTTCCAGCGTATGGCCGCCGAAGTAGCGGGCCAGCAGACTCAGTCGGACGAGAAGGTGTTGCTGGAATCGCTCGGTCCCGCGCTCGACGTCTTGGGGCAGTTGAATGAATCGGATCGCAAGGCCGTGCGGGGAATCGTTTCAACGCTGACCGAGGGCATGGAGTTCGATCTGCGCACGTTCCCCGACGAACGTTCGGGCCGCATCGCGGCGCTGCGCGAATATTCGGAGTTGGACCGCTACACATATCTTGTAGCGGGCTGCGTCGGCGAATTCTGGACCACGATGACCTACGCACATATGCCCGGCACGCTCAAAGAGCGGCCCGAAACAATGGCGAGTCGTGGCGTCCGGTTCGGCAAGGCGCTGCAAATGACCAACGTCTTGCGCGACTGCGGAAAAGACCTGCGTATCGGCCGCTGTTATCTTCCGCAAACATTGCTGGATCAACACGGCTTGAGTCCGCAAGACCTGTTGTCGCCGGCCAATTCGTTGCGCGCGCGTCCGCTGATGACCGAGCTATTGCGTACCACGCTCGATCATTTCCGTGAAGCGCTCGATTACACGCTCGCCATTCCCGCCTTTTCCGTGCGCCTGCGGCTTGCGTGTTTGTGGCCGATTCTGATCGGGCTCGAAACGTTGATGCTGCTCGTGGATAACGCAGCGTGGCTCGATCCGCAAAAAGTCTCGAAGGTGCGCAGGAACACGGTGTATCGGATCATTGCGTCGTCGCTGTTGCTGGTCGGCTCGAACCGGCTGGTGCGTCAGTCAATAGAGCAACGCATCCGGCACATAGAAGCCCGGCTTTGAGCTGCTTGTGTGTGGCCCAACGTACTGATTAAAAGCATGCCGGGCCGTAGTTTGATCGACAAATCCTTTGTCCGATCCGACTCACATGGCGCCGCCGGAAAAACAGCATTGCGACACACTCGACCTGATCCGGGCACTGGCGGCGGGCGCTGTTTGCCTCAGCCATCTGCGCAATCTGATGTTCGTCGACTACAAGTCGAGCGTGGGACTGGGCCTCGCGGGCAAGGCGTTTTATTTCGTCAGCAACTACGGGCACACAGCCGTCATCGTGTTCTTTTTGCTGAGCGGGTACTTTGTCGGCGGCTCGGTGCTGCGCCAGGTCGGCACCGGCACGTGGAGTTGGCAGCGCTATCTGACTGAACGCTTATCGCGCCTGTGGGTCGTGCTGGTGCCGGCGCTGCTGCTAACGTTGTTCTGGGACCGCCTCGGTATCCATCTCGCGGGCGGACCTTTCTATCTCGGGACTGAAGGCACATTCGATCAACAGATCAACGTTGCATCGCATCTGAGCCCGGCGACGCTCGCATGCAATCTCGTCTTCCTGCAAACCCTGGCGTGCGGCACATACGGATCGAATGGTCCGCTATGGAGCCTCGCTAACGAGTTCTGGTACTACCTGTGGTTTCCCGCATGCGTCGTGTTTTTGGGCCGCCGACGGGGAGTCGGCGGTTATGCGATCGCCGCGTTTGCGCTCGGTACGATGATCGCGTTCCCATCGCTGCAAAGCGGCTTCGGATTGTGGCTGCTCGGCGTGCTACTCGCGGTGCTGGAAAAGCGTTCTCCCGCGCGTGCGAAGCGCCGGGCTCTACCGTGGCTTACGCTCGTAAGCGGTATGGTGTTTGTCGCCGCGCTGGTTTGTACACGCCTGTTTCTGCTGGATAACGACTGGATCGTCGGCGTGCCTTGCTTTGTGTTCCTCCGCTGCGTGCTGCTCGAGAATGTTCGCTTGCGACTGCCGGTGCTGTCGCGAGCCGCAATTCTGTTTTCCAGGTTTTCCTATTCGCTGTATCTCACGCATTTCCCGTTTATTCTTTTTGTGGCCGCAGTGGGTTTCAGGCAGCGCATTCCGTTCGATGCAAAAGGAGTACTCGTGCTGACCGGAATGCTCATTGCATGCTACGTGTACGCTTTCGCGGTTTATCTGTTGTTCGAGCGGAACACGCGGCGCGTGCAGCAGCGCATGTGGCGGCTGCAGTCCGGGCATACAACGCCGGATACAACAGCCGCGCATGTTCGTCAGCGCGGCACGATTACCTGACTTGGCGCTCACCTCGCTTGATTCAATCTGCGTCAGCACATAGGCCTGAATCGGGAAACCCCTAAGACCGTGTCCGGATGGTTCGCGTTAGTCTCTTCGAAAGAGGAGACATTCCATGAGGCAGGCATTCAATATCGCGGTGGTGCTGTTGCTCGGCTATTTAATGGCGGATCGGGCGCTGATGCGCGCGCAAGCCGGCGAATTCGGGACGATCACATGCCATCAGGGCGCTGAACTGGTCAAGGCCAGCGCGCTCAAGAAGGGCTTTGGAGATGTCGGCGCGAGCAGCCAGAGCGAGAATTTCCTGTCGAGCTGCCTCGTCACGGGGCGCGGGCAAGTGGGCGATCTGATCGCTCGCGATTGAGCAGGCCCGTTCGGTCGGAGGATGATCTGTTGCACCGGCAACGGTTCGCAGGGGCAAAAAAGCGCCTGGACTGACGAGTCCAGGCGAAGTCATCGGTAGCCGATGACGGAGGTAACGGATAGCAAACTGGCCCGTGATCGGAACAACCGGTCGCGGGCTTTTTCATTTGTAACGGCTCAAACAGTTGGCGCTTCGGCGGCATGACACGCGGTGAACTGCTGAGAATTCCGCCGCGCCTTGGCGGCGGCATATTGCGCCATTCTCAGCCGGTGCACCGACCCGATTGCCGCCTCTGCCTGCTGTGCTTAGTTGCCGAAGTAAATCGATTTGGTGCCATTAGCCGACACCGCGCGGCCAGAGTCCGAAGAACCGTTCGCAACACCGCCATAGCTCGACACAGCCGGCTGCGCAGTGCCGTTTTGCGCGGCGACGCGAGCTTCTGCGGCCTGAATGTCAGCCGGATAATAAGGATCCGAGCGGGTCGGCTGATAGCCGGCCTTTTCCAGTTGAATCAGTTCTGCGCGCACCTGAGCGCGAGTCACGGGCTGGTTGGACTGCGCAAACGAAGCGACAGGAGCGGCCAGCACAGTGGCGATAACAACAGCTTGAATAAGTGATTTCATGATGAACTACCTCCAGTTTCAGTCTTTATTGCGCTACGAACCTTGTTGTTCGCAGCCAGTGATTACATTGTAGGTTTGCAAACTGGAGAGAGTAATGGCGCTTTTCGGTAAACTTCGTTGCTGGAATTGAGATAAACGGACGCCGCTGTTCATTCCTGCCGACGCGCGAGGGAAGCCCCGCGTGCAGCGGCTCTCCTCTCATTCACTGTGCGGGCGGACGGCTCCGTCGGCCCGCTGCGACAGCCGCGTGAATGCATGGCTGGTACGCTCGTCACGCAGATCGCGGGCCCGATAGAAGTCTTTGCTAAGCCACTCCCCCAAGCCGATCAACGCCGAACCCAGCAGGTTTTTCAGGCTTACCCAGCGGTTCTCGGCGCGCGCAAAATTCGCCGCCGACACCACTGCGGTCGTTTCCAGTCGGTCGAGCTCGGTATGTAGAAAGTCGGCGAAATGGTGGAGCCCACGCTGATTGTTGTTCGACGACTTCTTTTCCAGTTCCACGTGATCCGGAATGAGCGACTGATTACTCACCCGAATGAACTGAGGCGTGTCGGCGCGGGGCGTGCCGGTGGTGCGGACCGCCAGCCCGACGCTCGACGAGGCTTCTGTGCGTTTGCCGAGCGGAGGCAGGCCCCACTTGTCGCAGAGATATTTCAGCACGCTGCAATGGTCGAATTGCGCTTGGCATACGCCACGGTCGCACCACGGAGACACGAGGAGAGCGGGCACGCGGACGCCGAGCCGCCTGAAATCGAACACGGACGTGTGTTCGTCGGGCGCGACCGAGTCTGACGGCGGCGGCACGTGGTCATAAAAGCCACCGTGCTCGTCGTAAAGCACGACTAACAATGTGCTTTCCCACAACGCCTGATTGGAACGCAATGCGTTGTACGTGTCCGCGATCAGCTTTTCCGCCTTCATGATGTTATGCGGCGGATGATCGTCGTTCTGTGCCTCACCGAAGTACTTGGGCTCTATGAGTACGAACTCCGGAAATGCATCGGCTGAACCGGCCGCATCGGGAAAGAAATTGTCGAAGTAGCGGTAGTTCGCGAGGTTCTCGGCTTTGCGCTGATTCTTGAATAGCAATGACGCCGGGAAGTCGTAGAAATAGATGGTCCAGGTTTTTTTAGCGTCGTTCAGGCGGTCAAAGATCGTATCCTGATCCTGCTCGGTGTACCACCTGGGATTGAGCGCGTCGAGGCCGGATGGCATTCCCACCTGCCCCTTCGAAGTGCCGGAAAGCGCGAAGTAACGGTTCGGCCACGTTGGGCCGGGCAGAGATGAAAACCATCTGTCGCAAACGGTGAATTGCTCTCCGAGCGTGTGCAGCGCGGGCAGAAAGCCGCGCGGATAGTAGCCCATGATGTTCTGCCGCGCGGCAAGACTGCTGTTTGGATAATCGTTGGCGAAGGAGCGCACGAACCCGCTGTTGTTCGAGTCGATCTGGCTCAGCACGGCTGAATGCCCATGATCCGGATCGAGCTTCATTTGCCGTACTCGCGTGGGCCGAGGAGAAAAGGTGTGGCCTTTGCCGTCGTCGTTCGTTTTCGACGCAGCGTTGCGCACGCCGTCCAGACCCTCATGCACTTCGTCGAGGCAGCCCAGCATCTGGTCGAAGGAATGGTTTTCCATCAGCAGAAGAACCACGTGGCGAATTGGGTCGTTCTGCGCCTGTGCCTGTTGTCGTGCCGCGTTGCTGAGTTGGACGTCGTCCATGTGCATCGCTCCTGCGGGATTAAGCAAGACTGAACGTGTGAGGTGTCAGTCTTGCAAACCTAGCGCAAAAAACGTCGCAACGAAAGCTTCATATCGCTGTGAGAAGCCGGAGAAGATCGGGCCTCTCGCGCCAGGCTCGGACGGCTGAACACTTACGCGCGCGGCGTGGCGGCCGCCATATGCCCCGCTGCAACTGGGGGCGTTGGGACAACAGAATGCAAAAATGCCGTTCGGTCATTCACCGAACGGCATTGTTTTGTACCACCGCGCTTTTACACGGCAAGGTGGCTCAGGTCTAGACGGCTGCTGGCCGCCATTTCAACAAGCGCTGCTCGACTGCGGTCAACAGGTAGTCCGCTGCCAACGCGACCACGGCCAGCACGATCATCGCGGCAAACACGCCGCTTGCGTTGAACGCACCTTGCGCCGTGGAAATCAGCAGGCCGATACCTTGTTTGGAGCCGAGAAATTCGCCGACCACTGCGCCGACGAGCGCGAAGCCGAAGCTCACATGCAGGCTTGCAAGAATCCAGCTCAATGCCGAGGGAATCACGACCGACGTGGTTACCTGACGGCGCGAAGCACCGAGAATCTGCGCATTCGCGATCATGTAACGATCCGCTTCACGTACGCCCTGAAACGCGTTGGCAAACACGACGAAGAACACCATCACCACGGCGAGCGCAACCTTCGAAGCCATGCCGAGGCCCAGCGCAATCACGAACACGGAGCCGAGCACCACACGCGGAATCGAGTTGGCGATCTTGATGTAGAGGCTGAACACGTCCGACAGCAGCTTGTTGCGGCCGAGCAGAATGCCGCAGAACACGCCGGCAACGGAACCGATAATGAAGCCGAGTCCCGTTTCTTCGAGCGTGACCCAAACCTGAGTGAGAAGCGGGCCTTGAGACGTGCCGTTCACGAACCAGTCGACGATCTGATCGAAAATCGCGGTCGGCATCGAAAAGAAGAACGGGTCGATCCACTTCAGGCGCGCGGACAGTTCCCAGCCGCCGAGCACGATCACGAGTACGGCGATACGCAGCGCGATCACCAGCACCTGACGTTGCCGGATACGTTTTTGCGCGACCCGTTCGACCTGCGCGAGCGACGCGGCGTCGATACCCGAGGGCATCATCTGTTGAGGAGTAGTAGACATGTTTCGGTTTCCTTGATTAACCGATCTGCACTTCTTCGCGCAGGTCGTGCCAGATATCGCGCGAGATTTCGATGAAACGCGGGTCGTAGCGAACTTCCGACGTGACACGCGGACGCGGCAGATCGATCTCGTAGACCTTTTTTAGCGTCGCGGGACGCGCGGTCAGCACGAACACGCGGTCGGCGAGTGCAATCGCCTCTTCGAGATCGTGCGTGACAAATACGACCGAACCGGCGCCGCCCCACAACTGCAGCAATTCGTCCTGCATCAGCGTGCGCGTTTGCATGTCGAGCGCGGAGAACGGTTCGTCCATCAACAGGATTTCCGGCCGGTTGATGAACGTTTGCGCGAGTGCCACGCGTTTGCGCATGCCGCCAGACAACTGATGCGGATAGTGCTTGCCGAACTTGTCGAGGCCCACACGGCGCAGCCACTCGTTCGCTTCTTCATAGGCGGCGGATTTCGAGCGGCCGCGATACAGCGGACCGGCCGCGACGTTGTCGATGACCGAGCGCCACGGAAACACGGCGTCTGCCTGAAACACGAAGCCGATGCGCGGATCGATGCCGTCGACCGGCGCGCCCATCACGCGCACCTCGCCGGTAGTGGGCTTGAGCAAGCCCGTAATCATGCTGAGCGTGGTGGATTTGCCGCAGCCCGTCGGCCCGACAATCGCAACGAACTCGCCGCGCGCCACCGACATGCTGAAGTCGCGCAACGCGATGGTTGCCTTGCCGTCCGGAGAAATGAAACGGCAGGACACGTTGCGCATTTCGATCGCAGGCGTCTCGCGTGACATAGGTTGGTTCATCGGCTGGTGCCTCGCAGTTTGCTTGATGTGGATGACGTTACTTGGCCGCGGTCTTGACCGGCGCCGCCACGAAGTCGTTCGTGTAGGTCTTGGCGAGGTCAATGTGCTTGCCCTTCACCGAGGGGTTGAATGCGGAGAGCACCTTCAACACGGTCTCCGGGCCGTCGGCGGGCATCTTGCCGTCCTTCGTGAACATGGGCAGCGACGCTTTCAGTGCACCGACGTAAAGGTCCTTGTTGTTGCCGTAGTAGTCCTTCGGCATCTTGGCCGCGATTTCTTCAGCGCTATGCGTGGCGATGAAGTTCAGCGTCTTTGCGAAAGCGTGCGAAAGCTTCGCTGCGTCGCTCTTGTGCGACTCGGCCCACGCGCGCTGCACGTAGAAGCTCGAAGCCGGATAAGTGCCGCCGAGCGCTGCGCGCGTGCCTTCGAGCGTGCGCATATCGACCAGTACTTTTGCGTCGCCGGTCTTGAGAAGTTGCGAGACCGTCGGCTCTGTCGTCATGCCGGCGTCGATACGGCTTTGTTTGATGGCCGCGATAAAGCTATTGTCGGCACCTACCGGCAACAGCGTGTATTGCGTGGACGGAACACCCGCGCGTTGCGCAAGGTATTGCGTGAGGAAGCTTGTCGAGGAGCCGAGGCCGGTCACGCCAAGCGTCTTGCCTTTCGCGTCAGCCATGCTCTTGAAGCTGTCTGCCGCTTTCGTGGAGACCATTTCCACTTCGCCCGGTACCTGGCCGAAGATCACCAGCGCCTGAACTTCTTTGCCTTTGCTCTGCAGATCGATAGTGTGATCGTAGAAGCCCACTACGCCTTGCACCGCGCCTGCGAGCAGTTCGTTCTCTGCATCCACGCCGGCGGGCTGCGAGAGAATTTCAACGTCGAGGCCTTCGTCCTTGAAGTAGCCGAGTTGTTCAGTCAGCTTGGCCGGCAGGTAAATGATCTTGGTGGCGCCGCCGACCATGATCGTGAGTTTCTCCGCATGAGCGGCGGCCGAAGCAGCGGCGAGGGCAAACGCAACACCGGACACAGCGGCAATCTGGCGCAAGGTACGCATGAGGCAGTCTCCTGGGGTTTGGCCGCCGCCCTATGGACCATGCGGCGCTTTTTGAGTGAATGACGGCGATTATAGAAATCGGAAACCTTCTGCCAGCTTTCGACGGTGTCGGCAAATAGTGAGTGTTAACCCCGAACCGCGCGAAATCGTGCCGCAAACCGCGCGCAGCGCTTCCAGCGGAAGCTCCGGGTAGAACATGAAACTGTATGTGCCGAACCTCACGCGATACGCGCAGCGCGCTGTTTTTACGGCACAATCGACGCCCTGACTCTCGCCGTTTGTGCCATGAAGCTGCTGCTCATTGAAGACAATCCCACTCTCGCTCACTGGCTCGCGAAGATGCTGGAGCAGGAGGCATTCGCTCTCGACGCCGTGCAGGACGGCGACGCAGCGGACCGTTTGCTGCGCACGAATCACTATGACGTGATCCTGCTCGACCTCAATCTGCCGAAGTTGTCGGGCAAAAACGTGCTGCGCCGGCTGCGTCAGCGCGGCGACGCGACTCCCGTGCTGATTCTGACGGCGAGCGGTTCGATCGACGAGAAAGTGGAGTTGCTCGGCGCGGGCGCCGACGACTACCTGGTGAAGCCATTCGAAGTGCGCGAGCTGATCGCGCGAATCAAGGTGGCGATCCGTCGTCAGTCTCCGTCGAAGGCGAGCGAAGTGGTGTGCGGCGACCTTGCGTTCGACATCGATACGCGTCAGTTCACATTGAAGGGCGCACCGCTGAACGTCACGCCGCGCGAGCGCTCGGTGCTCGAAACGCTGATTCTTAGATTGGGCAAAACGGTGACCAAGCCGGCGCTCGTCGACGCGATCTTCACGCTCGCCGATGAGCCGAGCGAAGACGCGGTCGAGATTTATATCTCACGCCTGCGCAAGAAGCTCGACGGCAGTTCGGCGGCCATCGTCACGCTGCGCGGGCTCGGCTATCTGCTGCGCAAGAAAGAAGATGACCAATAGTTTGCGCGTCCGATTGTTATGGTGGTTGCTGGTGCCGCTCGCGTTGTATGTGTTCGTGACTGGCAAGGCCGAGTACGACAATGCCCGGCGAACGGCCGATCTCGTGCAGGACAATCAGCTTATTTCGTCAGCGCGAATGATTGCAGGCGAAGTGGAATGGGTCGACGGTTTCCTGCGCGTGGATGTACCACCGGCTGCGCTCGAAATCTTCGCGTCGCCTTATCGCGATCAGGTGTTCTACAGCGTCAATGTGGACAACCGGCAACTGCTCGCGGGTACGCCGGAATTTCCGCCGCGTCCGGCGCAAGCGGCCGATACGCCGGACCACTACGACACCGCGCTATACGGCCAGAACGTGCGCGCCGTGGGGCTCGTTCGACTCATGTACGACAACGGCGCGACGCGCCACGTGCGCGTCACCGTTGGCAAGACGGTGCGTTCACGCGACGCGATGGCCGAACAACTATGGCGACCGCAACTCGTGCGGCAGATCGAGATGATCGCGCTTGCTGTGGCGCTCGTGTGCATCGGTCTGACGTTCGAACTGCGTCCATTAATGAAGGTGAAAGACGAGGTCGCCGACCGCGATCCCATGCAACTCGAGCCGATCCGCGTGGACCGTCTGCATACGGAATTGCGGCCGATTGTCGAAGCCATCAATCAATGCATTGCACGCCTCGGCGTGCAGGTTGCCGCGCAGCGCCGTTTTATCGCCGACGCCGCACACCAGTTGCGTACGCCGCTCACGCTGCTCGGCACCCAGTTGCAGTTCGCGCGGCAGCAGGGCGGCGTGAACCCGGCGCTCGACGAAGCGCTGGCCGCCATGCATCGCAGCAACCGGTCAATGGTCGGACTCACCAACAAGCTGTTGCTGCTCGCTCAGGCCGAGGCGGCGGACAACCGGCAGGTGATCGTCGAAACGGTGGATCTCGTGCCGTTAGCCATGGAAGTGGTGGAAGACTTCGCGCTGCTTGCGCAAGGGCGGCAAATCGATCTCGGCGCGGAGCTTTGCGACATCGCGCCGGTGGCGGGGCACCGTGGCCTGCTTCAGGCGCTGATCGCCAATCTCGCAGAGAACGCAATTCGTTACACCGGCAGCGGCGGGCACGTCACGGTCGCAGTGACCGCCGACGCGCACAGGGTTACCGTTAGCGTGATCGACGACGGTCCGGGCATTCCAGCCGAGTCTCGCAGCCGCATATTCGAACCGTTCTTTCGCGCCTCGACGGATACAGAGGGCACGGGTCTCGGACTCGCCATCGTGCGGGAAATCGCGGACGCGCACAAAGGCGATATCGTGCTCCAGGCGGGCGAGGGCGGCAAAGGCGTGCATATCGCCGTTTCGTTTCCGCGTGCGGCGTCGGGGCAGTCGCGCGCAGGCTAGCAGCGCCAGCCATTGCTGGCCGGCGGCGGCTGTATCGCGTTGAAAATCTCGCCGTTGTTGCTGTGCCAGTGGCAAGATCAAAACGTATCAAAAGGCAGCGTTGTAAATCGCCAGTGCATCCGCCTCGCTGACAGGCCGCGGATTGTTCACGAGCAGTCGGGTTTGCAACATCGCGTCGCTGGCCATGCGTCCAAGCCCTTCGCGCTCGATGCCGACATCGCGCAGTCGCGCCGGAATCGCTGTCTCCGCAATCATCCGTTCGAGCTTTTCGATCAGCGCCTGGGTCTTGTCCCTCGCGCTGCCGGTCGCTCCGGGCACAACCACGTCGGCCAGTTCCGCGTAGAGATCTGCCGCCGAGTCGGCGTTGAAGCGCAACACATGCGGCAGCACAAGCGCGTTGGAAAGCCCATGCGGCACGTGATAAATGCCGCCGATCGGATAGGCCAGCGCGTGCACGGCAGCGACCGGCGAGTTTGCAAATGCCTGTCCCGCGAAAGTCGCGCCCAGCAGCATTGCCTCGCGCGCTTCGCGATTGTTGCCGTCCTCGCAAGCGGGCAGCAGGTTGCGCGACAGCAGTTCGAGCGCCTTCATCGCGAGCATGTCGGATACCGGGTTCTTCAGATGCGCGGACGTGTACGCTTCGATCGCGTGAACCATCGCGTCGATCCCCGTGGCCGCCGTGGCGGCAACGGGAAGCCCGAGCGTGAGTTCGGCATCGAGAATCGCCAGATCGGCGATCAGTTGCGGCGCGACGACGCCCATCTTCCTGGCCTCGCCGACTGTGACAATCGACACGGCTGTGACTTCGGAGCCGGTTCCGGCAGTGGTCGGCATCTGCACGAGCGGCAGGCGCTGCACCGTCACCTTGTTCACGCCATACATTTCACTGAGCTGCTGCTGTTGCTGTGGAGCGAGTGCTGCGATGAGCTTGGCGACATCCATCGACGAGCCGCCGCCCAAGCCCAGCACGATCTCGGCACCGGCGCTGCGCGCGCGAGCCGTCGCTTCAAGCACGATATGTTCTGGCGGATCGGCGATCACGTCGTCGATCACCGTCGCATTCCAGCCATGCGCCGCGAGATCGGCAAGTGCCGGGTCCAGTAAGCCGCTTTTGTGCAGGAAGCCGTCCGTCACGACACACAAACGTTCAAGCGCTGGAAATTGCGCGCGCAACAAAGCGCCGAGCCGACGAGCCGCACCGAATTCGACTATCAGCGTGGGCACCGTTTGAAAGCGGAATGCGTGCGTCATGCTGCTTCTCCCGGGACCATATGGCTCGACACTTCACGTCGCTCCAGCAAGGGAACGATTGTGCCGAAACCAAGACGCTGAAAATGTTCGGTCTCGCGATGCTCCGCGAGGCCGTCCGCATCGCTGTACTGTTCGAGGATTACAAAATGGTCCGGCTCGAGCGGCGAGCGGAAGAACTCGTAGCAGAGGTTCTTCGGCTCCGCGCGAGTGGCGGCGGCGAGTTCGGTGAGATGCTTGACGATCGCATCGCCGTTGCCGGGCTTGGCGAAATAATGCGCGATCACCTGCAGGTAGGCATGAGCCATCAGTAACTCCAACAAGACAGTGGTCGAGATCTCAGAGCGTGAAGCCGATGTCGCCGCGGGCTGCCGATATTCCTAGCCAGGCAGACGCGGCGCCGAACTCCAGTTGTACCAGATTCGGATCGCCCGCTGAACGGCTAAGCCGTCGTCCTGCTGCGTTCCGCGGGCGAATCCATCAGATAGGCAGGGCCATCTCACTGAGATATTGAGAATCATTCGCGTTTGCGATAGATTGTCAGTGTGTTTTTAGGACCGGGGCGCCAGACTGGCGCCGGTACACGGCATCATCCAAAGGATTTCGTATGACCATGCTTTCGACGCCGCGGCCCACGCTCGCCGATCTGTCTATCGAGCCCGGCCTACCCACGGTCGTATCGCCACGCGCGGGCGGGGACATGTCATTGAACGACGCCGCGTCGCTGCTGCATGCGATTGTCGACGAGACGCTCGAGCGCGCCGGCGGCGTGCTCTTCTCAGGCTTCCGGGTTGATTCGATCGATGCATTCCAGGGTTTCGCCGCCTCGTTCGGGCATCCGCTGATCGGGTATGAATTCGCGTCCACGCCGCGCAGCCAGGTTGAGGGCGCGGTGTACACATCGACGGAATATCCGCCGCATCGCTCGATCCCTTTGCATAACGAGCAGTCGTATACCCGCGAATGGCCGTTGCGGATCTGGTTCCACTGCGCGCTCGCCGCGCGCTCCGGCGGCGCGACGCCGATTGCGGACAGCCGCGCCATTTATCGCGCGCTCGACCCCGCGCTCGTCGAGCGTTTTGCTCGCCGCGAACTGCTTTACGTGCGCAACTTCGGTCAGGGGCTCGATTTGCCGTGGCAGCAGGCCTTCGGCTCGGACGATCCAGCCGTGGTCGAGCGTATTTGCCGCGCGCGCGGCATTGAATGCGAATGGCGCGACAGCGAAGACGGCGAGTTGCTTCTGCGCACGCGCGAGCGTTGTCAGGCGGTGGCGCGACATCCGCGCACGGGTGAAAACGTGTGGTTCAACCAGGCGAACCTGTTCCATCTTTCGTCGCTCGATGAAGACATGCAGGACGCACTGATCGAGTCCGTCGGTCTGGAAAACGTGCCGCGCAATGTGTACTACGGCGACGGCGCGCCGCTCGAAGCCGACGCCCTCGCACAGATTCGCGGCGTTCTCGACGCGCAACGTGTCGTGTTTCCCTGGCAAACCGGCGACGTGCTGATGCTCGACAACATGTTGACGGCGCATGCACGCGACCCATTCGAGGGGCCGCGCAAGGTGGTCGTCGCAATGGCACAGAGTTACCGTGAAGGCCAGACGGTGTACGCGGAACGACGACCGCGGCACGGTGTTTCGCGCACGATCGTGCGGGTGGATTCAGCTCAGCGTTAATGCAAACAATTCGCATCTGGCAAAATTTTGCGACTTAAGTCATCTATAAGACATATGTCTTCAGGCGTAGGATAAATCGCTGAAAGCGTTGTCTGGCGGGCATCATCGCACTTTCGGCGGGTTCGCCGGCATGTTTGTTTAGCAGCGGATAGAGGAAAACGCGCATATACTCACGGTCGGGCCGTAAAAAGTAGTGCCGCGGGTCGCGCTGCGTTTTGCTGCTTCGTCGCAACTCGCTGGCTCAGCGCGTCCAACGCTCTGTCTCTCACTTCACCTAGCAAAGCATCAAACATGTCCACACCGCCGAAGATCATCTACACCCTGACCGACGAAGCGCCTGCGCTGGCGACTTACTCGCTGCTGCCGATCGTCAAGGCGTTCACGCGCTCGTCCGACGTGATCGTTGAAACGCGCGATATTTCGCTTGCTGGCCGGATCATCGCTGCATTTCCGGACTACCTGACCGCGGAACAGAAGGGTTCCGACGATCTGGCGGAGCTGGGTGGACTCACAACGCGCCCCGAAGCGAACATCATCAAGCTGCCGAACATCAGCGCTTCGGTGCCGCAACTGAAGGCCGCGATCACCGAATTGCGCGATCAGGGCTACAAGCTGCCGGCGTACCCGGACGTCGCCACGACGGAAACGGAAAAAGACGTCAAGGCACGCTACGACAAGATCAAGGGCAGCGCGGTCAACCCCGTGCTGCGCGAAGGCAACTCGGACCGCCGCGCGCCGCTGTCGGTGAAGAACTACGCACGCAAGCATCCGCACAAAATGGGCGCGTGGTCGGCAGACTCCAAGTCGCATGTCGCTCACATGAGCGGCGGCGATTTTTACGGCAGCGAAAAATCGGCGCTGATCGCAGCGGCCGGTGCCGTGAAGATCGAACTGACGGCTGCCGACGGCACGAAGACGGTTCTGAAGGAAAAGACGCCGGTGCAGGCGGGCGAGATTATCGACGCGTCGGTGCTCAGCAAGAACGCGCTGCGCAGCTTCATCGAAGCGGAAATCGCCGACGCCAAGCGCAAGGGCGTGCTGTTCTCGGTGCACCTGAAAGCCACGATGATGAAGGTGTCCGATCCGATCATCTTCGGTCACGTCGTATCGGTGTTCTACAAAGACGTGTTGACCAAGCACGCTGACGCGCTGGCGCAAGCGGGCTTCAATCCGAACAACGGTATCGGCGATCTGTACGCGCGCCTCAAAGACCTGCCGGCCGAAACGGCTGCGCAGATCGAAGCCGACATCAAGGCTCAGTACGAACAGCGTCCGCAACTGGCCATGGTCAACTCGGACAAGGGTATTACGAGCCTGCACGTGCCGAGCGACGTGATCGTCGACGCGTCCATGCCGGCCATGATTCGCGAGTCGGGCAAGATGTGGGGCGCGGACGGCGCACTGCACGACGCCAAGGCCGTGATTCCGGACCGTTGCTACGCGGGCGTGTATCAGGCAGTGATCGAAGACTGCAAGAAGAATGGCGCGTTCGATCCGGTCACCATGGGCACGGTGCCCAACGTCGGCCTGATGGCACAAGCCGCTGAAGAATACGGTTCACACGACAAGACGTTCCAGATTCCGGCGAACGGCGTGGTTCGTGTGACCGACGCAAGCGGCGCTGTGCTGATCGAGCAAGCGGTGGAAGCGGGCGACATCTGGCGCATGTGCCAGACCAAAGACGCACCGGTGCAGGACTGGGTCAAACTCGCGGTGAACCGCGCGCGTGCCACCAACACGCCGGCGGTGTTCTGGCTGGACGCGGCTCGTGCACACGACGCGCAGATCATCAAAAAGGTCGAGCAGTATCTGAAGGACCATGACACGAACGGTCTGGACATTCGCATCATGACGCCGGTCGAGGCAACGAAGTTCTCGGTCGAGCGCATCCGCGCCGGCAAGGACACGATCTCGGTCACGGGCAATGTGCTGCGCGACTACCTGACCGACCTGTTCCCGATCATGGAACTGGGTACCAGCGCGAAAATGCTGTCCATCGTCCCGCTCATGGCAGGCGGCGGCATGTTCGAAACGGGCGCGGGCGGTTCGGCGCCGAAGCACGTTCAGCAACTGGTCGAAGAAGGTTTCCTGCGTTGGGACTCGCTGGGTGAATTCCTGGCGCTGGCAGCGTCGCTCGAACATCTGAGCAGCGCGTATCACAACCCGAAGGCGCAGGTTCTGGCCAAGACGCTGGATCAGGCAACCGGCAAGTTCCTCGACAACGACAAGTCGCCGGCGCGCAAGGTCGGCGGTCTCGACAACCGTGGCAGCCACTTCTACCTTGCGATGTACTGGGCCGAAGCACTCGCCGCGCAAACGGAAGACGCGACGTTGCAGGCTCAGTTCGCCGGCGTAGCTAAGGCGATGGCTGACAACGAAGCGAAGATCCTTGAAGAACTGCGTGCCGCACAAGGCAAGCCGGTGGATATCGGCGGGTACTATCGTCCGAACGTCGAACTGACGAGCAAGGCTATGCGCCCGAGCGCCACGCTGAACAAAATCGTGGACTCGATTGCGTGAAGTGTTCAGCCATGTGCTGACACGTGTGAGGAGCGGCCCAGGTGACAACGCACTTGCGCACGCTTTGAAAGACGCAGTCAGGCACACACCTAACGCGGCATAAAAGTAAGCGGTAAGCATGACGATGGCGCTCTCGAGCGCCATCGTCATTTCTGGCTGCATATCGCGGAAGCGCGTAGTGCGGTCCATCAAACGTGAACGATTTCCCAGTCGCTCAGTTTCTCCGGAATTTCGAGCGTCGAGGTATCGACTTCAGACAGATGCGGGCAGGTCAAACCGCGCGCGAGGTCGTCAGCCGCTTGTTGCGGGCTGGAAAACTCGCCAAGTTTGTCGTTGCCGTACGATGCTTCCCAGCCGTCCTGACCCGGCAAAATGTAGAACGCTCCTTCGGTCGATCCAAAGCGAAAGCCTTTCATTTTTAATCTCCCAATTGCCAATAAAAACCGCTGTGCTCTGGCGGCTTCCTGCGCGGGATTCGGGGACTTTCCGAGATGGTTCTATCGCATCCAATCCACCGCACCGCATGAAGCGCCTGCTCTTGTAAAAGAGTCTATGTCAGCAGGCAGCGGAGCAAGCGGTCGTTGGGTGCTTCGTTCTAACGAAAATTGCAGCTTAAAATCAGTGAGTTGCGCGCTTCATTTTGCGATGTGCAACGTGGGGCGACATTGCGAAATGACGAGTTTGTGCCACGCACCACGATTTTTTACGAAGCAGGGCCGCGTGTCGCATAGTGAAATTTTGGGTGCTTTGTAGATACACCCCCGTATGCGTTCAGGAGGGGCCGCCCGGCAGCACGCGCTCCGCGAACGCAATCATCGCCTTGTTGAACAGCGCCGGTCTTTGCAGCGGCGCGAAATGACTGACGCCGGGTAACACGTTCAATTCCGCACCGGGAATCGCGTCGGCGAGATATTCGGCGTGCTCCCGTTTGATGAACTCGTCGTGTTCGCTTTGTGCGATGACAACCGGCACGCTGATTCGCGCGAGGTCGTCCGCAAAATAGTTAGGCTCGGTCTTCATCATGTCGCTGACGGCGGCGACGAATGCGTCGAACTCGTCGGGCGTGGCGGAAAGGCGTGCGTAGTCTTGACGGTGCCGGCTGAAGCAGCGGTCGATAACCGGCGTCGCTACAAATTCTTTTGTGCCGCTGGGGTCCATGTTGCAGCCGAAGAAGAACACGCCGGCAACGCGTTGCGGCGCCACCATGCCCAGCACCATCGCCACACACGCGCCGTCGCTCCATCCGACAATTGCCGCGCGTTCGAGCGCGAGCGCGTCCATTACGGCAAGCACGTCCGAAGCCATCAGTTCGTACTTGTACGGCCGCGCGTCGCGCGTGCTGCGGCCGTGACCGCGGCTGTCGATTATCACCACGCGGTGCCCGGCAGTAAGGAGCGCCGGCACCTGATAACCCCAGTTGCCGCTGTGGCCAAGTCCGCCGTGCAAAAGAATCACTGCCGTGCCGTTGCCGTGAGACGCGTACCAGATTCGCGCGCCTTCGTGCTCGACCCAGCCCGACTCGTTCGACGCAGGCAGCGGCGGCGCGCCGTGCGCTTTGAAGCGTTCAAGCGAGTCGTCGTCCGGTTCCTGGAAAGCTGCCATCGCCGTTGTCTCCTCTTTAATTGCCAGCACTCTCATCGCAAGCGACAGCGTGCCAGCACAGCAGCGCGCATAGCAACGAACCTACGGGATTCTGCTGCCTCTTGCCGCCTCGCCGCTTGTCGGGATACGCCGCAAGCGCCCGACCGCAGTTCACTCCGAGTCGAGCTTCTCGATCAACATTGCAACGAACGTCTCCGTGACACGCGGCAACGTGCGTCCACGCTTCTTGATCAGCGCAATAGGGCGCGTGAATGCCGGATCGTCGACGGGACGCACCACGAGTTCAGGCTCCGCCCTCACTTCGCGCGCCGACGCCGGCAGAATGGTCACGCCGAGCCCCGCGCGAACCATGGCTACGGCGCTCATCATGTAGGTCGGCTCGCAGGCAATTTCCGGCAGGCACCGCGCGTTCGAAAACGCGCTATCGACTACCGCCCTCACGCTCGTGCCTTGCGCCGTCAGCACCAGCGGCGTGGCCGCAAGATCGCCAAGCGTGATGCGCCGCCGCTTCGCTAGCGGGTGCCGCTTCGGGCAAATAACCACCAGCCTGTCGATGCCCGCATGTAGCACTTCCAGGTTGGCGTCGTCGAGAGCGCCGCCGGTCAATCCGATATCGGCCTCTTCGTTACGCACCAACGCATTGACCATGCTCGCGACGACATCGCGCACCTCGAAACTCACGCGCGGCACGGTTTTCTTCAGGTCTTGAACGAGTTCGGGCAGCGAGCTTGCCGCGAAAGTCGGCAGGCAGGCGATTCGCACGGTGCCGCTCGCGCCGTCGCCGAGTGCGCGAGCGTCGATCAGCACATGCTCCATGTCGTGCAGCGACTTTTGCAGAAGCGGCAGCAGATCGCGCCCCGTCGGTGTGAGCGCGACGTTGCGGCTGTTGCGGTCGAAAAGCCGCAGGCCAAGAGTTTCCTCCAGGCGTCTGATCTGTACCGTCAATGCCGGTTGCGAAAGGTGCAGGCGCGCAGCAGCTTGCGTGAAGCTGCCCGTTTGCGCGACCGCGATAAACGCGCGAATGTCCCGAAGATTCAGATCCATGATCATTTGTAATTGCTGCAATCAATTCATTTCAATTGATTTATCAGTGGCCTGAACTTACGCTGGATCGCAGTAAAAAACAACATTGGAGACAAGCACATGCTGCCATTACTGGGGCTGGCCACCATCGTCGTGCTGCTCGGCGCAATCCTGTCGAAACGCATGTCGCCCCTGGTGGCGCTCATCATCGTGCCGATTGCCGCGTCGTTGATCGGCGGGTTCGGCTTTCAAACGAGCAAGTTCGTGATCGACGGGCTCAAGGGCCTCGCGCCGGTCGTCGGCATGTTCGTGTTCGCGATTCTTTATTTCGGCACCATTACCGACGCAGGCACGCTCGATCCGATCATCGACCGCATTCTCCGCGCGGTCGGCACGCGGCCCACGCGCATCGTGATGGGCACCACGCTGCTCGCGCTGCTGATCCATCTGGACGGCTCCGGCGCGGTCTGCTTTCTCGTTACGATTCCCGCGATGCTGCCCCTCTACGACCGTCTCAACATGGACCGGCGTGTACTGGCCGCGGCCGTTTCGATGGCGGCCGGCATCAACTTCCTGCCGTGGACCGGACCGATGATTCGGGCGTCCGCCTCGCTGCATCTGCCGATCTCGGCGCTGTTCAATCCGCTGATTCCGGTGCAGGCAATCGGGCTCGTCTTCGTGTTTGGCGTTGCATTCTGGCTTGGACGCCGCGAGGAAAAGCGGCTCGGTTTCGGCGCTGCGAGCGGTGCCGTGCCGATGCCCAAACGCGAACTGACGCCAGAAGAACAGGCGTTGCGGCGACCGAAGAATTTCTGGTTCAACATCGTGCTCACAATCGTCGTACTCGGCACGATGGTCGTGATGGGAGAAAAAATTCCGCCCGCGATCATGTTCATGGTCGGCCTGTGCGTCGCGTTGATGGTCAACTATCCGAACGTCGACATGCAGCGAAAACGGATCGACGCACATGCCCGCGCCGCATTGATGATGGCCGGCATTCTTCTCGCAGCCGGCGTGTTCACGGGCGTCATGCAGGGCAGCGGCATGCTCAAGGCGATGGCGCAAGCAGCAGTTGGCTTCGTGCCGCCCGCGATGGCGAGCCACATTCCGGTCGCGCTCGGCATCATGTCGATGCCGCTTAGCATGCTGTTCGATCCCGATTCGTTTTACTTCGGGGTACTGCCGGTTATCGCCGAAGTGGCGGGCCAGCTCGGCGTGCCCGCGGTGCAGGTCGGCCAGGCCGCGTTGCTGGGTCAGATGACGACGGGCTTTCCGGTCAGCCCATTGACGCCCGCCACCTTCCTCGTGGTCGGCTTGTGCGGGATCGAACTCGCCGATCATCAGCGATTCACGTTCCCCTTGTTGTTCGGCGCATCCATCGTGATGACGATTGCATGTGTCGCGTTGGGGATATTTTCACTGTGAGCTTTACGGAAACAGGTGTGAGCAGCATGACAGCCACTCAGCATGGACGCCTCGTGCGAATCGGCGCGGGCGCGGGCTATTCGGGCGATCGTATCGAGCCCGCAGTCGAACTCGCGGAAGACGGCGCGCTCGATTACCTCGTGTTCGAATGTCTCGCCGAACGCACCATTGCGATTGCGCAGCAGGCGCGCAGCAAAGACCCCGAACTCGGCTACGACCCGCTTCTCGAGACGCGCATGAAGGCGGTGCTGCCGGCCGCGCTGCGCAACGGCGTGCGCATCGTCTCGAACATGGGCGCGGCCAATCCGCTTGCGGCGGCGCGCAAGACAGCGGAGATTGCGCGTTCGCTTGGTCTTGGCGAGGTCAAGATTGCGGCGGTTACCGGCGACGACGTGCTCGATGCCGTGCGTGATGGTGCCTTTCGCTTCGAGGAATCCGGCGAGCTGGTAGCGGACTACCAGTCGCGTCTCGTCTCCGCGAATGCTTATCTGGGCGCGAGCGCAATCGTCGACGCGCTCGCGGCGGGCGCACAAATCATTCTCACGGGACGTGTGGCCGATCCGTCGTTGTTCGTGGCGCCACTGATCCATGAGTTCGGCTGGCGCACGGACGACTGGCAGACGCTGGGTCAGGCGACGGTGATCGGCCATCTGCTCGAATGCGCGGGGCAAATCACCGGTGGCTATTTCTCGGACCCCGGGTTCAAAGACGTTCCCGCGCTGGCGAGGCTCGGCTTTCCCATCGCGGAAGTCGGCGAGGACGGCGCCGTGGTCATCACGAAGCTCGCGCAAGCTGGCGGACGTGTGACCGAGGCAACGTGCAAGGAGCAGTTGCTGTACGAGATCCACGATCCGCAACGTTATTTGCAACCAGACGTGGTCGCTGATTTCTCGCGTGTGCACGTCGAGGAAGAAGCGCCAGACCGCGTTCGCGTGCGCGGTGGCCGCGGCGCGCCGCGCACGAGCACGCTCAAGGTCTCGGTGGCGTATTTCGACGGTTTTATTGGCGAAGGGCAGATTTCATATGCGGGCCCCGGTGCGCTGACGCGTGCCCGTCTCGCACTCGACATCGTGCGCGAGCGGCTTGCGCTGACCGGAGTTCAGACCGAAGAGTTGCGCTTCGACCTGATCGGCGTGAACGCTTTGCATGGCGAGACTCTTGCCGCTGGTTCGGCGGAGCCCTACGAAGTGCGCGCACGCGTGGCGGGGCGCACTGCGTCGTTGGAGCACGCTGTGCGGGTCGGCAACGAAGTCGAGACCTTATACACGAACGGCCCGGCGGGCGGCGGCGGAGTCACGAAGTCAGCGCGCGAAGTCGTCGCGGTGCAATCGGTGCTGTTGCCGCGCGATCTGGTGAAGCCGACGTTCACGATGGTGGAGGCGTGAGATGAAACTACGTGAGCTGGCCCATTCGCGAACCGGCGACAAGGGCAATACGCTGAACATCTCGGTAATCTGTTACGACGTACGGCACTACGAGCATTTGCGGGCCGTATTGACGCCGCAGCGCGTGAAGGCGCATCTCGCGGATGTCGTGCGCGGCAATGTCGCGCGCTACGAACTGCCGGCCATTGCCGCGTTCAACTTCGTGCTTGGCGAGGCGCTGGGCGGAGGCGTGACGCGCTCGCTCGCGCTCGACGCGCACGGCAAGTCGCTCAGTTCCGCGTTGATGAGCCTCGAAGTCGAAGCGCCGCCGTCGTTATGAATTCGCCGACGGCAATGCGCCGCCGTTCGTGCGGTGCTACTCGCCTCGCGCGCTCGACTCATGCGCGCGTCGCAGCCTCTCGCGGCTGTTGCTCAGATGCATGCGCATCGCGGCGCGGGCGTCGTCGGGGTCCTGGCGCTCGATCGCAAGGTAGATGAGTTGGTGCTCGTTGAGCACGTTGCGCAAAGTCTCGATCTGATCGAGTTCTGCAATCTCCGCTGAGCCGAGGCGCGTGCGCGGACTGACCGCGCTTCCCAACTGGCTCAGCACGTCGAAAAAATAGCGATTGCCGCTTGCGCGCGCGATCTGCAAATGAAACTCGACGTCGTGCGCGAGCGTGTCCGTGCTGCCGCGTTCGAGTTCGGACTCGAAGCGTGCGAGCGCCGCACGCATCTGTCTCAGGCTCTGCTCCGTGCGCCGCGCAGCGGCGAGCGCTGCCGACGCCGCTTCCACATCGATACGGAATTCGATGATCGCCATCACGTCGAGCATGCTCGACAGATCGGCGGCGGGCAGTTGCATGCTTTGCTCAGCGGCGGGCGCGAGCACGAACGTGCCGATGCCATGACGCGTTTCTACTACCCTGGCCGCCTGCAGGCGCGAGATGGCTTCGCGTATGACGGAGCGGCTGACAGAAAGCTGCTTCATCATCGCGACTTCGGTGGGTATGCGATCTCCCGGTCTCAGGACGCCGCGGCGGATTTCATCGGAAAGGGTGGCCACCACTTTCTCAGTTAGGCTGCTCATTGCTGTGGCTTGTTGACTAATCGGCTGGAAACGCGCGGGTTGAGGGCGCGCGGGACGTCTGGTGACGTCTGGACATTAGCCATCATAGCGTCTGTCGTAAAAATTCATGGCTTAACGATGATGAAGAGGCGTTGGTCAGCGCAGCAGATTCTCGCCGCAGTGACTCTCATGTCATCAGACGTCTTATTTTAACGGCTTTGCGGGCTTAAAACGTTGCGAGTGCGCCTCGATTTCCGCCCATGTAGGCGAGATATAGCCGCCAAGGAAGGGTAAACACCACATTGGAAACCGCTGCGGATCGGCAGTAGACTGTCATCAGACAACATATCTGTGCGTCGCCGTTCGACTGCTGACTGTGCCAGCCGCACATGACGCCAGATCAAGGCCGCTAGTCGGTCGCCACTGGAGACTCTCTTGACCTCTGCTCTCACCACCGCACTCGATCCACTGGGGTCCGCCGTCTCGAAGGTCAAGCGGCACGTGTTGCCGCTCTTCCTGATCATGTTCATCGCGAACTACATCGACCGCGTGAACATCGGCTTCGTCAACACCCACATGAAAACCGACCTGGGCATCGGCGCGGCGGCGTATGGGCTGGGGAGCGGGCTATTCTTCATCGGCTATGCGCTGTTCGAAGTGCCGTCGAACGTATTGATGCAGAAGTACGGCGCGCGTGCGTGGCTGACGCGGATCATGGGCACGTGGGGTGTCGTTGCCGCGGCCATGGCGTTCGTGTCGAACGAAACGTCGTTTTACGTGTTGCGATTCCTGCTCGGCGTCGCGGAGGCGGGTTTCTTTCCGGGCGTGGTGTTCTATTTCACGCAGTGGCTGCCGCAAAAAGAACGCGGCAAGGCTGTGGCGATTTTTCTCTCGGGCTCGGCCATCGCTTCGGTGGTGTCGGGACCGATCACAGGTAGCCTGTTGTCCATTCGCGGACTCGGTCTGCACGGCTGGCAATGGATGTTCCTGATAGAAGGCGGCTTTTCTATCGTGCTGTGCGCGGTCAGCTGGATGTTCCTGAAATCGCGCATTCGCGATGCTTCCTGGCTCACAGCCGAAGAACAAGGCGTTCTCGAAAGCACGATCGCCGCTGAACAGGCGGAGCGCGTGGCACACGGCGGCGCGCATCTGCCGGCCGTGAAGCTGTTGAAGGATCCGCAGATCGTGCTGTTCTGCCTGCTCTACTTCGCGATCCAGTTGACGATTTACGCGGCTACCTTCTGGCTGCCGACCATCATCCGCAAGATCGGCGGCCTGTCCGATTTCGAAGTCGGCATGCTCAACGCGATTCCGTGGCTCATCGCTATGGTCGCGATGTACTGCTTCGCATTGCTTTCGGCGAAGTGGCGTTTTCAGCAGGCGTGGCTCGCTGTCGCGCTCGTGATTGCGGCGTGTGGCCTCTTTGCATCGACCTCGGGTAACCCGCTTCTGTCGTTCGTCGCGATCTGCTTTTCGGCGATCGGTTTCAAGGCGGCGGCCTCGCTGTTCTGGCCGATTCCGCAGGGTTATCTCGATGCGCGCGTCGCTGCAGCGGTGATCGCGCTGATCAATTCCATCGGTAATCTGGGCGGTTTCTTCGCGCCCGCCACGTTCGGGTATTTGCAGCAACATACTGGTTCGATCACCGGCGGACTATACGGTCTCGGCGTGGCTTCGCTGATCGCGGCCGCAGCGGCTTTCCTCACGCGTAATCGGCGCGGCGACGGCAACCTGTTGCGCGATCCGCTGCAAGGCAGCGCACACTGACCGTTGTTTCTCTGGCTGCCTCTCGTGGGCCACGCGCGCAAACAGTTTCCGTCCGGCACAGGTGGTGAGCGTATTTGCATATTGCGTTGCTCGCCACCGTCCGGCTCACTATCTCAATCGGTCTAGTTCCTATGTCCACGAACCCATCCATTTCGAACGATACGCCTACCGTTACTGAACTGCGCGTCGTGCCGGTTGCCGGCCGCGACAGCATGTTGCTGAACCTGAGCGGCGCGCACGGTCCGTACTTCACGCGCAACATCGTGATTCTGCGCGACAGCGCCGGTCATGTCGGTGTGGGCGAAGTGCCGGGCGGTGAGAATATTCGCAAGACGATCGACGACGCGCGTCCGTTTGTGGTCGGTCAGTCGATCGGCAATTTGCAAGCTATCCTGAACAAGGTACGCACGCAGTTCGCAGACCGCGATGCCGGCGGCCGCGGCCTGCAGACATTCGATCTGCGCACCACGATTCACGCCGTGACCGCGCTCGAAGCTGCGTTGCTGGATTTGCTCGGACAGCATCTCGGCGTGCCCGTTGCTGCGCTGCTTGGCGAAGGTCAGCAACGCGACGCAGTGGAAATGCTGGGCTACCTCTTTTATATCGGCGATCGCAACAAGACCGACCTGCCGTATGCAAGCGGCGCCGACGGACGCGACGACTGGGACCGCGTGCGCACCGAAGAAGCCTTGACGCCCGAAGCCGTGGTTCGTCTCGCCGAAGCCGCGCAAGCCCGCTATGGATTCAACGACTTTAAGCTGAAGGGCGGCGTGCTGCCCGGCGACGCTGAAATCGAAGCGGTGACCGCGCTCGCCGAACGCTTCCCGAATGCGCGCGTGACGCTCGATCCGAACGGCGCATGGTCGCTTGAGGAAGCGATCCGCCTCTGTCGCGACAAGCACGACGTGCTCGCTTATGCGGAAGACCCGTGCGGCGCCGAGAACGGCTACTCAGGCCGCGAAGTGATGGCGGAATTCCGCCGCGCGACCGGTTTGCCAACGGCGACCAACATGATCGCTACCGACTGGCGCCAGATGGGCCATGCGATCCAGTTGCAGTCCGTGGATATTCCGCTGGCCGATCCGCACTTCTGGACCATGCAAGGTTCGGTGCGCGTCGCGCAGATGTGCAATGACTGGGGCCTCACGTGGGGCTCGCATTCGAACAATCACTTCGACATCTCGCTCGCGATGTTCACGCATGTGGCAGCGGCCGCGCCCGGCAAGATCACGGCGATCGACACGCACTGGATCTGGCAGGACGGCCAGCGTTTGACGCGCGAACCGTTGCAGATCGTCGGCGGCAAAGTGAAAGTGCCGCAAAAGCCGGGACTCGGCGTCGAACTGGATATGGATGAGATCGAGAAGGCGCACGCGCTCTACCAGCAGCACGGCCTCGGCGCGCGCGACGACGGTGTCGCGATGCAGTACCTGATTCCCAACTGGAAGTTCGACAACAAGCGACCGTGCCTCGTGCGTTGATTGCTTGCGACGCAGCCTGTCACCCGCTCATTCACATTTGACGATATTCACGCATATACAAATGACTTCACCGCAAGAACTCAAAGCGATCGTATCCGAAGGTCTGTTGTCGTTTCCCGTGACCGACTTCGACGCGCAAGGCGACTTCCGCGCCGACACGTACGCGCAACGGCTCGAATGGCTCGCACCGTATGGTGCGACCGCACTGTTTGCCGCAGGCGGCACAGGCGAATTTTTCTCGCTGACCAAAAACGACTATACGAACGTGATTCGTACAGCGACTGAAACGTGCAAGGGCAAGGTACCGATTCTGGCGGGCGCGGGCGGTCCGACGCGCGTCGCGATCGAGTATGCGCGGGAAGCAGAGCGCCTTGGTGCAAACGGCGTCCTGCTAATGCCGCACTATCTGACCGAGGCTTCGCAGGAAGGGATTGCCGCGCACGTCGAACAGGTTTGCAATGCGGTGAAGAACATCGGCGTCATTGTGTATAACCGCGCGAATTCAAAGCTCAATGCCGATATGCTGGAACGGCTCGCGGATCGCTGCCCGAATCTGATCGGCTTCAAAGACGGCGTCGGCGAAATCGAGGCGATGGTGACCATTCGCCGGCGCCTCGGCGACCGTTTCTCGTATCTCGGCGGCCTGCCGACCGCAGAAGTTTATGCAGCGGCGTATAAGGCGCTGGGTGTGCCTGTGTATTCGTCGGCGGTATTCAACTTTATTCCGAAGACCGCGATGGAGTTCTATCGTGCGATTGCCGCAGACGATCATGCGACCACGTCACGGCTCATCGACGAGTTCTTCCTGCCGTATCTGGCGATTCGCAATCGTCGCGCGGGTTACGCCGTGAGCATCGTGAAGGCAGGCGCAAAACTGGTTGGTCGCGACGCTGGTCCGGTACGCGCGCCGCTGACCGATCTGACCGAGGAAGAGTGCGGGCAACTCGCCGCTCTGATCGCGAAACTCGGCCCGCAATAAACGCGCTGCACACGTTCGCCGCGGGCCTGGTGCCTAGCCGCGGCGGAACACCACGTGCGAAATCCGCTGCACGAGCAAAGCAGCGGCGAGCGCGGCCACCGCGGTCAGCCACACACCGATGTGAATGGACTGCACCAGCGCATCGCGCGCGGTGTCGATCAATGCGAGTGTGTTGAGTCCCGATGGCTTCATGTCCGCGATGAGCTTCAGGCGCGATGCTTCGTCGATCAGAATGCGCAGATCGACGAAGCGCGGACGCCATTGCGTTGCCGTCGGCTCGCCGAGCACGCTCATCGTTCTCGTAACGACGTCGCGATAATGATGCTGCACGACCGTCGCTACGATGCTCGTGCCCAGCATGCCGCCCACCATTCGTGTCGATTGCAGCAGCGCGGTCGTGATGCCGAAGCGCTCGCGCCCCGCAATTTCCTGTCCGAACACATTCAGATTGTTGAGAATGAAGCCGAGACCGATACCGACCGCGGCCATCGGTAATTCGATCCACAGGTGCGGTGTGTCCGGATTCGCAAATGCAAGACCGATCGACGCGAACAGCAGCAACGCAAAGCCGATCGAGAGGATGCGCGTCGGCTTCTTCATGTGAATCACGATGCGCGTGTTCAGCAGGCTGCCGAGTGCGATGCATGCGGCAATGGGCGTGGCGAGCAGGCCGGCCTGTTGCGGAGAAAGGCCGAAGCCGCCTTGCAGCAGCAGCGGCGCGAAGAAAATCAGCGAGAACATCACGAAGCCGGACAGCATGCCGAGCGTGAACAGCGTGACGAGCTGCGAGTCTTTGAACAGATCGAGCGGAATGATCGGATGTGTGGCGCGCTTCTCGCACACGAACAACGCAATGGCGCCGACGATCACACACACGGCAAGCGTGATGTTGGCGGCCGTCAAGCCGTCTTTCGGCACCGCTTCGATGAAAGCCTGCAGACCGCCGAGCACGGCGGCCACGAGCCCGGCACCGAGCCAGTCGATTTTGACCTCGCCGTCGTGCGGCCGCTGAAAACTCGGCAGATGCACCCAGATGAAGTAGAGCGCCGCCGCACCGACCGGCAGATTGATCAGGAACGTGGAGCGCCAGCCGAGGTGCTCGCTCATCCATCCACCGAGCGAGGGCCCCGCCGCCGTGCCAATGCCGTACGCCGCGGCCATCACGACTTGCCAGCGGACACGGGCGCGCGGGTCGGGGAACAGGTCCGGTATCGACGCGAACGCAGTGCCGACCATCATGCCGCCCCCCACGCCTTGCAGCCCGCGCGCGATGACGAGAAACAGCATGTTGTTCGCGACGCCGCATAGGACCGACGCGACCGTGAACGTGATCACCGCGGCAATCACGAAGCGCTTGCGACCGAAGTAGTCGCCAAGGCGTCCGAACACGGGCACGGTGACGACCGACGCCAGCAGATACGCACTCGCGATCCATGCGTAGTACTCGAAGCCGTGCAGTTCCGCGACGATCGACGGCAGCGCGGTACTGACAACCGTCTGGTCGAGTGCCACGAGCATGTTGACGAGACCGATGCCGAGCATCGCGAAGAGGGCGTTCCGGAAGGGCAGCGCGGGAGCAGCGGCAGTGGAAGTCACGGATCTGGGCTGAAAGGGCGATTAAGGTGAAGCGCTAATTGGGCGAGGTCTGGACAACCGATTGACTAAAGTTGTCTGACCACTTCTCGCCATTATACGGGTTTGCCCTTAGCTGAAACTATTCCTCCTGGAGGAACAGTGTGCGGGCGCAACGAAATCGATGCTGCCCGCACGACGTACGGCGGACGCCACTCGTTAGTGATTGGCCCACCATTCGGTCGCTTTCTGCTTGTCCCACGCGGGCAGAACCTCGCGCTCAATCGAAGCGTTAGTCAGCGCCGGGAAATCCTTTTTGAATTCCGACACGTCGGCATCGAACTGATCGCTAACGCTAATGTTCCAGGTACCTCCGCTGAAACCGGTCGCCGCCTGGTCGATCAGCGGAATAACAGGTCCCGCGCGCAATTCGCCGTCTTTACGTTCCACCACTGTCGCGTCGATATGCCCGAGATAGACGATGGAATTCGGCTTGATCTCCACCGTTTCGTGAAGCGGCGTAAAGAACATGCCATGGAACGGGAATATGCCGCTTTGTCCGGTAATACCGCGCATCACGTATTTTCCGGGAGCAAGCGGAAGTCGGACAAAGTAAGATTGCCCGTGCTGCTCGTAGTGGTCGCCTGATCGTCGAATTTGAAATTCAGACGGTCGCCACGGTTGTCCGCTGCGCCGCGCTCCATGTGCACGACGATGGGACTCGGCTGATAGCTCGTGTGATACGCGTTGCGCAGCGTTACCGTCATCAACGCGTAGGAGTTTTGCGTCGTATCGACCGAACTGGTCGACGTGGTCGGCGACATGGGCGCAACAGTTGCGCAACCGGTGATCAGCAATGTGCCGGCAATAGCGAAAGTGGCTAAAAGTTTATTCATTTCGAGTAGAGGGAGAACATTTTATGTGTTGTGTCCGATATCGAAACAGCCGGACAAGCGAACGGTTGATATTCAATATGCGACGCGAATAAGTTCACGGGCGCCGCATGCCTTGTAAACGACAGCGCTTGATGGAACTTAAGGGGGCGCTTCATGCGCAAACGCCAATCGCACTGATTCAAGATCGCGAGCAATCCGCGCATTCCAGACGCAATCCAGCCCGGAGAGGGTTTGTCTCTACACATGCGACCCCTATCGCTGCCGATAAATAAGCCGAGTGGTCGTGCGATGCTGCCGCGCCGCCTGAACGATTAAACGCGCGCGCAGCGGTCCCTCGGCCTCCTTCGACCGGACGAGACAGGAGCGAGCATGGATCGATTGAATTTCAGGCAGAAGCTCTGGGTGCCGCTTGTCGTCAGCCTGCTGGCGCTTCTCGCCGTGTCGGTGTCGGCGGCGTGGTTGTCGCGTGAGACGCGCGTTGAAGAGCGCAAGCACGACCTCGTGAATGTCGCGCACGTTGGACTCAGCATCGTGAAGGAATATGCGGCGCTTGCGCAGAGCGGCGCGCTAAGCGAGGCCGATGCGCGCAAGCAGGCACTCGAGCGGCTGCGCGGCGTGCGCTACGGCGAAGACGGCTACTTCCTCGTGCTCGACTCCACGCCGCGCATGGTCATGCATGCGATGAAACCGGCATTGGACGGCAAGGATCTCGCGGGCACCGCGGACGCCGACGGCCGTCACCATTACGTGACGTTTGCCGCGACGGCGCAGGCGCCGAAGGGCGGCTTCGTTGACTATGTGTTCCCGCATCCGGGCAGTCCACCGTCCGACGCAGTCGGCAAGATCGGCTACGTCGTGCGTTATGCGCCGTGGGACTGGATCATCGCGACGGGCGCTTACGTCGACGATATCGACGCCGCGTTCAAAGAGTCGCTTTATGTGCTCGGCAGCGTGGTAGGCGCGGTGGCGCTGTTACTGTCCGCGCTCGTCGCGTTCACCAATCGCAGCATTCAACGCACGATTGGCGGCGACCCGGCGTATGTCGCGCAGGTCGCCGGTGAGATCACCAAAGGCAACCTCGTTATCCCGGTCGAGATTCGTGAAGGCGATGAATCGAGTCTGCTGCATACCATGCGGCAGATGCGCGACGGCCTCGCAAAGACCATCGTGCAGATCGGCGGCGCGGCCGAGAAGGTGGCGACCGGCGCGCGGGAGATCGCGGAAGGCAACACGGATCTGTCCGCGCGTACCGAGAGCCAGGCCGCGTCGCTCGAGGAGACGGCGGCCAGCATGGAGCAGATGACCGCGATGGTCCGGCAAACATCGGAGAGCGCGCAGACGGCAAGTCAGTTGACGGCAAGCGCCGAGCAGATCGTCACGCAGGGCGGACAAATGGCGGCCGAGGCGGTGTCGACCATGCAGGAGATATCGACCGAATCGCACAAGATGGTCGAGATCATTGCGGTGATCGAAGGCATTGCGTTTCAGACCAACATTCTTGCGCTGAACGCGGCCGTCGAGGCGGCTCGCGCGGGAGACGAAGGGCGCGGCTTCGCCGTGGTGGCCGGCGAAGTGCGCACGCTCGCTCAGCGCAGCGCTTCCGCGGCGAAGGAGATCCGCACGCTGATCAGCCGCGCCGTGGGTCGCGTCGAAACCGGCGTTGAACTCGTCGACAAAACCGGTACGACGATTCAGGCGGCGAGCGACGCGATTGCGAAGTTGTCGGGCGTCATGCGCGACATCGCCGCGGCTGCCGCCGAGCAGAGCGCGGGCATCGATCAGGTCGGCGACGCCGTCACGCAGATGGACAGCGTCACGCAACAGAACGCCGCACTCGTCGAAGAGGCCGCGGCGGTGGCGCAGACGTTGACCGAGCAGGCGAGATTGCTGGAAGCGTCAATTCGTACTTTCCAGGTGCAAGACCATTCGCGCGAGGGCGGTATGGAGCGACCGGTACCGAAACACTCGCACCGGTTAGCCGTGGCAGTTTGAATGCGGGCTCCCACAGTGGCGCTATGCTAGCGGTTTCGTTCGGAGACCCGCATGCCACAAGCGACCCGCACCGCAGCTATCGCATTGCTATCGTGTCTTGCGTTGACTATCGGCACATCGGCGCAAGCCGACTCATCGTGCGATCCGGCATGCGGCGCTCGCGGCCAGCTTCTGGATCATCGGGTCACGTTGCGGCTCAGCGCTGCGGAATTGGCCGATCTGCTTACGTCGAGCCCCTCGGGGCAGCACCTCATGCGAATGGCGGGTGCGCCAGCTTGCGGCGTCGAGGTCGTGTATTTCCGCTACCGGACTATTGGCGGCGCGGGTGAACCGACCACTGCAAGCGGGGCATTGATGACCCCGCGAGGCGAATCCGCGGCGTGCGGCGGGCCGCGTCCGCTCATGTTGTATGCGCACGGCACCACCACCGACAGCAAATACAATCTCGCCGATATTACGCGGACCGAGGCAGACAACGAAGGGGCCGGCGAAGGCCTCAGCGTGGCCGCGATGTATGCGGCTCACGGCTACATCGTGGCGGCCAGCAACTATGCGGGCTATGCCGGGTCCGATCTTCCGTACCATCCTTATCTGAACGCCGACCAGCAGTCCGCCGATATGATCGACGCACTGCACGCGGCTCGGGTCATGTTGAACGGCGATGGCTCGGCTGCCGCCACGCGGGAGAACGGCAAGCTCTTCATTACGGGCTACTCGCAAGGCGGGTTCGTTGCGTTGGCGACGCATCGCGCGCTGCAAGCAGCAGGCGTGAAGGTGACCGCATCCGCGCCGGGCTCGGGGCCATACGCGCTTGCCGCTACCGCCGACGCCATCATTGCAGGCCAGGTCAGTCTCGGCTCGACGCTCTTCACGACGTTGGTCGTGACGGGCTATCAACACGCGTATAAGAACCTGTATCGCAAGCCGACGGAATTTTTCGAAGCCGCCTACGCGCCCGATATCGAGCACGTGCTCCCCAGCGCACAACCTCTCGACACGCTTTTCTCGCAACGGAAATTGCCGTCAACGCACCTTTTCAGCAGTACGCCGCCGGCTGCGCGGTTCGCGTCGATGACACCGCCCGCAGCGCCGTTGCTCACGCCGCCCGCATTGACACCGCTATTTGCCGCAGGTTTCGGCGACGCCAACCTCGTGCGTAACGCCTACCGCCGCGCGCTTCTGGAAGACGCGGCCGCCAATCCCGACGGCGCTTTCCCCGATGCAAGCGCAAGCCTCGCGCCGGCGGACAAGCCGCTGCATCCGCTGCGGCAGGCGTTCAAGCGCAACGATCTGCGCAACTGGACTCCGAAGGCGCCGGTCCTGCTGTGCGGCGGCGGCTCAGACCCGATGGTGTTCTTCTTCAACGCCCGTATCGAGCAGGCTTATTGGCGCGGCGCCAATGTGCCTGCGGGGCTGACATCCGTGCTGGATGTGGACTCGTCCGCCACCGGACCCGACGATCCGTTCGCAAGCGTCAAGCAGGGCTTTGCAAATGCGAAGGCATCGATTGCACGGCAGGCCATTGCCGGCGGCGCGACAGACGGAGGCGCCTCCGCGGTATTGCGTTCCTATCACGGAGGGCTCGTTGCGGGCTCATGCATGATTGCCGCACGGGCATTCTTTGCGAACTTCTGAGTGCGCCTCGCTTTAGGCTCGGCGACTACGCGAACACCGTCAATTGCCGAACAACGAGCTTTGCGTGCCGCGGAGAGGCGCTGGGCGCGCGCGTTTCGCGCCGACGTTGGTTGCGTCTGCGGGTGCTTGCGCCTGCCTGTCCGCGGCGGCTTCGAGCGACGTTTGCCCCGCTTCTAGCGACAGCAGCAGCATCTTGTTCGCGAGGCCGCCCGCGAAACCGGTTAGCTCGCCTGACGCGCCGATCACCCGGTGGCATGGCGCCACGATAGAAATCGGATTTCTGCCGTTTGCCGCGCCGACCGCCCGCACCGCGTTGATATTGCCGATCTGCGCAGCGATTTGTGCGTAAGTGCGCGTCTGGCCGAAAGGGATGGTGAGCAACGCAGCCCACACGTTCTTCTGAAACTCCGTCCCTTGAAACTGGAGCGCCAGATCGAACGCCTGCCTCTTGCCGGCGAAGTACTCATTCAACTGACGCTCGGCTTCGAGCAGAATCGGCCGATCGTCGGCTTGCATCGACTCTGCCAGACGCACGCGGTTTGGCTTGTCGAATTCCCACAGAATGGAGGCTAGATGCTCGCCGTTGGCAACGAGCTTCAATTTGCCGACGGGAGAATCCATCAACTTGTAGGCGTAAGTCACTTATCTGCTCCTGCGAATTGAAGTGAGACAGCGCGGCACGCGAGTGGTGCCGCAATGACCCTAGTGTGGACTTCCCGCCTGCTGAAGACACGTCGGATCTTGCTGTCTGTTTCGCCGTCAAGTATGAAGGATTGGAGCGAGCGATGGTCAGTTATCGGGAAGCGGCAGCGTGGCTTCACGCTGCGCAACAGCACGTCACGATATGACTCAGTAGAATTGACCCTTCGTGCACGACGGGCGCGGGCCACCGGATCTTCTTACGACTGTGACAACAACACTGGAACAACTGCGAGCGGGACAACTCTCGGGCGCACGCCAACTGAAACTCGCGTGCGGGCTCACTGAGTTTCCGCGCGAGGTTTTCGAACTCGCCGACACGCTCGAAATTCTCGATCTCTCAGGCAATGCGCTGTCAGCGTTGCCAGACGATTTCGCGCGGCTCGATAAGTTGCGCATTCTGTTCGCGTCCAACAATCCGTTCACCGAGTTGCCGGAAGTACTCGGGCAGTGCCGGCAATTGAGCATGGTTGGCTTCAAGGCGAATCGCATTGCTACGGTTGCCGGTAATGCGCTGCCGCCGCGGCTGCGTTGGCTCATTCTTACCGACAACCAGATCGACGAGTTGCCACCGCAGATCGGTGACTGCGCACATTTGCAGAAGTTGATGCTGGCGGGCAATCGTCTGCGTTTTCTTCCGGAAGAACTGGCCGCGTGTTCGCGGCTGGAGTTGTTGCGGCTTGCAGCGAATCGGCTCGACGAATTGCCGGCGTGGCTGTTTCGCATGCCACGGCTCGCATGGCTCGCCTATGCGGGCAATCCGTTCGGCGACGCACTGGAAGCGGCGGCGTTGACGGATACGCCCATTGCCGAAATCGACTGGGACGATCTGCGCCTGCAGGAGCAATTGGGCGAGGGCGCCTCGGGTGTGATCTACCGCGCGGAACTACGTGAGCGGGATGGCGCATCGCGGCCCGTCGCGGTCAAGCTGTTCAAAGGCGCAGTCACGAGCGACGGTTTGCCCGACTGCGAAATGGCGGCCTGCATCCGGGGCGGCGATCACGCGAACCTGATTGCGGTCGCGGGCAAAGTAAAAGATCATCCGGCAAACGCGCACGGCCTCGTGATGGAACTGATCGAACCGCAATTTCGCAACCTGGCGGGGCCGCCGAGCTTCGAGTCGTGCACGCGGGACATCTACGCGGCGGGCGCAAGCTTCAAACCCGCCGACGTCGTGGATATGGCGCACGGCATTGCATCTGCCGCATGTCATTTGCACTGGCGGGGCGTGATGCACGGCGACCTGTACGCGCACAACATTCTGTACGACGGTCGGGCACGTGTATTGTTAGGAGACTTCGGCGCGGCATCTTTCTATGCGACAGAAAACCGCGAACGCAGCGCTGCGCTTGAACGTCTCGAAGTGCGAGCGTTTGGTTGTCTGCTCGATGAACTGATCGAGCGTTTGGAAGCGAGCGATCGTAGCGACCACGGTCATGTGCGCGATGAACTCGCTGTGTTGAGAGACAGTTGCCTGAGTGAAGACGTTCAAAGCCGACCGCTATTCGAGCAGATCGCATCGGATCTCCGCGCGTTGAAGGCTCGGTAATGCTGAACTTGCAAGCCGCTTGCGGACAGGTCAACCCGCATCCATCCGTTGGCGTCGATGCTGTTGTCGAGCGCTGCCAGCAAGGAGAGAAACCATGACGCAGGAAATGCGCCGCCGCGTGCTGATCGCCGGTGCTCTGGCTGCGGCCGGTCTCACACGGGCGGCCGGCGCGGCAACGGTGGAAGGCGGCATGCCGAAAATCGCGCTCGTGCTGAAATCGATCAGTGATCCATTCACGGTCGCGATGGCTAACGCGGCAAAAAACTATCAGCAGCATTACGCATCGCAATTCGCGTTGACGGTTCGCGGTACCGCGACCGAAGCCGACACGGCCGGACAGATCCGTATCGTCGACGATTTGATCAAGGCAAAGATGAACGCGATCGTGATTGCGCCGTCCGGCTCGAAACCGCTGACGGCCGTGGTGGCGCGCGCAATCAAGGCGGGCATCATCGTGGTGAGCATCGACAATCCGCTCGACGACGCATCGCAGGACGCGGCGAAGATTTCCGTGCCGTTCGTCGGACCGGACAATCGCAAGGGTGCGACGCTGGTGGCGAACTATCTCGCCGAGCGGCTGCAGGCCGGCGACCAGGTGGGGATCATCGAGGGCATCGCCGCGGACCGCAACGCACAGGAACGCACGGCCGGCTATAGAGACGTCATGAGCACGGCGGGCATGCAAGTGGTCGCGACCCAGGCGGCGGATTGGGAGTATGGCAAGGGCCGTGACGTCGCGTCGAAAATGCTCGGCCAGCATCCGCAGATTCGCGGCTTGCTCTGCGCGAACGACAACATGGCAATGGGCGCGGCGGACGCTGTTCGCGACGCGGGCCGAACCGGCGGTGTTTATATCACCGGCTACAACGCGATTGAAGCGATCAAACCGTTGATCGCGGACGGCCACGTGCTAGCCACGGTCAATCAGTTCGCAGACCGGCAGGCCGTGTTCGGCATGGACGTCGCGTTGAAAGCCGTGACCGAGCAGAGAAAGCAGCGCGAGTTGTCGCGGACCATAGAAACGCCGCTGCAACTGGTGACGGCAGCGACGCGGTAAACCCGTTTGCCGCCAGGCAACGAACGGGCGAATGCGCGGCCCTCTGACAAAGCGAACGGCAGGCTGACTGCTACCGTTCGCCTCCACAAGTGCTCAACGCGGGATCAGGTTTAGAAAGTATCCCAGCCGTCCGTTCGGGTTGCAGCCGCAGCCCCAGCTCCACTGCTAGCCGAAGCAGCCATGGCGGGGCGCAAGGTGGCCGCCGCAGTGCGCCTGTTCGAGATCGCGCCGTTGTTCGCAGAGGCGCTTCGCGCGCGAGGCGCAGCGTAGGACGCATGCGATGCCGACAACGCGGCGCCTTCAAGACGGAAGAACGACACCGACTGATTCAACTGCCGACCCTGATCTTCGAGCGATTTCGACGCGGCCGCCGCTTCTTCCACGAGCGCGGCATTCTGCTGCGTGACCTCGTCCATTTGCGTGATTGCCTGATTGACCTGCTCGATGCCGCGACTTTGTTCCGCCGACGCCGCCGCGATTTCGCCCATGATGTCGGTGACGCGTGCGACGGCTTGCGTGACTTCCGCCATTGTCATGCCCGCCTTGTCGGCGAGTGACGAGCCGTCCTGAATCTTCTGCACGGACGTGCTGATCAGGTCTTTGATCTCTTTTGCCGCGCTCGACGAGCGCTGCGCGAGGTTGCGCACCTCGCTAGCCACTACCGCGAAGCCTCGCCCCTGTTCGCCCGCACGCGCCGCTTCGACGGCGGCATTGAGCGCCAGGATATTCGTCTGGAACGCAATGCCTTCGATCATGCCTGTGATCTCGGCGATACGCGTGGAGTTGGCGCTGATCTCGCCCATCGTCCCCACCATTTGCCCGACGACGCCATTGCCCTTCAACGCGACTTCGGATGCATTGGCGGACAAGGTGCTCGCCTGCTGCGCATTCTCGGCGTTCTGTTTGACGGTGGCGGTCAACTCTTCCATGCTCGATGCGGTCTCCTGAAGAGACGACGCCTGCTGCTCCGTGCGCGACGACAGATCCACGTTGCCCGACGCAATCTGACTCGAGCCCGTTGCGATGCTGTCGGCCGCATTGCGAACATTGCCGATCAGACGAACGAGGCTCGACTGCATCTCGCCCATCGATGCAAGTACGCTGCCCGCCGGTGCAGTGCTGGCTCCGGGAACCGAGCGCAAGTCGCCTTCTGCGACACGCCGCGTGACTTCCGCAAGCGCGACGGGCTCGGCGCCAAGCGCACGCAGCAAGCCGCGCGTGATGATGACCCCGGCTCCGACAGCGAGCGCAATCGCGCCGAAGCAGAAGACGATCAGCAGGTTGCGCTGATGTACGAATTGCTCCGCCGATTCCTGCGCCAACTGCATCGCGTGTTCATGCGTGGCGTCGGCGTATGCATTCGAAGCCTTGATCAACGCGGCGAGCAATGGTCTGCACTTGACCGCGATCTCGGCGATTGCGGCGTCGCGTTGTCCGTCCACGGCGAGCCTGTCGATCTCCAGTGCAACCGGCCGATAGAGTTGTTCGATCCGCGATATTTCGCCAGCCAGAGCACGGGCCTTGTCGGTCATGTCCGGTGCGCTCGCCACCATTGCATTGAATTTCTCGAGGTTGCTCTCCACTCGTTTCTCGGCATCGAGCACGGCGGCCTTTTCAACTTCGAGGTCGGCGGATGAAGACACCAGCACCAGGTTGCGCACTGCCATCGCACGGTCGTCGACGGCGCTTCGCACCGACTCGGCCATCTGCGCGCGTGCATTGACGCCACTTATATAGCCGGTGAAGCGCTCGTTCGCATTGTTCAGCGCTTTCAGAGAAATGGCCGAGACGATCAACACGACGACGGCAAGAGAACCGAACGCGGCTGCCAGCTTTGCCTTTTCCGAGAGGTTATGAAAATTCATGATTCCTGGACTCCAGTCGACACTTTTCTGGCCGAAAACTAAGTAATGCCTTTCGATTCCCTTTAACGCGAGGGGCAGCAGCACGCGATCCCAATCAGTTGGCGTCGGTGCTAAACGCAATAACGGCCAGCAGTGCGATGGCAATAGGGCGACTACTCTGCGCAATTCACGCGCAAAGGTTTGCGCATCATTGATATTCACTATGAAGCAATTGCTCAATCGAAAATCGCGACGCTCGCGCTAGTTCCGAGGCAATATGACGCCCGCGTGACATGCTGATGGCGGCCATCGCGGCTTCATGTTCTGCTGGTAAATTGCGGGTTGTTAGAAACCTGAAGCGGAAGCAGGCAATGGACGACTTATGAAATCTGAACTTCTGCTGCAAACTTACGGCTCGGACTCGTCCGGCATCGTGTGCGGCTTTGTCTTTTCGCCGACGCAACCCGGCCGGCCCATTTCCGCCGATGACGCGCTCGAATGGCTACATGCGCAGCAAAGCGCGGGTGCTGGGCCGCATACCGACGAATTCATATGGCTGCATTTCAACCTCGCGCACAGCGCGAGTGAACGCTGGATGCGCGCGCAGCTCGATTTGCCCGAGACCTTTTTCGACGCGTTGCGGGAGGGCTCGCATTCGACGCGTATCGAGCAGGCAGACGGCGCGCTGCGCGCGGTGGTCAACGACGTCATGTTCAACCTCGAGTTCATTCCGTCGGAGATCGCCACGTTATGGATTTACGCGCACCAGCGAATCATCGTGACGGCGCGTCTGAAGCCGCTGCGTTCCGTGGACCGGCTGCGCGCGTCGGTGAAGGAAGGAGAAGTTTTTCGCTCGCCGGTGGAACTGCTCGTCCATCTGATGCGCGACCAGGCCGATCTGCTCGTGCAGATCGTCCGCCGCACGAGCGCGGACATCGATCGTATTGAAGACCGCTTCCTCTCCCAGCGGCCCACGCAAAACCGGCTGGATCTCGGCGCGATGCGACGCATGCTGACCCGTTTGCAGCGGATGCTCGCGCCGGAGCCGGGCGCGATTTTTCGTCTGCTCGCAAGACCGCCTCGCTGGCTTCACGCTGAAGACGTGCAGGATTTGCGCGAGTCGACAGAGGAGTTTTCAGTCGTGCTCTCCGACATGGCAGGTCTGATCGAACGCGTGAGACTGCTGCAGGAAGAGATCATTTCGCGGCTGGAAGAACAGAACAACCGCACCCTGTTCACACTCACCTTGGTCACGGTTCTCGCCATGCCGATCAACATCGTCGCGGGGTTCTTCGGTATGAACGTGGGCGGCATTCCGTTTGCCGAGAATCACCACGGCTTCTGGGTGATGGTGGTGCTCGTGGCCTGCTTCACGGGACTGACGGCCTGGTGGGCGTTTCGACGAAGAAAGGACCGATAGCGAGGCTTGCGCATACTATTGCCGATGCGCCGCGTGACGGCAGAGCGGCATTGGAACGAAATCTGTCCGTGCGGGGCTGTGCCAACGGACGTTAGAGAAAAATGAACGGCCGCACTCCGCATGTGCGGCCAACAATAATGCCAAAAGACCATGTCCAGTTCCGTTGCGCTGCTCGCCACCGTGTTCGTCTCATGCCTTTCGAGCGCGGCCGTGCTGGGTTACCTTGCGCGATGTAAGGTCGCCGGATTACGCCGCTGGCTTGCCGCTCACTGCCTGTTCGCCGTCGCATCCGGCGTGCTGTTTCTCGTGCATGCTCGCCCTTCGGCGGCCGTCATGCTTGCATCGTGCATGCTCGTGCTCGGTGGCGCGCTGCTCATGCTGCAAGGTTGCCGCGCGTTCGTCGGCAAGCCGCCGTGCCTGACAGGCGAGCATCTCGCGTTAGGCGTATGCGTGGGTGCCGTCATGTACTGGACGTGGGAGTCGCCGAACGTCAGCGCGAGGGCCGCGGTCATGTCGTTCGCGCTTGCGTATGCGCGCATCGCCGTAGGATGGACGCTCTGGAGTTCGCGTGTGCGTGAGCGGCCGCAATACGGCCACTGGCTCGTACTTTGCGCGGCGCTCGTCGGTGGAATCGTGTACTTCGCTCGCGGCGTTCTGAACGCTTTCTTCGCCGATCCCGCGATAAGCTGGCCGACGCACGTCGCTCCCGATTTCGCCTTTCTGGGCATCAGCATTCTTTCGCTGCCGCTCCTGTCGATCGGCCTCGTGATGGTGGCCAACGACCGGCTGATGCAACAGGTCGAGAAGCTGGCCACTTTCGACGAGTTGACCGGCGCCCTGGTGCGCCGCGCATTCATGATTCGCGGCACAACGCTTTCGCAGGCGGCGCGCGCGGCGCGCACTGAATTGTGCGTCGCGATTATCGACATCGACGATTTCAAAACCATTAACGATCGGCACGGTCATGCCACAGGCGACCGCGTTCTCGCCGATTTTGGCGCCGAAGTGCATCGGCATATGCGTGCCGGCGACGTGTTCGGTCGCCTGGGCGGCGAGGAGTTCGCGGTACTTTTCCCGCAGACGTCGATGGCGGAAGCGGCTCGCCTGGTCGGCAGCATGCTCGCCGCGGTCAGTTGCACGCAGCCGCCCACAAAAGGCAAGCTGACGTATGCGTTCAGCGCCGGCATCAACGAATGTGCACAGGCGGAGAGTCTGAGCGACGCGCTGGCCGGCGCGGACGCCATGCTGTATCGCGCGAAACGAGCCGGCAAGTGCCGGATCGAACTCGCGCGGACGGAGCGTGCGAGCCACCCTGCGAACGACATGGCGCGCTCTGCGTATTAGCGCCGTGCGTTGAATGTCCGCACGCGGCGTTGTGGCCATGCGCCGCGCCGCGCTGCGTTGATGCGCTATCGCGAGTTTTCACGCTCCAGCGGCTCGCCCAACACGAACGGTCCACCTTGAAAGCGCTGCGCCGGGTCGTCGCGCGAGGCGTCAGGCGCCGTTGCGGGAAAGCGCGCTGCAAACGGCGCGGAACTGTCGCGCGGATTGAAGCCAAGGAAACTCGCCTTGGTGTTGTCCCACCACTTGACCGGATTGTCCGACGCGCCGTACACCACCACATGCCCTACGCGGTTCGTGAACAACGAGCAGCGCACGAGTTCGATGAAGTCGCGATAGCTCAGGTACGTGACGAGCATCCGCGGGTTCTTCGGCTCTTCGAACGACGAGCCGATGCGCATGCATACCGTCTCTATGCCGAAGCGATCGTAGTAGTAGCGCGAAAGCGCCTCGCCGAAGGATTTGGTCACGCCGTACAGGGTGTCGGGTCGCTGCGGCGCGTCGGCGTCGAGTACTTCGGTTACCGGATGAAAACCGATCACGTGGTTCGAACTGGCGAACGCAATGCGCTTTACGCCGTGCTTGCGTGCCGCCTCATAGAGGTTGTACGTGCCGGCAATGTTCGCGCCGAGAAGGTCGTCGAAAGGGGCGTCGATTGAAATGCCGCCCAGATGCACGATTGCGTCCACGCCTTCCACCAGTTGCATGACGGCCTCCCGGTCCGCCAGATCCACCACGCTCGCTTCCTCATGCGGCGCGGGCTCGCCCAGGCTCGCAATGTCGGTCACACGAACCACATCGGCCCATTCGGCGAGCACGCCGCGCAACTGGCGGCCGAGGTTGCCCGCGGCGCCCGTCAGAAGCAGGCGCCGGAAGGGCTTGCGAGGTGCGGCGTCGGGTTGGGTCATCGTTTGGCTCATTGGTGAAACTCCTGCAAGTAGCGTAGCTAGTTAGGTAAACGTTTTTGACAGCGGGCGCAGCGACGCGAAGCCGGGCGTTAGCGAACGTCCCAGCATGTCGGAAAGGCCCGCATATCAGGTCTTTTCTGCGACAATCGGTTAACAAAGAGAAAACGTTACCTTCGGGATGAAAAAACTTTCTCCGACCATTCGCGATGTCGCTGCCGCTGCGGGTGTCTCGGTCGCAACCGTGTCGAAGTACATGAACGGCGCGCAACGCTTTTCCGCGCCGGTCGAGGCTCGACTGAAGGCTGCGATCGAAGAACTCGGCTACCGTTCGAATCCGCTCGCGCGATCCATGATCACCGGCCGCACGCGCGCAATCGGGCTGACGATTCTCGACATCAGTAATCCGCACTTCACCAACGTCGTGAAGGGCGCGAACCGCATTGCGCTGCGCCACGATTACACGCTGCTGCTCGTCGATACCGACGAAAATCAGGCGCGCGAACGGCCGTTGATCGAAGCGCTTGCGCAGCGCGTGGACGGGCTGATCCTCAGTTCGCGCATGTCCGACAGCGAGTCGCAATGGTTGCTCGATCTCGGCAAGCCACTCGTGCTGCTGCGGCACAGCGATACGTTGCCGATCCCGAGTGTGGGCATCGACAACCGGCTCGCCACCTACATGCTCGCGCGGCATCTGCTAAATCTCGGACATCGTCAAATTGCTTACCTCGGCTTTGGACAGGCACGCATCAACGACGAGCGGATTCGCGGCGCGCGCGAGTGTCTCGAAGAAGCGGGCCTGACGCTTGATGTCTACGACGCGCATGCGCCGACCTCTCATGCCGGCGAACATGCATGTTCGCGCGTCATGCTCGGCCCGCGCAGGCCGCATGCGGTGATCTGCTATAACGACCTGATCGCGCTTGGCTTCATGAAAGAGGCCGCGTCGCTCGGTATCAAGGTGCCGCAGGAGTTGTCCGTAACCGGCGTCGACAACGTTCCGTACGGCGAATTCGCGGCGCCGGCGCTGACAACGGTCGATATTCAAAGCGAGAAGATGGGCGAGCTCGCGATGCAAAAACTGATCGACGCACTTGCGGGCCACCCCGACACAGGACATTCGATGTTCGAGCCGAGGCTCATCGTCCGTGAATCGACGGCGGCCTGCGGCTGACATGCGTCGCGGTTTCACTCACGCTTCTCAAGCTTCACGCTTCGAACTTCGCCGGTGCCATGCGCGGCGTCAGCATGTGCATCACGGCAAACGCGATGAGATAGGCGAGCGCGCCGATTGCGAACAGCACCCAGTAGTGACCGGTGCGTTGCAGCACCTGTCCGATCACTTCCGAGAACAGCACACCGCCAATCGAACCAGCCATCCCGCCGATGCCGACAACCGCGCCAAGCGCGCGCTTCGGAAAAAGGTCCGACGCCGTGGTGAAGAGATTCGCGGACCAGCCCTGATGCGCTGCCGCCGCGAGGCCGACGATCGCAACCGCGCCCCACAGGTTGTCCACCTGCGAGACGAACGCGATCGGCAGCACGCAACACGCGCAGATGAACATCGCTGTTTTGCGCGCGGCGTTCACGCTCCATCCTGCACGCAGCAACGCCGACGAAAGCCAGCCGCCGCCGATGCTGCCCACGGTCGTCATCGCATAGATGCAAACGAGCGGCAGGCCGATGTGCTGCATGTCCATGCCGCGCGATTCGTTGAGCCACTTCGGCAGCCAGAACAGATAAAACCACCACACCGGATCGGTCAGGAATTTGCCGATCAGGAACGCCCAGGTTTGCCGCTTGCGAATCAGCACGCCCCAACCGGGCGCGCGGGCGTTGGCGTTGGCGGCATCGAGCGCTTCGACTTCGTCGCGGGCTTCTTCAAGATCGTCGCCGTGTGAACGCGGTTCAGCCGAGCGGTAGAAAGCGAACCATACGGCGAGCCACACAATGCCCAACGCGCCGATGATCACGAACGCCGAGCGCCAGCCGAACGCCAGTGCAAGCGGCGGGATGATCGCGGGCGCGAACACTGCGCCGATGTTCGCGCCTGAGTTGAAGATGCCGGTTGCCAGCGCGCGCTCGCGCCGCGGGAACCACTCGGCGGTGGTCTTGATCGCGGCCGGGAAATTGCCGCCTTCGCCTATGCCCAGCAGCGCGCGCACCATTGCGAAGCCGGTTACCGAGCCTACTGCGGCGTGCAGCATCGCGGCAATGCTCCATATGAGCATGGCAAGCGCGTAGGAAATTCGCGTGCCGAGCCAGTCGACAATCCTGCCGAAGCACAGCAATCCCACTGCATAAAACGCTGAGAACGCGATCACGATGCGGCCGTACTGCACCTGGCTCCAGCCGATGTCGTGCTGCAGCAGCGGCGCGAGCAGACCGAGAATCTGCCGATCCATGTAGTTGATAACCGTCGCGAAGAACAGCAGCGCGCACACCGTCCAGCGATAGCGGCTGGCAGTACGGGCTAGACCGAGTACAGCAGTTTGCATGGATGTCTCCGTCGCGCAGCCTCGCTCGTCGCGCTGCGCTTTATATACCGGGCGACGAGCGCCCCAAGCCCGTCACGTGCGACGCAGTGCAACAGCGCCGAGTCGACGATTTGGACCTAATTAGGAAAACGTTTTTCTAAGCATAGAAGCTTTGCGCGCTCTTTTCCAGTACTGAGTTTACCTAGGATTGTGCCCAATGGCGCAGTGGTGCGAGCATTCAGTTCTGACGAAAAGTTAATCGTTTTCGTAAGTTGTTCGGAGGCCAGTTGCGCTCCATCCAATTCCAGTCAGGAGACAAACATGCGTTCCCCACTAGATCCGCGCGGCGTCTGTGCCGCGAGTGCGCTGACCCTTCTCATGACGGCGTGCGGAGGCGGCAGCGATACGATCCAGCCGCCTGCCGCGACGCCCACTCCTTCTCTTCATTCAATCGTCTACGGCGCGAGCGATACCAGCGTCCCGGCTGGGACCGATGTACCCATTACGATGATGGGGCAGATGCGAGCGCTGTTCGACCTGATCAGAAAGGCGCCGGACTTTACGCAAGTCGTGATGGATCTCGGGGACGGCAGTCCGGTACACGTGCTCGACACCAACACCGGCGACAAGTTTCTGCCCGGCAAGCTGGCGCTCGGCCTTTCATACATCCTGATCGATATGAAGGCCAAGGGCGACCCGAAGTACGCGGACTTTCTGGCGACGTACCAGAAGGTCACCACCGCGATGATGAGCCAGACAAGCGGCGCGGATTACCTGTATGCGAACACGTCGTGGGGCGAATACTATTACCTGGTTGCCCTGAATAATTTCAAGGCGCGCGGCATGTTGAATGAAGTATTCAGCGACGCCATGCTGGCTACGCTGCAAAACCGCCTCACGTTTTGCGACATGTTCGGCGCAGACTCCAGCGGCAAAACCAACACATGCCCTGCTGCCGGCGTGCCGATCGACGTTGCATCGCTCAACACCGCGCAGAACTATTACGCCGTGTCGTACGGTATTGCAGGACTGCGGCAAAAGCTCGGATGGAGCAATCCGACTTTCTCGTCTGCCACCGACCCGGCCGTTGCGACGATGAGCGCACGCGATGCCTTGTTGTACACGCTCGCCAACCACATTCGCAACGATTCGTCCGGCGGCTTTTCTGACGAAGCATCGAACACGCACACGACCTATTACGACAAGGCGCGTTTCGACAGATACAGCACGTTGCTGATCGGCGAAGTGGTGGAGCGCACACTGGAAATGGGTAATGAGGCCAATCTCACGCCGGAATTGAAGGGCTATTTGAGAAAATCGGTGGATCTCATCCTTCCGCAACTGAATGCCGACGGCGAGGGCTTCAACTACGGGCGTTCAATCGGTCCTTATGGCGACTCGGCATTCATGGAAGTGCTCACGGCCGCGGCCAATGCGGGCGTGTTGACGCCGCAGGAAATGCAGATTGCCTATACGTTCATCTATAAGGCGGCTCATCGCTACGAGACGTTCTGGTATGACCCGACGTTGCCGACTCCTTCGGTGAATATGTGGGTGAAAGGCCGTGGCACCGACACATACCGCGGCAAGCCGCGTGTAATGGGTGAGAACTTCAGCCTGCTGCATCAGTACATGTATGTGGATGCGTGGTGGAGCAAGCTCGGCTTCGGCGGCAAGGCGCCTATGCCGGATTCCGACTTCCAGGCCTGGCTCGATGCGAGGCCGCGCTATACGCTCACCTGGTACAACCAGCCTACCGATACCGCGCACCCGTACAGCGCGGCGCTCGTCACGGTACGCGACGGCAATCGGGTCATCAATCTGAACCTGAGCCAGGCGCCAGACTACAACTCGTACACGCCGTATTACCCTGTTCCTTTCTCCGACAAGCTCATTTACGGCACGACGGACCTCGGCTATGCGCTGCTCATTCCGCAAGTGTCGTACAACGGCAAGACGTACATACCGGTCACGTACTATAAAAATCTAAGCGTCACGCAAAGCAATGGCCAGGTGATCGTTTCGTTCGATACCGCAAAGTTCAGGCAAGCCACAAAGAACGCAGCGTTTTCCACCGACCTTGATTTGCAGGCTCACACCGTTCTCACGTTCGGTCGCGGCACGCTGACGCGAACCGATACGCTAAGCTCGGCAACGCTGACCGGCAATCTGGCCGTCGAAACGGATTTCACTTCGTTCGCCGATTTCCAGAAGACGACAGCCAACGGCGATGGCTTCTCGGTCAACTACGCCAACAGTAGCGCGACTGCTTACGGCACGACCGGCTTCGACGGTTGCGCTCTGTCGAACTTCGACACGGCGGGCGGCGTGACAAACCCATTGTCGACAACACCAATCGGCCAGTTGCATTCGAAGTTTGCGTGTACCACGCAGCCTTTCACGCTGAATGCGGGCGGCAACCGTACGTTCACCTGGAGCCTGAAGTACTCGAGCTAGTGTCGTTCAGTGGGGCTGCTCGATCATCAGATAGCGGATCACCAGCGCAGGGTCGGCTATATCGAGTATCAGGCGCCGCAGGATGCGCTTGCGCATATGGTTTTCGTCGAGCAGCCACGGGCCGCCTGCGTCGCTCAGATAGCGGCACAGCGCGGCGCGCGTGTCGGTGTCGGAGGGCACGTTGAGGCGTACCGCGAGGAGCCCGGCGACGACGTCGTCGAGTTCCAGCGTCAGCGGACGCGAGTCGATGGTGAGCGTCAGTTCCATAGGTATTCGAACCTCACTCAAGGGGCTGCGGCTCTTGCAAAAAGCGGCTCCGTCAGTCGCGAACCGGCAGCGGAGCCGTGCCGGAGCCGAACCGGAGCCGTGCCGGATATAAACGCGGCAATGCCAGCCAAACTTTTCAGTAATCGAGTTCCGGCGCGGAGACCGCAGCCGTCGCCAGCATGCTGGCGGAAAGCGAAATAGGGATTTTCAGAGCAACTTCAAGAGGATATTTGCGAGGGACTTTGTAACAAGATTTTTCGGCTGGCGAGGTAGCCGGCGCACGGTATCGTTTGCGAAACGCGTACTTGAAAAACCTTGGCCGTCGGCCTATTTTATTTTCGCTCAGCAGTCGCGTTGCACGCGCTGCGTGTTTCGATTTGTTTGTCAGTGGATAGATTTCCCTGATCGGCGAGCTGGAGCGCGTGGTCCGGTTCGCCCCACAGGGCGAGGGAGCAACATCATGAGCGATAAAAAATGGAACCCGTTCAAGTTTCTGCGCGGCACGGGCCGCAAGCCCGAGGCGGAGAATGCCTCGGCAAATACTTCGGCGCCGCCGTCGAGCGACCAATGGCGGGCGGCGTGGCCTGACATTTCGCGGCTCTTTCCTCGCGATTCCTGGCGTGCCGTCGAGGAGTTCTTCCACGACCCGTTCGCAGGCCGCGGCGCGCTCGAGCGATGGTTTGGCGACTTCAGCTCGTCGCGCTTCCAGCCGCGTATCGACGTGGTCGACGAAGGCAAGATATTGCGCGTGACGGTCGAACTGCCCGGCATGGAGCGCGACGACCTGACAGTGAGCGCCGAGGACGGCGCACTCGTATTGCGCGGCGAGAAGAAGCAGGACGTGCATAGCGAGGAAGACGGCTGCTATCGGCTCGAACGTGCATACGGAAGGTTCGTGCGCACCATCCCCATGCCGGAGAACGCCGATCCTGAGCGCACGCTGGCCAGGTTCGACAAAGGCGTGCTGACTCTAACCGTACCGAAGCAGGAGCCGACGCGGGCCGCGAGCCGCAACATCGAAATTGGCTAGCGCGATGGGAATTGCATCGCAGAGCGTCATAAGCGCCTGGCGGCGGACAGGCGCGAGGGGATCGGGCCGTTAGCTCAGCTGGTAGAGCAGCGGACTTTTAATCCGTTGGTCGGCGGTTCGAATCCGCCACGGCCTACCATCCAGTTCCGGCTAACCGGACCGGAACCGGGCCGCTACGCCCGAAAAGAGTGCGCGTTGGCGCATCGCAGTGCAGGTCATCACCGCACGAGGGCACAAACAACGCCTGACGCGCGGAAAATAGCAACTTCTTCGTTGGCACGTTTCCCGCTTAACAGAGTGGGCAAGGAGCCGGCGCATCATCCGGTTCGTCAACAATTTGGAAATGGACGGCTAGGGTTCCGGCCTGCTTCGCGCAGGCGCTGGTCCGAGAGCTGTCGACCTCAGGCGAGGTTACACGGCGGGATAAAAGCCCGGGAGAGAACGCGATGTTTGCGCTGCTCCCTGCCGTCGCTAACCGTCCCCTCCGAGGTCAACCTCATGCGCAAGCTCGTTCGCTGTCTTGGCATTGCCGCCATCTCCCTCGCCACATTCGCCTCCAGTGCCGCGTTCGCCGCGGGCCGCAACGACTTCAAGGTGTGCTGGACCATCTACGCGGGCTGGATGCCGTGGGGTGAGGCGAAGACTCAAGGCATTGTCTCCAAGTGGGCCAAGAAATACGGCATCAACATCGATGTCGTGCAGTTGAACGACTACGTCGAGTCCATCAATCAGTACACCGCCGGCAAGTTCGACGGCTGTGCAATGACCAATATGGACGCGCTCACTATTCCCGCGTCGGGCGGTGTCGATTCGACAGCGTTGATCGTCAGTGACTACTCGAACGGCAACGACGGCGTGCTCATGAAGGGCAAAGGCAAACAGATTGCCGATCTGAAGGGACAGCAGATCAATCTCGTGCAGTTCTCCGTGTCGCATTACCTGCTCGCCCGCGCATTGGAAAGCGCGCATATGAGCGAGCGCGACCTCAAGGTAGTGAACACGTCCGACGCCGATATTTCAGGCGCTTTCGCGACGCCTGCCGTCCACAACGCGGTGACGTGGAACCCGATGCTCGCCGACCTGCGAGCACAACCCAACGTGACCGAAGTCTTCGATTCCAGCAAGATTCCTGGCGAAATCATGGACATGATGGTCGTCAACACGAAGACGCTGCAGGCGAATCCCGCACTCGGAAAAGCACTGACCGGGGCCTGGTTCGAAATGGTCGCGTTGATGCACACCAACTCGGCAGAAAGCACCTCGGCTTTGACTGCAATGGCAAAAGCCTCCGGTACCGACCTTGCAAACTTCAGAGGCCAGCTTTCGACAACGGCGCTTTTCTACACGCCGAAGGCCGCACTGGATTTCGTCACCAGCCCTGACATGCCAAAGATCATGACGCGCGTCGCGAAGTTCTCCTTCGATCATGGTCTGCTCGGACAGGATGCCCGCAGTGCGGACGCCGTGGGCATGGCGTTCGATAAAAACGTCGTGGTCGGCAACAAGAACAACGTCAAGCTTCGCTTTGACCCGACCTACGTCGAGATGGCTGCCGCAGGCAAGCTCTGACACGGATATTCCCGGCTTAAAGAGGCGGTCACCATGAGATTGATCAATCGACATCCGAGCCGGATCGGCGGCCTGATGCTACTTCTGCTGCCGTTCGTCGTGCTATTGGTTGTGTACTTCATGGGGTCCGCCGAGCGGCTTAAGCTCAATCCCGATGACAAGCTGCTGCCGGGCGTGGCGCAAATGAGCGATGCGGTGAAAGCCGTCGCATTCACTGAAGACAAGCGCACGGGCGAGTACCTGTTGTGGGCCGACACGCTGTCGAGCCTGAGACGACTTGGAATCGGCCTTCTCGTCAGTGCGGTGATCGCTCTCGTGGTAGCCGTGGCAACGGGCTCGTTTCCGGTGGTGAGTGCAACGCTCTCGCCGTTCGTCACGGTGATCTCGATGGTGCCGCCGCTCGCGGTGCTGCCGATTCTTTTCATTGTGTTTGGACTGGATGAATTGTCGAAGGTGGTTCTCATCGTCGTCGGCATCACGCCAATGATCATTCGGGACTTGCATGCTCGCGCGAGAGAGATCCCAGCGGAGTTGTGGGTCAAGGCTCAGACGCTTGGCGCCACGAGCTGGACGTTGATCTTGCGGCTCGTACTGCCGCAACTTCTGCCGCGGCTGCTTGCGGCGATGCGTCTTTCGCTCGGAGCCGCATGGCTCTTTCTCATCGCGGCTGAGGCGATTGCGTCGACCGATGGTTTGGGTTACCGCATTTTCCTCGTGCGGCGATATCTATCGATGGACCTGATTCTGCCGTACGTCGCGTGGATTACGCTGCTTGCCTGGCTTACCGACGAACTGCTTCGCCGTATCACGCAGTGGTGCTTCCCCTGGTATGGCGGAGGCGCGCGATGATCGAAGTTCGCAACGTCTGGAAAGAGTATGGCGATCAGGTTGTGCTTGAGCGCCTGAATCTGACCGTCAAAGAGGGTGAGTTCTGTTCGATGGTCGGCGCGTCGGGATGCGGCAAATCAACGTTTCTTCGACTTCTGTTGGGTCAGGAGCAAGCGACACGCGGCCAGATTCTGCTCGATGGACAACCCTTGCCGGGCGAGCCGGACGCACACCGTGGTGTGGTTTTTCAACGCTACTCGGTGTTCGATCATCTCACTGTGCTGCGCAATGTGACGCTCGGACTGGAGCTTTCACAAGGGAAGTTCACTGGGCGGCTCTTCGGCGCTCAACGGCGTCGCGCCCGCGACGAAGCTGTCGCGATGCTGGAACGCGTGGGCCTTGGCGCCGCCGCTGACAAGTATCCGCAGCAGCTCTCCGGCGGTATGCAGCAACGCCTTGCAATCGCTCAGGCGTTGATGATGAAGCCCCGCGTGCTGCTACTCGACGAGCCGTTCGGCGCGCTCGATCCCGGCATTCGCCGTGACATGCACGAGTTGCTGTCTGACCTGTGGCGCGAATCGAAGCTCACCATCTTTATGGTCACGCATGACCTGAAAGAAGGTTTCACCTTGGGCAGCCGCGTACTCGTCTTCGACAAGGTTCGGGTGGACCCTCAAGCGCCCGGAGCTTACGGGGCACGCATTACCTACAACATTCCGCTCGACCGTAGCCGCGAATCCGTGTCCGCTGTTCACCTGGCCCGGGCGGCGGTGCAAGGCGCGTCGAGTCTCGAAGCAATCTCGGACTGAAGGGAACCCGGATATGAATCTGTTACTTGAAGAAACCGTGCCCGGCGGCGGTCATACGTCGCTCATCGTCAAACGCGGACAGTCGCTTCGCGTGACCGACCTGCACGGTGGCGCAAATGTGAGCGTCATGATGGTCAATGCAACGGAGAAGAGCGAGCGTCTCAACCTGCCTGATTCGCTGAAGTGCCAGCACACCGCGAAGCTGACCGCCGGCCACTGCCTGTATTCGGACATGGGTCGCGTACTCGCTGCGATCGTGGCAGACACGTGCGGCTGGCATGACAGCATCGGCGGGGTGTCGAATGCCGACGAAGTCTTCGAGCGATACGGCAGCGGGCGCTACCAGGAATTGCGCAACGCTTTCTATCGCAACGGCACGGACAACCTGCTCGTCGAGATGAGCAAGTGGGGGCTCACCATCTCCGACTTGCTGATGACGCTGAACCTCTTCAGTCGTGTGGACGTTAGCGACGACGGAACACTCAGCTTCGTGAAGGGCAACTCGAAGGCCGGCGATTACGTCGACCTGTATGCGCCGATGAACACGCTGGTCGTGCTCACTGCGATCCAGCATCCGCTCGACCCAAACCCCGAATATTCGCCGAAGCCTGTGAAGCTGGAATTGAGCGAGGCGGACCCGGGCGTGGCCGAAGTATGTCGCACCGCATGCGATGAGAACGTGCGTGGCTTTATCAATACCGAACGATTCTTTCTCTGAGCGGAGGGCGACTCATGACTAGCACACTTGTTGTCAGTGACAAACGTCCGGAAACTGCGGCTTTCCGTCAGACCGTCGCGGCGGGCGAACCGTGGCTTCACGAGGTGAAGGCAGGGAGCACATTGCGCATCGTCGATCTCGAGGGTAATCAGGCCGTCGACACGCTTTTCTATAGCCTTGCCGACCCTCGCGAGCGATTCGACCCGCAGCGCACGCTGCGGCGTCAGAAAAGCCTGTATCTGACGGCCGGTTCGGTTCTGTACTCGAATCGCGGCAACGCGATGTTGACCATCGTTGCCGATACCTGCGGCCGCCACGATACGCTCGGCGGTGCCTGCGCGCAGGAGAGCAACACGGTTCGTTATGCGCTGGAAAAGCGATACATGCACAGCTGCCGCGACAACTTCCTGCGTGCTTGTGCGCATGACGGCCGCCTTTCCAAACAGGACGTCAGTGCGAACGTCAACTTCTTCATGAACGTGCCTGTCACTGCCGAAGGCGGTCTTACGTTTGAAGACGGCATTTCCGCGCCGGGCAAGTATGTCGAGTTGCGCGCGGAGATGGACGTCATCGTGCTGATTTCGAACTGCCCGCAGTTGAATAACCCGTGCAATGCCTACAACCCGACGCCCGCGGAGTTGCTGATATGGGACTGAAGCGCGTTCGCAGTTTGATCTACTTCCTCTTGCTGGTTCGCTCCGGACGCTGCATGACTTGCACTCGCGAACAACTGAATCTGGCAAATCGCTGATTCGACTTCGGCCGTGGACGACCGCGGCTGCAAATTCCCACGGCGGGACTGCCCGCCTTTGAATCCGGGTTCCTCCCATGTTTGAGAAGATCCTCATCGCCAATCGCGGTGCAATCGCTTGCCGCATCCTCAGAACGTTGCGCGAACTCAATGTGACCGGAGTCTCCGTTTTCTCGGAGGCCGACAGGGCGAGCCGTCACGTGAGCGAAGCGCCAATCGCACACGAATTGGGCGACGGCCCCGCAGCGATGACCTATCTGGACTCGACGAAGATCCTCGAGATCGCTCGCCGCGAAGGCGTGCAGGCTATTCATCCAGGATATGGGTTCCTGTCCGAGAACGCAGCGTTCGGCGAAGCATGTGAAGCAGCGGGTATCGCCTTCATCGGCCCAACGCCCGCACAGTTGCGAGCATTCGGTCTCAAGCATACGGCTCGGGAGATTGCGGGCAAGCAGGGTGTGCCGATGCTGAACGGCACCGGTTTGCTGGAAGACTTGCCGGCGGCACTCAACGCAGCTGAAAGCATTGGCTATCCGGTGATGTTGAAAAGCACGGCCGGCGGTGGCGGTATCGGCATGCGAGTCTGTTGGCATGCGGATGAACTCAGTGCGCATTTCGATGCGGTCAAACGCCTTGGCGAGAACAACTTCAGCGATTCAGGCGTGTTCCTCGAGAAGTACATCGAAAGAGCCAGGCATCTCGAAGTACAGGTTTTCGGCGACGGGAAGGGAGACGCGATTGCGCTCGGCGTCCGTGACTGCTCGGTGCAGCGGCGCAATCAGAAGGTGCTCGAGGAAACCCCAGCGCCCTGCTTGCCGGAAGGGATCGCAGAGGCGTTGTGTGACGCTGCCGTCAAGCTTGCAAAGGCGGTCGATTATCGCTCTGCCGGTACGGTGGAATTCGTATATGACAGCGCCGCTCAGCAGTTTTACTTTCTGGAAGTGAACACGCGTCTGCAGGTCGAGCATGGTGTGACCGAGCAGGTTTGGGGCGTCGACCTCGTTCGCTGGATGATCGAGCTGGCAGCAGGAACGCTTGCGCCGCTGAATGAACTCGCCGCAGGTCTCACGCCGCGAGGCCATGCGATTCAGGCGCGACTCTACGCGGAAGACCCGGGCCGCGATTTCATACCGAGTCCGGGCCTGCTCACCGATGTCGCTTTTCCGCAGGCCGACGGAAGTGCGCTGCGTATCGATACGTGGATTGAATCCGGTTGCGAAGTGCCGCCGTACTTCGATCCGATGCTCGCAAAGATCATCGCGTGGTCGCCGACGCGCGAAGAGGCGCGACACGCGCTGAACGATGCGTTGCAGAACACCCGTATCTTTGGCGTCGAAACAAACCGCGACTACTTGCGCCAGATTCTCGACGACGAGCCTTTTGCGTCTGGAGAACCGTGGACCCGCTGCCTGGAAGGCCTGAAGTATCGAGCGAGCACGATTGAAGTGGTGAGTGGCGGCACCCAGACCACGGTGCAGGATTTCCCCGGCCGACAGGGTTTCTGGGCAGTGGGCATACCGCCGTCGGGTCCTATGGACGACCGCGCGATGCGGCTCGGCAATCGCTTGCTCGGCAACGCGCCGGAAGCGGCTGCTCTCGAAATCACAATGAGCGGACCGACGCTGCGATTCAACACCGACGCCGTTATCGCCATTACTGGTGCAGAGATTCCAGTGCTGCTGGACGACGTAACGCAACCGCTGAATACCAGCGTCTATGTGCGGGCGGGTTCCGTGCTGGCACTTGGTACGATTCGGGGCGCCGGCGCGCGCGCATATCTGTGTGTGCGCGGCGGCCTCGACGTTGCGCTGTATCTGGGAAGTCGCAGTACGTTCACGCTGGGCCAGTTCGGTGGGCATGGTGGTCGCGCCGTTCGGGCGGGCGACGTGCTGCATCTTTATCCACTGCAGGATACGCAAGCTGGCGCGGCGCTCTCCAATGTGCCGACGCTGGAAAGCGTTCGCACGATACGCGTGATATACGGCCCGCATGGCGCGCCGGAGTACTTCAGTGCCCGTTACATCGAGCAATTCCTCGATACGGAGTGGGAAATACATTTCAATTCGAGTCGCACCGGCGTGCGCCTCATCGGACCGAAGCCGGAGTGGGCGCGTGAAGACGGCGGAGAAGCCGGGCTGCATCCGTCGAATATTCACGACAATCCCTATGCAGTCGGTGCCGTCGATTTCACCGGCGACATGCCTGTGATTCTCGGGCCAGACGGTCCGAGTCTGGGCGGCTTTGTCTGTCCGGTGACGATTATCGAAGCGGACCTTTGGCACATCGGCCAACTCAAGGCAGGCGACAAGGTTCGTTTCGTTCCCGTGGAAATCGAACATGCACTAGAAGCGGCACGCGACCGCATCCGCGAGCTGGAGAGCCTTGCGATTGTGCAATGCGCACCAGTCGAAAGACGCTCTTCGCTGACGTCTCCCATTGTTCTCGACTCGGGCGCTGCCGATAAAAGGCTCGTGGCACGCTTGTCCGGCGACACACATCTTCTTCTGGAGATTGGGCCGCCGGAACTCGACCTCGTATCGCGTTTTCGTGGGCATGCACTGATGCAGGCACTCGAAGCGAAAGCGCTGCCGGGCGTGATCGATCTCACACCGGGAATACGTTCGCTTCAGATTCATTATCGGCCCGAAGATTTATCTCTTGCGCAACTGCTTGGCATCGTAGGGGAGGCTTGGGAGCAAGTCCTGTTGATGAAGGACCTTCGCGTACCGTCGCGCGTCGTCCACATTCCTCTTTCGTGGGACGACCCCGCGTGCCAACTCGCGATCGAAAAGTACATGACGACGGTGCGCAAAGACGCGCCGTGGTGCCCGAGCAACCTCGAATTCATTCGCCGTATCAACGATCTCGAGTCTATCGACGCAGTCAGGCGCATCGTCTTCGACGCAAACTATCTCGTGATGGGGCTCGGCGATGTGTACCTGGGCGCACCGGTCGCGACGCCGCTCGACCCGCGCCACCGTCTCGTGACGACCAAGTACAACCCGGCGCGTACCTGGACCGCGGAGAACTCGGTGGGGATTGGCGGCGCGTATCTATGCGTCTACGGAATGGAAGGACCCGGCGGCTATCAATTCGTGGGCCGCACGCTGCAGATGTGGAATCGCTACCGGAAGGTTGCGGACTTCGCCGGGCAGCCTTACCTGCTGCGCTTCTTTGACCAGATTCGCTTCTACGAAGTGTCGTCCGAAGAACTGCTGCGCATTCGCGCTGACTTTCCGCTCGGACGCTACCCGTTGCGGATCGAGGAGTCGGAGCTTTCTCTGCCGGACTATCAGGCGTTCCTTGCGAGCGAATCGGCCAGCATCGAAGAGTTCCGGTCCCGGCAACAGGCAGCATTCGAAGCCGAGCGTGAACGCTGGCGAGAAGCGGGTACATCGGAAGAGGCCATCGAGGCGCCCGTGGCCGAAGACGCTCAACTGGCGCCTCTGGAAGACGGCGAAGTGTCAGTGGACAGCGAGATCGCCGGGAGCCTCTGGCAGGTGAAGGTAAAGCCCGGCGACGTGGTTGCCGTAGACGACATACTGCTTATTATCGAGTCAATGAAAATGGAAATATCGGTGTGTGCACCCTGCGCTGGAACCGTCGGCGAGATTTACGTGGGTCCGGGCTCGCCTGTGCGCGCCGGGCAGCGGATAGCAGTCATTGAACGTCATTGAATACGAGGACACACACATGTCGTCATTTGACCTGCGCATTCCGGCATTGCGGAATGCTTACCGTGCCGGAACCCTTGCGCCTCGTACGCTCGTCAATGAGCTTCTTCGAAAAGCCGCGAAGCTCAATGCAGAGTTCAACCTGTTCATCCATCTTCTGACCGAAGAGGAAGTCGCGCCATACCTCGATTGGCTCGATCGGCAGAACATTGAAAGCCTGCCGCTGTACGGCATTCCATTTGCCATCAAGGACAACATCGACCTCGCCGGTATTGAGACCACCGCTGCGTGTCCCGCTTTTGCGTACACGCCTAATGAGTCGGCGACGCTGGTCGCGCAACTGATTGCACTCGGCGCCATCCCGCTCGGGAAGACCAATCTCGATCAGTTCGCTACGGGTCTTAACGGCACTCGCTCGCCTTATGGAAAGTGCCGCAACAGCGTGCATCCCGACTATCCATCCGGCGGTTCGAGCGCGGGTTCGTCGTTGGCTGTTGCGCTCGGTGTGGCCAGTTTCGCTCTGGGTACCGACACGGCCGGGTCCGGCCGCGTGCCTGCCGGACTAAACAATCTCGTCGGACTCAAGCCGACCAAAGGTATTCTGTCCACTGCGGGTGTAGTGCCCGCTTGCCGAACCCTCGATTGCGTCACGTTTTTCACCGCCACAGCAGAAGAAGCGAGCGAACTGCTCTCGCTGACAGCGCTCACCGATCCTCGCGACGCATACAGTCACAAGAACCCGCAGTGGAATTCCGCGCGAGCTTTCGGCGCGCCGGCCGCTTTCCGATTTGGCGTTCCATCGCAATTGGAATTTGCGGGATGTACAGAGAGTCCGGCGCTATTTGCCGAGGCTCGCGCGATGCTTGAGGCAGCAGGAGGCGAGGCTGTCGAGATCGACTTTGCGCCGTTCGTTGAAGCCGCAAGTCTCCTTTATCAGGGGCCGTGGGTCGCGGAGCGTTACAGCGTGGCAGGCGAGTTGATGTCAACGACGCCGGACGCGGTGCTTCGCGTCATTCGCGACGTGCTCGCCAAGGCGCCGGGCGCAACCGCTGTCGAATTGTTCCAGGCGCAATATCGGCTTCAGGCATTGAAGGCTCAATGCGATGCATTGATCGACACACTCGACTGCGTCCTCACGCCGACCTATCCGCGCCCTGTGACGCTTGCCGAACTGGAGCAGGATCCGATCGGGCCGAACTCACTGCTCGGTTACTACACGAACTTCATGAACCTGCTGGACTACGCGGCTGTGGCCACCCCGACGGCATTCATGAAGAATGGGCTTCCGTGGGGCGTCACTGTTTTCGGACGCGCGTTTACCGATCAATACCTGTTGGGCGTTGCGGACCTGTTGCAACGGACGAGCGGCGTCGAATGCGTTGGTGGAAACACGATAGCGCTGTCGGAGGAACGCAAGGCGACGAACGATCGAATGCTCGTCGCGGTATGCGGCGCGCACATGCAAGGCTTACCGCTGAATAAGGACATGCTTTCTCGCGGTGCGCTTTTGCAGCAGTCCACGCAGACGGCGCCGCGCTATCGGCTCGCGGCGTTGCCAGCATCGCCGGATGGCACGCGGCGTCCGGGGCTATGGAGAGTCGCCGATGGCGGCGTGAAAGTCGAGGTCGAAGTCTGGAAGATGCCTGCCTCGGAGTTTGGCTCATTCATTGCGACGGTTCCGTCGCCGCTGGCTCTCGGCAAGATCGAACTCGCAGATGGCTCGTGGGTGACCGGTTTCCTGTGCGAACCGTATGGTGTTCAGGCGGGCACCGACATCTCCGAGTTTGGCGGATGGCGTGCATGGCTTGCCAATGAGCGCGCTCTCGACGCTTGAGCGTCGTACTTTCATTCTTGGCTTAAGCGGAGCAATACACGCGCATTAGTGCAGGCGAGCGTTTCCCCAGCGGGCCACGCTCGCTGCATCGCCTGCATCCGTCACGCGTTGGAACCGCGCACTTAAAGTCCCGCTTCTGCCACGAGTTGAAGTGCGGGTGCGAGCTTCATGCAGACTTCGGGCCGCTCCAGCGCGTAGGCGAGATTCCTCTGCGCGATCTGCACGTGCTCCGTGGCCAGCGCAAGCGCCCGCGTACCCTCACCGCGCTCCATTGCCTGAACCAGGCTGTGATGCTGCTCGTGCGCCATGAAAAGCCATTGGCGGCCTTCCTCGATGGCCGATTGCATCGGCAGCATCGCGCTTGCGGCGGCGAACGGCAGCCGGTTGTTCATGTCGATGGCGCGAATAAGCGCTGCATTGCCGGAGCCATCGACCACCAGTTTGTGAAACCGGTTGTTCATGTCGGTATAGCCGGCATAGTCGTCGAGGTCGAGTTCCGACTTGGCCAGCAACCTGTCGCCCGCGCGCAGGCATTCGGCGAACGCATTCGACAGTTGGCGCGGTACGCCATGTTCCGCGACGAGGCGGGCGGCCATGCCTTCCAGATGTCCACGCACGGCGATCGCGTCGGCGATTTCCGCCGCGGTGATACGCCGCATCACGTAACCGCCTGCGGGCGACGGCTCGACGAGTCCTTCCTGTTCCAGCGTGGTGAGCGCGAGCCGGACCGGCGTGCGCGACGCCTGCAGCCGTTCGGCAAGGGCCACCTCGCCCAGGCGCTCGCCAGGGGCGAATTCACCCTTGAGTATGAGGTCGCGCAGATGCACCAGCACCCGCTCCTGTTGCGTCTCCATTTCTGTTTCTCCTTTCGCCCCCGAAGGCGTTGTGCCGTCTTGCGCAGTGCCCGGCTTGCTTTTGCATTGTAGCTGAGCGCGGGATCGGCGACGGAGGCGACTGAGACGTGTTGTTCTGCGCTGTATGCAGACATGACAAAAACATCGACTTGGGCTGGAGAGGCTCGCACCAGGGAAAACTACTACGCTCATAAAAAAGTGCCACTAAATCAATAAATTAAGTGAGATGCCGGCGTGAGGGTGATATGTTAAAAGCAGTCACGGGCGATCATAAATGTATGCAGAACTTGCGAATATGAATTCAACAGCCTACTCTTTGCATAAATCAAACGAGATGCTGCATGCAACGCAAGATCGTTTGTATTCATCCAAGGAGACAGTGTCATGATGAGTTCCGCGCAAAACGACGCGATCACGCGCGTCGGCAAAGGCACGCCGGCAGGCGAACTGTTACGCAATTACTGGCAGCCGGTCGCGCTGGTGGAGGAGCTCCCCAACGTGCGGCCGGTACGCGCCGTGCGGCTGATGGGTCAGGACTTCGTCGTATTCAGGGACGAACAGGGCCGTTACGGAATGCTCGACCGGGATTGCCCGCACCGCGGCGCGGATCTCGCCGCCGGCCGACTCGAAGCAGGGGGCTTGCGCTGCGCTTTTCACGGCTGGCTTTTCGACGTCGACGGTCAGTGTCTGTCCACGCCGGGAGAACCGGTTGGCAGCTCGCTGTGTAAGCGGGTTCGTCAGAGCGCGTATCCGGTTATCGAGCGCAGCGGCATTTTGTTCGCCTACATCGGCAAAGGTGAGCCACCGGCGTTCCCCCACTTCGACTGTTTCGCGGCGCCGAACGAGTACACATTCGCGTTCAAGGGACTATTCGAGTGCAACTGGTTGCAGGCACTCGAGGTAGGCATCGACCCCGCGCACGCGTCGTTTCTTCATCGCTTCTTTGAAGACGAAGATGTGAGCGCAAGCTATGGCAAGCAATTTCGCGGCGCGTCGGCGGACTCGAATATGCCCATTACCAAGGTGCTCCGCGAATATGAATCACCTGAAATTCTCGTCAGCCCGGCCGACTACGGTCTTCGGCTAATCGCTAAACGTCCGATCGATGACGAGCACACGCATGTGCGTGTAACGAACGTCGTGTTCCCTCAGGCCTTCGTGATTCCAATGAGCGCTGAGATGACCATTACGCAGTGGCACGTTCCCGTCGACGACGAGAACTGCTACTGGTACGCAATCTTCACGAGCTTCGGCGCGCCGACGAACAAGCAGCAGATGCGTGAACAGCGGCTCGAACTGTACGAATTGCCCGACTACATATCGCGCAGGAACAAGCGCAACCAATACGGTTTCAACGTGCACGAGCAATTGACGGAAACGTATACCGGTATGGGCTTCGACATCAACGTGCACGATCAGTGGGCGGTGGAGTCGCAAGGGCCCATTCAGGATCGCTCGCGAGAGCATCTGGGCACGACTGACAAAGGAATCATGGCGTACCGGCGGCTGCTCGTCGACGCAATAGAAAAGACGCAAGCCGGCGAGAAGACGTTGATGGTGATCGATGAAGAGGCGGCGGCACACCTGACCGGGCCCGCGTCGATCGACGGCATTGCTCCCGCTGAGCGTTGGGACGAGTACTGGAAGGAAGCGGATGCGAGCCGCCGCGCTGCCGCGCCCTGGCCCGCGCCCAAGGCCTGAGCCGCTATCCCAACCGGAACGGAGCGCGCGGCTTTCAGGCTGCGCGGAAGAGACATGTCTTTCGTTAAAACTCATGGTCTTTGGACCGACGCGCAGAACGCGGCCTTCGCGCAGCTTCTGGAGCGCCTGAAGGAAAGTGCGGTACAGGTCGTGCGATTCTCGTTTCCCGACCAGCATGGACTGCTGCGCGGCAAGACGCTGGTCGTCGCCGATGCAATCAAGGCCTTCGAATCCGGCGTGACACTGACGAGCACACTGCTTGCCAAGGATACGTCGCATCGCACCGTGTTTCCGGTGTTTACCGCGGGCGGTGGATTCGGCATGCCCGAGATGCAGGGAGCGTGCGACACGCTGATGATCGCCGATCCGCAGACGTTTCGAATTTTGCCTTGGGCACCGCATACAGGCTGGGTGCTCTGCGATCTCTACTTCCCTAACGGCAGGCCTGTGCCGTTCGGCACGCGGCATCTATTCCGCCGCGCGCTGGAGCGGCTCGCGAACCAGGGGTTCGAACTGGTCAGCGGTCTCGAAGTCGAGTTTCATGTGTTCAAGCTCACGAACCCGAATATGAAGCCCGAGCATTCCGGCCAGCCCGGCTTGCCGCCCGATGTCGAACTGCTGTCGCACGGCTACCAGTATCTGACCGAGCTGCGATACGACGCCGTAGATCACGTCATGGAAATGCTGCGTAATGGGATCGACGGGCTTGAGCTTCCCGTGCGGTCACTCGAAGTCGAGTACGGACCGAGTCAGTTCGAGTTCACCTTTGCGCCGACGAAGGGAATCAAAAGCGCCGACGACATGATGCTCTTTCGCAGCGCCGTCAAACAGATATGCCAGCGCAACGGCTATCACGCGACTTTCATGTGCCGGCCGCGCATTCCGAACGTGGTGTCGAGCGGATGGCATCTGCACCAGTCGCTCGTGCATATCGACAATGGCAGCAACGCATTCATGCCGTCCGATGCAACTGCTCCGCTTTCGTCTGTGGGGCAAGCGTACCTTGCGGGTCTGCTCGCTCATGCGCAAGCGGCTACTGCTTTATCGACGCCGACAATCAACGGCTACAGGCGGTATCGGCCCTATTCGAATGCGCCCGATCGCGCGAATTGGGGATGTGACAACCGCGGCGTCATGCTGCGCGTGCTGGGCGGTCCGAACGATCCGGCGACACGCGTGGAAAACCGCGTCGGCGAACCTACGGCGAACCCGTATCTGTATTTCGGCTCGCAGGTGCTATCGGGGCTCGACGGGTTGCAGCGCAGGCTGGAGTTGCCGCCTTCAGCGGATACACCGTATGAGACTGAAGCGCAATCGCTGCCCCGTTCACTCGGCGACGCGCTCGACGCACTGCGTGCGGACGAATGCCTGCGCGAAGGTTTCGGCAGCGCCTTCATCGACTACTTCTGCAAGCTCAAGGAAGCGGAGATCAACCGCTTCAATCTCGAAGTAACCGACTGGGAACACCGCGAGTACTTCGAAACGTTTTGAGTGCGCCCAATCATCAAGGAGACATGTGATGCCCATCGTCACTTATATTTTGCGCGACGGTAAACACACTGAAATAGAAGTGCCCGCCGGTACCAGCGTGATGGAGGCCGCGATCCATAACAATGTGCGCGGCATCGAGGCCGAGTGTGGCGGGTGCCTGTCGTGCGCGACATGCCACGTCTATATCGACCCTTCTTCGACGGCCGAGCTTTCGGCGCCCGACGATGCAGAGGAGGAACTGCTCGAAGGCGTAGCGGCCGAACGTCGCCCGGAAAGCCGGCTCAGTTGCCAGCTCGTCGTTGCATCGACGATGAGCGGACTTGTCGTGCGGATTCCCGAAAAGCAGGGATGAGATCATGAAACCCAGGCTTGTGATTGTCGGCGCGTCGTATGCGGGGCTGCAACTCGCGGCATCCGCGAGAGAGTCGGGTCACGACGGCGATATCGTGCTGATCGGCGACGAACCTCACGCGCCCTATCAGCGTCCGCCGTTATCCAAAGGTTTTCTGACGGGCAGCTTCGCGGAAGAACGTCTGCCGCTGCGTTCGCCGGCGTTTTACGGCGAAATGCGAATTCAATGGATGCCTTCAACGCGCGCACTACGCATCGACCGCGAACGCAAACAAATCGAGTTGTACGACGGCGCGCGGCTCGCCTACGACCATCTTGCGCTGACCACAGGGGCGCGTGTGCGCAAGCTCGATTGCAAAGGCGCGTCGCACGATGCGGTTCACTATTTGCGCGATCTGCGCGATGCCAGACGCCTCGTTGAGCGCACGCAAACCGCGCGGCGTGCGGTCGTAGTGGGCGGCGGATACATCGGCCTCGAAGCAGCTGCATCGCTACGTCAGAAGGGCCTCGACGTCACGGTCGTGGAGACCGAGGCGCGCGTGCTTGCCCGCGTTGCTTCGCCATCTATCTCCGTCATCATGCAGCGCGCTCACACGAGGCACGGCGTGTCGCTTGCGCTGGGACGAAAAGTAGTCGCTATTCATGACGTCGCAGACGGCGTCGCCGTCGAACTGGACGACGGTGCGCGGTTGTCGTGCGATCTTGTCGTGGTCGGCATCGGCGTGCTACCGAATACAGAGCTCGCTGCGGGCTGCGGATTGGATGTGGCGGGCGGCATCGTCGTGGATGAGTGTGCGCGCACCAGTGACCCGTCGATCGTCGCCGCCGGCGATTGTGCGGCTTTTGTGCCGTACTGGGCGCCGGCGGGCAGCGCCGCCTGCCGCATCGAGTCGGTGCAGAACGCAAACGATATGGCGAGGACAGCAGCGGCATCGGTCCTCGGGCGACTCGAGCCCTATCGCGCGGTGCCCTGGTTCTGGTCGGATCAATACGATCTGAAGCTGCAAATGGCCGGCGTCAATACGGGGTTCACCGATTTCGCGGTGCGCGGCTCTATCGACGAAGGCAAGTTTTCGCTGTTTTACTTTCGCGACGACAGGCTCGTTGCTGTGGACAGCATCAACCGGCCGCAAGACCATATGCTCGCACGCAAGCTGCTCTCAACCGGTACGCTGCTAAGCGTAGATGACATCAACGATCCCGGGTTCGACCTCAAGGCATTCGCGAACCGCGACGTCGGCGTCGCGCATGGAGCGGCATCATGAGAGCGGGTCATAGCCATGTCCGCTAACCGCATCGACCTCAATTTGCTGCGCGTGTTCGACGCGGTATTCGAGGACCGCAACCTCGCGCTGGCGGGCAAGCGTCTGAACCTGAGCCAGTCAGCCATCAGCCATGCGCTCGCGCGCATGCGTGAGGTAGTCGGCGACGATCTCTTCGTGCGCACCGCGAGAGGAATGGAGCCGACCGTGCGTGCGTTACGCATGGCAGGCCAGGTGCGCGGCGCGTTACAGCAGATCGTGGCCGCGTTGGGTGTGGACGACTTCGATCCGCAGGTCGCGCAACGCAAGTTTGTCGTGGCCGCCAACGACTACATCACGTCCCTCGTATTGGGGCGGCTGAGTCAGCGCCTGTGCGCGGAAGCGCCCCTCGCGGATCTGGTCGTGCGGCCGTCTACGCGGCTCGATCTGGCAGGACAGATCGACGTCGGTCGGATTGATATTGCGATCGGCATCTTCGCCGACGTACCACCGCGCTTTCGCTCGATGGCGTTGTGGGAGCAGACAGACGTACTGCTGGTGAACCGCGACCATCCGATTGCCGAGCGGGCGGTTACGCAGCAAGATCTCCTCGCGTATCCACTCGTGGCGATCTCGCAAGGCGGCTCGGAAGAGGGTGCCGTAAGCGGCTTTATTGTCGAACGTGGCCTGGCGCGGCAGTCTGAGATGTTCGATCGCGATGCGCTCAACCGCGCGTTCGCCGACACGCCCGACATGCCGCGCATGCGCATGTCCGTCGCACACTCGCTTGCGATTCCCGCACTGCTTCGCCACAGCGAGATGCTCGCACTGGTTCCGTCGTCGCTCGCTCGGGAACTCGAACGTTATGGCGAACTGAAGATGTGCGCAACGCCCTATGAATGCCCCAACGTGACGGTGCGCGCTGTTTGGCATGAGCGCAATGACGCCGATCCAGCGCTGCAATGGCTGAGACAACAGCTTGCCGATGTCGCGCGACAGGTTCGTACCGGCTGAATCCGTTCGTTCAAGATACCTATGCAAACAATTCACTGCTCGCGAGCTGGCGAGCAGTGCTGCGTCAACATCGCCGAAACCCTGCAAAACGCGGCCTTTTTTAGCATAACGCGCACACATCGCGCGAACGAATCGGCGGTGCGCGTTCGTGCTCATTGCCGCCTTTGCGCGATTTGCCGGGTTGTTGTGGCGTTTCGGCGATCCTAAGCTTAGTCCCCGTCGATACCTGCCATCTCATCAGGTATCGGCACTCTGGCGAACCGCGAGAGCGGATGGCTTTTCAATCAAACCGGCAAGCGTCACAACGAGCGGGCCGCGCCGGCAGTTCAACCTCCGCGAGGACGCAATGGAAGAGACAAGACCAGTCGATGTACAAGTGCTCATCAACGAGCATCCCTTTTCGCCATTTCAGCGGCTCATATTTGCAATGTGCTTCCTGATCGTGCTGATGGACGGATTCGATACCGCCGCGATCGGTTTTATCGCACCTTCGCTACTGCAGGAATGGCACATCGGCAAAGCAGCGCTCGCCCCGGTGCTCAGTGCGGCGCTGTTCGGTCTCGCGTGCGGCGCGCTGCTTTCGGGTCCGCTCTCAGACAGGTTGGGGCGGCGTGTCGTGTTGACCTCGGCGGTGCTGCTATTCGGCGTATCGTGCTTCGGCTCCGCCTTCGCATTTGACCTGACGCAGCTGACAACACTGCGCTTCATTACGGGCGTCGGACTCGGCGCGGCGATGCCGAATGCCGTCACGCTGATGAGTGAGTTCTGTCCGGACAAGCGTCGGGCGACAATCGTCAATCTGATGTTCTGCGGATTTCCATTGGGCGCTGCACTCGGCGGGTTTCTGGCGGCATGGATGATTCCGCATTTCGGCTGGCGCAGCGTACTGCTGTTCGGCGGCGCGGTGCCCTTGCTGTTGTGGGTGCTTCTTATGCTCAAGTTGCCAGAGTCGATTCGCTATATGGTCGCGAAACGGCAACCGGCCCTCAAGATTCGCAAAGTACTGGTTCAAATCAGTGCGAGTGCGAATTCCGCGGAGTCTTTCATTATGCGCGAAACCGTGGAACACGCGGCGGGCAGCGGTGGCATTCGCATAGCGCTCTCGCGTTCGTTCCTGGTAGGTTCGTTGATGTTATGGCTGTGCTATTTCATGGGCCTCGTGATCTTCTATGGCCTTGTTAACTGGATGCCGGTTTTGCTTAAGGAGGCAGGGCTGAGCCCGCAGCGAGCGGCGCTGGTTTCCGCGCTGTTTCCGCTTGGCGGCGTAGGCACAGTGCTATGCGGGATGCTGATGGACCGCTTCAATCCCAATCGCGTCGTAGCCGCTGCCTATGCGCTCGGCGCGGTCAGTGTGTACGCAATCGGGCAGGCGGTCGGCAATCTCGGGCTGCTGATGTGCGCGGTGTTCGTCGCGGGCGCGTTAGTGAATACGGCGCAGGCGTCGATGCCTGCGCTCGCCGCGGCCTTCTATCCCACAGCGGGGCGCGGGACAGGCGTTGCGTGGATGCTCGGTGTCGGGCGCTTCGGCGGAATTGCCGGTTCGTTTCTTGTCGCGGAGTTGTCCCGACAGCAAGTCGGTCTGGAAAGCATCTTTACGGTGGTCGCCATAGCGGGCGCAGTGTCGTGCGTCGCGTTACTGATCAAGCAGGCGACGAGTTCAAGTGCGACCGCAGTGGAATCATCGGAGCGTGAATCGCTTGTGCATTGACGGCAGGCAGTGAGCAGGAACAAACAGGCGAGCCTCGAGTGAGGCTCGCTTTACTTTCATTTCGCGGGCGCGTCGTAGTTGTACGAGATGCGGCCTGCCGGCAGGAAAAAGAGCGCAATCACGGCGCCGCCTTTCGCCTCGGGATAGTGATGACTGCCCGGCGCGGGCGCCGTCCAACCGCCATAGCACCAGCCGTTCGGCCCGGCGAGCGCGGCGCCTTCGTCCACTGGCACGACCATATTGAACTCGCCATACGGGTGAGCATGATAGTCGCCGCGGAAGCTGTTCTCCGGATTGTTTTGCATGTTGCCGGTGCTATCCATCAGCACTGCGGTAATGCTGAAAAAGAAGGTCTCCGCGCACGGCTCGACAAGTCGAGCGCGCCGATATCGGGGGCCCGCGATTTCGACGTCGGCCGCCCAACCCTCTTGCACGCCGATCCTGATGAGCCGCGCAAGGTCCTTATACAAATCGCTATTGACTCCGTACTTCGAGTTCAGCCATTGCTCGACGTCCGTATTCGTCGTCATGTCTCTCACTTCCTCAAGAAAGGGCAGACAGCGCGCGATGAGTTGATCCTTATTGCTGATGGTTGCAGTTTGCGACATTCCAGTTTCTCCTTGAAGTGCATGCCGTATTCACGATGCCATAGGGGAGACGGCTAATGAAGCGAACTTTCTGCAACGCCGGATTGCACGCGATGCATATGAGGCCGGGAGTCTTGAACGTCGTGCGTGAGGCGCGGAACGCATCGATTCACATTGTTCAATATTGGATTGAAGACATTTCAGCGCAGAACTGCACTTGGGGCGTCGTTGGCGGATGTTCGTTTTTTCAATTGAGACTTTGTGAGTGTTTAGGACCATTGAGAGAAAACGTGGCTTGCCTGCTTGAATCGGAGAAGGATTTGCCCGACGCATTTTTTCTCTTCATTGCGGACGGCCTCTCGCTTTAGGGGTTTCCCCGTTGTCGTGTTCATTGACCGACCTTAATCTCGCCGCCATGCATTCGTGACGAGCAGCTTCGTCATTCAAACAAACGAGACGCGGTCCAGGAGACTTCATGAAATATGGCAGGTCGGTGATATTGGCGGCGGGAGTATTCAGCGCTTCGGCATCTGCACAAAGCAGCGTGACGCTCTACGGCGTGTTGGATACGGGCATCGAGTACGTGTCCCACGCGAATGCGGCAGGAGGTTATGTCGTGCGCATGCCGGGCATCACCGGGGAATTGCCGTCGCGCTGGGGGATGCGTGGTTCTGAAGACCTCGGCAGTGGACTGAAGGCGTCGTTCGTTCTTGAAAGCGGCTTCAACATGCGTGGCGGCGACTCGGGGCAGGGCGGCCGTCTGTTTGGACGACAGGCGTGGGTGGGACTGGAAGGGCCATGGGGTGCGCTGAGTTTCGGCCGCCAGTACACGATGACGTATTGGGCGATCTCCGATGCGGACATTCTCGGTCCCGACATCTATGGCATCGGCGCACTTGACGCGTATATACCGAACGCGAGAAGTGACAACACCATCGTCTACAAGGGCAAGTTCCGCGGCGTGACGATCGGCGCGTCATGGTCGTTTGGACGCGACAGTACGGGCACGGGCAATTCGCCCGGGCAAGGCACTTGCGCGGGTCAGGTGGCCGGCGACGTCAACCAGTGCCGCCAATGGAGCGCGATGCTCAAGTACGACGGCACCTACTTTGGCGTCGCCACCGCGTATGACGAGCAGCGTGGCGGCACCAATGCGGCCGCGAGCTTCTTTGACGGCGTAGTGCCGTTCAAGACGTCTTCTAGTGGCGATAAGGACGCGCGTCTTCAGGCAAATGGCTATGTGAATGTTGCGGGTGTAAAGCTCGGAGCCGGATGGTTAGGTCGTCGCGTGGAAAGCAATGCGCCCGGCGGCGACGTGCACTCAGATCTTTTCTTTGTTGGGGCGCAGTACTACGTAACCCCCGCATTTGCGCTCGATGGAGAGGCGTATCGCGTGCTCGTCGAGCAGCACAATGCACGTGCAACCATGGCGAGCATGCGGGCGACTTACTTCCTGTCGAAGAGAACAGCGGTATACGGCAACGTGGCTTATCTATGGAACAGCGCGCACGCGCGCTATTCGGTCAGCGCGGGCGGTGGCGGGACGACGCCTGCGCCGGGCGTCGGACAGCTGGGAGCAATCGTGGGTATGCGGCACACGTTCTGATCCGACGCAGTACCTCAACTTTTCACGGTATCGCGATGCGTTCAGTTGCGATGCCTTTTACGATGCGGATTCGCATCCATCTATGCAGCCGCCATGCGCTTCGTTATCTGCAAGTGGTGTGGGCGGCACTCTATCAATTGGCATTGACCTATGAGAACCGACCGTAACACCAACCCTGACGCGCGTGTGGTTGACTCGGTGATTCGATCACGCCGGGCCGTCAGGGCTTTTAGACCCGATCCAATTGCGCGACACGTCATTGACCAGATTCTCGAAGTGGCAAGCTGCGCGCCCAGCAATTCGAACACCCAGCCCTGGCGGGTCGATGTTCTCGCCGGGCCGGCAAAGTCCGCTTTGAGCAATGTTCTGAAGCAGGCGCACGAAGAGAATCGCCATCCTCCGCTCACGCACATGCCGGAGGTTTTGCCGGAAGCGATGAGAAGAAGGCAGGAAGCGTTTGGCGCCGCCTATTACGGTGTGCTCGGTGTGCCCAAGCATGATGTGCAACAGCGTGCCCGTGTGACTGCGAGAAACTTCGATTTCTTTGGCGCGCCTGTGGGCCTGATCTTTTCAATCGATTCAGCGCTGACAAAGTTCAGCTGGCTCGATTACGGCATCTTTATACAGACCGTCATGGTGGCAGCACAAGCGGTAGGTCTCGACACGTGTCCGCAGGTTTCGTTTGCGAGATTCCAGAACGTGATTGCGGAACACCTGGCGCTTCCTGCGAACTATGAAGTGGTGTGCGGAATGAGTATGGGATTGTCTGACTGCGACTCCCCTGTCAGCCGTCTGGAAACAGGACGCGAACCCGTTGAGAACTTCGCGCGGTTCCTGGGGTTCGATTCGTAGTGGCTGTTCGTCTCCTGTCGTCGCGCATCCGCCTCGGATGAGGCGGATGGCCCCTGCGTACGAGAGGCCGCAGGCGCGCAAATTGGTTCAGCGGGCCACATGGTCAAACTGGTCACAAGCGATCAATCGTCAACACCGAAATGCATGGCATGCAACTCACCATGAATTGAAAAGCAGCCTCGCGCAGCGTGACCACGTGCTGGGCCCTGCTTGTTGGCCTGCCAGGCCCGCACACACCGGCCTTGGCAGAAAACACTGTTTTGTTGGCCGTGTTCCGGGCATCAATCGAATTGAAAGTCGGTCGTCGCAGTCCGATACTTGGCTTGTCGTTTTCCTTTGACGAAGTACTCGGCGATAGACATACCGGCTGGACCAACGCAGTGAAAGACTGGCAATCCGAACTCCGGGGCAGGCATGTCCCGATTCTCAACATAGCTTGCTGAGCCGCTCATAAGACGCGCGGTTCGATCAGGCAGATATTGGAGCAACGAACATGACGACGATCGCAGGAATCAAGATCCCCGATAGCAAATTGGCGCGTGCGGCCACCGAACTCGTTCGCGACACGGAGTCGGACCTGCTTTTCCATCACTCGACTCGCGTGTTTCTTTTCGGCGCTCTCACCGGTGAGCGTAAGCAATTGAAGTATGACCCGGAGCTTCTGTACATCGGCGCCATGTTCCACGACATGGGGCTTACCGAACAATTCAGGACGTCACAGAACCGCTTCGAGGTGGACAGCGCGAATGCAGCGCGTAGCTTCCTCGAGCAGCACGGTATTCCCGAAGGAGATGTCGACCTCGTGTGGGACGCGATTGCGTTGCATACCACGCCGGGTATTCCGCCATTCAAGAAGCCGGTGGTTCAACTGGTGACGGCAGGCGTCGAAATGGACGTGCTCGGCTTTGCATTTGACGAATTCACCGAGGAACAGCGCAAGGTGGTGGTTGCTGCTCACCCTCGCGGAGAGAACTTCAAGGAGCAGATCATCAACGCCTTTAACGATGGAATGAAGCACCGGCCGGACACGACTTTTGGCACTGTCAACGACGACGTGCTTGCGCTGAAGGACGTGGGTTTCCGTCGGAAGAACTTTTGCAGCATCATTCTCGGGAATGCGTGGAACGATTCGAATTACGCGTGCACTTGCAACGATCCGGCACATAAGCACGGTTGAACACGCATGCATGACTAACGCGTAGCGCAAGCTTCAAAGCCAAACAGCCGGCGAGGCGTGTCCCACAACACTCGTCGGCGCTCGTCGTCATCTGGAATCAGACGCTCGACGAGCGTGAGCAGCGGAGCGTAATCAATCCGCACCGGCGAGCGCAGAAACGGCCAGTCGGAACCCCACACACAACGATCCGGCCCAAACGTGCTGAGAAGCTGCGTCGCGAAGGTCTGCGCGTCTTCATATGGATATTCGAGCTGCGAAAATTTTTGCAACCCGGAGATTTTGACGACGATGCGATCCGTATCGGCCAGTCGGAGAAGCGTCTGGAAGCCCCGCTGCTTCATGCCGGCCGCCATGTCCGGCCGACCGCAGTGGTCGATCAGTATTCGCGTCGCCGTACGTTCGATTAGCGGCTCGAGTGCGACCAACTGATCGCCCGTTACCTGAATCTGCGCGAACATATCGAGGTCGGCCAGGATATTGAAGAGCGCGTCGGCATCACGCATGGCATCGACGCCCAGCATCGCCGGATTAAAGGCCGCGCCAACCACGCCCGCGCGTTTCATCTCGATCATGTCTTCGCGGCTCGCATTGTGGTCCACCACGGCGATGCCTTTGAAGCGGGTGCCATAACTGCCGAGCGCATCCAGCATGCAGCGATTGTCGGTGCCGTAGCCACTGGTCGGTCCTACGAGCAACGCGTGTTGCACACCGCATGCGTCCATCACATGGGCAAACTGTGCAGCGGTGCCGATTTCCTGCATCGACGGCCTGTACGCGGTGTCGGCGCGATAGGGAAAGCGAGCGGGATCGAAAATATGGTTGTGACAGTCGATCTTTTTTTCGTCGAAGATAGTCATTGACGAGACGCTCCGCGAGATTCGCGTCGAAGGCGCGCGGCATCGAGCGTGGTGCGTGTGCTTCGATACGCGAGTTTGAGGCGATCTCTCGCAGGCAGCGACGGCAACGGCATTTCCACACTAAAAGCGGTATCGGCAGGCAGCGCGTCCAGCAATTCGCTTAGCGGCAGCGCACCTTCGCCTGGCGGCAAGCGGCCCGTGCGCGCTTCGAGAATCGTCGCGTCGACTCCTACCGGATCGTTCGGCGAGGCGTCGCATAGTTGCACCGCGCGCACCATGCCGGCGGGCAATGCGCGGACGTCGTCCGGACTGCCGCCCGAGCGCGTGAGATGCAATGCGTCGACGAGAACGGCGAGGTTTGCGCTCCCCACGCTCTCCACGATCGACCGCGCCTGCTGCAAGGTGGCGACGTGGCGCCAGCGCATGAATTCCAGATCGACACGCAAGCCATATCGCGCCGCGAGTTCGCAAAGAGCCGCCAGGTTGGCGGCGAGCCGCGACGCGTTGGGATCGTCGCCCGAAACTGTCACGCACCGGGCACCCAGGTCGGCCGCCGCATCGAACATGGACGCATACGATGCCACGTCGATATCGGGCAGCATTGGAATGAACTCGACGTCATGCACCGCCATGCCTTCTTCAACAAGTACACGCCGCAGAGCGAGATGCGCCTGGCTGCCCACAGCCGAGGCATAGGCGATCGCACCTGGTGAAGTCGGATTGAACCTGAGCCCAACTGCGTCGAACCCGGCGCGAGCGGCTTCGACCACCCATTCCGTAGGCGCCAGTTCAAGCGCGGTGAGATGCGCGACTGCAAGCTTCGGCGCTGCAAAGATAGTGTTCAATACGTGGCCCTCCCACCTGTCAGATCGAAGGTAAAGCCGCTCGTAAAACTGCATTCGGGGCTGGCGATCCAGCTTACCATCGCACCGACCTCGTCGATCTGCAGGAAACGGCCCATTGGAATCTTCGCTTTGCTCGCCTCGATATGCGCGTCGGACATTTCGCTCAAAAGCTCCGTTTCGACCATTGCGGGCGCGACACAGTTGATGAGCACATTGTCCTTTGCCAGTTCTTTAGCGGCCGCCTTGGTGAACGCTATGACACCTGCTTTCGCCGCCGAGTAGCCTGAGATGAACTGAACGCCTTCTTTGCCGGCAATCGAGGCCACATTGACAATGCGGCCGCCGCCGCGCGCGCGCATGTGCGGAATCGCGACCCGGCAGCAATAGAACACGCTGTTCAGGTCCACTGCCATCACGCGCTGCCAGGCGTCCACTGGATACTCCCAACACGGCGCTACCGGCCCATTGATCCCTGCGTTATTGACGAGGATATCCACCTGCCCAAGCGTACCGAGCGTGGCCGCGAAAGCCTGTTCGACTGAACTGATGGAGGCGACGTCCACCTGTTGAATGTGATCAGGCTCAAACTGCAGCCGTTGCGCGCCGCAGTCGCTCACATCGAGGTCCCACACCGCCACGCGCGCGCCGTCCGCTTTCAGTTTTTGCGCGATGCCGAGCCCGATGCCGCGCGCGGCGCCTGTGACGATGGCGACTTTCCCGTCGAGAGAGCGAGTCATATGGGGTTCTTTCCTTTGCTGAAAAATGTTGTTCACAACTCGATACGTTTGATATCGCCAACCACGAAGATGTACGAAAGTGCCCCGGCTAGCGTGACGGCTGAGATGAAGCCCAACGCATAAACGAACGAACCTGTTGCGTTGACAATCAGTCCGATTACGAGCGGCGTGACGATGCCCGCCGCATTCGCGAAGAGATTGAAAATGCCGCCGCTCAAACCAAGCAATCCCTTTGGCGCAATGTCGGAAACGATCATCCAGGCGAGTGCGGACATGCCCTGTGCAAAGTAGGCGACGCAAAGAATCGCAATAACCGTTGCCGTCGATTCCACGTAGTTCGCGAGGACTATGCTCGAGGCGGCGAGCAGACCGGCGATAACGGGCAACTTGCGCGACCAGTTGAGGGAAATACCCCGCCGCAACATGGAGTCGGAGATCCAGCCGCCTGCAAGTGTGCCCACCGATGCGGCGATGAACGGAAGCACAGCAATCAGCCCGACCTTCAACCACGGCATATGGCGCTCTGTCACGAGGTAAGTCGGGAACCATGTGAGAAAGAACACGTTGGTCGAATTGCAAGCGAACTGGCCCACACAAATGCCGAGCATGCTTCGCCGTTTCAGGAGTGCACCAATGTCGGCCCAGCGGAAATGAGTAGCTTTCTGGCTGCCGTCTACGACGCCGCCTCCGTTCGCGATGTAGTCCAGCTCGGCCCGATTTGCGCTTTTCGATTGATGCGGCTCGTGAAAACGCATCAGCCAGATGCCGCCGAACAGCACTCCGACCGTTCCGACAATGCCGAATAGCGCACGCCATCCATATTGCTGTTCGAGCCAGAACAGCAAGGGACTCAGGAAGGCCAGCCCGACGTATTCCGCGAATGTGTAAATGCCGGTTGCGCGGGCGCGCTCGCTTTGCGGGAACCAGATAGCGACTACCCGGCTGTTAGTCGGAAAGCACGGGGCTTCAGCAACGCCGATCAGTAGACGCATGATCAGCAGCGAAATGAAGCCGGTCGCCAAACCCTGCAATCCCGTGAAGAGGGACCAGAGCGTGAGCGCGAAGAAATAGGTCCACCGTGTGCCGACGCGGTCCAGCATCACGCCGCCGGGAATCTGTGATGCCGTGTATGTCCAGGAGAAAGCCGAAAAGATCACGCCCATTAGCGCCGGATTAAGGCCGAGTTCGTGACTCATGCTCGGCGCGGCAATTCCGGCGACGCTACGGTCCAGATAGTTGATCATTGTGCCGATCGCGAGCAGCGCAAGTATCTGGAAGCGGGCTCGGGTTCTCCGCGTCGCGGTGGCAACGTTGATCGTCGCGTCTGCGGACTGGGTTGCGTGATTCATCGTGTCTCCATCCTGTTCTCTTTGGTGCGTTCCTCGCGGCGCCCGTTTCCGCTGCGTGCGGCTTGCAGACTGCGGGCGTTATGCGTGTCGCGCAATGCCGGGAGTCAGGCTCCCGTTGAACAGATACTAGGGATTTACCGCAGGCCTGTCGTATGCCGAGTTTCAGCTACCCTATAACTTTTTGTTAATAGGCCGGCTACGCGGCACGGAGAACGCATGCGGTTCAAGCTCAGGCAGATGGAGGTATTTCGTGCGGTCATGCTGACGGGGTCGATCAACGCCGCAGCGAAAATGCTCTACGTGTCGCAGCCGGCTGTCAGTAAGCTCATCTCTCACACGGAGACGAACCTCGGCCTGCGGCTTTTCGAGCGGGCGAAAGGCCGGCTGATACCCACTGCGGAGGCGCAGGCGTTGTTCAGGGAAGTCGAGCAGGTCTACCAGGCGGCACTCTCAGTCGACGAATTCGCGCGGGCGCTGTCGCTCGGGCCGGCCAGTTTGTTGCGGGTGTCCTGCAGCCCGTCGTTGGCGACGTCGATCGTTGCGCCCGCGATCGTCGAATTGAAACGGCAATTGCCAGGCTTGAGCGTGGACTGGCATACCACGCTTATGGCGGACATGCCGCTTGAGGTGCTGAGTAAGGCCGTGGATGTGGCGGTGACATCGATGCCGATCGAACATGAACACCTCGACGTCGTGCCGTTCATGCGTGGCAGGATGGTCTGCGTCGTGCCGCCTCGTCACCGTCTGGCCGAAGCGGAGCCCATTGCGCTCGCCGATCTCGTTGGTGAGCCGATGATTCTTTTCAGGCGCGATATTCCGTTCGGCACGATGATCGCGCGCGCATGCCAGCAGGCCAATGTAGAACTGCAATCCGTCGTAGATGTGACGCGCGCAGACCAGGCGCTGGCGCTGGTGAAGGGCGGTCTGGGATTAGCCATTGTCGACGAGTTCGCCGCAGACGATCACGGCCTCGTCATACGTCCGTTGATCGAGGAGCTGGAACTCGTTGCGACCTTTGTCTATTCGAAGTTCTCCCCTCCGTCACGCAACACGACGCTGTTAATGCACGCGGTTTATAAGCAGGCGCAACGCCTTAGCCGTCATATTGCCGGTGTGCCGCTGCCCGCGTAGTCAAATGTTCGGCTTTGGCCTGTGAGATCTCGCATTCGCTGGGGTGCGCTCACACGAGCGATTGACGAAACGGTAGTTCAGATAGAGCTCCGGTCTTTCGGCAACGGCACTAGAAAGAGACGCGGAGAACTGAAGTCCGCGCGAAGCGAACCTCAGTTCTTTTGAAACGAGCCAATCAGCAGCCGGACAACTTGCCGGGCTGCTGCGGCCCATAAACGGCTTACTGCTTCGTCACCTGACCGTAGGCGATCACCGAGTTATCGGCTGCCTTGATCAGATAGACGATCGAACGTTGATACAGCGTCGTGCTGCCGGTAACCGGCAGGAACGTGATAGCGGCGTTCCCGGAGTAGGTCGTTCCGGAAGCCAGCAAGCAGGTACTCGTGGTGCCGCTCACCGTCATCGTGTAGAGGTTCTTGTTCGAACCCGGCGTCGTCAATGTCAGCGTCCCGGTGACGGGGCAGCCGGAAAGGTTGCCGGTGAAGCCGCCGGCGCCGTCGATGGTCAGCGTCGTCCCACTTTGCGCCCACGTTCCCGTTACGCTCGATTGCGTGACGGCAAGCGCGTTCGCCGGATCGTAGTTCAATGCCAGGTTCACCGTTTGGCCGTTGGCGACATAGCTGCCGTTCAAGGTTTGCTTCGCGCTGTACGTTCCGCTTCCCGACGAGGCCGTATAGCGGAAGCCACCTGTGCTCTCGAAACCGCTCGTCAATGTCCAGTTCGGCTCCGCGGGTGCCGCGATGCCGAAGAAGGTCGATGTGACGACCGTGAAGATGCCGCTCAGGTAGGAGATGTTGTTCGCCGGGTCCACCATGGCGGTCGTCCGCGAGGACGAGGAAGTCGTCCAGATGCCCTCGAAGCCATTGCCCGTGGCGGCAGTCGAGCCGGCCTGCGGGGACGTCAGGCTGGGCAGCGACTCGCCCGCGACGACGGGCGCCGACGAGGGCGCCGGTGCGCTGGCACTCGTGGCCGGCGCAGCGGTTTGAGCAGGCGGCGAACTGTCGCCTCCGCCACCGCCGCACGCAGCGAGCGTAAATGAACCGAACGCGGCAATGACTAAAGGTAGTTTTTCTTTCATTTTCATTATGATATTTAGCGTGCGGACCGTAGCTTCCGCAAAATGATTGTTGAACTCTCGATATGCCCGCGCAGAATCGCGCACCGATTTAAACGGCAGCAAAAGGGAAATCTTTAGTATTTTTTGAAGAAGCGTCTTTCAACTTCGAATGCGTTATTCGCCGTAGGTCGGTATGTGCGCGCTCTGAATGCATTGCGCATAAAACGAACGCCAAACGGTCTCGCTGTTCGAAAGAGAAGCGACTCGTGCTGTGCGCCAATTGAGTTTGTTTTCCGACGGAGATGAATGCCTCGACTTCAGGCATTCATTCGTCATTCAGGGGGGGCGCAATAGTCCGCGCAAGCTTCGCAAAGCTATTGGGCGCCGGGACGCGTATCGCTAATGCTATGTTCCCGGAGCCGCCAGTTTCTTGACGTAGGAGTGCCGGTGCAGGCGGGGTAGCGATCTGATCGACCGCTTGAAGGAAGAGTTGCTTGCGCTGAAACGAATATTAGATGCAGCCGTCATGCTAACGGCTAAAGAGTTCGTCTGAACTCCGTTTGCGAGACGCAGGCATTTCGCGGCCGGTTTCGCCGCGCTAAATGTGCGTCAACCGCGTGTATCGACCCATTCGTGCGCCCAACGTGCGGAGTGCTGCAATGCCTGCTCTTCGTCGGTGAAGTAGTCGAGCGAATAGAACTGGTAAAGCCCTTCAGCGCGTGCGCTGTCGGCGCGCTCGAGCAAAAGGTTGGACGAGAATGTACCGTCGGGCAAGCGATGCGCCGATGGTTTGATGGCATAGCCGTTGTAAAGGTGAATTTGTTGGTTTTGCATTTTATATTTTAATAATGTGCGAGTGCGCCTGCCGTGCGAACTTCTATTGAGTCGCGCGGACGAGTCGATTCAAAGCCATTGCGAGCCGAATCAGAACGCAGTCGGGAAGCTAAAGAGGGCGTTCAAGCCGAGGGGAGAATGAGGAGCAACGAGGCGATTGGCGCTTGAGCGAGCTGCCTGATACATGCAACTCAAAGCGATTCGCGCCAACTGTGGGAGACAAAGCTCCGCGAGGATGTCGCTGCAGCCCGATGTCCGTTGCCGGACACCGAGCCCTTCAAACTAGCTTACAGCGGCGTGATGTTGGCCGCTTGCAGACCCTTCGGGCCTTGCTTCGTTTCGAAGCTCACCTTCTGATTTTCAGCGAGCGTCTTGAAGCCGTTGCCGCTGATTTCGGAGAAGTGCGCGAACAGGTCGTCGCCGCCCTTGTCCGGGGTGATGAAGCCAAAGCCTTTGCTGTCGTTGAACCACTTAACGGTACCGGTATCCATGAAGAATCCTTGAGGAAATAAAATTGAAAATGTGCTCTGTGAAGGAGCGTTAGAAGCGTCAAGGAGGGAGAGGACAACGAATACCGCTGAGAGAGCGAGACATTGATGAACAGCAATCGAACTTCTTGAACTTCGGGTGCCACAGTAACCGCTCCGGCACAGCAGCGTCAACAGTTAACTTGTAACTGTTCTGTTGGGCGGCTCCATTAAGCGCGGCGAAGGCGCCGCAATGCGGCCCCGCTAGCGGCTTGCCCTTGTCTTCATCCTGTCGCCGCGACCATCGGTACGCGGCTGACGCGAGGATAATTTAGATGCCGACCTTGTGCGCGGTCACAATCAGACGCAAGCCAAGCGCGGCCACTGCGCTTGCGGCGACACGATCGATCCACGCCTTCCATTGCAGATAGATCTCGCGCGGACGCCTGCTCGAAAAGCACAGCGCGACGACTGTGTACCAGCCTGCTTCGATGGCGAAGATCGCGGGCGGTAATGCGAAGTAACACCATAGCGGCGGATGTTGCGGCAACAGCGCCGCGAAGATACTGCCGTAATAGACCGCCGTCTTCGGATTGCTCAGTTGGGTACTAAGGCCGATCCAGAAAGATTTGCGCGGATTCGTGGTAACGGTTTGCGTGGCGTCGAACGCGAGCGGTTTGGCGGCGCCGCGCCAGATCTTCGAGGCCAGATAGATCAGATAAAGCCCGCCGGCTACTTTGAGCCCGATGTAAAGCCATTCGACAGTAGCGAGCAACGTATATAAGCCGAGCAGCGCAATGCCGCTAAAGAAGACCCCGCCAATGCCCATGCCGAGCGCCGTCGCAAGACCGTCGCCGCGAGACAGGCCGATCGCATTGCGCGCGACGATGACAAAGCTCGGTCCCGGACTCATTGCGCCTAATAACAGCGCGGCGAGAATGGTGAGAATAGCGGTCGATGCTGGCATGGCAGTGTCTCCGTCGAGTGCATATGAATAGGGGCGTGTTGTCCAAACATAGCATGAGAGCGCGGCTCTCATCTAACAAGCAGTACGAGCAGTGTAAAGACATACGCATTCGCTGCAAGCAACATTATGCGAATGCTAGAATCGGCTTCCAGTCTTCCATATTGTTGAAGCTGCCTTGGAACACTGAGGCAGGCGGACGCAATGCCTGCTATCGCGACGAATTCCGCTTCATACAGGCGCCTTTGATCGTGCAAGCGATCTTCCATGATATCTACGAGTCGTTGTTGACTGTGCGCCAATTCCGTTCTCCGAATAACCGGCGCACGCGGCACAGAACCTGAAGTTGCATGCCATACCGCCCACAAACTCCTACATTTGCTTTTGGTTCTTCTGCCTGGCTCCGTTATATCGCGATATTTGGCCTCTTGTGGCTGAGCATCGGCTGGACATTCGGCGCGACTCACGAGTCTCCACGGCACTCTTCACTTGGCTATGCGCGTAACGTGAAAAAAGTCACGACTGGCGAGACCCGGTGGCGCGTCACACGCAAGCGCAAGCATGTCACCGACGACGAGCGTTCACAGCACGCGAGCAAGCTCACGCCCAAGTCGCGCCGTCAGGCATCGCGCACCGCACGCGAGCCGCGCGCTTCCAGACACCCTGCCAAACTGGCTGCGCATCGCAACCGGCGGCCTGCGTCGGCCGCACGCGTAATCGCTAATGCAACGCTTTCGGCTCGTACGAAGCATGCGGGCCTTCGTCTTTTGCCTCGTTGCGGATATACGCCCAGGTCGCGCGCGTTGCTACGGTCGCGTTCAGTCTTCGTTGTCGATGAAAGAACGCACACGGTGCTCGCAGAAAAGCAGGCCGATCGCGTCATGCCGATTGCTTCGATATCCAAACTAATGACGGCCGTCGTGTCTCTCGATACAAGGCGCTCACTGAATGAGCTGCTCAACGTTACTGTTCAGGATCAGGACTTCGACAAGTTCACCGGATCACGGCTTGGCGTTGGTTCGGTGCTGCCGCGCGATGACATGCTGCATATCGCGCTGATGTCGTCGGAGAATCGCGCTGCTGCGGCGTTGAGCCGCGATTACGCTGGCGGCCGGCCGAGCTTTGTCGCCGCGATGAATGCGAAGGCGCGCGCACTCGGCATGCGGCACACGCGGTTCGTAAATGGCACGGGGCTGTCACCGCAAAACGTATCGACGGCGCGAGATCTTGCTCGCCTCGTGGCTGCCGCTAGCCGCTATCCGTTGATCCGCGCTTATTCGACCGATCGGGATCAATTAGTGTTTCCCGGCGGACCGCGCACGCGTTTGAGTTATCACAACTCGAATGCGCTCGTGCGGGGCGGCGACCGGTCGATCGTATTGCAGAAAACAGGGTTCATTAACGAAGCGGGGCACTGCGTCGTCGTGCGAATGATCGTGCATGGAAGGCCGATCGACATTGTCGTGCTGGGTGCGCCAGGCCCGCACGATCATATCGCGGACGTGATCACGATTCGCCGCTGGCTTCGTTGCTCATTGCACTGACTAATGACTCATGCCCGCGCTTTTCTGCAGGCGAAAAAAAAGCCCGCGCAAGGCGGGCTCAACTACTCGGAGTTTCGCGATCCAGTCGCTAGACGGATCACTTTCAGTCTAGGTGAAAGCTTTACGAAAGTGTAGGGGAATCGCGTTATAGGTCGAAAAAAACCGTTTCCTTGTCGCCTTGCATGTAGATGTCGAAGCGATACACGTTGGCGGTGCTCGGCTCGCGGCGCGCGATCAGGGTTTCACGCCGGTCGGCCGGAACTGCCGCCAGCACGGGGTCGCGCTCGTTGGCTTGCGCTTCGTCCTCGAAATAAATGCGCGTGAACGTGTGAAGCAGCATGCCGCGCATCGTCACGATGACGTTTAAATGGGGCGCCTCGTCGGGGCTCACGCGGCCCGGTTTGACCGTCTCGACGACAAAGCGCTTTTGCGGGTCCGTGCCCGTGCCGACGCGTGCAAAGCCGCGAAAGCCCGTCTTGAGAATTTCCTCGCGCGATTCGGGGTAGTGGCCGTCGGCATCGACCTGGGATACTTCGAGCATGGCGTCGCCGACCACTTTGCCGTCACCGTCGAACACCTGTCCCACGATCGTGATGTGCTCGCCCGCCGCTTCGCGGTCGGCCACCACTGGCGTGAACAGGCTCCTGAAGTCGAAATCGTATTGCTGCGGGCACAGGCCGTACGCGAAATACGGTCCGACCGTCTGCGAGGGCGTTTGCTTGAGAGTGGTCATGGCTTAGCGCTCCATCGGAGTTTCGTTACGGCCGCGCAGCACGATGTCGAAGTCGTAGCCGAGCGCGTAGGCCTCTTGCGTGGTATCGAGCGAAAATTTCGCAATCAGTCGATCACGGGCCTGCTCAGGCGTGCCCTGGAAAATCGGATCGAACGCCAGCAACGGGTCACCGGGAAAATACATCTGCGTGACGAGGCGCGAACCGAAATGCTCGCCGAACAGCGAGAAGTGAATGTGATTCGGACGCCACGCGTTCGGATGATTGCCCCACGGATATGCGCCCGGCTTGATCGTCAGAAAGCGATAGCGGCCTTCGTTGTCCGTGATGCAGCGGCCCGCGCCCAGGAAGTTCGGATCGAGCGGCGCGTCGTGCTGATCCATTTTATGCACATAGCGGCCAGCCGCATTCGCCTGCCAGATTTCCACGAGAGTGTTGCGCACCGGGCGTCCGCCCTCGTCCAGCACGCGCCCCGTCACGATGATGCGTTCGCCAAGCGGTTCGCCGTTACGGACCGCGTTGCGCGTGAGATCGCTGTCGAGCGCGCCGAGGTCTTCGGTGCCGTAGACGGGCACGCGCTGATCGCGCAGCTTTTCCTTCAGCGGAATCAGCGGGCGTGTCGGGCCGCGTTTAACCGAGGAACCGTAGCCGGGATAGATGTATTCGGGATGCGACGCGAAATCGCGCGCGCTGAGAAAGGAATCGTCCATCAGTGTCTCCTTCGGGATTTGTGGGATAGGGCTTATCAACGGACTTTATCCAAACTGGACGGTTATGAAAAATGACGTTTTGGCGCTTTTCGTATAACCTTCCGTTATGCAACGCAGTCTCGCGGACAGCCGCGTCAAATTCCGTCACTTACAGTGCTTTCTGGCCGTAGCCCAGTTCGGCAGCGTCCAACGGGCCGCTGACAGCCTTTCGATTACGCAGCCGGCCGTCTCCAAGACGGTCGCGGAACTCGAAACCATTCTGGGCGTAAAACTCTTTGAGCGTGGCCGTCACGGGGCGGTGCCCACGCGGGAGGGGCAACTCTTCATGCCCCATGCAAGCGCGTGCGTCAGTGCGTTGCGGCAGGGCGTCGATCTGCTCGCGCGCGCGGAAGGCGCGGCCGCGGCCACGCTCGAAGTCGGGATTCTGCCGACTGTCGCGGCGGCGCTGATACCGCCCGTGCTCAAGCGTTTCGCGTCTCTCTGGCCGCGCGTGATCGTGCGCCTTGCAACCGGCGCAAATCCCGAATTGCTCGAGCGCCTGAAAGCGGGCACGATCGAATTTGCCATCGGGCGACTAGCCGATCCCGAACGAATGGTGGGGCTGAGCTTCGAGCAGTTGTTCACCGAACCGCTGATTGCAGTCGTGCGCGCGGGGCATCCGCTCGATGCAGCGCCCGGTTTGCCCTCGGCCGCATTGCAGGATTTCACAGTCGTGTTGCCGCCGTTCGGAACGCTGATCCGGCAGTCGGCGGAAAGTTTGTTGAGCGCCTGGGGTGTGCCGCCGCTGTCGGCGTTCGTGGAAGTGCTGTCGGTCTCGACCGGCCGTGCGCTGACGCTCGAGAACGACGCCGTGTGGTTTGTGCCGCTCAGCGCGGTGGAGTACGAACTGGCGCACGGCATGCTTGTGCGTCTTCCGTTGCCGTTCGCGGGCACCGGCGAGCCGGTTGGCTTGATCCGGCGCTCGGACACGCAGCCGTCAGCAGTGGGAAGGGCTTTTATCGACGCTGTGCGAGAAGTTGCTCAGTTGCGAATGGCCGCTAGCGCGAGCAGGCCCGCGGGCAACGCTGCACGCAAGCGTGCGCGCCGCGCAACGTCGACAACTTGATGCACAAAGCGCAGCGAACGGTGCTACGCGATTAGCTGCGCGCGCGCACCGGCTGCGGCTCTGTGAACCAGTCAGTACAAAATGAAGTTGCGAACGTCACGCTAGCCGGTGTACAAACACGTTGCAAAAGCCGTCGCCGACCGCGTGATGCAGCGCCGCGCTGCGAGTCGAGACGGGTTGCAAAGACATTGGAAACACGGAAACAGCGTCGTAAGACAGTACAAGGAGATTGCCATGCCTAGCGACTTGCCCACTCCAGACGCCGCGCTTCGCGCCGTGTCGGCGCCTGAGCACAATCCGCTCGGCACGGCCGGGCTGGAATTCGTGGAGTTTGCCTCGCGCGATCCGCAGGCGCTGGGCGAGACCTTCACCAAGCTCGGCTTCAAGGCAATCGCACGCCACATCAGCAAGGACGTCACCCTGTTCCGGCAGGGCGAAATGAATTTCCTGATCAACGCGGAGCCCGATTCGTTTGCTGCGCGCTATGCCGAAGAGTACGGCGCGGGCATTTGCGCGATCGGCATTCGCGTGGCCGACGCGCAACGCGCTTTCGACCGCGCGATCGAACTCGGCGCGTGGGCTTTCGAAGGCGAGAGGATCGGCGCCGGCGAGTTGCTGATTCCGGCGATTCAAGGCATTGGCGATTCGCATATCTACTTTGTCGACCGTTGGCGCGGACGAGGCGGGCAACGCGGCGGCCTTGGCGATATTTCGATCTTCGACATCGATTTCCGTCCGATCCAGATCGACACTGCGCACGCCGACCTCAGCCATGCAGGCACGGGTCTCGTCGCCGTGGATCACCTGACGCAAACGGTCGGCGAGGGTCGCATGCAGGAATGGCTCGACTTTTACCGCGACCTGCTCAACTTCCGCGAGATTCATGAGCTGCACGCGAACTGGCATGTGTCGGCCGAATCGCGCGTGATGGTGTCGCCGTGCGGTGCGATCCGCATCCCGCTGTACGAAGAGGGCACGCGCCGGACCGACCTGATGCACGAGTACTTGCCGGATCATCCGGGCGAGGGCGTGCAACACCTGGCGCTTGCCACAGATGATATTTTCGCGTGCGTCGAGCAGTTGCTTGCAAACGGCGTGGAATTCGTCGAGCCGCCTCCGCGCTATTACGAGCTGCTGGACGCGCGCTTGCCAGGACACGGTCTCGACGTCGAGCGGCTAAAGCGCACGCACGTTCTGGTGGATGGCGAGATCGGCACGGACGGTGTGCCGCTGCTGTTTTTTCAGACCTTCGTGCGTCGCGGTGCGGGCGAGATTTTCTTCGAGATCGTGCAACGCCAGGGACATCATGGATTCGGTGAAGGTAACCTCAGCGCGCTCGCGCGGGCGCGCGAGCAAGCCGGCGCCTGAGGTCAGATTTCGCGCTGCTTTTTCGGCGACTCATTAACGGCCGGTGCTTGCGGAATGTCGGCGCTGGTCGCCATCCATAATACTTCGGCATCCTCTTCACTTGTCGAGACCGCGGCGTGCCCGGTGCGGCTGTCGAAGTACAGGCTGTCGCCGGCGTTCAGATGTGTCGGGGCGTACAACTCGGAGTGAAGGCACACGCTGCCGCTGATCACGTACAAGAACTCTTCGCCTTCATGACGGCCCCAGTCGTCGAACGCGTCCAGCGTGTGCGCCGAGATGCGGATTCGGAACGGCAGCATTGCTTTGTGCGCGAGGTCGGTCGCAAGCAACTCCATCTGATAGCCGCGATACGCGTGACGTTGCCCTTCGCCCTTGCGCGTCAGCGCGCGACGTCCGCTTGCGCTCACTTTGGGCATCGAGCCGAACAACTCGCCGATTTCGATCTTCAACCCGAGGACGATCTTTTGCAGGACGTCGAAAGTGGGGGACATGAGGCCGTTTTCCACTTTGGATAGAGTCGAGCGAGAAACGCCGCAAAGGCGGCTCGCCGTTTCGAGCGTCAAATCCTGCGACTGGCGGGCAGCGCGGACGCGACGGCCAAGATCGGTCGTCGAGGGTTCAGCGGGCTTGGTGATCTGGGTGTCCATGAGGTCTGCTGCTTTCGTTGCTATCTGAGCGGTAGTTTGCTGTTTCCGATAATAACATTTAGCGCGGATCGTGAAGTTAGCGCCTCCGCTGCCGATTTGGCTGTCGGCGCAATTGCAGATGATGGTCGGACTTTCTGATTGGAAACAGGGGGTATGCGTGCATTCAGCGTTTAATAGGCTCCGCGCTGCGGCATTTCGGCCGCTGTCGTTGCCAAAAGGCTGTTTAAAACCTTTCGATGACATAAAACTGACTCAACGCAATTTGATATGCCCGTCGTCATGTGCATTAACTTAGGTTAAAAACGCGTGATTGGATTGATTTATTGCCGCAATGTATTACGATGCTCAAACTAAAAATAGCATCAAGAAGATAAACCCTCATGTCGCAGAATCGGAAGAAACGCCAATCGGGGAATAAGGCACGCAGGAGGCCCTTGGGAAAAGCGCAGTTATTACCGCACACGGCCGCGTACGTGCGTGAACAGTCGCTCTGCTGGCATCTGGCGTTGGCTGCGTTCAAAACCGGAAACGGTAATGGCGATTTGCTTGCCAAAATCGTCAAGGCGCTTTATCTCGCCTGGTACCTTCAGGAGGCAGGTTTTGGTGCGGTGGAGCGCGAGGTTTATCTTGATGCTGAACGTATTCTCGATGTCGCAGCTTCGTGTGCAAGCCGGGGTGTTTGGGTTATCGAAAGCGCGGATTGTCCGCCTATTATCCAGATTCTCGATCTACATGAACGGCAATTGCTTTGTGCGCCTGTGTTCGCTGTCGCCGAGGCGGAATCATGCGTAGTGCGTTTTGGAAAAAGCGAGAAAAGGGCGCCGTGGTGATGCAGTCCTGTAAATTGCATGGTTCATCGCGACAATCCATCTGCTCGAAGCGCTCCTAACTGCCCGAAGCGGCAGAGGACCAGCCGTAGCCAGGCGCGCTGCTTGCTCATACAGTGCAGACCCAAATGCATGGAGCGCGAAAATGCCGAACAACGATTCAGACGAAATGGACGACCAGGGCAACGCTTCGAAGGCTACCGGAGCTTCAGGAGGCGGCTCGTTCGGTAATCAGCGCGGCGCACCAGTCACTGGTGGCGCGCCGGAGAACGGACAGAGAGGCGAAGGCGAGGTGCATCCTGCGCCAGATACCAATCCGCGAGGCAATCGCGCCCACGAAGCAACCGAGGGGCAGGACAACGGGCAAGATAAGGCATAAGCCAAGCACACGCAGAGCGTTGACGGCGATATGCATAGCAACACGGTCGGCGGCGTTGCCGCGCAGCAGGGCAACTCCCGGATAGGCGACAGCGCCCGGCCGTACGGTTAGACGTCGAGCGATAGCGATTGCCGCGGTACAACGCGTGGTTCGGGACGGCGGTGTTCGGACGTAATGGGTGCTGGAAACCTCGAACGGGGCCAACAATGACAGAAGCACGGACACGACTCAATTCCCGACGACGACCCTGAACGATTCTGGCCAACACGAGTTGGCACGCTGACAAGTGGCCCGCCGCAACGCTTCGCTCTTTGCGAAGCAACGAAGGGTAGATCCGCACTAGAAAGTCGACGGTCATTGGGACTGGCAGTCTTCCCGATCGCCTGGGAGACGTCTATGAACCGCAACATGTATCTGCACAAATGTGCGCTGTCCTGGCGCCGGGTAGTGTCGACCGGCCTGCTTGCCATCTTCTGTATTGCCTGTAGCGGCGGCTCGGGCGGCGACTCCAGCACGAGCAGTACGAACGGCGGAAGCGGGTCCGGCGGAACGGGCACCGGCGGGACCGGCTCGGGTGGCTCGGGCGGTTCGGGCTCGGGTGCAACGTCTTCTGCGAGCGACGTTCTGACGTATCACAACGACCTCGCCCGTACCGGACAGTACCTTGCGGAGACGACGCTGACGCCCGCCAACGTTAACCCGACCGGATTTGGCAAGGTTGCGTTCCTCGCGGCAGACGGCAAGGTCGACGCTCAACCGCTCTACGTCAGCAATCTCCCCATTGGCGGCACGGCGCACAACGTCGTCTACGTCGTGACCGAGCACGCCAGCGTATACGCATTCGACGCCGACACCAACACACAACTGTGGCAGCGCTCCCTGCTTGGCTCCGGCGAGACGACGAGCGACGATCGTCACTGCGGTCAGATCACACCGGAAATCGGCATCACGTCGACACCGGTCATCGACCGCACGCGCGGCACGGCGGGCGTCCTGTACGCGGTCGCAATGAGTAAAGATGCGAGCGGAGGCATTCATCAACGCCTGCACGCAATAGATCTCGTGACAGGATCGGAGGCGCTTGGTGGTCCCACCGAGATCACGGCCACCTACCCTGGAACCGGCGCGAACAGCAGCAACGGTGTCACCGCTTTCGACCCTCAGCAATACGCGGAGCGCCAGGCGCTAACCCTCGTCAACGGCAATGTCTATCTTGCATGGACGTCGCACTGCGACCAGGGCACTTACGGCGGTTGGGTCATGGCCTACAGCGCGGATACGCTTACGCAGACAAGCGCGCTGAACCTCACACCAAACGGAAGTGAGGGCTCGGTCTGGATGAGCGGTGCGGGTATGGCATCCGACGGCGCATTCCTGTACCTCCTCGACGCGAACGGCACTTTCGACGCAACGCTGAATGCGCAGGGTTTCCCCATTGCAGGCGACTATGGGAACGCCTTCCTTAAGCTGTCGACGTCGCCGAGGCTCGGTGTGGCCGACTATTTCGCAACTTTCGACACTGTCGTGCAATCAGCAAGGGACGCGGATCTCGGATCGGGCGGTGCATTGGTACTGCCGGACCAGGCAGACGCAAGCGGCACGACCCGGCATCTCGCCTTGGGAGCGGGCAAGGATTCGAAGATCTACGTGGTCAATCGCGATTCGATGGGCAAGTTCAACACGAGCGCCAACCAGATCTGGCAGGAGATCGACGGGCAACTGCCGGGAGGCGTTTTCGGCATGCCCGCCTATTACAACCATGTCGTGTATTTCGGCTCCGTGGGCGACAATCTCAAGGCGTTTCCGGTGACCGCTGCACTCCTGGCAACGAGCCCCGCATCGCGCAGTCCCGGCACTTTCCCTTACCCAGGCGCCACGCCCAGCGTTTCGGCGAATGGCGCGTCGAATGGGATTGTCTGGGCCGCCGAGAACGGCGCCGTTGGCGCGCTGCATGCCTTCAACGCCGGCGATCTGAGCCAGGAACTCTACAACAGTAACCAGTCCGGGACGCGAGACACATTCGGCGCGGGAAACAAGTTCATTACGCCAATGATCGCGCACGGGCACGTATACGTGGGCACGACCAACGGCGTGGCGGTATTCGGTTTGTTGAAATAGAAAAGAAGCTGAAGCTCGCGGCGCCCGGCCAAGCGCGGCGAGCTTCAACTGCCGATTACCCTCTTCGCCCTCTTTTTCCTGACTCCGGGCTCGACTCCCACGCGCAGATCTCGCCGCTTAACCGCATCGACGACAGCGCGAGCGACCTGCTCGAATTCCTCCTCCCGCTGCGACAAATAAAGCCATTTGCCGAGTACGGGATGCGGCGCGAGATGCACAAACTCGGCAATGAGATCTGCATGCCGATCACGCGACGTGCACACCAGCAGTCCATTCCAGGGCTCCTCGCCGTCGCCGACCGCCAGGCAGAGCAAGCCATCTACATAAGCCGCTTCGAAGCCGAATAAGCGCTTCCTCAGAAAGCCGGGATCGTCTTCGAAAGGCTCGAAGATCCACAGCAAAGAATTCTTAACGGATGAACCCATGACCGCTCCTGTTTGCGAGCGATCATCTTAAGGCGAAGAGACTGCAGAGAGGAAACGCACAGTCTCAAAGCGCCTTGCGCGATAGCAACTCAGGCCTGCAACCGGCCATAGCGCAAAAGTGCAACGCTCACTTGGCAGGCGCGGCGGCTCCCGCTTGCGACGAACCCGTCGCCGTAGAACCGTAGCCGGTGGTATCGCTCTGAGCCATCGCATTTTGCGCAGCAATGCGAGCTTCGGCTGCTTGAATGTCCGCAGGGTAAGTCGCATCCACAGCAACGGCCGGGTTGTATCCCGCCTGCTCGATCTGCTTCAGCTGAGCCTTCACTTCCGCGCGCGTGAGCGGCTGCTCCGACTGTGCAAACGAGACGACTGGCGCGGCCAGAACAACAACCAGCGCGACTGTTTTGATAAGCGATTTCATGATGCTTCCCTCCGGGAACGATGTACTCCGATGCCGCAGCGGATCGTCGGCACCATTCGCGGATTTTAGGAAGCCCTTATTCCAGGGAAAACCCCCAATGCTGTAATTCACTCTTGCAGCAAATGACAAGTCGGCGTGCTGTAATGGACGGCGTAAACAATGAAGGCACTTCGTCAAACGCCGTGGCGCACGTCGACCTTGTACGCGGTGACTTGCCGGTAGGTGTCTCCTGCCCGAACGATTACATCGCTCTGTTCCGCCGGCATGTTCACCTGGTTCGGAAAGCCGCCTGCTTCGAGGCAAAGCCCTGCATGTGCCTGATAAACCACACCGCCGCGTCCCGCGTCTCCTTTCAACCAGTTGCCGCTGTAAAACTGCAAGCCACGCTGGTCGGTTGACACGGTCAATTCCCGTCCGCTCCCCGGATCGTAAAGACACGCGACTTCGCGCATATGACCGGCTTGATTGGCGCCAGAAGCCGCGTCGCGCAGCACGTAGCAATGATCGAAGCCGCCCGCTTGCACGAGTTGTCCGTGCGGCCAGTCGAGGCGGGCGCCAATCGGCGCGCTCTGCCGGAAGTCGAATGCATTGCCCGCTACATCCGCAAGCCTGCATGGAATCATCGCTGCATCGACTTCGAAGAATTGATCGGCGTCGATCGACAGCATGTGTCCGCGAATATCCGCGCCCGCGCGGCCAGTCAGATTGAAGTACGCATGACTCGTCAGATTCAGCGGCGTGGCGGCGTCGGTAACGGCTTCGTATTCGATGGTCAACGTGCCGTCATCGTCGAGCGTATAGCGCACCTGCGTGGTCACGTTGCCTGGAAAGCCCGCGTCGCCTTCCGGCGACTCGAGCCGCATGAGCAGCGATCCGTTGTCCTCGCTGACATCCCACATCGCACGGTGGAAGCCCACGCTTCCCCCATGCAGCAGGTTCGCGCCCTCGTTGCGGTCGAGCGTGTACTCGATGCCATCGAGCGTAAAACGGGCGTCGGCAATGCGATTCGCCCAGCGGCCGATCAGCCCGCCCATATAGGTCGTGGCCGCGACGTAATCTGCCGGTGCGTCATGCCCGAGCAGAATATCGCCGAGACGTCCGGTGCGATCCGGCGCATGCCACGAAACCAGCGTCGCGCCCAGGTCGCTGATGGCGACCTTCATGCCGTGCGCGTTGCGCAGCGTGAAGAGCCGTACCGGATCGCCGCCATTGAGCGCGCCCCACGGCTCGGATGAAAGTTGTGCGATGCTGATCATGTCGTCGATAAAAATTTGAGAAGTAAAGGCATGCTCAGCCTGGCGTGGAAGCCTGAGTCGAGTTCACGCGATCCTGGTACTCGCGCGGCGTGCAACCGAGTTCACGCCGGAAAACCGCATACATGTATTGCAGCGACGTGAAGCCGCAACGTATCGCCACTTCCGCACTCGATGCATCGCGCTTCGCAAGCAGCGCCTTCGCGACATCCAGTTTATGGCGCAGGATTTCCTGATGCACGGTGCATTTTCGTTCGCGTCGGAAGTACTCTTCCAGCGACGAGCGCGACACGCCTACGTAATCGGCCACCTGTTCGGTGCGAATGCCCTGGCACGCGTACTGACGGATGAAGTGCCGCGCGCGCATCACATACGGACTCGCGAGCGGTTCGTGTCGTGTCGACTCGAGCACGTTGATTCCGACGGGCGGCACGAGAATGCGCCGCCCAGGAAAGCGCGCACCGCGCAGCATCTGATGCAAAAGGTGGGCAGCGGTGCGCCCCATTTCTTCGGTGCCCTGTATCACGGAGGAAAGCGGAATGCGCGTGAGCGTCCGCGTTAGCGGGTCGTTGTCGATGCCGATAATCGCGACTTCTTCCGGTACCGAAATGCCCGCGATCAAGCACGCTTGCAGTAAATGGCGCGCGCGCGCATCGGTCACGGCAATAATGCCGACGGGCTTAGGCAACTCGCGCAGCCACGCAGTCAGCTGTTCGGTCGCCTGGTTCCATGAAGGCGCGCTGGTCGAGAGTCCGCGATAAATCTCGCCCTGAATCTGCTCGGCGCTGTGTCCGTCCGTGCTGCGCAGATGAGCGAACGCAAGTTCGCGCTGCTGCGCCCAGCGGTTCTCTTGCGCTTGCGGCAAGCTGTACAGCGCAAAGTGTTCGAGGCCGGCGCCAATTAAATGCGTATAAGCCAGTGAAACGAGCTTGCTGTTATCGGTCGCGATATAGGGTAAATCCGGGGGATACTGTGACGGGTCTTCGAACGACGAGCCCACCGCGACGACCGGCAATGGGCAATCGCGCAATGCTTCACTCACGGCAGGATCGTCGAAATCCGCAATGATTCCGTCGCCGTCAAAGCGCTCGATACCCGTCAAGCGGCAACGAAAATCTTCTTCCAGAAAGAGGTCCCACGCCACGCGTGTGGACAGCAGATAGTTACCAATGCCGGTAATGATCTCGCGATCGTAGACCTTGTTCGCGTTGAACAGCAGTGCGATCCGATGGGTCGTCTGTGGAGTTTGCGGACGGGTCATGGCGGTGCTCGGCATGCGGATAGTCAAACCCGCAAAGCCTTCGTCTCCTATGTCGACAGAGTAGGCGCTGCAGCGTCTATCTCCGGTTCGATGTTTTTAAGCGTCCGGTTATTCTAGGCCGCCAATCGCGCACCAGTGCAAAACAAAATGGCGGGCGGTGAGAAACATCAAGCACGCTGCGCAATTTCGCAATTGCCGATGCTTGCGGCAAGCGGCAGCATGGCGTCACCTTATTGACCGGCGCGGCCACGTCCGCACGGGTTGCAGTGCAACAAATACTGGAGACGCTGATGTCCTACTTCGAACACATTCCCGAGATCCGTTATGAAGGCCCGCAGTCGGACAACCCGCTTGCGTACCGTCACTACGACAAGAACAGGAAGGTACTCGGTAAAACCCTCGAAGAACATCTGCGCATTGCGGTGTGCTACTGGCATACGTTCGTCTGGCCGGGTGTCGATATTTTCGGTCAGGGCACATTCAAGCGCCCATGGCAGCAGTCCGGCGACGCAATGGAAATGGCGCATCTGAAAGCGGATGCCGCGTTCGAATTTTTCTCGAAGCTGGGCACGCCGTATTACACGTTTCACGATACCGACGTGGCGCCCGAGGGCAGCAACCTGAAAGAATACAGCGAGAACTTTTCCCGCATAGTGGACTACCTCGCACGCAAACAGCAGGACACCGGTATCAAGCTGCTGTGGGGCACGGCCAACCTGTTCTCGCATCCGCGTTATGCTGCGGGCGCGGCCACGAGCCCCGATCCAGAAGTATTTGCATTTGCCGCGACACAGGTACGTCATGCACTCGACGCCACACAACGGCTAGGCGGCGAGAACTACGTGTTGTGGGGCGGACGCGAAGGCTACGACACGTTGCTCAATACCGATCTCGTGCGCGAACGCGATCAACTCGCGCGCTTCCTGCATATGGTCGTGGACCATGCGCATAAGATCGGCTTCAAAGGCTCGCTGCTGATCGAGCCGAAACCGCAGGAGCCGACCAAGCATCAATACGATTACGATGTCGCGACCGTGCACGGATTCCTGCTGCAATATGGGCTTGCGAAAGACATTCGCGTGAACATCGAGGCGAATCATGCAACCCTTGCCGGCCACTCGTTTCATCACGAGATCGCAACGGCTTTTGCATTCGATATCTTCGGCAGCGTAGATGCGAACCGCGGCGACCCGCAAAACGGCTGGGACACAGATCAATTCCCAAATAGTGTGGAAGAACTGACGCTCGCGTTTTATGAAATCCTCAAGCACGGCGGGTTCACCACGGGCGGCATGAACTTCGACTCGAAAGTGCGTCGGCAAAGTGTCGATCCGGAAGATCTGTTTTACGGTCACATTGGCGCGATCGACAACCTCGCGCTCGCCGTGGAACGCGCGGCTGTGCTGATCGAAAACGACCGTCTCGACCAGTTCAAACGCCAGCGTTATGCAGGTTGGGACGCCGAGCTTGGACGCAAGATCCTGTCGGGCGACTTCTCGCTGTCGGCGCTCGCCACCGAAGCGCTGTCGCGCGATCTGAACCCGCGCCACGCGAGCGGCCAGCAGGAGCGCATGGAAAACATCGTCAATCAGGCGATTTATAGCGGACGCTGACGAGCACTGTTGCACGTGAATAAAACGCGCGGACATATACCGCGCGAATAAAAAAGCTTTGGGTTGTCGCTTGTCCGGACCTGCGGCTCGCAGCGCAGGCCGTCCAATCCGGAATTCCGGCTATCAAAAGAAGGAGACAGAAATGAAATTCGCAACACGTCGTACTGTACTGGGTTCGCTCGTATGTGGAGCGGTGCTGGCCAGCCTGTCACTGGCGGCGCCGCTTGCGCATGCCAGCAAGGATCATCCGGAGATCGGCTTCTGTATCGACGACCTGCGCGTCGAACGCTGGTCACGCGACCGTGACTATTTCGTCGCAGCTGCGGAAAAACTCGGCGCGAAAGTATCCGTGCAATCTGCCGATGCCAGCGAGGCGCGGCAAATCTCGCAGATTGAAAACCTGATCTCGCGCGGCGTCGATGTCATCGTGATCGTGCCGTTCAATTCCAAGACGCTCGGCAACGTGGTCGCCGAAGCCAGAAAGGCGGGCATCAAGGTCGTTTCATATGACCGCCTGATTCTCGATGCCGACGCTGACGCCTACATCTCGTTCGACAACGAGAAGGTGGGAGAACTGCAGGCGGAAGGCGTTTATAAAGCGCAACCGAAGGGCAACTACTTCCTGCTTGGCGGCGCGCCGACCGACAACAACGCGAAGATGCTGCGCGAAGGACAGCTCAAAGTGCTGAAGCCCGCCATCGACAAGGGCGATATCAAGCTGGTCGGGCAGCAATGGGTGCCGGAGTGGAGCGCATCCACCGCGCTGCGCATCGTGGAAGACGCGCTAACCGCCAACAACAACAAGATCGACGCAATCGTTGCGTCGAACGACGGAACCGCCGGCGGCGCGATCCAGGCACTGGCCGCTCAGCACATGGCCGGGAAAGTGCCCGTCTCGGGTCAGGACGCCGACCTCGCAGCAGTCAAGCGGCTGATTGCGGGCACGCAGACCATGACCGTCTACAAACCGCTGAAGCTGATTGCTGGCGAAGCGGCAAAGCTCTCGGTCGCGCTGGCGAAGGGCGAGAAGCCTGCCTTCAATGCGCAATACGACAACGGAAAGAAGAAGGTCGACACGGTGCTGCTGCAGCCTACGTTGCTCACCAAGAGCAACGTGGATGTAGTCATCAAGGACGGCTTCTACACCCAGGCCCAGCTCGCGAGCCAATGAGCGTAACGTGCGCGCGGTTCACGTCGATACATAACGTATCGGCATGAACGCGCGCCCTGCAGCGAGGCATAGCGAATGACGCAACCGTTACTGACGATGCGCGGCATCGTCAAAGCGTTTTCAGGTGTAAAAGCACTCGACGGCATCGACCTGACGGTCTCGCCGGGCGAGTGCGTCGGCTTGTGCGGTGAGAACGGCGCAGGCAAATCCACGCTGATGAAAGTACTGTCCGGCGTGTATCCGCACGGGACCTGGGATGGAGAAATAACCTGGGAAGGCAAGCCGCTTAAGGCAACGAGCATACGCGACACCGAACGCGCGGGCATCATCATCATTCACCAGGAGTTGATGCTGGTGCCCGAGTTGTCGGTAGCGGAGAACATCTTTCTCGGCAATGAAATCACCCTGCCGGGCGGCCGCATGAACTACGCGGCGATGTACCAGCGCGCTGACGAATTGCTGCGCGAAATCGGCATTAGCGGAATCAACGCGGCGCAACCCGTCATGAATTATGGCGGCGGCCATCAGCAGTTGATCGAGATTGCCAAGGCGCTGAACAAGCAGGCGAAGCTGCTCATTCTCGATGAACCGTCCTCTTCGCTAACTTCGTCCGAGATTGCGATTTTGCTCGACATCGTGCGCGATCTGAAGCGGCGCGGCGTGGCCTGCGTCTACATCTCGCACAAGCTCGACGAGGTCGCTGCAGTTTGCGACACGATTAGCGTGATTCGCGACGGACGGCATGTCGCCACCGAACCAATGCACGCGCTCACCACCGACCGCATTATTTCGTTGATGGTCGGCCGGGAGATCAAGAACCTGTTTCCCCGCGAGCCGCATCCGATCGGCGACGTCATTTTCGAAGCGCGCAACGTAACCTGTTTCGACGTAACGAATCCGCGCCGCAAGCGCGTAAGCGATGTGTCGTTCGAACTGCGGCGCGGCGAGATTCTAGGCGTGGCAGGTCTGGTCGGCGCTGGTCGCACGGAATTGATGCAGGCGATCTTCGGCGCTTATCCTGGCGTGAGCGAGGCAACGGTTGTGATGGAAGGCAAGACCGTGAAGATCCGCGCGCCGATCGACGCGATTCGCGCGGGCGTCGGCATGGTGCCTGAAGACCGGAAGCGGCATGGCATCGTGCCTGGTTTAAGTGTCGGCCACAACATTACTCTCGCGGTTCTGCAGCGCTTTTCTTCTGGAGGACGTATCGATTCGGCCGCCGAACTCGACACGATTCACACGGAAATGAAGCGGCTCTCCGTGCGCGCCGCGCATCCGATGTTGTCGATCGCGAGCCTTTCGGGCGGCAATCAGCAAAAGGCGGTACTCACGCGAATGCTGCTGACCGACCCGAAAGTACTGATCCTCGATGAACCCACGCGCGGGGTCGATGTCGGCGCTAAATTCGAAATCTACAAACTCATCTTTCAACTGGCGCAGCGCGGCATGTCGATCGTGATGGTGTCGTCCGAATTGCCTGAGGTACTCGGCATCAGCGATCGTGTGCTGGTGATCGGCGAGGGCGAATTGCGTGGCGATTTCGTCAACGACGGCCTCACGCAGGAAGACATTCTCAGCGCCGCTATCCGTCCCGTGCAGCGAGTCCCGAACCCAACCGCAGCGAGTGCCGCATGACGCCCGACGTTACTTCACAACGCGCCGACGATACCGCGCCGCGAGGCGCATTCGGCGGCTCACAGCGTATCCAGCAACTGTTCGCGCGTTACAAGATTCTCGCGTTGCTGATCGCCGTGGCCGCGATCTGGATTTTCTTTTCGGTTCTAACGCATGGCGCCTTCGTGACGCCGCGCAATCTGTCGAACCTGCTGCGGCAAATGTCGATTACCGGCATGCTCGCATGCGGCATGGTCTTCGTGATCATTGCGGGCGAGATCGATCTGTCGGTGGGTTCATTGCTCGGTTTGCTCGGCGGCGTGGCCGCGATACTCGACGTGAACCGCCATTGGCCGATAGGCGTCACGTTGCCGGTGGTGATGCTGCTCGGCGTGCTCGTCGGCGTTTTCAACGGATGGTGGTCCACATACCGGCGCGTACCTTCGTTCATTGTCGGCCTGGGCGGCATGCTCGCCTATCGCGGCATTCTGCTCGGCGTGACGGGCGGCTCGACCATCGCGCCGGTGTCCGACGGTTTCGTGTTCGTCGGGCAAGGCTATTTGCCGACGCTTGCAGGCGATACGCTCGCCGTGGTGTTGTTCGTACTGCTCGCGTTTTTGACCATACGTCAACGCCGCAATCGCGAGCGCTACCAGTTGAGCGTGGTGCCGGTCTGGCAGGACGTCGCAAAGGTGATCGGCGCAGGTGTGATCCTGGCGGGCTTCGTTGCGACGCTCGATCGTTATGGCGGCATTCCGGTGCCCGTTCTGTTGCTGCTTGCGCTACTCGGCATTTTTACGTGGATTGCCACGCAGACCGTGTTCGGACGACGCATCTACGCGGTCGGATCGAACCTCGAGGCGACGCGTCTTTCTGGCGTCAACACGAATCGCGTAAAGCTGGCTATTTTCGCGTTGATGGGCCTGATGTGCGCGTTCGCGGGGATTGTGAACACGGCGCGGCTCGCGGCAGGTTCGCCATCGGCGGGCTCGATGGGCGAACTCGACGCGATTGCGGCGTGCTTTATTGGCGGCACGTCGATGCGTGGCGGTTCCGGCACCGTGTACGGCGCGTTGATCGGCGCGCTCGTGATGGCAAGCCTCGACAACGGCATGTCGATGCTCGACGTCGACGCCTATTGGCAGATGATCGTGAAAGGCAGCATTCTCGTGCTGGCCGTCTGGATCGATGTGGTGTCGGGTTCGAACAGGCGGTGAGGTGGTTGGCTATGGGGCGGCCCCGCCCCAAGTCACCGCCCGTCACCCACAATTAATGAAGTACCCCACGACTCCCGGCCAACCCCTTGCCATGAAGAAAGCCGCGAGTCGGCGCCTCCATCGCTTCATCCGACGAATTTAAGTTCGCGCCCGCTTCCCCGTCTTACTACTATTGCGGGGAACGCAGGGCGCGAAGTGGCGCCTTCACAGCTTGTTACCGGCGGCAAGCGGATAGGCAATCGTCATGAAGCGCAGAACCTTCCTTGTTGGCGGCGCGGGTGCATTCGGCGCGTTGCTGGTCGGCTGGTCTGTGCTGCCCGCGCGGCAACGCCTCACCACGGCCGCGCCGCTGCCGGTCGAGGGCACACAAGCGGCGCTCAACGGCTGGGTCAAGATCGCGTCGGACGATACCGTCACGGTCATGATGTGCAAAGCGGAAATGGGCCAGGGCATCCATACCGGCCTCGCGATGGTCCTCGCGGAAGAACTGGACGCCGACTGGTCGCGCGTGCGAGTCGAAGACGCGCCGATCGACAACATCTACAACAGCGTGCAGAGCGTCATTGACGATCTGCCGTTTCGTCCCGATCACGACAGCATCACGAAGCGGACGATCGTCTGGTACACGCGCAAACTGATGCGCGAGGCCGGCACGATGATGACGGGCGGATCATCGAGCATTAACGACCTGTGGACACCGATGCGCGAAGCAGGCGCCTCGGCGCGCGCGATGCTGATCGCGGCTGCGGCGGCGCAATGGCACGTGCCGGCCGGCGAGTGCGTCGCGCACGGCGGATACGTGAGTCATCCGTCGGGTCGTAAGGCGAGCTTTGGCGAGTTGTCGTCGATGGCGGCTCAGCAAGCTTTGCCCCACAAGGTCACGTTGAAAGACCCCGCCGGTTTCAGGCTGATCGGCAAGCCGCTGCCTCGTATCGAGGCCGCTTCGAAGCTGAACGGCACCGCGCGTTTCGGCATTGACGCGTTGCCCGACGGCCTGCTCTACGCGAGCGTCGTCATGTGTCCCACGCTCGGCGGCACGGTCGCGAGCTTCGACGCCGCGTCGGCGGCGAAAATGCCGGGCTGCATCAAGGCTCTCGCCTTCCCGCCGTATAACGGCGGCACGGGCGGCGTTGCGGTGATTGCAAACAACCCGTTTCGCGCGATGAACGCGGTCGACGCCATCAACGTAACGTGGAAGCACGGCGCCGCGGCATCACTGTCGAGCGCGGAAGTGGAGCACCGCCTCGCGCTCGCACTCGACGACGGCGACGGCCACGCGTACTACCATCGCGGCGACATTAACGACGCATTGAGCCGCGCGGCCCACACCGTCAGCGCCGAATATCACGCGCCGTATCTCGCGCACGGTGCAGTCGAACCGCTCAATTGCACGGTGCAGGTCGCGGACGGCGCGGCGACCGTATGGGTGTCGACGCAAGTGCCGGCGCTCGCGCGGCATCACGTAGCCAAGGTTTTGCATATCGACGATGACAAGGTCACCGTGCATGCGCAGTTGCTGGGCGGCGCGTTCGGGCGGCGTCTCGAACTGGATTACATTGCACAGGCCGCGTTGATTGCACGCGAGGCGGACGGCCATCCCGTTCAAACGTTGTGGTCGCGCGCGCAAGACTTCACGCATGACTTCTATAGGCCGGCATGCGTTGCCCGGTTGAGGGCCGGTCTCGACAACAACGGCAAACTGATTGCGTGGCACAGCGCATCCGCGAGTCAGGCGATCGTACCCGAAGCGCTCTCGCGCTATTACGGCGTGCCGCGCATTCCGATCGACAAAACCACTTCTGAAGGCGCATTCGATCAGCCATACGAGTGGCCCGTCGTGCGAGTGGCGCACAAGATTGTGGAATTGCCGGTGCCTGTCGGTTTCTGGCGCTCGGTCGGGCACTCGCATCAAGCCTTCTTCACCGAGAGCTTCACCGACGAACTCGCTGCCGCCGCAGGCCAGGATCCCGTGGCGTTTCGCGCTGCGCTCCTGGCGCAGCACCCGAGGCATCTGGCGGTGCTGCAGCGCGTGGCCGCGCTGTCGGACTGGCACGAGCCGTTGACCCATGCCGTCGATGGCGCGCCGCGTGCGCGCGGCATCGCGCTTCACGAGGCGTTCGGCAGTGTGGTGGCGCAAGTCGCGGAAGTGTCGATCGGGCCGCGCGGGCGAATCCGCGTGCATCGCGTGGTGTGTGTGATCGATTGCGGCTTGCCTGTGAACCCCAATCTGATTCGTCAGCAGATGGAGAGCGGAATCGTATTCGGCCTCTCCGCCGCATTGCAGGACGAGATCACGATTGTGAATGGGCAAGTGGAACAGAAGAACTTCGTCGACTTTCCGGTGGTGCGGATCAACGATTGCCCGGTGATCGAAACCGACATCATGCCGAGTCGCCTGCATCCGCAGGGTGTCGGCGAACCGGGTGTGCCGCCGGTCGCGCCCGCCGTGGCAAACGCGGTGTTCGCGCTGACCGGCAAGCGGCTGCGCACATTGCCCTTGAAGCTCACGTAACGCGGGAGACACGCATGCGATCGCTGAACATCAACGGCCGCGCGGTGGCAGTGCAAGCGGAACCCGATATGCCGCTATTGTGGGTGCTGCGTTGCGAACTCGGCATGACCGGCACCAAGTTCGGCTGCGGTGTCGGCATTTGCGGGGCGTGCACGGTGCACCTGAACGACAGGTCGTGCCTGTCGTGTCAGACACCCATGTCGACCCTGAATACACAGAAGATAACGACCATTGAAGGGATGCAAGGTGCCGAGGCGCAAGCGTTGAGGGCCGCCTGGATCGATCTCGATGTGGTGCAGTGCGGCTATTGCCAGAGCGCGCAACTGATGGCCGCCTGCGCGCTGCTGAAACAGAAGCCGCGCCCGACTGACGCCGACATCGACGCGGCAATGAGCAACATCGTATGTCGCTGTGGCACGTATCCCCGCGTGCGCGCCGCGATTCACGAAGCGGCGAAGCGCCGGCCTGTGTAATAGCCGGCGCTTCGTGGGCGATGGAGTTAGCCTGCCAGCAACTCGACCACGGCCACGACGGCCGTGAAGATGCCAATGCATCCGCCCAGTGCTGCTGCGCTTTTCATGAACGACGACATAGCTTGGCCTCGTAACGTGTTGTGGTTGGTGGCACGTATTTAACCGCAATTGAAAGTCAAAAGAAATGTCGCCAAAAATAAATCGTAAGCTTGAGTGCCGGTATTACGGAGCTTGGGTCACCGGGGTTGCCTGCTGTGATCTGACGGGCGTCGCCCCCGATGATGGCGGTACACGGGGTGCCGCTGCCTGTGTCTCCTCCCAGCCGCCGCCGAGAGCAAGGAACAGATTGACCTGGTCGATGGCCACCTGACCTTCCGCGACCGCCACCTGAGATTTCGTCGACGTTAGCGTGCGGGTGGCGTCCAGATCGGAGATGAACGACTCGCGGCCTGCGCGATAGAGCCGATGCGTTTCGTCAGCGGATTGCGTCGCCGACTGCAGCGCGGCGCGCAATGCATCAGCGCGGGCGTAGTCGGAGGCATAGGTGGCGAGGCTCGTTTCGGTTTCGCGCAATGCGGTCAGCACGACGCCGTCGAAGCGCGCGAGCGCGACCTGACTCGACGCCTGCGCTTCGCGTACCCGGCCGCGCGCACCGTTCGCCGGGAACGTCCAGCTGATCAGAGGACCGAAACCCCAGCGCGCGGTCGGCGAAGTGCCGAGGTCTTCCAGAACGCCCGTCACACCCGCCGATGCGCCGATGCTCACAGTCGGGTACAGCGCGCCCGTGGCGACGCCAATGCGCGCCGTAGATGCCGCTAACTGACGCTCGGCCTCGCGCACATCGGGTCGACGCTTGAGCAGCGCGGCGCCGTCGCCCACCGGAATCGGCTGACGGATCTGCGGCAGCTTTTCGCAAGCGAGAACCGCGGACGGCAGGTCCGACGGCGCACGCGCGAGCAAAGCCGCGAGCCGGTACTGCGCAATCTTGCGGCGCGCGGTGTAGCGCGGAATATCCGCGAACAACGTATCGACCTGCGTCTGACCGCGCGTGACTTCCGTTTGATTGCCACGGCCGGCATCCCGCAGACGGCGTGATACATCCACGCGTTGTCTCTGCAATGCGAGCGACTGCTGCGCGATTTCCAGTTCCTCGGCCGCCGAGCATTGTTCGACGTAGGCGCGCACCACGTCGGCGACCACCGTGATTCGCGCGAGATCGGCCGCGGCCTGCACGGCCTCGGTGTCGGCTTGCGCCGCTTCCACGCCGCGCCGAAGCTTGCCGAACAGATCGATTTCGTACGCAACGCTGATGCCGATGTCGCCTTCATTCACGACCGGCAGTTTTTCAGTCAGCAAGTATTTTTCGGCCGATTCCTGCGCGCGTTCGATCACCGCCGAGGCGTTGCCGGAAAACCCGCCCTGCGCCTGCGCGACGCCCAGCGCCTCGCGCGAGCGCGCAAGATTGGCGGCGGCCACGCGCAAGTCGGTGTTCGATTGAAGCGCTTGGTCGACTAGACCGTTCAGCACGGGATCGTCGTACAGTTTCCACCACACAGCCGGTACAGTGCCGCGCGAGGTGAGCGTTGCGTCCGCGCCCTCGATCTGCGCATTCGCGAGCGGCGCGTTGACGAGTGCGTCTTTCGGCAGCGAGTAGTTGGGGCCGACGTTCATGCAGCCATTGAGCGCCGCCGTCAAAGGCAGCAGCGGCAACAGCCACAGTCGGCGTTGCAGTTGCAATTGCGGTCGAGGCAGTCCGAGCGAACGCAGAAACGGCACGGTGCGCGGCAGTTTCATTGCGAGGCGCCCGAAGTGGCCGCGGCACTCGCAGGCGTTGCGGCGGATGCGCTCGACGCTCCCGTGACATGCGAAGCGCGCGCATTCGCCAGGTCGCGCACCGACACGGTAGCAGTACGCCCGGCGATCATGCGGAAGTCTGCGGGCACTTCATCGAGCGCGACGCGCACCGGAATGCGCTGCGCGAGACGTACCCAACTGAAGGCGGGATTCACGTTCGGCAGCAGATTGGAGCCTTGCGTGCGGTCGCGATCTTCAATGCCCGCGACGATGCTTTGCACGTGGCCGCGCAGCAAATGCGGCTCGCCCATCACGTTGATGTCAACCGGCTGGCCGATGTCGATGCCGCCTAACTTCGTTTCCTCGAAGTAGCCGTCGACACGAAACGAATGCATATCGACAACCGAAACCACCGCCCGCCCGGCGGCAACGAATTCGCCGGCACGCGGCGCGCGGTCGTTCAGGTAACCGTCCACCGGGCTCATGATCGTCGCGCGTTGCAGGTTCAGTTTTGCGGTGTCGATCGCGACGTTCGCGTCCGCGAGCGCCGCTTCCGCCTGGTCCACGCGCGAGCGGCTTTCTTCCGCGACTTCGGCGGCGACCAGATTGCCGAGTTTGCGATTGCGTACGTCCTCGCGGCGCGCCTGATCGAGCGTGGCGCGGCGTTGCTGCGCGGTGGCCTGGGCCTGACGCAGCGCGAGCGTGTAACGCGCCTGGTCGATGACGAACAGCACCTGGCCTTGCCTGACCTGCTGGTTGTCCACCACTTGAACCGATGAGATCAGCCCCGACACGTCCGGCGCGACCTGGATCACGTCGGCGCGCACGTGCCCGTCGCGGGTCCACGGCGCGAACATGTAGTAGTCGACCAGCTTCCACAGCACGAGTGCCGCGGCCACGACGACGATCAGGGTCAGCACGATCTGACCGACGGAGAACCAGGTTTTTTTCACGTTGATTTCACGAAACGAGTCTGTGCGAAACGACGACGACAAGGCCCAGCACCAGCACATAGATGCCGAGGTCGAAAATGGAGCGATGCCACACGAAGCGATAAAAGCCGACGCGCGCGAGCGCCGTGCGAATGGCGAGGTTGATCAGATAGGCGACCAGCATCAGCACGAGCACAGCCGGCACGAACACGCCGAAGATATCTATTTCACCGATCATCGCGGGAAGGGAGCAGAGTGTTGAGCGGCGGCATTACGCGTTCGCCTCAGTTGCGGGCGGCGTGGGTGTTTGCAGCGTGGCTGGAAATAGCGAAAGACGCAAGCCGACAAGCGCATGAAGCGCTTCGCGCAAATGACGTGCCGAAGCCTGCGAGTTCGCGCCCGGCGCGCCGGCATTGGCGAGCCCTTGTGCAATGACGCGCGCTACAGCCGAATCGATCGACGACATCAGGCTGTCCGGCACCGGTTCGCGCGAGCGACGGTTCACGCAGTTTTCATAATAGGCGCGCACGCCGTCGAGCGCGCGGTCGATCGCAGCGGGCGCTTCGCCGCCCAGCTTGCGCGTGAGACGTCGCAGATCGAGTGCATTGAACGCAATGCGCAGGTCGCGAAAGCTTTCGATGGAAGGATGACGATGGTCGTCGGTCGCCGCAAGCCGCGGGATCAATTGCATCAAACGGTCGAGCATGCGGGCCGCGTGATTGCGCGGGTCTTCAATTGTCCGTGTGGACGCGGTCAACGCGACGTCGGTCCAACTCGAACGCAACAGGCGCGCTGCGGCAAGTTCCGCGCCGAACGGGCGTGTGACCCGCGTCCACAGATACGCATACAGCAGCCCCGCGAGGCCCGCGAAATTGCTGTTCAGAAAGGTCAGAAAGTTGGCGTCGTACGCGTCCTGAATGCTGATGAACGTGGCGGTGTTCACGGCGACGAGCACCGTGGCCAGGTTGAACTGCGGGCGCGGAATCAGCGTGCCCACGAGAATGAACGGCGCGGCGAAGAGAACCACCAGCATCGGAAAGTCATGCACGTGCGGCAGTACCGCGAACAGATAGACGCCTGCCGCCACCACGGCGATAGCCGTAGCGACGAAAAAGCGGAAGACCATTGGCGCGGGTTCGTCGAGCGCGGCAAAAAAGCAGCAGGCTACCGCGGCCAGTGTCACGGCGCTGGCGCCGTCTGCCCAACCCGATTCGATCCACAGACTGCACGCGAGAATGACAGCCGCGGCTGCCGAGCCGGTGGAGAACAACATCATGCCGCGATCGTAGAAGCGCTCGGTGCCACCGAGCCGCCAATGACGAAAACGAGGCCGCCATGAGCCCTCTTCACGCGTGATGATGATGCGCAGCGAGCGGCAGTCCTGCCATACGTCGATGACCTGCCTCATGCGCCATAACGCATTCGACAGCAATGCGCCGTCCCATGTCGCGAGCGCGGCGGGCGGCGGCTGCATCGCTGCAATGCGCTCACGCAGCGCATCTGCGGCGGCGTCCGGATGATAGCCCGCGCTGGCTGCCGGCAGAGGCGCGTTGAACCACTTGATGACGTCGGCGAGCAGCGCCTCGAGACCGTCCGGCCACTTGTGACTGCCACTGTTATACAGCGCGAGCAGCGGATCGGCGAGCGACGACATGATCGGTAGCAGCAATTGCATGCGTCCGCGAAGTTCCTGCGCGCGCGTGAGAATGTCGGGGCGTGTGTGGTCGTAGGCCAGTTGGCTCAACAGCAATTCCAGGCCGTTGATGGTGGTCGCGAGCCGCTGCCGCGCGGCGGAAATCGCCGTGCCCGCGATGCGGCCCGACAGCGTTTCGGTCGCGTAGAACGCGGCGTCGCGAAACCAGGCGTCGGTCCGTTCGATGATGGTCGGCGCGAGCCGGCTCGGAAACAGCACGCTGCCCACGATGCTCGCGCACACGATGCCGAGGGTGATCTCTTCTGTGCGGCTAACGGCAAGATCGAACACGCCGGCCGGATTCGTGACCGCGGGCAGCGCGATGATCGGCATCGTATAGCTCGCGAGCAGGAACACGTAGCTGCGCGCAGTCCGGTCCGATACGGCGAGATAGAGCAGGGTGCCGACCCATAGCGCGAGAATCACGCTGAACAGATACGGAGATTCGACGAAGGGCGGCACGAGCAGTACAGCCGCCGACGCGCCGAGCGCGGTGCCGAGCGCGCGATAGATCGCCTTGGAACGCGTTGCGCCGACGAACGGATTCGACACGATATAGACGGTCGCCATTGCCCAGTAGGGCCGTGGTAACTGGAGCGCCAGGCCGATGTACAGCGCGATCATCGCGGCGGCAAACGTCTTGACCGAGAACAGCCAGTCGCGAACGGAGGGGTAGATCATGACGCGTTACGCCGATCTGTTGACGTTGCGTGGCGCAGTTGTGCGGCTGGGGCGGCTTGTATTTTTGGCCGAGCTCGTGGACCGCGTCGACTTCGTGGCACTGGCGCTTTCGGACTCTTCCGCGGAATCGGCTGTGAACGCGGCAAGCACGCGCAAGGTTGCTTCTAGATCGCTGCGTGACACGCCCTTGAGCGCCTGCGCGCGCAGTGTGACCAGTTCTTCTTCCATTTTCTCGGTCACCGCGCGGCCCGCTTTTGTCAGCACCACCGTTTTAGCGCGGCGGTCTTCGGGATCTTCGTCGCGACGCATCAGGCCCGCAGCACACAGTTGGTCCAGCAGGCGCACGAGCGAAGGTCCTTCGATGCCGATGTAATCGGCCAGCGTGACCTGACGAACCGCCTCGCCGAGCCGGCTCGCGGTGAGCAGCGGCGTGGCGCAGGCCTCGGAGACGTTGAACGCGGACAGCACGCCATGACTCGTGCGCCGCCACTTTCTGGCAGCGATCACGAGTGTGCTGCTCACTTTGCGGCGTAAGGCGTCGAGATTCGTCATGGCCGGTATTGTATTTCCAAAACAATCGTTAGCAAACTATCGAATTGGAATTTTTAGCGGCGCATGGCGACGCACGAGCGTCACGCGACCAGTCCGAGTCTGATCGTCCTCGCGAGATCGTCGAGCTGAAAAGGTTTGCGCAGTACCGTGCAGCGTTCTACCGCAAGACCGGAAATGTCGATGTCGGCATAACCGGTTGCGAGAATCACCGGCAAATCGCTGCGCATCTTGCGCGCCTCGGCGATCACGTCGATGCCGTTCATGCCCGGCATCGCGAAGTCGACCATCAGCAGGTCGGGGTCGTCGTCCCGCAGGCGGTTGAGTCCGGCTCGCCCGTCAGCGGCTTCCGTCACGTGGTAGCCGAGCATTTTCAGCGACTCGACGAGCATGGCGCGTACTTCGCTGTCGTCTTCGATCACCAGCACGCGCTTTTCGCCCACGGCGTTCGCTTCGATATTGGACGCCTCCGCAGCCTGCGGCGCGACGGGGTCGCGTAGCGGCAACCACACCTCGACCGTCGTGCCGGCGCCTTCTTCGCTGAAGAGTCTCGCGGTGCCCCCGGCTTGCCGCGCGATGCCGTACACCTGGCTGAGGCCCAGTCCCGTCCCTTTGCCGATCGGCTTAGTCGTGAAGAACGGATCGAACACGCGCGACACGATGTCGGGCGGTATGCCCGAGCCGGTATCGGTGACTTCAATCACGACATAGCGGCCTTCGGCAAGCGTCTGATCAGGCGCCGTGCGCTGCTTCACGCGGACACTGAGCTGGCCGCCGCCGGGCATTGCATCGCGCGCGTTGATCGCGAGGTTGAGCACGGCCAGTTCCAGCTGATTGGCGTCGGCCTGCGTCCACATCTCGTCGCTTTCGAAGTCGTTGCTGTAGCTGATACCCGATCCCAGCGACACCGTGATGATGTCGCGCATGCCTTGCAGCAACGCGACGACGTCGACGGCTTTCAGATCGAGGTTGCTATTGCGAGAGAACGTCAGCAACTGGCCGGTCAGTTTCGCGCCGCGTTCGGTTGCGCGCTTGACCGTCGCCGCCATACCGCGAATGCGCTCGTCACTGCTCACCCGGGAGATCAGTTCCGAGTTGACCATGATGACGTTCAGCAGATTGTTGAAGTCGTGTGCGATGCCGCCGGTGAGTTGCCCGAGCGCTTCCATCTTCTGCGATTGAACGAGCACGGCCTGCACTTTCGCGCGCTCGTGAATCTCCATCATCAGCCGGTTGTTGGCTGAAGCGAGCTCATGCGTACGTTCGGCGATGCGGCCTTCGAGCGAGTCGTTCAGTTGCACCAGCGCTTCCTGCGCTTCGATCCGCTCAGCCAGATGGCGGCGCGATTCATATTGCCGCGCACGGGCGCGCAGCGCCGAGGCCACCGCGCGGCGCAGCGTCTCGGAGTTCAGCGGACGTTCCAGCACGACCACGTTGCCCAGGCGCTCCAGCACTTCGATCCCGCGCGCCGAGCGATGCCCGACGCGCGTGGCCGCAAGCAGAATGAACGGAAAGTCGGACCACGCCGGCTGCTGCTCCAGCCAACGGAATAGACGCGTTGCATGCTCGCCGGCGAGCGCTTCTTCAGCGATGAGCGCGCTACCCGCGCCGGCGTCGAGGGCCTCGGTGAGGGCGTCCGCGTCGCGGCACGGCACGCATAGACGTTGATCCTTTTGCAGGACCTCGGCAATAACATCGGCGTCGCGGCCAAAAGGCGCGAGAATCAGGACCCGTTGCTCCATGACGTTACTGCCGCGACGTGTCGATGACACGCTCCGTCGAGCCAAGTAGCGCCGTGGTGCCGCGATAAGACGGCAAGCCGGAAAGCACACCTTCGAAGTCGCGCAGCGCTTCACCCACTTCGACGCCATGGCTCGTGAGCCGGAACTGGCGGATCGAGCGTTCATGGGCATTAGCGCGGCTCTTTACTGCCGTCACGGCGGTCAGCACTTCACCGTGGTGTTCGAAATAGCGGAACAGAATGACGACGTCGCTCAGGTAGCTGATATCGATATCGCTCTGAACCTCGCCGATAATCCCGTGCTGTCCCAGCACGAGCATCGTCATGACGCCTTGCTGGTTCAGATACCCGAGCAGTTCGTGCATCTGCAACAGCAGATAGCGCTCACCGGGCATTGCTTGCAGGTAAGCGTTGAGACTGTCGATCGCCACATATTTCACGCCTCTTTTCTCGACGGAGGTGCGAACGTCGCTCGCGAACTCGCCGGGCGAGATCTCGGCGGGATCGATCTGACGCAGCGTCAGTAGTCCGTTGTCGACATAGGGCTGCAAATTCATGCCGACCGTGGCACAGCGCGCGATAAGGGTGACCAGCGTTTCGTCGAAGACATAGTAGACGCAGCGTTCGCCACGTTCGAGAGCCGCAATCAGGCACGAAACCACGGTGGTGGTTTTGCCGACACCCGAAGGGCCGATCAACAGCGCATTGGTGCCGGGTATCAGTCCGCCGCCCAGCAGCGCGTCGAGGCCTCCAGTGCCCGTGCTCACCACATGTGTATCGAATTGCGCGTGATGTTCGGCCGCGACGAGGCGCGGATAGACATGGATGCCGCCGGTGTCGAGCGTGAAGTCGTGGTATCCCTCGCGGAACTTGATGCCGCGCATCTTGGCAATGCGCAGACGCCGGCGATTGCCGCCGTAGTCGTGCACGACGTTGTCGAGCGCGATCACGCCGTGAGCGATGCTGTGCAATTGCACGTCGCCCGGGTCGGACGTATTGTCGTCGAGCAGCAAGACAGTGCATGCGCGCGTGGCGAAATAGCGTTTCAACGCGAGGATTTGCCGCCGGTAGCGCAGTGCGTTCTGCGACAGCAGGCGCAACTCGGACAGACTGTCGAGCACGATCCGCACAGGCTTGATCTCGTCGACCTGCTGGATGACGTTTCGCACCGTTTCGCCGAGTTCGACCTCGGCCGGATGCAGCACCGTCTGCTCGAATTGCGGATCCAGACCTTCGTCGGAGACCAGTTCCAGGATATGGAACTGGCTCAAATCCCAGCCATGGCTGTCAGCTACCGAGATGAGCTCCGAACGAGTCTCGGAGAGCGTAATGTACAGACCTGCCTGCCCTTCCTCAGCGCCCTGAAGTAAAAATTGCAACGCCAGGGTGGTTTTACCCGTTCCCGGCGCGCCCTCCACCAGGTACATGCGGTGCGGGGTGAGGCCGCCTCCCAGGATGTTATCGATTCCCTCGATTCCTGAGCAAAGGCGGGTAGGCTTGTGAGTGGCAGCGTCTTTTGACATAGCGTGGTTATAGCATCGAATAATTGGCCTGGTCCGTCAGCCGGTATCGCCAGAATGCAAGTTGCATGCCTATTGCGAAAGACCGTGGTTGGCACGTGTGCGGCGGCGGAGAAGCGTGATCAGCGCCGTGTTAGTTCGTGTGGGCGGCGCGGCTGTCGATATAGGACGAATAGGCCTGTTGTTAAGGCAAGGTCACGACGACGTCGGCCGCCATGTCCAGCCCCGTCGTTGCGAGCGCTGCAGTTCGACGACCGCGAGCGGTGGGATTTCAATGCGCGAAAACACCGCTGGCGATGTGCCCAACACATGGACGATCGCCGCTCGGACCAGCGGCGCATGCGTCACGGCGACCACATCGTGGACAGCGTGCGACGCGCCATCCGGCGCGACGTCTATTGCGTCGAGCCATTCGCCGATCCGCTTCACGACCTGACTGAACGATTCGCCGCCGTGAGGAGCGGCGTCGGGATCGTGCGTCCAGGCTGCCAGTGCGTCGGGCGCTTGCGCGGAGAGATCGTTGAGGCGTTGGCCGCGCCACTGGCCGTAGTCGATATCCGAGAGCGCGGTGTCCACCGTCGCAGCGAGACCGAGCGCCAAGGCGGTTTCACGCGCGCAGGCGGCGGGGCTGACGAATGCGCTTGCATTATCGGCAAACGACAGGCGCGCTCGCGCTGCTTGCGCCTCGCCGAGGCCGCGAGCGTCGAGCGGATCGTCGGCGGGAAAGCGGCCCGCGCGCATGGCCGCGGTCGGCGCATGGCTGACCAGTAACAGCCGCAGCTTCATTTTTGAGTTCCCGTCAATATGCGCTCGTGTCGCTGTGTGATAGCTGGCGCGGAAGTTTAGCGCGTAGAATAGCCGCACTGCGAAGCGCGGAAGCCGGTGAGAGCCCGGCGCGGTCGCGCCACTGTAATCGGCATCACAAGCCGAAAGCCAGACCTGAGCTTCGCATCATTCCTCTGCAATCGACTACGGGGCGCGCTACCCCAGGAGATGTCCATCATGACTGAAGCTGTTTTCGATTCCGCCGGCCAGCCCGCCATTCAGCCCACGCCGATTCCGTTGCGTGAACTGCTGCCTTGGGCCGTGTTCGGAGGATTGCTGCTGTTGCTCGCGCTGTATTTCGTCGGTGCGGAACAGGGCGCCACGTCCTTAGTGCCTGGCATGTACGTGCATGAGTTCGTGCACGACGGCCGCCATCTGCTCGGCTTTCCCTGCCACTAACGGAGCAGAACATGGTCGGTAAGTTGTTGTTGCGCGGGATGCTTGCAGGCATCGCCGCGGGGCTGCTCACGTTCGCGTTTGCGCGAGTGGCGGGCGAGCCGCAGGTCAATCAGGCGATTGCCTTCGAAGAGAAAGCCGGGGACGGAGCCGGCGCAATGCATGAGCATGAGCACGCCGGTGCGGCTGCGGGTGCGGACGCGCACGAGCAAGCGCATGAGCAGGAGTTGGTCAGTCGCGATACACAAGCTGGATTGGGATTGCTGACCGGCGTAGTGACCTACGGCGCGGCATTCGGCGGACTGTTCTCTCTGGTGTTTGCCTATGCGTACGGGCGAGTGGGGGCGATGAGCGCACGTGCGTTGTCGGCGTGGCTTGCGCTTGGCGCTTTCGTCGCGCTGGTGATCGTTCCCAACATCAAGTATCCGGCGAACCCGCCAGCGGTCGGCGACCCGGAGACAATCGGAACGCGCACGGGCCTGTTTTTTCTGATGATCGCCATCTCGCTGACCGCGATGGTTTTTTCGCTGAAGGTCCGTCGCCGCGCGGCAATGAAACTTGGCGCATGGAACGGCTCGATCGTGGCCGGACTTTTGTTCATCGCCATCATTGCCGCGGTGCAGATGTCGATGCCTGTGATCGACGAAACGCCGGCCGGTTTTCCCGCGGCGCTGCTGTGGAAGTTCCGTGTGGCTGCACTCGGCATGCAGGCGATCATGTGGGCGACCATTGGGCTGCTGTTCGGCGCGATCGTCGAGCGGAGTTCGTTCATGCGTGTCGGGAATCGGACAGCGGCTCGGTCGGCTTGAGGTCTTCTGGCGGCTTGCGCTGAGCGGCTGGCTGCGTGAGTGGTTGAGGCTGTGGGTGTTGAGCGCGCGCGGTGGTATGACACGGGCTGGGAATTGTCGGGTGTGATTTTTTGGCCCTGTCACCGCCACCAATCGCGAGCACGCTCAACAACTACATATTGACCACGCCATCGGACGACGACGCCATCGCATCATGAAAAATAACTCCCAACGTATGCCTCTGTCCCGATCTCAAACGGCTCACTCCGTGCCGCAAATTCACGCGATATACACCACGCGTGCCTTGCACCGGCCGATGATGAACCGCGAACACCACGGCATCTCCCTTGCGCAGCGGCACGACTTCCGCGCGTGACTGCATTCGCGGACGCTGCTCAGTCTTCACGAATTCGCCGCCGGTGAAATCCTCGCCGGGTTCCGACAGCAGAATCGCGACCTGTAGCGGAAACACGTGCTCGCCGTAAAGATCCTGATGCAGACAGTTATAGTCGTCGGTCATGTACTGCAGCATTAGCGGTGTCGGGCGCGTCTGGCCCGCAGCGTGGCAGCGTTCGATAAACTCGGCGTGTGCGCCCGGATAGCGGATGCCGATGCCCATCACCTCGTGCCAACGATTCGCCACCGGCACGAGATGCGGATACAACTCGCGTCGCAACTGTGCGATTAACGACGGCAACGGATACGAGAAATACTTGTATTCGCCACGGCCGAAGCCATGTCGCGCCATCACTACGCGACTGCGGTACAAGTCCTCTCGGGGATACAGCGCAGTGAGGGCATCGCATTCGCGCGCGTCAAGCAGCCCGTGCAACATCGCGCAGCCATAGCCGTTCAGTTCTTCTTCGACGTGAAACCAATCAGTCGTCTCGATGCGCGCCGTCAGTGAACTTGCATGATTGCGGCTCTGCAACGGCTTCGATTCAGTTTTTCGGTCCTGTTCCGGCGATTGCGCGCGGGCATCTTTCGCCACCGTATTCATCAGAGTCTCCCTCAGCGATTTTCGAACGATGATTGAGTGTAAGCGCGTCTTTCAGGCCGCGCACTCCGACTCTTGCGCTGCAATTCCCCAGGTTGGAGGCGCACGGATCAACCGGCGATGTGTCCGGCAAAACAGTGAGTTGCGAGCAGGAAAAAGTGACGCCTCCCAACGATAACCTTTGCGAAGCGCGTCGCGTCGTTCATAGTAGGTGCTGTCAATTGGTCGCTCCACCGGAGGCTTGTCCATGTCGGATTCCCACCAGAAACTCGATGACTGGCTCGGCACCGAGCGAGTCGCCAAAGATCTCATTACCGCGTTTCCGCTCGCAGCTCTCGCGGCGACATTCGATCGCGAACAAAGCGGCGACACCGTTCCGCCGCTTTGGCACTGGCTTTACTTCCTACCGATTGCGCCAATGTCCGAAACTGGGCCGGACGGTCATCCTAAGCGCGGCGATTTTCTGCCGCCGGTGCCGCTGCCGCGCCGCATGTGGGCCGGCGGGCGCATCACTTTCCATGCGCCGCTGAAAGTGGGTGAGCGCGCCACGCGTACGTCGACCATTGCGAACATTGAAGACAAGACGGGTCGCTCGGGACGCCTCGTGTTCGTGACGGTGCAGCATTCGATTGAAGTTGGCGGCGAACTGAAGCTCGAAGAAGAGCACGACATCGTCTACCGCGACGCACCGCTAGCAGACGCGCGGCCTCAGCAGCCGCAACTCGCGCCGCAGGGCGAACGTTGGAGCCGCATTATCGAGGCCGATCCCGTCATGCTGTTTCGCTATTCGGCGCTCACCTTCAACAGCCATCGCATTCACTACGACTATCCCTACGCGACGCAAGTCGAGGCTTATCCTGGCCTCGTGGTCCACGGGCCGTTGATTGCCACGCTGCTGGTCGATCTCGTTCGCCGCGAGCAACCCGATGCAACGCTGCAGAGCTTTGCGTTCAAGGCGCTTCGCCCGACGTTTTCGGGCCAGGCTTTCACGGTGTGCGGCGCGCCCGCGGCGGATGGAAAATCCATCGACCTATGGGCAAAAGATCACGATGGCTATTTGACGATGCGAGCGACCGCGGCGATTGAATAATTCCGCGAACGCGAGGCGTCGGCGATTATGTCCAGGTAAAGACATAACGCTCAAGCGGTGAAAAATCCGGTCGTCTTACAGTTGCGTCCCGCAAATCAAAGTGATGTTTCTCTGAATCTGTAGGAGCAAGTTCCACATTAACAAGTGATCTCGCCGGACCTCGGTTGTTTATGCGCATAATGCATCGCCGCTTGCCTGCGTGAGTGTATCCGGACGCCGCTCGAATTGGCTTGCGAGTCGCATGTGACTAGGCGGAGGCCCGCGCATACTGACGCTCAGCGGTATAGCGCCTGAACGAACGTTCTTTAATCGCGGTGACAGAAAAAATCATTAACCTCTTTCGACGCATTAATCAAGCGCAACTTGTGGTCAACAAGCACCTGAAACCTCTCTGATTGTTAAATGCAATGCCGGGTGGTTTGCTGTTAAAAATATCGGTTATCATCGCTGCCTTCAGCGGTAGGTCACGGCGGCTTAATCCGGCCGGCATCAACGTTAATATCGTCGCATCGAACCAGAAAAACTCAGATGAAGATGTCGCGTAAAAAGATTGCAATCCTCGTGGCCGCGCTTCTGATCGTGGCCGGCATCGTCATTCAGGCCGTGTGGCGTCCGTTCGCACATCGCAAGGCGACCAACGCGGGCGAACTCGTTCTGGACATTCATCATCCCGACGCGGTGATCGACAGCGAAGCGCTGGCGCGTTTACCGCGCGACATGTTGCGCGTGCCGCTGCTTCACGACGTGCTCACGCAAGACTTCGTCGACTATTACGAATCGGCGAATACGCGCCTTTCCGCTGAAGGTGCATTGCGGCGTCTCGCGTTCGAACATCAACTTGACTGGCGCGACGAACTGATCCGCCGCGTGTTCGACGAACCCGCGCACGTGTTGCTCTGGCGTTCGCCGGATGGCCGCCTCGGCTATTGGATCATGTCCGTGCGCCGCAACGGTCTTGCGAAGCTGTTGCAGGGCTTGGGCAACGTCGCCGCAAGCGACACACAACTGAGCCAGGTCGCCAGGCTCTCCGGCGATGTTCCGGTCTACGCGCTGAAGCTCGCAGTTGGCCGAACGCTGCTTTTCGCGACGAAAGAGGATCGGCTCGTCGTGCTGTCCGCGCCCGGTGTTCTGCTCGACGAAAAGGGCGGCCTGTTGGGCGAACGCGCCGATGCTGTGTCCGACATGCTGTCGTCCGGTCGCGACGCCGCCGCTCGCGCGTATGAACTGGATGCTTCGGGAGACGCGCCGAAGGGGCATCGTCTGGTGGTGTCGGCGAATTACCTGTCGTTCGGTTATCAGGCGTTCTTTTCGGGCATCGACGCGCTGCGGTTCGACTTCTCGCCGAACGGCAGCGCGTCGGCGACCTGGCGGACCTCGGCCCTGATCGAGCCGGGCAAACTGCCGCAGCAGTGGAACAGCGCGGCCTTGTGGCACGCATTGCCGGCGAACGCCGCAGCGTGCGCGAGCCTGCCCGCGGACTGGAAGGAGGCATCGGCACTGCTTGGCAAGGTGGCCAATGGGGCAGACGCCGCCGGGGCAATCGGCGATCGTCTGACGGGCCCTGCGGCGGTATGCTGGTATGCGAAATCCACGCTGGTTGCGCCGGTTTTCATCGCTCGAGTTAAAACGCAGGACAAGACACAGGACGCGGCCTCGCTCGTTGCGCTGAAGACCGCTCTCGACAAAACATTCGGTGACGTGATTGGCGCATATGAGGCAAAGGCCGCGAAGACGGACGCCAACGACGCTGACTACACTAACTATCGCCGTTTGCCGGTCACGAGGCGCGACCTGGGTGCGGACGTCACCGTCTGGCAGAGGCCGGTCAGCGCGCGCTCGGGCACGGCGTCGAGCAGCAGGGCGTCGTTCGCGTCGCAGCTATCGGCGGAGCGCTATTTCCCGGTGACGCTCGCGCTCGCGCACGGCTATCTGATTTTCTCGCCCGACTCACGTCTCGTCGACGACACGCTGGCAGTGCTCGACAAGCGTTACCCCGCGCTGGCAGACACGCTTGCTCCTGAGCGTTTGCCGCGCACCATTCTGACGCTGACGCCTTCGTCCGCTGCAGCACTGATCGAACGCGAAGCTGGCGCCGCACTGCCCGCCGATCAGGAGGCCGTGTTCCGCAACGCCTCGCGTACGCATCTCACACCGAAGTTGCGCGCGCTCGCACACTATCCACCGGTTTCGTTGACGCTGCCGCAAACCTTGCCAGGCTCGACCGGCTGGGTACCGGTAGAGTGGTGGTTCGATCGCGCGAAAGGCGATGCGGGTTCGGCTAACGACTCGCCGCAAGCATCCGCAGATCAGCCTGGCACAGAGGGCGATTAATGCGTCGCCTTCGCTTAGCCGGCGCGTTGCGCGCGCCTCGCCAGGCGCCCTCGCGCGCGACGCCTCAACTCCGTGCGGAGTTTGTCGCGCATCCCACCCGTGAAGTCGCGACTTCACGCGTCGTGGCGGCTTCACGCCGCGCATGGCTGTTGCGCATCACCGCGACGTTTGCAGCAGCGAGCGTCGCGCCTTATGCCCACGCGCTGAATCCTGGCGCTTCTGGCCCCGAGCCCGACGCGCTCACCGCGCAGCAATCGGCTGTGTTTCGCGCGTGGTTCACCCGCATCGTCGATCAGCAGATGCGCCGCGGCCCGACGCCGCGCTGGACGCAACGCGATTGCGCGGGACTAGTGCGCTTTGCCGTCGGCGAGACGCTGCGACCACACGACAGCAAATGGCTGCACGCCAACGGCATGACCGGCCTTTCCGACACGAGCAGTCTGCCGCCCGAACTGCAGTTGTCCACGGCGCAGCGAATGATCGCGAATCGCTGGACGCAACTCGACGGTTCCACTGGCGCATACGCTTCCGCCATCGCACTGATTCAACGCAATAGCCGCTTCGTTTCGAAAGACGTCAATCAGGCGCTGCCCGGCGACCTGCTGTTCTTCGACCAGGGCGACGACCAGCATCTGATGATCTGGCTCGATCGCTACATCGCTTATCACACAGGCACCGTCACGCCGACCGATACCGGTCTGCGCGCGGTCGCCGTTTCCGACCTGATGCAATGGAAAGATTCCCGCTGGCAGCCGCTCGACGGCAATCCGAATTTTGTCGGCGTGTTTCGTTTGGACTTTTTGACACCATGACCCGAATGAGCTCTGTGATCGCGACTTGCAAATGGCTGAACCCTATGCGCGGTCGCGCGACCGTTGCCATGGCCGCGCTGTTTGTGTCGATTGCGCTGATCACCGTAAGCGGCACCGCGCAGGCGGGCGACGACGCGTCGGCAGCGTCGGCGGCATCGGCAGACGCCAGCATCGCCGCGAATCCGACGCTCAACCCGGCGCCGTCGAGCAACTTCGCTTCGCAGAAAGTGGACGGTCAACCCTTCTTCCTCCTCTCGGATGCGAGCTTCGGCAGTAATCAACTCGCGCAGGTCCGGCTTGAGGCGCCCGGCCGCGATTTCAAGGACGCGTTGCAGGCATACGGCGGCGCGGACATCGTCGTGTATCGGGTGCCGAAGCCGCTCGAGTTTCTGAAGGCACAGAAGAATCTGCATCGGCTGAATGTCGCGCCGAATTATCAGGGCGAAGGCCTCGCGAACACGCTGGCTTATCTGTGGGACCGGTGGTTTACCGAGGCGCGCCGCGCATGGCAGCGCGTGCTTTCGTTCGCCACCCGCAGCAAGGCAACGGAGGCCGCGCCCCAATTCAAGCTCGGCGAACAGACCGGCAAGCAGACGCAGTTCGGGCAAAACTCGCAGTTCGCCCCGCTGAAAGGCTATGACATGGTCGCGCGGTTTCGCTATCCGATCTGGGACGCGAAAGTGATCGAGCCGCCCAAGGGCGTGAACCTCGCGGGCAGCAGCAGTAACTTTATCGAGGCGAGTTCCGGCAACGTGATGATCCCGGTAGGCAAGCTGCCGCCGGGCCTCTATATCGTCGAGGCGGTGATCGGCAACTATCGCGCGCATACGTTGTTGTTCGTGTCGGATACGGTGGCGGTCGTGAAAGCAGCATCGAGCGGAATGCTGGTATGGACTACGCGGCGCGATAGCGGCAAGCCGGTCGCTAACACGGAAGTGAACTGGACCGACGGCGTAGGTGTGTTGCAAAGCGGTACGACGGGCAACGACGGCGCGCTCGTGCTGCAACACGTGAGCCCCGAGCGCAGCTATGTGCTCGGTGTCGACCCGCAGGGCGGTGTATTCGTGTCGGAGAATTTCTATTACGACAGCGAGATCTACAAGACGAAAATCTACGCCGTCACCGATCGGCCGATGTACCGGCCGGGCGATCAGGTTCACGTAAAGTTTATTGGCCGTACGTTTCAGAACGCGACTCAATCGTCGGCGCCTGCCGAGGCCGACATCAAGCTCGAAGTGCTCGACCCGAACGGCTCGCCGGTTGCAACGGCGAAGACGCATTTCGCTTCGGATACTGGCGCTGACACGTCGTTTTCGCTGCCCGCAGACGCAAGCGCTGGCGGCTACACGCTGCGGTTCGACTATAACGGCGATGTGTATGGCAGCGCGTTTCGCGTTGCTGAATATGTGAAGCCGCACTTCGACGTCAATCTTTCAATGGACAAAGCCGACTATGCGACCGGCGAGCCGTTGAAGGGCAAAATCCAGCTGCGCTATCCGGACGGCAAGCCGGTGCGCGACAGCAAGATTTCGGTCACGCTGCGCGCGCAGAAAGTGACGATTGTCGACGGCGAACTGCACTATGCGGGGCTCTTCCCGGTCGAGCTCGAACAACAGGAACTCAAGACGGATAGCGACGGCAACGCCAGCCTGACGCTGCCCGCAGCGACCGAACCGAGCCGGTATGCGCTGACACTGTTCGCGCAGGACGGCGCCGCATACAAGGTGCGCGTGACGCGCGAAGTGTTGATCGCGCGCGGCGCGACGCCGTACCGGCTGACTACGTCGAAGTCGTTCTCGCAGCCGAAGGAATCGGTGAGCTTCGACTTGCAGGCGCTGGCCGCGGTCGACCCGGCCGCGCATGCGCCGGCGAAATGGGAATGGACGCGCCTCGAATCGCAGACGCACGCCGAAGGTGCGTTGAAAAGTGCGCCGAACGGCGCTGGCGGCAAGCTGTCGTTCGCGGTGCCATTCGATCAGCCGGGTTCGTACATGTTGTCGGTCAAAGACGACGCGGGCAACCTGCTCGCCGCCGTCAGCCATTGGGTTGCGGGCGACGGCCTGAAGGCGATTCCAGGCAGCGTCGAGATCGTGTTCGATCGCGACCGGTACAAGGTTGGCGACACGGCGGAAGCGCTGATCACATTCCCGCTGCCCGTCGACGATGCGTTGCTGACGCTCGAACGCGACAACGTCGAACGACGCGCGCTGTTGAGCGCGGGCGGCGACTGGTTGCAACTGCAGCGCGTGACGCCGTCGCAATGGAAGGCGCGTATCAAGGTCGGCGAAGACTTCGCGCCCAACATGACCTTCTCGGTGCTGTACGTGCATGCGGGCGAATACGCATTCCAGAATGCGGGCATCGTCGTGGCACAGCCGCAAATCGAATTGAACGTGAAGAGCGACAAACCTGTGTACGGTCCAGGCGATACCGTCACCCTGAATTTCGACAGCACGTTGAACGGCAAACCGGAAGCGGCGAATCTGACTGTGAGCGTGGTCGATGAAATGGTCTATGTGCTGCAGCCGGAGATTGCGCCGAACATCGTCGACTTTTTCTATCATCCGCGGCGCAATAACGTGCGGACGTCGTCAAGTCTGTCGTTCATCACTTACGACCTCGCGCGTTCGCCGCTCAAGGGTGCGCCGGGCGGGCCGCAACGGGCGAATTACAACGAGCGCGGCGTGAAAGTGCTCGAACGCCCGCGCCGCGACGATCAGGATACGGCTGCGTGGGAAGGCAGCCTGAAGACCGACGCCAATGGTCACGCCACCATGACGTTCAAAATGCCCGACTCGCTAGCGCGCTGGCGAGTCACCGTGCGCGCGGCCGCGCCCGATGGCATGGTCGGCCAGCGCACCGCATACGTGCGCTCCGACAAGGCGCTGTATCTGAAGTGGAGCGGGCCGTCGCATTTCCGCGTCAACGATCAGCCGGCTATCGACATGATCGCCTTCAACCAGACCGATGCGGACATGGACGCGCAGTGGTTGGTGGAGGGCGGCGGTCTGTCGCTGAATCAGAAGGTCACGCTTAAGCGCGGCGCGAATTATCTGCGTCTGCCGAGCGGCGCGCTGAAGGCCGGCGTGGTCAACGCGACCTTGCGCAAGGGCGACAAGGATGTCGACCGCCTGCAGACCACGATTCGTCTCGACGCGAGCGGCTGGCTCGATCTTCATCAGAACACTGTCGCGCTTGACGGCGCAGGCAAGCCGCTCAATCTGCCGCAAGACGCGCAGGACGTGAGCGTGCGTTTCGTCGGCAGCGCAGCGAGCCAGTTCATGCGCGTGGCCGACGACCTGATCAACTATCCGTATGGCTGCGCCGAACAGACATCGAGCCGCCTGATTCCGCTCGCACTTGCACACGACGCGATCGGCCGCGGCGACAACGCGAGTTCGACGCAAGGAATCGAAGCGCTGTTGCGTAATCAACGGCAACGTCTGGCTATGCTCGCGGGCGTCGGCGGCACGTTCGGCTGGTGGGGCGACACGACCGGCGGCGGCGCGCTGATCACGGCCTACGCGTACTACGCGGACTGGCTCGCGAGCCGCAGCCTCGGCATCAGCCTGCCCGCCGCAAACTGGCAACACGCGATGGAGGTCTATCGCGACGCCGGCGCTAAAGAGCCACTGCTTCATCGCGCGTTGGCGCTGTGGTTCATGCAGCAGATGGGCTTGCCGATCGCGACGCCTGTCTCGGGCGTGGCCGCTGACTTGATGAGCGACGCGGCGGCCACCGCCGCCGCACCGGCTCGCAACGCCGCTAGTGCTACGTACGGCGCGTCGGACAGTATCGTCTTTGCACAGGCCGATTCGCCGCGCGGCAAGCAGATGGCGATGTTGCTGATTGCGAACATGGCGCGAGCGACGGGCGCGCAGACGCCGGACGGTTTGGAAGCGGCATCGAGCGCCGCGCGTGTCTCGTTGAGCAACGATCCGGCGCCGCTAGTCCAAAGCCTGCTTGCCATGTCCGGCGAAGGCGCGAGCGTCGATGCATCCGCATTGCTTGCAAGAAGCAGCGCCGATTACCCGACGCTCGACCGCGCACTGACGCTGCTTTGGCTGCGCAAGGCGCTAGGCGGCGATGTGGCGGCTACTTCGTTGCCGTTGCTGCAAGGCGCGGGCTGGACGCGCGCTGCTACGCCGACCGGCACGCCACTCTGGAAATGGACCGCTGCTGGCGTGCCGTCCACGCTCGACGCAGGCGCCGCACGCACGGACGTCAGCGCAATCGTCTCGTTTCGCAGTCATACGAGCGAAGACAGCCGCTTGAACATCGGCGTCGCCCGCCGCTTCTACAAGCTCGAACCGGTCGAGGTAATAGCCGATCCGAAAAAGCAGGGCGCGGGCGACAGCAATGTGGGGCGATCTGCGTTCACAGCGCGTCTCGTGAAATCGGGCGACGCGATCGACAGCAATGCACTGTACGTCGACGAAGTCACGCTTACGCCGCGCTCGGGCAACGCGTATCACTACGGTCTGCTCGATGTGCCGCTGCCGCCCGGCGCGAGCGTCGAAGCGACGAGCTGGGGCGTGTCGATCGAGGGCTTGCCTGGCGAGAAGGAAGGCGAGAGCGGCCCACAACCGTTCGCGCGTGCTGCATCGTATGAAACGGGTGAGCTCTCGTATCACCAGCCGGTGCCGTTGCTCGATCGGCCAGTGGCGTTGCGGCAACTGGTGCGCTTCGCGTTGCCGGGCACATTCGCATTGCCGCCCGCGCGCTATTTCCGCATGTATCAACCGGACGCGAAGGCGTTCGAAGGCGGCAAGAGCGATCGCGTGACTTCGTTGCGCATCCAGTAAGCGACACAGGCCATGTTCCGCGCGCTTTTTCGGTTTGTCCGCGATCTTCTTGCAGCGATGATGCTGCGGATCGCGTTCGCCGTGGGCGCGGTGTGCATGATCTGCGGCGTCACACTCGATCGCGCGTACGCGGCCGGGCCGGCTTCATTGCAGCCGGCGTCGAAACAGACATTGCGCTTCGCGTGGTTGCGCGACGGGCAAAGCCAGCTTTGGCAAGCCGACGTCGACGGCGCCTTTAGCGGCCTGTCTCCGCAATCCGCGCTGCCGTTGCCCGCCACGCTGGAAACACCGCTTGGCAGCGTGTGGAAGCTGTTTGTCTACGGCTATCTGGTGGATCGAAACATCGCAACGCCAGACTACACGTGCAACGGCGGCGATCCCGAAGAAGTGTATTGCTGCATGACGGGCGGTCATGTCGATCGCGAGCATGCGCTCGTGAAATCGTGCGGGCTCTTTTTCGAACCGGGGCGTCTGCAACTCGATCCCGCCGACTGGCGCAAGTATTGGACGGCGGTACACGCGCCTGCCTGGCTGCGCGACCTTCACGCGATGACGCCGACGCATCGTGTGCCCGTCGTGCAACTGCTTGCCGCATTGCAGGCGATGCCCGCGCGCCCGCGCGAAGCGGCGGGCAGCACGCTGGTCTCCGTGCTGACGAGCGGACGTGGCGAAGGAACGGTGTCGCTCTACGGCAGCCTGCTGCGCGCCAAAACGTGGACGATGCCCGATGCGGCCCGGCCAGGCGCATCGGTGGGCGGCGCCGCAGGCTGGCTAGCGGATGGCACGCCTGTCTGGCTCGCCGGTCCCGGCGGCAGCGCACGCGTGCTCGCGTTGGCTGCGCCGCGCATTGCGCCGCTTCTCACGCGCGTCACGGTGCCCGATGACGGCGCATGTGTCGTCGTCGATTTCTTCAGCCGCTATCCGATTCGCAAAGTGCTCGGCCAGAAAGGACCCGCGACGATGGCTGACGGGCCGCTGAACGGCGAGTATCGCGTTGGCTTTGTGAACGGCAACTGGACGCGACTGACGAGCCGCGGCGAGTTGCGGCTCGATCGTAACGCTGCGGCAGCGCCGCAAGTGGTCGGCCGCTTTGGCATGAACGACTATGTGGCGCGCGTAGTCGAGCGTGAAGGCGATACGGCGCAGCCGGAAGCGGCCAAGGCGCTCGCCGTGGCGGCGCGCACTTACGTCGTGCAGCACGGCGTACACGATCACGGCTGTTTGCGTATCGACGATAGCAGCAATACGCAGCGCGTTCTGCCTCGCGCGCCGACTGCGGCGGCGCGCCGTGCCGCCGATATGACCGACGCCCTCGTGCTGACCGGCGTGCCTGTCCAGTATCACCACGACCAGGCCGCGGCAGGGCAAATGAGCTGGCTTGCCGCGAAAGCATCCGCGCAAACTGGCCTGACGTTCGATGCGATCCTTGCACGCACATGGCCGCAAGCCACGCTGACTTCATTTCAAAGCCCCTTGTCCGGCGATTGCATCGCGGTGACCGGCGCGCGCGAGTGGCTGGAACGCAATGCGCCTTCCTGGGCGCGGCGCATGGATGGCGCGGCCGGATACGAGACGCCCGACCTGCCGGCCGTGTGTGCCGTTCGCGAAGGACGTCCGTACGCGGACGCGCAGCGCAATCGGGTCTATGTGTATCGCTTGCAAACGGAAGAGGATCGCATTGCGTTGGCGCATGAATATGTTCACCTCGCGTTTCAGCATCATCCGCGTGGACTCGACGAAGATTTTGTCGAGCGCACCGCCCGCATGCTGATTCGTACCGACAATCCGATCCAATGAACCACGTCACCTCCTTATTTTCGTTGAGCCGGTCTTCCGTGCTGAGGCGGGTTCGCCTGCGCGCCGTGATGCTCGTGGCTGTCGCTGCATGCTGCGTGTCCGGCACAGGCGTTGTGACACAGGCGCGCGCCGCTAGTGCCGATGGTGGCGTCGCCGATCTCACCCGCTCGTTCGGCGGCTGGCGTCATAGCGGGCTGACGAATGAGAGCGAGCAATTCGTCGCGGGGTATCCGCGACCGCCGGTCGATCGCGGCGCGCAGCGTTACCGCACATTGATCGAGGGACGCCTGAAGCGTATCGACAAACACGCGCGCAAGCCGCCGACACTCGTGGTCAACGGCAATCCGACGCCGCTCTACACGGACGACGAAGGCGCATTCGCGCGGCCGTGGGCGTTCGGTGCGGGCTCGAACAGCATTGAACTCATTTCTGCCGACGGCAGGCAGCATCAGCGCATGCAGTTCTATGAAGCGGACACCAGCAAGCCGCAGGCGAAGCTGCGCGCAATCGTCACGTGGGACGATCCTCACGCTCAGGTCGATTTGCATGTGATCACGCCGGGCGGGCTGCACGCGTTCTTCGCCAATCCGACGCTCGAAGACGGCAGCGGCTTCGACGTCGACTCGGTGGACGGCGCGGGGCCGGGGATATTTTCATCGGCGGCGCCGGAGCGTGGCACGTGGCTGTTCTTCCTCAACTACTGGGGCAACTTCGATACGACCGGCTACAACTTCGACGCGTCCGCGCACGACCGCGACGTCATCACGGCGACGTTGACGCTGGTCTTCAACGAAAATACGCCGAACGAGCGGCGTGAAACGATGGTTGTGCCGTTGCGCAAGATCGGCGACCTCATGCTCGTGAAGAGCGAGCGACTATGAAAGTGGGACGGGAGCAGTCACGATGAAGCGCAAAACGACGGGATGGATGAACGCGGCTGGCTACAGCTTGCTGGTTCTCGCCTGCTTGCAGGGCGCGTCGGCCGCGCATGCAAGCGATATCGACTTCGCCGCGCCGCTGAACGGCTGGCGCAATACGAGCGGCGACAGCGAACGCTATACGCAAGATGTGCACTATCCGGCGGTGTCCGTAACGACGCCGGAAGGGCAGTCGAAACTTGCGCTGATCGAAGGGCAGATTCGTAACGCACCGAAAAGAAAGGGCAAGACCGTGGGTACGCTGGTGGTCGACGGCACGCCGTTGCCGCAGCGTGTAGAGGAGGACGGCAAGTTCTCGCGGCCCTATGCGTTTCCTGCGGGCAGCAATGGCGTTGAATTGCGCGCGCCGGACGGCAGCCGCAAGCGCGTTCAGTTCTATGACGCCTATGGCGGCAAGACGCAGCCGAAGCTGCGTGTATTGCTCGCGTGGGACACGGACGGCACGGATCTCGACCTGCACGTGGTATCGCCGGACGGCGCGCATGCATGGTACGGCGATCGCGTCGTGGCGAACGGCGGCGCGCTCGACGTCGACGTCACGACTGGTTATGGGCCGGAGATCTATTCATCGGCGGCGCCGCTGAAGGGCACCTATCTCGTCTTCGTGAATTACTACGGCAGCGGTAGCGACCGAAGCGACATGACCGTCGCTCAGGTGACGATCATCACCAATGAAAACACGCCGAACGAAAAAAGCGAGACGATCCGCGTGCCGATGCGCAAAGCCGGCGAACTGACGCTCGTGAAGACGTTTGTGATGCCTTGAGCGCAGCCTCGTTGCGGTTTGTTTTTTGACTTCAGACTTGCCGCGTGCAGAGGATGAAAACTGTGCGCGCTCAGGTACTTGGACGACTCTTGCGCAGGATATCCACAGCCTTCTGAACAGTTTCTGTGGACAACATGATGTGGGGCGGAACGCGTCGTTGTTGACAGCGCGTCTGCGCTTACCGTGCCTTACAGGGCGTCAAGTTTCAACCGGTCCCGGTCGATAGAGCCTGTATCCGGCGCTACGCCGAACGCCCTGAAGAAACGAACGGAGGTTGCAATGCAAATCGACAGTGCGTTGCCGTCAACACGACAGGCAACTGACCGCACGACAAGGAGTGCGTCGTCAACTGCCGTCACTGGCGACAATGCCGCCACCGCGCGCTCTGCTACCTCGAATGCGTCGAAGCAGGACGAGGCTGTGCGCATCTCCACGGAAGGCGCTGCTGCTGCGGCTCGCGATACAAATGTAGTCGATGGCACGAGCGCGGCCGGTGCGGACGGCGAGGGCGCGTCGGCGACGGATTCGTCAGCGGTGAAGTCGTTTGCGTATGGCACGCTCGGGCTGGAACGGCCAGATCAGCCGCACGAAGAGCGCAACGCTTTCTACACGGCCGGACGTTGGCTGGCGGCGGGCATCACCCTTGGCGGGATCATCTCGCTGCTTATTTGAGAACGGTGGGATTCTGAAGCTTGAGGCGGGAATTGCGCTTGCCGTGCATGGCGCACGGCAAGCGCGGTGAAGCAGAGTCAGACTGGCTGGATCAACGGTCGAGGAACGACTTGAGTCGATCGGCACGGCTCGGATGCATCAGCTTGCGCATGGCCTTGCTTTCGATCTGGCGGATACGCTCACGGGTGACGTCGAACTGCTTGCCCACTTCTTCCAGCGTGTGGTCCGACTTCGTGTTGATGCCGTAGCGCATACGCAGCACCTTCGCTTCGCGCGGCGACAGCGAGTCGAGCGCATCGTCGATCGCGGCGCGAAGGTCGGCCTGCATCGCGGCGTCTGCCGGCGACGATGCCGCCGAGTCTTCGATCATGTCGCCGAGCGTGGCGTCGCCGTCGTCGCCAACCGGCGTTTCCATCGACACCGGCTGCTTGGCGATCTTGAGGATGCCGCGCACTTTCTCTTCCGACAGATCCATGCGCTCGGCCAGCACCGACGGATGCGCTTCCTGACCGGTCTGCTGCAGGATTTCACGCGAGATGCGGTTCAGCTTGTTGATCGTTTCGATCATGTGCACCGGCACGCGGATCGTGCGTGCCTGATCGGCGAGCGAACGCGTCACGGCCTGGCGGACCCACCACGTTGCGTACGTGGAAAACTTCCAGCCGCGGCGGTATTCGAACTTGTCCACCGCTTTCATCAGGCCGATGTTGCCTTCCTGAATCAGGTCGAGGAACAGCATGCCGCGATTCACGTACTTCTTCGCGATGGAAATGACGAGACGCAGGTTCGCCTCGATCATTTCGCTCTTGGCTTTGCGCATCTTCGACTCAGCCGCGACCATCTGGCGGTTGATCTCTTTCAGATGCTTGAGCGGCAGCGAGACGGTGGCTTCGATGTCGATCAGCTTTTGCTGTTCCGACTGAATTGCCGGCAGGTGACGCTCGAGCGCGGCGCCATACGACGTCGTGCCGCGTGCTGCACGCTCGGTCCAGCCGAGATCGGCTTCATGACCCGCGAACGATTCGATGAACTTCTCGCGCGGCATGCCGCTCTTCGTCACGACAATCTGCAGAATGTTGCGTTCGATCGCGCGAACCTGCGCGACCTGATGCTGCACGTCGCCGCAAAGACGGTCGATGGTGCGCGCCGTGAAGCGGATTTTCGCGAGATGTTGCTGAATTTCCTCGCGCGCGCGCTGATACGCCTTGGAACTGACGTCGCCGCGAGTGTGCGACGCGTTCATCTGGTCGTACAGAATGCCGACTTGCGCGAAGATTTCGAGGCAGTCGCTCGTGAGCTGCTTCAGACGCGCTTCGTCTGCTGCAGACGAATCGGCCGGGCCGACGTCGTCGTCGCTATCGCTGTCGTCGTCTTCTTCCGTGTCCGAATCCACGTCGGCTGTCGCTTCGGCGCTCACGGTCTCTTCTTCCGCCGCGATGTTGTCTTCGTTGAGGCCGTCGACCAGTTCGTCGATTCGCAACTCGCCGTCCGCAACCTGCTGGGCGCTTGCTAGGATCGCGGAAATTGCGAGCGGGCATGCGGCAATGGCCTGCACCATTTCGTGCAGACCGTCTTCGATACGCTTTGCAATCGCGATTTCGCCCGCGCGCGTCAGCAACTCGGTCGCGCCCATTTCGCGCATGTACATGCGCACGGGGTCGGTCGTGCGGCCGAACTCGGAATCCACCGTCGACAACGCGACTTCGGTTTCTTCATCCGCCTGATCGTCGGAAACGACTGCGGGCGCGTTCGAATTCAGCAGCAGCGTTTCGGCGTCGGGAGCCTGCTCGTAGACCTGCACGCCCATGTCGTTGAACGCGCTGACGATGCTATCGATCGCCGCGGTTTGCGCGAAGTTATCTGGCAGGTGGTCATTGATCTGCGCGTGGGTCAGGTAGCCTTGCTCCTTGCCCAACTGGATCAGCGCGCGCATCTGGCGCTGACGTTCTTCGGCTTGCTGCGGCGGCAGCTCGGCCGCCACGGGGATCGCTTTGCCCGCGCCCTTGCCCTTGGGCGTACGGCCCGACGGAGCTTTCGTGTAGGCTGCGGTTTCGTGTTGCGAATCTTCGCGATCAAAAGGGTTCACGTATTCTCCTCGAGAGGCTTCGCTATGAGACGCAAGACGCGACCGTCAGGCGTTTCGAGCATGGCTCAACATCACCTGAGTGACTCAACGCGGTTATATGGCTGTGTGCTCTGGGGAGCAAAAAGATGAGCCCGCTTTGAGCGGGCCGATAGAAATGTGCGAAATTCGCGCGGCTCGCATTATATACGAGCTTGCGCGTTCGCGCGCATTGTGCGCAGCAATTCGTCGCACGCTGTTGCCGTAGATCCGTTCGCTGTCCGCCCGTGGCGGCGCGCAAAAAAGTTTGTTGCAACAACGGACAGTTCTCTCGCGACGGACGGCAGACTCCCGACTATAGACCAACTTGTCCGTGTTCACACGACCGCGTTCCTCTGAGGATCGAAAACCTACTATATGTAGGGCGAACGCTTTGCGCGTCGATTGGCGCTTCTGTGAAAGAAAATTCGTCGAAGGGGGTTGACGACCTGTCACTCGCTCTTCATAATCTCGTTTCTCTGCTGCAGATGCAGCGACGCAGAACGAAGCGGTGCCGGGTGGTGGTGGTAAGGGCAGCGCGGAGTGAGGCGGATCGATCTTTAAAAACTAACAGCCGATAAGTGTGGGCGCTTGATGCGCGACGCGAGCCGGGCCTTTCGGGGTCTGGTGCAAAGCGAAAGTATCAAGTCTCACACAGTAATGAAAGGAAGGTTTGGTCATCGAGAGATGGTTGAACACTTCGTCAGTACGTTGAGTGAGCGACCGGTTGGTAAAACAACCGAAAACAGTAACAGGTT